>Ga0194138_10001674_pt1 | contig 10592 bp, 10 predicted proteins | sample TARM_MetaG_T2_14_FD_134022 | JGI IMG/M metagenome (GOLD analysis project Ga0194138, IMG submission 134022) | Freshwater microbial communities from Pennsylvania, USA, analyzing microbe dynamics in response to fracking - TARM_MetaG_T2_14 (version 2) | ecosystem: Environmental > Aquatic >...
CAGTTGTACTGCGCGGGTTCGGGGATGCCGAACCCGTGATTTCATAGCAAAGGATTGGCATGGCAGTCAGGGATGCTCGAATGCCCAGGCATCGGCCAACAGCTCAGCCTGCGCAATCACTTTTTCGGTCGCCTCAAGCGCCTTGTCCGGCGGGTAGCGATGCTTGGCCAGCAGCACCTTGACCATTGCCAGCATCCTGGCCCGCGCTGACTGGCGGTTCTGCCAGTTGATCGTGGCTGATTTCCGCAGCTTGTCGGTTAGCTCCAGAGCTAGAGCTTTCAGCACCGGATGCCCCAGCTCGCGAACCGCCGACTCGTTCTCAGAAAGCGCCTGGTAGAACGCGAACTCCTCCTCGCTCAGGCCCTCCGGGGGCTTGGCCGAGTTGATCTCCTGGGCGAGCTTGATCAGCTCCTCGATGACTTCGGCAGTCGTCAGGCCACGGGTCTGGTAGCGGTTGATCGCCTCTTCCAGGCGCTTGGTGAACAGCTTCGCCTGGGTAGCGTTCTTCTGCCCCCGCGCCTTGACCTGATCGGCCACCAAGCGGCTCAGCAGCTCAGCGGCCAGGTTCTTGGTGGGCATTTTCCGAATCTGCGCCAGGAAATCCTCATCCAACAGCGAGATGTCAGGCTTGCTCATGCCCAGCGTGGCGAAGATGTCCTTGACCCCATCGACCAGCACGCCCTTGGCCACCAGCTGACGCAGCGCGGCCTCCTTTTCCAGCTGCGAGCGCATTTCGCCGGAGCGGGTCAGCTTCATCAGGCAAACACGCACGGCCTGGAAGAAGGCGATCTCTTCGCGTGCCGCCATCGCCTGCGCTGACGTGCCAGCGAGGGCCTGCGCCTTGGTCAGCTTGACGACCTGATCCAGGTAGGCCCGCACGCCCTTGTTGCGGCCCTTCTCGTCGGCTTCCGGGTTGAGCTGAAGCAGATGCTCCATTGCACCGCCAAGCAGCGCCAGGGCCTTCAGTGGGTCTTCAAAGCCGCTGTAGTCGAACTTGGCGAAGAACTCGCGGCGGATCACGTCCAGGGTGTCGAGCAGGATCTTGAGGGCCTGGCCGCTGATATCGACAGGCTCGCGGTCATCGCCAGTAGCCTTGGTGTAACGCCTGATGGCCTCGCGCAGCTCATGCCCGATGCCGATGTAGTCCACCACCAAGCCACCCGGCTTGTCCTTCCAGATACGGTTGGTACGAGCGATGGCCTGCATCAGTCCATGTCCCTGCATCGGCTTGTCAACGTACAGCGTGTGGACGGGCGGAGCATCGAAGCCGGTCAGCCACATGTCGCGGACAATGACGATTTCCAAGGGGTCATTCTCGTCCTTGAAGCGCTTTTCCAGCTGCTTTCGCTGAGCTTTGTTCGTCCGGTGCTTCTGGTACTCCTCGGGATCAGCAGAGGAGCCAGTCATGATGATCTTGATCCGCCCGGAGTTGAGGTCATTGCCCTCCCACTCGGGGCGCAGCTTGACGATTTCCTCGAACAGGCGAACGGCCGCTTCACGCGAGATGGCCACCATCATGGCCTTGCCGGCAATGGCTTCCTTGCGAGCCTCCCAGTGCTCGACGAAATCCTCAGCCAGGGTTGTGAGCCGGCCATCGGCCATGGCCAGTGCTTCCAGTCGCGTCAGGCGGCTGGCCGTCTTGTTCTGCTCGCCCTCGTCCTCGGCCTCGGTCGCCTCCAGGAACTCCTCCATGAGATCCTGCTTTTCGGCCTCGTTGAAGCGAAGCTCGATGATCCGGGACTCGTAACTGACCGGAACGACGGCTTCATCTTCCTGGGCAGCGATCATGTCGTAGATATCAACGCAGCTACCGAATACTTCTTCGGTGTCGCGGTCATCGTCGCTGACGGGGGTGCCGGTCATGCCTAGGTAAATGGCATTGGGCAGCGCGTCGCGCATGTACTTGGCCAGGCCGTACTTGGTGGTGCCGCTCTTGGTGTCCAGCGAGGCCTTGAAGCCGTATTGGGTGCGGTGCGCCTCGTCGGCGATCACGATCACGTTGGAGCGTTCGCACAGCTTGGGAGCGCTGGTCTGCCCGCGCTCCGGGGCAAACTTGTTGATCGTGGTGAAGAAGATGCCACCGGCCTCGACAGACGAAAGCAGGTCGCGGAGATCGTCCCGGCTGTCGGCCTGCTGGGGTGTGGCTCGCAGCGACCACCCACAATCAGCGAAGGTCTCGAAGAGTTGCCCATCCAGGTCGTTACGGTCGGTCACCAGCACGACCGTAGGGTTCTTGAACTCCGGTCTGTCGCGTAGCGCCATCACATAGAACAGGGCCAGCAGCGACTTGCCGGAGCCCTGGGTAAACCAGATCACGCCGCCCTTGCCATCGTGACGCTCCAGTAGCGCACCCACGGCACGCTCCACTGCCTTGAGCACACCGCTGTACTGGTGCCACTGGGCAATGATCTTGAAGGACGTGCCACCATCGGTGCCGCCGTAGGCGACGAAGCCCCGGAAGAACGTCATCAGCGTCTCGGCGTTGAGCAGACCGCGCACCATCACTTCCAGCTCCAGCAGCGACTTGGGCGCGACTTCATCATCGAGCAGTCGCCAGCGCGAGAAGCGGTTGAAGTCGGCCGTCAGCGAGCCGTAACGGGCCACGACGCCATCGGAAATGATGTTGAGCAGGTTGAAATAGAACAGCTGCGGGATGTCGGTCTTGTAGGTCTGAATCTGATTGAAGGCCGACAGGATATCGGCGTTCGGGTCGGCCGGATTCTTCAGCTCGATCACCACCAGCGGCAGGCCATTCACGAACAGAACGATATCCGGCCGCCTGACCTGCTGACCATGCACAGTGAACTGCTGAACAGCCAGCAGGTCGTTCGGGCCGGCAAAGTCGATCACCTGAACCCGTGGGAAGGTTCGCGTCCCATCACTCTCGATGCGCTCGACAGGTACGCCATCGCGTAACCAGCTGTAGACCTCTCGGTTGCCGTCCACCATCGACTGCGCGCTGTAGAGGGCCAACCTGGATACCGCAGCATCTGCTTCCGCACTGCTGATCCCAGGGTTCAGTCTTTCGATGGCATCGCGCAGGCGGTTTTGCAGCACCACCTCGGAATACTTCTCGCGCCCGCCTTCCGTGCCGCCTGGGGAGACGACTTCGCCTTTCAGGCTGGTGAACTCCAGGCTCTCCAGCCACCCCAGGCACGCTTGCTCCAGATGGTTTTCGTTCATTCCCGCACATCGTCCTTCGGCAGATAGCGCCCCCTGCGGCCAGAGGCTCTACAGCGGGCGCCGAATGGCAAAGTGCTGATGGTTGCAGGATCACCCTAGGAAAACAATTCGCCTTGCCCAGAGGCTCGCAGAGCGCCCTGGCTGGCGGCCTCATGAAGAATGCCTTCGACCAGATCGCTCAGCAGCAGCTCGGCATCCAGGTACGGCTCAAGAAGCTGGATGTACTCCGGCGTGTTTTGGTCCCCGATGCGGTCATGCAGCCAGCCATCGCAGTCCTGCTTGCTCAGCAGGAGTGCCAGGCGCTCTTCTGCGCTTAGCTCCGCCAGCGCTTCTTCGGCCTTGGCCTGCACATCGGCAGCGACCTGCTCTGCGAACATGAAACCCGTGTCGAGAGCACAGATTTCCGCCCAATAGGAATCGCAGCCGTCTACGAAGCCAAAGGGCGGCATTCCACTCAACTTCTGAATCGAGGCCTTGATGACCTTGCGATCCAGCGTGGGCAGCAGCAGCCCGGCAAAGGTATTACCCATGTCGAGCAGCAGCTTGACGGCAGTCTTGTGCTCATCCAGCTCAGCCTCCAGCTCATCCGCTGCACTGCCGGCCTCCAGCAGCGGTAAGGCCGATTCATCGACCAGTCGCAACGACATGGCCACGGAAGGCTCCAGGCAGGCCTGCACGGCCCATTCAAGCATCGCGGGGCTGAGGCCTGGGGCTAGGTCAATGTTCGCTCTCACGCTGCGCGGCATCGTTACCGCCTCGAAGAGATTCAGCGTCGTGCGCTGTACAGGCTGCATGCTTGCGAAGGGTGGCTCACCGCCACATTCGCGGAGATCCCGTTCAGTGCTCAGCACCCGGACCAGGCCATCGTCGGCAATGCTGATCGAGGTGATCTCCGGCTTGAGCAGGCCGGCAAGCCGGCCCTTGAGCAGCGGTAGGATCTCGACGCCTGGCCGGCGAGCCAGCTCCACGAGCAGATCGCCCTCGTGGAGCAGCACGTCCGTTTCCACAGCATGGAGAGGGTAGTCATGCATTCACAGCACTCCTGACAATGGATTCGGCTTCGGGAAGACGAATCTCGCCGGAAATCAGCTTGGGCAGCAGGGTGTCGCGGATCTCTGCCAGCAAATTAATCTGACGATCATTTGCCGCAATGCTTTCAAAAATCGGACTTACTCTCTTGGTAAACTCTGCCAGAACTTCTACGGAAGGCAGCAAGGCAGGAAGCGGACGGAATGCCTTCTTGCTTATCTCCATAAATGTTGACCCGTTTGCATGGCTTTTGATTAATTCCATGTTTTGTCTGCACCAGTGCAGCAGGTAGAGTGGCGATAGCTTGCCGCCGGGTGGAATTGCTATGTACCCCTGATTTACTGCAACAGCAATAGATGAAATAGCAAGATATCCAATCGGCGCCCTAGATGACATAAGCAGCGTCCCGGCCGGAAGAAGTCCAGAGCTGATTTTTAGAACACCTTTCGAGGAAACCATCTTCTCCGTCTTGTGAAGAATAGGTGACTGCAAACCTGATAAGTCCTTAGGGGTGGTCCAGGCAAACTCTGCAGGCTCCCAGAACTCACTATTCTTTGTGCTAGGAGTTGCTCCTCCAACACACTTGACCAATTCCCCAATAGGAAAAACACTCCATCCCGCTGGCACTTCTCCAAGTTCAGAGTCCTCGAAGCTATCTGGGAAAAGCGCTGCCGTAGCTCCGTCCATACGCTCGGGCTGGCGACCTTCAGCCTTTGCACGCACTGGGTCAAAATCGACGAACCACGACTTGAAGATGGCTTGGGCCATGGCCTCTAGGGTGGCGTTGGTTTCGTGCAGGATAGCTATGCAGTCGTCCAGAGAGCCTAAAACTTCGGCTATTTCTCTTTGAACAGCAAGTGGAGGAAGCCTGAGTGGCGTCTTTCTCAGAAGCCCCAGGTTGGTATGCGGAACCCCGGTCTGGATTGCAGTATTCTTTATATGGTCAAGCTGTTCTTGGGAGCAAAACACATAGTAAATGAATTTTACATCAGCCCTCGCAGGGTTGAGCGTAATCTTCATTTGGCTCTGCGATACGATATATTCTGGGAAAGCTCCGCTCGGAACAATAGCCACTTGACCCAGTGTGCCTCGCTGAGTAAAGACCAGATCACCAGGCCGAGCCTTATTGGCACTGAGGGACTCTGCCTTATCCGGAGAAACAAAAGCAAACGGCCCCGCAATCCACCGCCGCCCCATATTTTGCCCGCGAATTACCGGAACGCCACTTTCAGCATAATCTTTGGAGACAAGATTTGAGCCAAACGGGCCGCCAACTATTGCATTTTTGACAGGGGCTGCAAGCTCTTCTAAATGGACAAGCTCAAAACTCATAGCCCATCCCCTTCAACTTCTGGAGAATGTCTTGCTCAATCGAATTGCGCTCAGCGATCAACGATACGAGCTGATCTGTCAGACGATCCATCTTCTCGCCGAAAGGCTCGTCATCATCTTCCACTTCCTCGGCACCAACATAACGACCAGGCGTCAGCACGAAGCCATGCTTCTGCACATCCTCATAGCTGGCCGAGTAGCAGAAGCCCGGCACATCCTCGTAGGACTCACCATCGCTGAACACGGTATTCCGCCAGCGGTGGTAGGTCTGCGCGATGCGCGCCATGTCAGCGTCAGTGAACTCGACCTGGGTGCGCGAAATACGGCTGGAGGCTGACTTGCGGGCGTCGATGAAGAGAATCTGGTTGCTGCGATCCGCCTTGCCGTTCGGGCCGACACGCTTGTCCCTGGAGAGGAACCATAGGCACGCGGGAATCTGGGTGTTGGAGAACAGCTGCCCTGGCAGGGCGACCATGCACTCCACTACATCCTTGATGACCATGTTCTGGCGAATCTCGCCCTCGCCGGACTGCTGCGAAGACATCGAGCCATTCGCCAGCACGACGCCCGCACGACCGCGACTGGAGAGACGGGCCAGCATGTGCTGCAACCAGGCGTAGTTGGCATTGCCCTTGGGCGGAATGCCATGCACCCAGCGCGGGTCGTCTTGCAGCTTCTCGCCTTCCCAGTCGGAGATGTTGAACGGCGGGTTGGCCAGGATGTAGTCGGCACGCAGCGTCTTGTGCTGGTCGTTGGTGAAGGTCGAGCCGTAAGTCTGGCCAATGTTGCCTTCCAGGCCATGCACAGCCAGGTTCATCAGGCACAGGCGGCGGGTTTCGGCCATCTTCTCCTGACCATAGATCGGCAGATCACCCGAAGAGCCAAGCTGCTTGGCGTGGGCATCCTTGAACTTGGCCGACTGCACGAACATCCCACCTGAGCCGCAGGCCGGGTCGTAGATGGTGCCCTTGAACGGCGCGAGGATTTCCACCAGCAGGGTGACCAGGCTCTTGGGCGTGTAGAACTCGCCGGCACGGGCACCCTCGTTCAAGGCGAACTGGCCAAGGAAGTATTCGTAGACCTCGCCGAACACATCCCGGCTGCCGTGCTGCTTGGGGTCGAACTTCAGCTTGGCGATCAGCTGGAACAGCTCGCCGAGCTTGCCAGGCTCCAGCTCCAGCCGTGAGAACTCGCGGTACAGCACGCCTTTAAGGCTGGGGTTCTCCGCCTCGATCAGCGCCATGGCCTTGTCGAGTTGCTGCGCGAAATCGGCTGCCGCCGCTTTCTCCAGCAGCTTGCTGAACTTGGCCTCCGCCGGCACCCAGAACACGTTGTCCTGAGTGAAGAAGGTCTTGTCCTCGATGAAGACGGCAGCGCTCTCGGCGCGCAGTTCCTCGTCCTCGATGTACAGCTCCGATGACGGGTCGGCCAGGCGCTCCCGGATCACCCCAGCCTGAGCGTCGTACAGGTCGGACACATACTTGAGGAATACCAAGCCCAGCACGGGGTACTTGTATTCAGCCGCCGACACCGAGCCGCGCAGCTTGTTGGCTGTATCCCACAGCGTCTTCTTGAACTCTTCACTGGTCATCAGCTTGATCCTTTGCCTTGCTTCTGCGTTTCGTGGTTTTCCCTGCTGCGCCGCTGTCGGTGCCAGGAAGTCCGCTGTAGCCATCACGGGCCAGGGCGGCATTGAGGGTGACGCGAGAGACGCCAAAGTGGCTGGCAACCTCGGTCTTGGTAATCAACGGGTCTGCCAGCATGGCGGCGGCCTTGCGGACATCGGTCGGGGAGAGGGACGGCTTTCTGCCTCCCTTGCGTCCCCTGGCGCGAGCCGCTGCCAGTCCGGCCTTGGTGCGCTCCTGAATCAGCGCATGCTCGAACTCGGCCAGAGCACCGAACAGGTGGAACACCAGCCGACCGCCTGCGCTCGTCGTGTCTATCGACTCGGTGAGAGAGCGGAAGCCGATCTCGCGCTTGTCGAGGTCATGGATGATCTCGACCAAATCCTTGAGCGACCGGGCTAGCCGGTCGAGCTTCCAGACCACCAGGGTGTCGCCCTTGCGCATGGATCGCAGACAGGCGGTCAGCTCGACACGCTCGCGCAGCTTGCCGGTGGCCTTCTCATGGAACACCTGCTCACAGCCGGCCACTCCGAGCGCATCCAGCTGGAGCTGCGGATTCTGGTCTTGAGTGCTGACTCGTGCGTAGCCAATGATCATAAAACGTACCTTATGTGTACGTTGATTGTTTTACGTCATTTCTTACGCTTGAGCAAGCCGATCAGGGGTGGTTTTGAGGTGGTGCCGAGAGCGTAAAGAAAACGGTCGTTTTCTTGCTTACAGGCCACGACTGCCCGTCCATCACAGACCTCATACCACCAGCAGTAGATATGGGCATCGCGATCCATCGCTGCTGGTGGGTTCTCTCGCCCCTTCCTCAGCAGGGCAATAGCTCACCTATCCCGTTCGTTCGTACCTTCGGTTCGCTTCAGCGTGTGAGGTATGGGGCGGGGGCGTTAGCCGTTAGCAACTGCTAGCCGAATTGTGGCTGTCAAACACGGAGAGTTGTGGGAAAATTCGCCAGACGTGGTAGGCGGATTCCGCCTACATTGAGATGGCCGGGGCCTTGACCCTGGCCATGATTTTTTCTGGCTCGGGCGTGCTATGGAAGAGAAAGTATACAAGGAAGCATTTTCCATTTCTTATGACGACAAAGAGGGCGATCTGAGCCGTCATGTGATGGACGCCAAGACCCTCGGCCAGGCGATTCTCGCCGTGCATGACCTGCTGAACGCTGCAAACAGCCAACTCGGCAAGGGCTCGAAGATCGAGGTTTCGGTAGCTGCAGCGCCGAAGGAAGGGTCGCTGGTCGTTGAGTTCATCCTGATGGCTGCCAGCCTGGAGCCACTGACGCTTCTGAAAACGCTCGGTTTCGTTGCGGGTGGCGCTACAGCCGGTGGCGGCCTGATGGAAGTAGTGCGTCAGATGAAGTCGCGGAAGGTGACTCAGGTTGACATCGATGAGACGACAGGAACCGCAAAGATCTCGGTACAGTCTGAGCAAGGGCAGCAGGTCGAAGTTATCGAGTGCTCCAAGGCTGTTGCTCGGCTGGCCACTGACAAGAAAGCCCGGGATGCACTGCATGCCGTCATTCAGGTGCCGATCAGCGGTGCTGAGGGTGGGGTGTTCAAGGTTCTGAAGACTGACCCAGTGGATGAGACGAAGGCCGAGGTTTTGGTTATGGTCAAGGAAGAGGATGCTCATCAGTACAGCACTGTACCTGTTGCAAGTCTGAAGGAAGTGGAGAGCAAGACCGAGAAAGCGACTGTGTGTTTCACCCAGGTGAACTTCGATAGCCACAAAGGGTGGCGCGCGGTCATTGGAGCTGGGGACGATGATTACGCTGTCGAGATGGCAGATGACGCCTTTCTCAAGAAGGTACAGGGTAAGCAGCAGGCGTTTTTGAAAGGTGACCTGTTTGAGGTGACGCTTGAAGAGATCAAGAGCTCCAGTGCGAGCCGCTCTGACTACAAGCGTGTAATCAAGTCCGTTGATCGCCACTTTGCCGGCAAGGATCGCCGCCTGACTTGAGGTGATGGTTATGCTGCAGACGGAACAGATTCTGAACCTGCTGATCATCGGGTCATTCCTGTTTCTGCTGCCTGGCTTCTGGAAGCTGGGTAGCCTAATCGTGCGCTGGCTGATGGCCCGCTACGTTCGCACAGGAACGATTGTCATCCGAGTCAAGGGTACTGATGGGCAGGTGCGTGAGACCACCGTCACGGCTACGGACTCACTCATTGAGAAGCTGATGGCGATTGATGATCGCCGTGCTGGAAAGGGAAGTCATGGCTGAGAAAGGGAAGTCGGCTGCTCAGATCGGTACGATGGCGTTTTGGTATGGTGGTTTGGGCACCTTCAGTAATGCCTGCATCGCGAAGCTGGTGGACGGTGAGTGGCAGAGCATTTGGTTCTCAGCAAGCAGCGTGGTTGTGGCACTGGTTGCAAGTGGGATCGTATGGCTGTTCTCCCGGTATGGCCACTCGCTGGAGTACGTCAAGTATGACGCCATGCTTGGGCGGGAGATCGCGCACATCACTAAGGCGATGAGCCATAATGGCATCTCCGATGAGGCCAGAAAGCGCTGGCAGAACCAACTGGAGGCGGCCCTTGAAAAGCGTGCGAGCGCCGAGCGGGACATTGCGAATGGAACGGTGGATCTGAATAAGTTGGGCGGTTGACCCAGAAAAGCTCGGCTATGAACTAGGTTTACCGGAAAGTGGGTCTTTGAGATCTTCGCTGCGGCGTTTTTCAAGATAGCTGTTGCGCAGACCGTGTTTCAGGCAGCCCCTTTCAGCGACTGTGGTTCCTGCACCCGCTCGGGATTGAGTGTCACTGCTCCAGCGAGCGTCCAGTTGCATGTGTTGCCTGACCAGCGCGTCGGTATCCGGTTACGGGCCTCCTGGTACAGCGCCTGGCGGCGAGCCAATACGCGCTGATCCTCGCCCCGATGGCGTTCTGCAGGGGGCACAAAACCGATGCGGCTGTGCCGGTGCTGGTCGGCCGCATGCAGGGCACGATAGAACGTCGACTCCAAAGCCAGGTCACGCCCGGCCTCAGCCACCATCGCATGCAAAAGCACTCGCAATAGTTCACCCTTCCCCAAGCGATAGTTCACCTATCCGGTTATTGCTGCTCGCCGCGCTGGCTCTGTGGCAGAACTGGGACAAGATCGACCGCTGGCTAAACCCGCCACAGGCCGGCAATGCCAGCGGCGAGATCGTGCTCTACGCGACGCAATGGTGCGGTTACTGCGACAAGACCCGTGAGCTGTTCGCCGAGGATGGCATTGCCTATCGCGAAGTGGATATCGAGAACGATGCGGTTGGCCGCGCCCAGTACCAAGCGCTGGGTGGCCGGGGCGTGCCGGTGATCGATCTGCGCGGCCAGGTGATTCACGGCTACGACGTGCGCGCCATCCGCGCCGCCTACTGACCTCAACTCAGCGAACTGTCCTCACGCCGCCACTGCCGTGGGCTGACGCCG
>Ga0194138_10001678_pt1 | contig 10580 bp, 6 predicted proteins | sample TARM_MetaG_T2_14_FD_134022 | JGI IMG/M metagenome (GOLD analysis project Ga0194138, IMG submission 134022) | Freshwater microbial communities from Pennsylvania, USA, analyzing microbe dynamics in response to fracking - TARM_MetaG_T2_14 (version 2) | ecosystem: Environmental > Aquatic >...
GTTGCGGATTCCCACAAAAAACGCCTGGTCGTGTTTCGAGAGGCCCAGCATGTAAAACCCGTCGGCAGCAATATCGTGCGTGGCCGAACTAAACGCCATCAGCCAGAAAAAGGCAATGGTGTATTGAAAAAACTTACTTGCCGGCAGCGTAAATGCAATTCCGGCCAGCGCGGCACCAATCACCAGTTGCATCACCACAATCCAGTACCGTTTTGTTTTCAGGATATCCACAATCGGGCTCCAAAGCGGTTTTATCACCCATGGCAGGTAAAGCCAGCTTGTGTAAAGGGCAATGTCGGTATTCGAAATATCGAGCCGTTTGTACATGATAACCGAAACGGTCATTACAAAAACATAGGGAAGCCCTTCGGCAAAATAGAGTGTGGGAATCCATGCCCACGGATTTCGGGTTGCTGGGTTCGACATAATTATGGTTTTAACGATTTAAACTGGTATCCTTTGGAAAAAAAGTGCCGGATAACAGCACTCCGAGCATCTTTTATGTTCTCGGTTTCCTGTGCTGTTTTCCGCCCGTCATTTTCCAGCGAAGCGAGGTAAAAACTGAGGCTGGCTGTGCCGTCCATGATAGGTTCATTGTTGGCGTAATCGCCGATATCGCCGTGGTAAACGGCTTTGCCGTTGTTGAAAGCTGCATATTCATCGGGTTTTTGCAATGCAATTCCTATTTGATTTTTATGGTGCACTGCATCAATCAGACCGTCAACCAGGCCGCCTGGCGTAGTTCCACCCAGCAAGACCGTGTAGGAGGAATGCGGCAACACGGGCGAGTCTTCCACTCCCGGGAGCCCGCAAATCATGGCCGTCCCCCACGGATTGCACTCAAACAGCCAGTCGCGCAGGGCAGCTTCCATTTCGGCAAACGTAGTGTTGCCGGTTTGTTCGCGATAAAGTCTCGCCTGAGTTATAGCCGCAGCCACCAGGTTATTTGAACACCACAGAAACGGCAAACCATAAAAGAATGGATCCTTTTGCCCCCGTTCATAAAGAAGCTGCAATCCTTTTTGATAAAAGCCGACAAATTCCTCCTTATCGTTCAGCACCATGTAGTGGTGCCCGAGGTTCACAAACGGGTACGATTCGTAATGCCCGGCCGTATCGTTCTTTATCCACGGACTCACGGGTTCCCGGTTTCCCCAGTATTCGGCTTCTTTCAAAAACTTTTTTTCATTGGTCAGCCGGAAAAGCTGGGTTGCTGCAAGCTGCAAATCGCCGGCAAAGTTTTTTTCCTCGTAATAATAGGGCGACACATTGCAGGCGGTTTGGGTGTAGCCGGTGTCGGAAAGCGCAAAATCAAAGGCATCCAGTGCTTTTTGTTTCATCTGTTCCGCCAGTTCAGGATTGGATTCACTGAAAAGTTGGGCAGCCAGTGCAAATCCCGATGCAAATTTACCGGCAATGGACGAAACTCCGGTACTGGTGTTTTTGAATTCGGCCAGGCCTTGTGGTTTTCCGGTTACAAAATAAACCGGCCGATAACTATCGCCCAAACCGTAATCTGCCGGGTCGTTGGTAGGCAGCCGGAAACCGATGTGGTCGCGGTCGTCAACAATCTGGTTGTACATTTCACCCGGCACGGGGTTCATTTTCAGCATCCATTGCAGGCCCCATTTTATTTCATCCAGAATATCGGGAATTCCGTTGGCACCTTCATTGCCGCAGGCATCGTAAAAATCGTCCCAAATTTCAGGATAGTTTTTGTACGCAAACATCATCTGAAAAATGGTATTGATGGAGGTGGTGGAATACTGCAGGTAATCGGTAATGGCATCGTGCAGGGTAAAATTCCGGATGTTGATTTCATCCGACGATAAAAACACTGCCACTTTCACCGACTGCGGCAAATACCCCAACTGGTTGATGCGGATGACTTCAACCGCACGTATGAATAACGGGAGGATACTTATTATGATAAAAAAAAACACTTCCCTCATTTGCAAAATTTTTTATATTTCAGGCAGGTACTTTTCAAGAAAAATTTCGACTCCACATACTCTGAATTTTTTATACATGAAGTCTTCATTTTCTTTTATAATAATAAAATTTTCACGAGTCTTTAAAGTAGAAACTGCTTCTGTATTTCCCCGTGACGGAGAAAAATTGGAACTAAACTTAATTTCGATTCCTGCAACCGGAATACCTCCCCGTTCAATTATTAAGTCGAGTTCAGCACCATCGTGAGTTCTGAAAAAATAAAAGTACCGGTTTGGCTTAACAGAAGCTATTATTTGCTCTATTACAAATCCTTCCCAGGAGGCACCAAATTTTGGATGACCGTAAATTTCATCGATGGAATTTAGGCCTAAAAAGAAGTGCAATATACCAGTATCACGCAAATAGACTTTTGGTGATTTTACCAGACGCTTCTTCAAATTCGTAAAATAGGGTTGAAGTGTCCTCACCAGAAATGCATTTTCAAGAAAATCAATATAGCCTTTTATAGTTTTCATATCTAAATCAAGGCTTCTCCCCAGTTCTGAATAATTAATTATATTTCCGTGAAGATGTGCAAGCATTTGCCAAAGTCTTCGGGCTTTAATCTGGTTCCCAGGAAAACCAAGTTGGGACAAATCTCTCTCAACATAAGTTCTGATAAAATTTTCCATCCACAAATTCCAAGGAATTTTTTCAATATATGCATCAGGAAAACCTCCTTTAAACCACAGGTTGTCTATTTTGTCTAACTCTTTTACTTCTGAAATTGTGAATGGATAAAGTTCCAGATACGCAATTCTGCCAGCGAGTGTTTCAGAACTATCTCTGATTAAATCGGGAGATGCTGAGCCTAAAAGTATAAACCTTCCTGGTCTTCTGTCCATATCAATTACAGAACGAAGTACCGGGAATAATTCTTTTTTTCGCTGTACCTCATCAATAACAATTAATTTATCCTGATACTGCTGAAAAAAGTAACCTGAATCATTCAGTTTATTGAAGTCAAATTCATTTTCTAAATCCAGATAAATGTAATCATTCGTTTTTGATTCAATAATCATTTTAATTAGCGTAGTTTTCCCAACCTGTCTTGGCCCAATTAAAGCAATACATGGGAAATAGCTTAATAGTTCTCTTAACTTTATTTCAGCATCGCGTGAAATCATATACAAATATACACATAAAACACAAATTCAGGAATTTAATTCCGAAATTTGTGCTTTATTTATACGATAAATTTAAAGTAGCATATCTAAAATAGTGATTCAGAATTTCCTTGTACGAGTAGCCTTTTTCTCCCATAACGGCGGCACCAATCTGGCAAAGTCCAACGCCGTGCCCCCAGCCGGCACCGGTTAATACAAACTTTTGGGGAATGCCGTTTTTTTTATCCAGGTGGTCCACCACAAACGCCGAACTGTACAAATGCGATTTCGAAAGCCACTTGCGGATTTCCAGCTCTTTGCCAATGGTTAGCGATTTTTTTGTGCCGTGAATTTTCAGTTTAATTAACCTGGAGGAGTGTCCGCGCTGAATGGGTTCCAGCTTAACTATTTCGCCAAAATCGATGCCCGACCGTTTTTTAATCAATTCGGACAATTCCTTTTGCGAATACTCCACTTTCCAACGGTAAAAGTCAGCGGTTTTCTGGTCAAAATCCGGCAGCACCTGGCTCAATATTTTTTGGTTGGTGGTGTTGCAAAACGCGTGCGGTTTGTTGCGAATCCACAAATCTGCCTCATCTTCCTGCCGGAGATCGACGCAGGTAGTGTCGCCAAACTCCGAATCAACCACTTTGGTAAGGTAGCGGTGCCGAACCGGTTCCCACACATTTTCAAAATTCTCGGAAACGCCGCCGCAGCATTTGGAAAACCGGGCATCGCAAATTTTATTTTCGAACATGAGTACTTCTCCCCGGGTTTCTTCCACAGCCTGCAATGCTTTTTCTGAATAAATTTTGGTAATTCCCTGGTAGCGCTGGCAGTGGTCGTCGGCACATACATCGAAAGTAGTGTGGTCTTCGCGATCGTACCAGCGGATGATTTCATCTTCGGTTTCGTGGGAGGTCTGGTACAGGCCACCTCCTGATTTGAGCGATTTTGTTTTTTCAATCTGCGCCAGCAGCCAACTGCGGGAAATAACGGCATGGGCTTTCAGCAGCTCAGGCGAACTGGTGGCGCTCATTTCCGAAGAAATCACACTTTTCAGGTAATCTTCCAGATTGATAACATTGATTGCCCTTATCTTGTCCCCTTCGGGAATCAACTTTAATGCGCCTTCAAACCGCTGGTTTTCTTTTTGCTCCCAGTGAAAATCAACCCCGATGGTAACACCTTTCAATTCGAAAAATGAAGTGCCATTTTCAGGATTCAACATAAAAGAATCAGCAGTGAAAACTGCTCCATTGACTGATTCAACATGAATTGTTTTGTTGCTTAACGTGGCTGAGTATTCACCATCTGCAACAATTTCTCCACTTTCCGATTTAAAACGGCCATTTACCAAAAATTCAATTTTGGGATGTGCCATTATTCCCACTTCAATTTTAGGCTGATTACTCATGGTTTAAATTTTTAATCTTTTTAATTGCAGATTCATCGTTGCATTGCTCCAGTAATTGTTTGCTGCTTTTTTGAAAAATCGGATGCAGAAAATCAGGAGCAATTTCGGCGAGGGGAACAAGTACAAACAAGCGCTGGTGAAGTTTTGGATGGGGAATTGTTAGCTCATGGGATGCAGTGCAATCGGTGTCGTAATACAAAATATCGATATCCATTTCGCGTGAAGTGTACCTCCCGGAATGGCGCACCCGGTTAAAAAGATTTTCAATTTTATGTATTTCAGCAAGCACTTCGCGGGGTTCCAATTCGGTTTTAATTTCCATCACCTGATTCCAAAAATTTTCTTTTGCACTAAACCCCCACGGGGGCGTTTCATAAACCGAAGATTTTTGGGTAATAGTTCCCAGCTCGTTTTCAATCAGGTTATGAACTTTACTGAAATTTTCGGGTTTATTCCCAATATTACCGCCTATTCCTAAAAAAACTTGGTGCATTAAACTGTAAATTTGTAATAATTTAAATTACTTTACTACCCATCTTGTAAAGATAAAGTTAACAAAAACATAAATACAATTAAAATGAAAGAATTTTTCAAGTACGTACTGGCCACGGTAGTTGGCATTATTGCAGTTTCTGTCATTGGCTTTTTTCTGTTTTTTATGGCCATTGGTATATTAGTTTCATCGACTGAAAAACAGGTTTCGGTTCAAGATAACTCCATGCTCGTTATTGATTTGGAGCGGCAGATTGTGGACAGGGCTCCCAATGACCCGTTTGAAGATCTGGAAATTCCGGGATTCACCCAAATTAAAAAAATTGGTCTGGACCAAATTCAGCAATCGCTTGAAAAAGCTGTTTATGACGACCGGATAAAAGGTGTTTACCTGAAATTATCGATGACTAACGGCGGAATGGGCTCGGTTGAAGAAATCAGAAATATGCTGGTTGCTTTTAAAGACAGTTGCGACAAGCCGGTTTATGCCTATGGAAATACGTACGATCAAAAAGCTTACTATTTATCGACTGTTGCCGACAATATAGTTGTCCACCCAATGGGAACTCTTGATTTCAGGGGGCTCGGCGGAGAGATGATGTTTTTCACCAACATGCTCGATAAAATAGGTGTCGATATGCAAATCATTCGTCATGGTAAATTTAAAGCAGCTGTTGAACCGTTTATGCTCGAAAAAATGAGCGAAGAAAACCGCGAACAACAGTTAACTTATATGGGCAGCCTGTGGAATCACATGCTCGAAGGGATTTCAGCCAGGAGAAACATTTCGGTTGAAGAACTAAATGCATTGGCCGACGAAGTTCAAACCCTGAAAAAGGGAGATGATATTGTTGAAACCGGGTTGGTGGATGCTGCCAAATACAAAGATGAAGTACTTGACGACCTCAGGGAAATAACCGGGATTAAGGCCGGAAAGGGTGTTCCGGTTGTTGAAGCCGGGAATTATGCCAGTGTTGAGGTTTCAGGAATAAGCAAACCATTCAGCCGCAACAAAATGGCTGTGATTTACGCCAGTGGCGATATTGGAACCTCTATGGGCGGCGAAGTAATAATTGGTGAAAAAATTGGTCGCGAAATTCGCAAAGCCCGTCAGGACAGTAGTTACAAAGCAATTGTTTTAAGGGTTAACTCACCCGGGGGCAGTGTTTTTGATTCGGAAGTGATTTGGCGCGAAGTAAAACTGGCTGCCGAAGAAAAAGCAATGGTGGTATCGTTTGGAGATGTGGCTGCATCGGGCGGATACTATATTTCCTGCCCTGCCGACCAGATTGTAGCCCATCCGAACACAATTACCGGCTCCATCGGTATTTTCGGAATTATTCCTGAATTCAGTGAACTGCTGAACGAAAAAATCGGCATTTCCACCGATGTGGTAGAGACGAATGAGAACTCCAACTTCCTTTCGCTAACCCGTCCCATGACAAAGTATGAGCGACAAATGATGCAGCAAAACATTGAAGATGGATACGACATTTTTATTTCGCATGTGGCCGAGGGTCGCGGAATGACCAAAGAACAAGTTGATGAAATTGGCCAGGGCCGTGTATGGAGTGGCCAAAATGCCAAAGAAATCGGATTGATTGACGAGTTTGGCGGATTGCAGGAAGCCATTGAAATTGCTGCAGAAATTGCCGGCCTCGATAATTACCGCACAGTGGCACTTCCGGAACAGCTCGATCCTTTCCAGCAAATACTTAAAGCAGGTTCGGACAATATCAGGACCAGGTACATGAAAAACAAACTGGGTGAAAAATACCGGTATCTTGAATTCCTGGAAAAAGCTTCGCAAATGAACGGAATTTATGCGCGCATGCCTTATGATTTGAATGTGAACTAAATTCAGCAGAATAATTTTGTGAAGGGCAGCCACGAATGGCACGGATGAACACGAAAAATTAGTGTTAATTGGTGTTATTCGTGGCTGTTTTTTTATGAATAACAAACAGTACAGCCGAACAATAGTCACCCCGGTTGTTTTTGCCTTCTGAATTTTCAGCAAACCAAATAAATTCCCGGATAGCTTCGTTTGGGGTTAACTTCCCTGTTTACATTTTGACGTTTCAGTTGTTCTTCAGGTTTGCGGAATTATTCCTAATTGTGTTCATTAAAATTTGTTTGACTGAAGTTTTTATTTGTCATTCAGCATTTTCTCCTGCTTGTAAATTTTGAAATAATAGTTAATGGATGCCCTCACTTCGTATTCAGTTGCGGTATAGGGCAACACGTTTTGGGCGTTGAACCAAATCATAAACGAATCGGCTTCGGCCTCATTCAATCCGGTGAGTTTCATCACTACCTCTTTGTTGTAATTTTTCGAGTGCATCTCCCAGTTGCGTTCCAGCGCCATAGCTTCGCGCACGTTGCGCTTGCGGCGTTCCCTGTCGCTAAGGTAATACTGCATAAATGAAACGGGATTGAGCAATGCCGCCAAAACCGGAGGTTTTTCGTTAAATGCATCCCCACGAAGTTCCGGGGCGATATCAACCGGTTTTCCGGTTCCAAGTCCCATGTCCACGCCAGGTTTTTCACCTTTCACTTCCACCTCGCCCACGGCATAATTCACGGGATCGATGGTAAAAGTAATCACCTCCTGCCCATTGTAGTTGTGGGGCACCCGCAACACTCTCTTCTGATAACCCACCGAAGAAACCACCAAACTGTCGATGTTAAGCATTTCAAGTGTAAAATACCCGTCGGAATTGGTAGTGGTACCGCTGTGTGTACGGTTGTTGATAATATTGGCATACGGAACAGCCGAACTGTCGGCTGAACTGACCAGCCTTCCCTTTAAACGGATAAGAATGGGATCAACCAACAAATCATCGTTTTGCGACCAACCACTGAAAGAAGTAGCCACAAGCAAAATCAGTCCGATTAAAATTCCATTTCTCATGCGTTATGATAATAAGCACCAAAATTATGCAAAAGTTCGTTCTCAAAACCATAATAACAGTTTTTAACGGAAGTTTTAACATGTTTTAAGCTAAGGCCGTTCAGCGGATGACTTCGAGTCATCCGCTGAACGGGCAAAAGATTTATTTCAACCCTGCAATCCGTTCTTCCAGCACTTTTATTTTCGATTCGGCATCGGTTTGTTTGGCTTTTTCTTTGGCCACCACCGCTTCGGGTGCGTTGTTTACAAATCGCTCATTGCCCAGTTTTTTCATCACCGCATTGAGAAATCCTTTGGTGTATTTCAACTCTTCCTCCAGCTTTTTGAGTTCTTCTTCGGTATCAATCAAACCTTCCATCGGCACATAAAAACTGGTGGATTTTACCCGGAATGAAGCAGCGCCTTTCACTTCTTCTTCAACAGCATCGAAAGCCGATAAATTGGCAAGTTTTTCCAAAACCGGATCGAAACCTGCTTCGTAACCTTTGTCCCCTTTCTGAACTTTTAGCTCAAGTGGATCTCTGTTGGGAATGTTTTTCTCTTTACGAATATTGCGGATTCCCGAAATGGCTTCTTTCACATTTTCAAAAGCAGCCAACATTCCGGTATCGTATTTTTGGGCTTCCGGCATTTGGCTCACCATGATGCTTTCGCCCTCTTTCCGTTCTGAAAGCAATTGCCAGATTTCCTCGGTGATAAACGGCATAAACGGATGCATTAGCCGCAGCAACTGGTCGAACAACTCAACAACATCAGCATGCGTTTTGGCATCGATGGGCTGCTGGTAAGCCGGCTTCACAATCTCGAGCAGCCACCCGGAGAATTCATCGCGCACAGTTGTGTAAATAGTCATCAGCGCTTCCGAAATTCGGAACTGGTCGAACTGGCTGTTTAACGTTTCCACCACTTCGCTTAGTTTATTTCGGAACCATTCAATGGCCAGTTTTGAATGCTCGGGCTGGCTAATTTCTGAAGAAACTTCCCAGTTTTTCACCAGGCGGAATGCATTCCATATTTTGGTAGCAAAACCGGCCCCCTGCTGAGGCAGACTCTCGTCGAAGAGCAAATCGCCACCCGCTGGTGAGCAAAGCAACATACCCACACGCACACCGTCGGCTCCGTATTTGTCAATCAACTCCAGCGGATCGGGTGAGTTCCCCAGCGACTTCGACATTTTCCGGCGCTGTGCATCGCGCACCATTCCTGTGAAATAGACATTTTTGAACGGGTACAAATCCTTGTATTCGTAACCGGCAATGATCATGCGGGCCACCCAAAAGAAAATGATATCGGGGGCAGTAACCAGATCGGACGACGGGTAATAATAGTTGATGTCTTTATTGTCAGGTTTGCGAATTCCGTCGAATACCGAAATGGGCCAAAGCCAGCTCGAAAACCAGGTGTCGAGCACGTCTTCATCCCGGACGAGAGTAAAGCCTCCTCCTTCCCCTCCCAAGGAGGGGGTTTTGGCAACTGCCAGCTTCCGCGCTTCTTCTTCGGTTTCAGCCACAACGTAACCCAACTCTCCCCCTTTGGGGGAGCCGGAGGGGGCCTCTTTTATATACCAAACCGGAATCTGGTGGCCCCACCACAACTGGCGACTGATGCACCAATCCTTGATGTTGCCCATCCAGTGGCGGTAAATATTTTTGAATTTTTCCGGATAAAAACGGATGGTGTCGTTCATCACGTTTTCCAGCGCGGGCTTCACCAGCTCTTCCATTTTCAGGAACCACTGCACCGAAAGTTTGGGTTCGATGACCACATCTGTACGTTCCGAATAGCCAACTTTGTTTGTGTAGTCTTCAACTTTGGCAAGGTTGCCTGCTTTTTCGAGTTCAGGAACAATTTTTTCCCGAACATCAAAACGGTCTTCCCCGATATAAATTTCAGCCGCTTTGCTCAGCGTGCCGTCGTCGTTAAAAATGTCTATTGTAGGCAGGTTGTGCCGCAGCCCGATTTCATAGTCGTTGATGTCATGTGCCGGCGTAATTTTCAGGCATCCGGTACCAAATTCCATATCCACGTATTCATCTTCAATAATCGGGATGGAACGGTTAATAAGCGGCACCAGCACCCGTTTCCCTTTCAGGTGTGTGAAACGCTCGTCATTCGGGTTGACACACACTGCGGTGTCACCCAAAATGGTTTCAGGACGGGTTGTGGCAATCGTTACGAAAGCCCCCTCCGACTCCCCCGGGGGGGGAGAGATAAGAGCTTTTTGAATGGTCTCCAATACTGAATCAATGTTTTCCAATACTTCATCGTTTGTAAATCGGATAACTTTATAGCCTAATTCATTTAAAATTTCAGTTTTCAGTGTATCTAATTTTTGAATTTCAGGATCGGTATGATATCCTCCGTCCACTTCAATGACTAGTTTTTTTGGAAGACAAACAAAATCAACAATAATATCATTAATAATATGCTGTCTTCTGAATTTTTCGCCCAACTTTTTTGCACGCAACATTTCCCATAAAGCAGATTCCGCTTCGGTGGAAAAGCGACGCAATTTTCTGGCATTCTTTTTAAGCAGTTCATAATCAGATTTCCGCGCAGTTTTGTATTGCGGCTTCTTATCCTCCCCCTCGGGGGAGTTAGAGGGGGCTTCCAATTTATATTTCAGATAGTATAATTTGCTTTGTACTTCTTTGTAAAC
>Ga0194138_10001679_pt1 | contig 10577 bp, 8 predicted proteins | sample TARM_MetaG_T2_14_FD_134022 | JGI IMG/M metagenome (GOLD analysis project Ga0194138, IMG submission 134022) | Freshwater microbial communities from Pennsylvania, USA, analyzing microbe dynamics in response to fracking - TARM_MetaG_T2_14 (version 2) | ecosystem: Environmental > Aquatic >...
ACGTGGAACCGACAGTCTTCGTCAACGTTACGAATGACATGACGATTGCTCAGGAAGAAATCTTCGGCCCAGTATTAGTCGTCATCACCTATGACTCCGTAGAAGAAGCGATCGAGCTGGCTAATGACTCCATTTACGGCCTGTCCGGCGGAGTAGTTGGACCAGAAGATGAAGCCATAAAAGTCGCACGTAAAATTGAAAACAGGTAACATCACCATCAACGACGGTGCCCGCACACCAAAAGCCCCATTCGGTGGATACAAGCAGTCCGGACTCGGCAGAGAAAACGGATTGTACGGTGTCGAGGATTATCTTGAGTTGAAGGCTATATTTAAATAAGCTTAAAACTAGTATAACCCCATGGTTTCTATTCTAAAATAGTACCCATGGGGTTGTTTAATCTCTTTATAAATTCAAATTATTATGCGATCATGTATTTAGGAGGCGAATCATATGACTATCAAAAGAGCTGAAGAATTATTATTAGAATATAAGCAGATTCAGAATGAACTACAGAAGTTATCAGAACGATCTATGACTATTGTTGAAGAGCTCTACTCTTTAAATAATAAGAATACAGAGGATAAAGCAGAGTATTACAAAAAAAGCATTTTGAATCAGCGGCTCGCCGATTCAGGATACGTTTGGTCATCCAGCACCATAAATCAAAACAGGATAATAATATTAAAAAGAGATAACGTAACTTTAAAGACAAAGTTCTTGAAAAGTAAATACTATTCAGATGGAAATTTTAATGCGTGGTATACAATTAATAAGGATGGTTTGGAGCTGCTTGACCTTCTTTTACTTATTTTCCACTCAAGAACAGGTGAGCCTAGCGTATTAATATTGGATAGACGAGATATAACCAGCTTTTTAAAATCAGTTAAAATACCGGAAGACAAAAGAATACATCTCAAACTAAAAATAACAGCTGATAAAGTTGAAGAGATATCTTCAGGAATTGATTTCACGCATACTGTCAACAACTTCTCCTTACTAATTTGACCCCTTTTCTAGTATCTGATGATTAATATCATTGATCTGAGTAAATAACTGTTCCAAAACAGGAACTACAATACTATTCCCGGCAAGCTTAATTAATTTTGAAGAGGATAAAATCTTTCTATCTTTATTTATATCTATATTATTTTCCATAAGTAAATTGAATTTATCTTCTTCAAACCCCATCAGCAGAAAACATTCTCTGGGGGTTAGATTCCTATACTTTTTGTTGGAATCTGTGAGTATAATATTTTTATATTCCACTAGACCTGAATTAGGGTGCCTATCCTGTTTTGTGGTCACTGTTCGGGCATACTTGCCTATATGTGCAGTTTCATCTGTAGCGAGGATTATATTATTTTCATAAATCTTTTGCCTGGACGGTGTGTACATAGGTGTACTGGCAATCGCTTCTTTTCTATATTGTTCATTAGAATAATCAAGTCTCAGGAAATCAGAAATAGGCAAAATTTTGTCTTCTGAGATATTTAGATTCTGCAGATTGTTCTCAAAGAAATACTGATTAATTGAATCTCTTTGTTCATCGTTTTTTGCCAGAGCACTTACTAAATATGTTCTTACTCTAGACTGGGGAATACCAAAATTTCTGGAGTCCAGAGTGTATAACTGGTTTACGTATCCCAGATTTTCAAGAAACAACTGCCATTCATTAAAGTTTTCAATGTGTTTTTTTGCCAGTATGTTACTCACGTTCTCCATAAGTAGAAATTTAGGCAATTTTTTCTCACTATCACTGTATTCCTTAAGAATTCTCTCAATCTGCCATAACAAGGTAGATCGATTTTTAGCATCTCTTTCGATGCCTCCCTTATTATTGTGCCAGTGACCGCTTACTGACAGATCCTGACATGGGAAAGAATACGTCATCACATCAGTGTCAGGCAGATCATCTGCCCCTACCGTATTAATATCTACTAAATTATTGTTACGTTCAATTGAACTTAATATTGCCTTCAGCTGAGACATACTCATTGATTTCAGACTTCGTTCTGAGATAGCGGATTTCCCATCGCTTGACAGGTTGTACTTTAATAAATGGTCCACAATGGAGTCTCTCGTGTGATGCCTATACAATTTTAAATTTTGGGGACCATTATGAATAATATCATAAGCATACATTGCCCCTATTTCCCATTCTACTATTGCTTTTACTGAATGATCTATCTGGGCATTTTTCAGCGCTTGAACCTGACTACCAATTCCACTGAACGTTTCCACTACTCTTAACATTTCTATCCTACTTTCTAAATATTACTTACAGAATATCATTTCAAATAGATAGTCATCCGCTTTTACAAACTTAATTTTTGTGTTTCCAAACTTAACTAGATCTTCCCTTGATATAGGTCTTTTTTCCTGTAAACCTATCTTACCTCTAATATATTCATAGATATTTCCATTAAGGAAAACTAGTTCTTTATGAAAGTCACCCCTAAGTTCAGCTTCAAAAATAAATTCACTTGTGACTACCTTGAATTTACTCCTTACTGGAAATATTTTATCAAAAAACAGCTTGGGTGTCTGCAGTAGATGAGGAGTCGCTCCAACTGTCCACGCATTAATTCCACTTTTTTTCCAATGTGGATTCTGTTGCTCATCCAGAACTACTTCCAATGAAAAAGTATTGTATTTTTCAATTATATTTCTATTTGGAGCTTGCATGTAAATATAATTCTGTATATCTTCCAACAAGTTATTCTTAGTATCCTTACTATTGTATAGTATTTCGGACTTTTCTTCAAAGGCTGTATCCAAGTAGAACTTTATATTCTCTTCTACTTTCTCATCATCACACTTTAATGATCTTTGATACTGTGACTCAAAGATAGAAGAAACGTCGTAATGAATATTGACCATCAGTTCATTATTTTTGAAAAACCCATTCTCCGAAAAATTTGATGACCCTACGTATACTTTAGACGAGTAATCCGAGCTGAATTCCAGTAATTTCCTATGAGTCAACACACCTTCAACCTGGTAAAAGACGGAAATATCCCTAAACTCACTACAAATACTTTTAAATTCCATGTGATCATTATTACTAATGCCTTCCTGAGACATTCCTATAAATAATTCAATTGCTAAAGAAGGAAAGTCCTTCTTTACTCGTCTAAGAAATATAGGAGAAGCATATCCTGATATAACTCGTAATCTATTTGATTTCTTTCCATTTCTAACTATTATTGATTCGTACAAATCATTCAGTATAATCTTATGTTCCTCCTTGCGCATCGCGGAACAGTTCATCTACATACGCAGATACGCCGCCATCCATTAGTTCGGGAGATACAGCAAGCAGTCTTGCTGTATTAAGCTTTAGTACTCTCCTGAACAAATCTCTGTCAGTATAATCTGAATATTTCAGCATCAGAGTTCTGAAAATACTGATATTGTAACCAATCCCAGGCCTTTCAACCAACTGAAGAATTGTATCAGTAGAATTATTTTTTAAGATATTAAACGTTTCTTCCTCATTGTTGTTCCATGACAAATGAATATACCACCAAATAGTTTTCAGCCATGTCCTTCTTGGTGTTTTATAAAAATGGTCTTCATTCATTCCCCATCGAGAATGGACGACGTCGGGGATAACCTGAACTGAAAGAAATCTCCATACATCATCATTAGAAGCCGTTCTTCCAGTGAAACCGATTGATGATTCAAGCAGCTTATATATTTCTATTCCGTACATTAAGTCAAATTTATAATCCAGCTTATTTACATAATCGAATTCTCCCTGTTCGAATACTGCATTTCTGCTCTGAATAAGTTTGTTTCTAAGGCTAATGAACTCATCACTCATGATAACGGGTTCGATTGATGTGGTATTAACTTTTAGTGCTTCGAAATCTCTTTCAGCGTCACTAACTGAATATTGTATACCATCCCAGTTAATCATTTTCATTCTCTCCTCTCATAAGCCTTCTTTCCCAATATGCTCGCATTGAATTACTTATTGAGAACAATGAAGACGTATCTTCAATTTCAAAAGATTCCACCCAGTATTTTACAGCGGCCAGTATACTGTTCGGATATAAATTATCATCATTGATGTTATTGTTTTCAATAATTAACACTTGTTGAATAATTTGAGACATTGCCTGAATCATTATATCACCCATCATTGCTCTACTTACTCTAGTCTTGCCTTTTTGAATCTGATCAAAAAGAGGATGAGAAGCATTCAGACTCAAGCTAACATTGGAGGAATTGAATATAGCATCGCTAGCATCCACCCAATGTTTCTCCAGTTTCCACAGAGGTCCTTCTTTGTCATTGAATTCAGTAATTGGAAAGACTGACCCATCGCCATCTACTATCAGTTCCAACTCCAGAAAATTTTCCTCAGTAAGAATCATCCCGGCCTTATCTGCCTGATAATTAAACCTTTCCTTAATTTCTGCCAAATATACAAAAAATTCTATATATACTTGTCCTTTGAGAGAAGATGGCGGGAAGGTGTAATCAAAATTAATGTTCACTTCTCTATTGATGCTCTTGAAACGTCCTACAGGAACTGTTCTTTGAAAGTGAGATTCCTTGGAATATATATGGCAGCCTATTCCCAGAGTATTTTCAGCTGAAGTAATACTGTTTCTGCCAAATAATCTCATTGGTTCAAGTATCTTTAGTGACATATTCAAGGATAGTTCATGATCGTTTGGTGACCACCCTTCGTCCACCTCATTAATGGCTATGCTTCTTTCTTCAACATCGATAATTTTATCCTCTGAATCGTCTGTATACCTTAAATATGTTTCAATCTGCACTCCAATCTTTTCAAGGAGATCATTGTCTATTTTTTTATAGAGTGATATCTGACTTTTATTTGTTCCCATTCTTAATTATCTTCCTTGCTTTTATTATTTGAACTTATCGTCATTGAAGGTATATACTGATTGGAGTTTACTTCTAGCAATATCTCCCCTTCTACCTCCATGTCACTGGAGCTGATGCATGACAAATTAACATGATATTTACTATTGCCAGTTATTTCAACGGCTGGTCTGTTATGAGTAACTGAGTTCGCATTTTCTTCAACTCTGGAAATACTAGCTTTTTTTATTGTGAATGGATATGGAACTACTTCTTCCATTGCTTTTTTCCAGGCTTCTATATCCATCTTTTTTTCTTGTGTTGAAACTAGAAGTGAAATAGTATTGTCAGTTTCTGATTTAAGTAACGCCGAAAACGTTACTTTGATACTATTTGAGTCGAGAAAATTAGTCCTGAGTATATTAACACTTGTAGTTCTTTTAGTTGTCAGTTTTCTTGTTGGTTGGCCTGGCTTGTTTACACGCTTATTCGATGCTTTTCCGAAATTCCTAGGTGGCATTAATATATTTCCGAATTTTCTTGATAAAACAGATGTTGCCGAACTATAGCTGTCTCCATCAAGGACTTGATAATACTCCAGTATTTCTTTTGATACATATCCTTTTGTTCGTTTGATGATGGTAATTCCGTCTTCGTCCACCCAATTAGCATGATCTGCATTTTCTGTTGCTCTTAAGTAGCTTTCAAGGTTCTTGTATCCGATCTCAGCATACTTATGGTAGAGTTCGCCGAAGGAATTCGGCACAAAAAAACCTAACAGTATATGCTCTTCTGCAATAACATTACCTCTAGGGCTCCAATCTCCGTTCAAGTCATATTCTACGATCATGCCGGGCATTCTACTGTACGCTATAACTTTAGAGTCAAACTGACCATCAACTCCATTGAGTCCCAGATATCCTAAAGGCGACGGACGATTAAATGGAGGCATCATCTCCATATCTTCACGATTTACTTCGCAGAATGCAATGGCCCCGACTTCAGTCTTGTTATCTGCCATACCTCTCCTTGGTAAATATACCTTTTTCACTTGTATATCCTTTTCCTGCGACACGCCTGTCAATGCAGAATTATATAGTGTCTGCATTTTCTTAAATACCGGCTCTTCAAGAAATAATATTTCCCCGTTCACTGTGCACTGAAGCATAGAATTAGATATTCGCTCTCGGTAGATATTATTAGCAAGTCTAGGACTGTACCATCTTTTTACAGCTATCTTTATGGTGTCTTCATAATCGAGCTCCCATGGCAGCAAGTTATTACTGTCATTTATATGTTCGAGATTTAAATACGGGATTATTATTGTAGTTCCTGTTTCATCTTCAGTATACTGATCAATACCAAAAATTTCTAATACATCATTAATCTTAGCTTCATCAGTAATTGGGTATATCTTCTCACCTAAGTGATCATATTCTCCCCACCACGCGATTCCTCTTTCGCTTTCTGGTAAGATGCGCTCTTTATTTTTGGGACTTTCAATCAGAGAGGCTATCAGACGCTCCTCGTACCCACTCTTAGTTAAAATCCGAGTATAGTAAATTACTATTCCTATTCCAACTCTAAAATAGCTCGTTTTTCCTAGACCCCAACTTCCACCAGCTCCAGCTTTATCCTGATTTTTACCGATCCCGAAAACAAGTTTATGGAAATTACTTTGATCAAGCTGTTTTTGAGACTCCGATTTATAATCACCCGTAAGACCAGATGTATTGGAGTCTTTAATTGCCATAAAAGTATTGTATTTTCTATATTTTTTTTCAAGAGTCTGGCTTATTCCTTCAAAATGACTACTTAGATCCGGGGTACTGAACTCTCCCGTCGAAAATTCAACAATTGTATTTTCTTGTCCTTCTTTAGTAGCATCCAAGCTGTTTTGAAGAGACTCTCTTACCAGTAAATCAATCATAGGAATACTTTTATTTTGCAGAGACCTTAAAATTGAATCTCCATCCTGTGACATACTTTGGACATCATTTGGTGCTATTTTCAGTTCCAATCTGTATCCTCCTTGTATTCTTGCTCGTCTATATAGTCCTCATCATTCGTAATTTCATTAATTGAAGCTGATAAGTAAGTAGCTAAATTACCGCCTCTTGATTTTCCAGGTATAAGGATATTTAACCCTATTATTTCCTCAGGAAAATTCAGAGGGGCTCTCTGCTGATGGCTTTCCTTGTGTTTCTCTCTATATTCTTCTACGGAAAGTTCCCCTTTATCAACTCTATAAATAATCAGTTGAGGTACATCCCCCATACCATACTTTTCCCTAATAGAAAGAATTCCTGCAGTTCCCTGAGCTTTTTTATCTTCCTCTTCAATTTCTCGTGTAATTTCAATATCAGCAGTCAGATCCCTTGGAGAACGTAGTGCTCCTATACTGACTATTTCTTCTGTACTTCTGTTTGTCAGTTTTGTTCTAGTAACTGGTTTAGGATTGTAACCGTGTATGTCCCATCCCCCTGTCTCTGAAGAATAACGTTCAATCTCCCCAGAGCTACTCAAGATAACATTCCATTTTGTAAGTGTCTCAGTATTTTTTTCAAGCCAGCCTAGAAGCTCAGGCAATTTGCTCATCTTTTTATCCAGAGAACATACTTTATATTTTTCCAGAAAAGACTGGACTTCTTTATTGGAAACTTTGTGCCAGACCATTTTGCTTCTATTCTTTAATGGTTTATCCAGCTGATTAAGGAAATCTCTAGTTACATTTTTATTATGACTTAAGATACTCCTGTCTTTCTCAAAGTATATAGTTTGTGTATTGTAGCCTGCGAAATCAAATTCTATTCCTTTAGCTGACTGCATCTTATTATTTGAAGTAATCCTTATCAGCTGATAATTGGGTGAATTCTTGACTCGTGGTGCAAAGTCTGCCGGTGTCATTCCATTGTTGGCATACCACATTATTTCATTTTTAAGTTCTTCATTCATTTGTGCTAAAAACGTGTACCTCTCGTAAGCTAGTCTGTCCATCCAGATCCTAGGAAATAATTCATAGCTTTTTCTATAGCCAAACCATCTCGCCATCTGCATTAATGTATCCGCCTGATTAGTCGTTCTTAAAAAATATGTTGAGACAAGACCTTCCAAAGTAAGCCCTCGAGACAACGTATTACCCCCAACGACTATGAAAGCCGGTGCCTTTTCAGGCATCTGGTTTTTATTAGGATATACTAGCCTCATAATCTGATCTTCGCTCTTTGAACGGCTGTTATCAATTACTAGATGGATTCCAGTATGATATTTCGGCTCTCCTTCATCTCCAATCGGTATATGACTAAGATATTCAGAATCTTGAAGATCCATAAGATACCTAAGTTCACTCTCAATTTCTTCCCATTCTGGGTAATCAGTGACCTTATCTTTTGAGGAATAGTCAGATAAAGCATTGAACAGGTCTTTTTTATCGAAACGTTTACTTTCACTAATATATAAACCACGCATTTGCTTCAGTGCTTCTTCTGATCCTTTGATGCTTCTCAAATAATCTTCAATAATTTTCGAGATTAAAGCGTGATGATCAATTTTAAAACTCGTGTGCACTAGCATTGAAACAGGCTTGTTATAATTTTTAGCCCTAAGTGCAGCAACAGATAAAATTAACCACTGTACAGATTTTTTCAGGCTCTCAGTACATTCCACATAACTTTCTTCTTTTTGAGCATACCTTATAGTGTCTCTTTCATTGTTTTCAATATATCTAACAATATCTACAGAAGGTACAGTTTCCGGATCTTCAATTCCGAATATTTGTTTTGCTCCAAAGTAATCTTCGGATGGCTCTAGAAGAGTGACAAAATCCTTAGGATATAAAGATTCTTCCCCAACTTCATTGAGCACATTAGCATATGGGGTGGCTGTGTAGGCGATGTAATTCATCCCAAGAAAATCTTTATGATGAACCATTTCCTTTATCAACCCGTTTATGGCTGTCTCATCTTCTTCAATATTTTTAGTGTTTATACTTGCCTGATCTGCCTCATCATCAATTATCAGAACTTTCATCTGAGATGCCTTATTTTTATCTGATTTTAACCAGTTAAAAAGGTTTTTGAGCCTAGTTTTATTTTTTAAACTGACCATGAAATATTTATCTTTACTGTTTACAGAAAGGTTTAAGGTAGAGACATCATGTGCTGGAAGACTTGATCTAAGCGAAGGATTATCTATTTGATGCCAGTGTAGATTCCCATTACCGGAAACATTCATATCTGAGTAAAGTCTATTGGCTGTCTGCTCTCTAAGGCTTTCGATCACTCCGGAAAGAACTATAAAAAAATTGAAGCCATTGTCTGCCGCCATTGCCATTAACCCTGCCATATTAGCTGTCTTCCCCGATTGAACATTACCAATTACCAATCCTTTAGTTGGCCCGTCTTCTCTGGTATCCATAGACAAAGATTGAAGTATCTGAAATGACGAATCTTTAATGTTGTTTATCGAACTTTTTGACCAGTTCTGTGATATTAGTTTATTTTCATACATCTTCCATGAAGAATTTTTTAAAGTCGGTATCTTAGCAGTACTGTTTACGCTTTTTCCTAATTTAGTTACATAAACATCTTTCTCAATAAAATGAAGTTCCTCGACCAGATCCTTCCATAATGTAGAAGTGAGTTCATCACGATCAAATCTATTTAGTGGAGCAATATATGTATTTAGCTTCTCCTGCAAGTTGGAACCATGGTACATTGATAACTCTTTGACTGCTTCCCAAGCGTAACTTGATTGTAAATTCTCAATAGTTTTTTTAACATTTTCAATTTTTTTATTATCTGACATACAGATTCTCCTCTATAAAAATGTTTTCCCCGTTATCTGTATATTAACATATAAGGAGAATCTTTAAATGTTAATATTGCAAAAAGATTTGACTATCAAGAGTAAAATATCCATACTTATTAACACATATATTAATACTGTAGTCTGCATATTCGATAATTTCCCATTTTTTCTGATAATATATCTTTAAGAGGTGATCTTGATGGCCGACAAAATTACTAGGGAAATACGGAGCAGAAACATGTCACAAATCCAATCCAAAAACACTAAACCAGAGCTTATTGTAAGAAAATACCTATTTGCACGTGGCTTACGCTATCGTCTACACTTGAGAGACCTTCCGGGAAGCCCTGACCTTGTTTTTCCAAAGTACAAGAAGGCTGTATTTGTTAACGGATGCTTCTGGCATCGGCATAACTGCAGATATGCTACTACTCCAAAAACAAATACAGAGTTCTGGTTAAAGAAATTTGCAAAAAATGTAGAAAGGGATGATAAAAACTATACTATGCTTAAGGACATGGGATGGGATATTATAATTGTTTGGGAATGCATGCTAAAAAAAGATTCAAGGGAAGACACCTTAGAACAACTCTTTCATCAAATAGTTGATTAAAATAATCTGAGTAAGCTGTGCACCTCATATCCGCAGATATGAGGTGTTCCTTTTTATATTAAAGAACTCGGGAATGTATCATATCTCCAAGTTATGGTACATTCGACCTTCCAGATTGCCGCTCAATAGCTCATAACCTCAAGTTATGACCCATTCGCCCTTCCATAGAGCTTCCCAACAGCTCATAAACCCATTATATGGTCTATTCGCACGTCGGAAGCTCGGACATTTACTCAAATCAACTACATCTGCGTACAAAAACGGATCGTTCTCAGTTTTACGAGACGATCTGTTTCTTTTATTAAGGCGTTTC
>Ga0194138_10001682_pt1 | contig 10564 bp, 11 predicted proteins | sample TARM_MetaG_T2_14_FD_134022 | JGI IMG/M metagenome (GOLD analysis project Ga0194138, IMG submission 134022) | Freshwater microbial communities from Pennsylvania, USA, analyzing microbe dynamics in response to fracking - TARM_MetaG_T2_14 (version 2) | ecosystem: Environmental > Aquatic >...
ACGAGCGCAGCAGGCCCGGCGGCGGTTGGATTGGCGGGAGGGTTGTGGCGTTGAAGAGGATGCGCGGACCGTTGCTTTGGAGACGGCTGTGATGTCGTGGTGTCGATGCGGTCACTTCGAAGCCGGGGGCGCATCCGTTCCCTGAGTGAGCGAAGCGAGCGAAGGGTTTGACTCGAGAACTTAAAAGATGGACGAATCGAAGTCGCTCTTTACGTCTTCAAAACGGAGCCTTCTTAAGTTCAGGAGTCTGTCTTCTATTTTTTTCTTACGCAAATTGGTAACGTGCGCTGCCACTTGGGAAATGAAATTATTCCGGTGAGCCTGTTTAACGTAATAAGCCTTCCTTGCTTCGTCGAATTCAAGCCAATAAGGCATGTTATCGGCCCTGAATTTCTTAAAATCCTCCCTGGTGAAATCACCAAGCATATCTGGCAGGTAGTCAGCTCTTTTGGAATTACAGCTATGGCAGGAAGCTACTAAATTCTTCGGCTCACCTGATCCGTTTAATGATGCCGGTATCAAATGATCAGAAGTGGCGGTGGCGTAGCGTTCTGAACTTTCCACGAGGCTAGTTCCGCAATATCTGCAGACGCCCTCATCGCGTAATATTACTAAGTCTCGATACGAAATCCCTCTCATCCAAATAAAATTAGTTTTATGACCTTAAAAAGAGCCAGCTTTGATTACAGATTTATGCGCGTATCCCGTGAAACCCTTCTTGCAGCCCGAAGCTTTGGCGGTGGCAGGGTCTTTCTCCAATCAGGATTGTCTTCCAGCCACTGGAGGGCGTCTTCCAGAGTAGTTCGATTGCCAGGCATGTTGAAGCCTGCCTTTCGCATGAGGTAGACGTAATTGGGGTGCCGGTTGAGGCGCCAGGCGAGTTCTTTGACGGAGAGCAATTGGGTGTCGTTGTGTTTGAGCATGATTTCTTGGATTTTTGAGGTTCAAGCCCGCCCGGTTCCGACACCGACACCCTTATAAAGGGTGGGTGTCGGAGTGTCGGTATGACGGGTATTTGCGGCATGTCGGTGCGACGTGTCGGAGAAAGTGTCGGTGGAATTTTGCTTTTTATTGATGCACATGGTTTTACGGAAGAATTTGACGGCCTTTTTCGGTGACTTTATAGCCGCCTTTTCCGGTGCGAAAATAGCCCTCTGTTTTGCCTTTCGCCAAAACGCGCTCCAAAGAGCGTCGGGATCCGGCTTCATTGCCCCCTAATTCGGCGTGGATTTGAGCGACTTTTGTGGCCCCCTCCTCGATGGTCTGAGCGACCTCGGCGATGGAAAAATTGGCATTGGATCGCTTACCCTCGACGTCGTCTTTCCAGGCGTTGAGGTCGAAGGTTGAGTCGATGTCGTAGAGCATGGTGTCTTCGTTCAACTTGAGCCCCACGGGGTCGAAGGGTTTGGCGTCGTTGGATTTGCCACAAGAGACGACAATTCGGGAGTGGTCGTCGGGATCGGCGGGTGCGATATTAATCTGTGACCGGGCACCGGAGTAGAGAGCCTTGGAGCCGAGAGCGAAGTTGCCCTTATCCCACCCCACTGCCTGAGCGATATTCTGGCGACCGGTGCGGCCGTGGTGGATAATGATGATGGCGGTCTGCTGGTTGAAGCGGCGGCATACCTTGGTCAGCTCTCGGAGGGTGTGGCGGACATCGGCGTCTTTGTTAATGTCCCCGGCATTCACTTCGCCGAAGGGATCCACCCAGATGCAGTCGGGACCAACGGCTTCGATGGTGTCGAGCCACTTCTTGCGGATGTCGTCGGAACCAAGATTGATGAAGGCGTCATCCACCTCGCGGACGATGTGGAAGAAGATGTGGGCATCGACCAGAGCCTGCTTCTCTGGTGTGAGCGCGGCGGTCATTTTGAGATAGTCGGACTTCTGGCGGTGGATGCTGTTTTCGGTGCCGATGAAAAGATGCTTGAGGGGCTGCGGGTGTGTCTTGAGGCCTGCGAAGGACCAGCCGAGGATTTGTGAAATCCCGGTCTGCATAGCGGCGCGGCTTTTACCTGTGCCCCCTTGGCCGATGATGGTTGTCATTTGACCGAGCGCGATAATCCCCTCCCCGAGCACGTCGACGCGCGGCAGGACAGTGACATTGCGCAGGTCGGCACCTGAGAGAATAGTGAATGGCTTGGGAGCCGGATTGATCTGGTTCTCGGCAGCGGTGAAGTCGGGATCTTCGATGGAGTTCCAGATGTCTTGAAGGTTCTGAGTCATTGAGGGTCGAAATAGAAGATGTGTTGGGTGTGGCCGTTGTCGCGTCGGCCGCCGGGCATGCGGACGAGTTTTGATGGATCCCATAGCGTGGGATCGGCCCCCAGGAAAACGGCGTGGCGGAAGAAGCGGTGTTTTTGATACTCCGATAGGCTGCCGACATCGAACCAGCCGTGGAGGGACTTGCTGCCGGACCAGATCACGAGGATGAGCGGTGTCTGTTTGGTGGCGAGTGAGGCAAGAATTGCGCCCTGCTGTGTGATTTCCCCTCGGTCGAATTCGATGACGAGATAGCGGCGACGCTTGGTGGCGTTGTCGTGGCAGCGGTGTGAGAGCTTGCCGGATTGATTGAAGCCGGTCTTGGCCGTCATGGGATTGGCGACGATGAATTGAAGCGCGGCTTCTTTACCCCGCCATGCTTCACGCTCCTGCGTGATGGCGGATCGGGTGTCTTGAGCGGCACAAATCAATGGGTTGCCGGGGAAGAGACGGTCGATCACCTGCTCAGTTGGAATGTCGAGCGGCTTCTCGGGGAATGGAATGGGTGTGTTGAGTCGGCGTGTCCAGGCGGCGGGGTTGAACGGAGGCCAAGGAAGACCCTGAGAGGGATGAGGGCTGAGACTTGAGACCTGAGAGTTTTCCGAGAAGGCTCTGGTGACGGCGCGGTCGATCTCGGGTGTGAAGTCGCGATCAGTCCATTGGGCGGCGACTTTGAGGAGTAGCGCTCTCACCTTCTTCTCGGAGGCGAAGCGGCGTGCCCGTTTAGCGACGGTGAAGAGCCAGACGTTGCGGTTGCCAGGTTCTGGGGGGTTTTCCAGAGCCTCCCGGAGTGACGGTGGAATGTTACTTAGGACGGCCATCACTTGCAGTAGGTTTGAGATTCGGAGGCCTCGGCATCGACGGGGAGACCCGGCATCCATTCAGGTGTCTGGGCCAACAGAGCGGCGACGAGATCGGGCGTGACTTCGGATTCCTCGGGCACTTCGCAGATCACTTCATCGTGAACGGTCCAGAGGATGCGGATGCCAGCTTCGTGGATACGGAGGATTCCTTCGGCAAAGACATCCCGGGCCGTAGCTTGAACGATGTTCTCTACGAGTTTGCCCCCATACCATTGAAAGCGGCGGCCTCCGCGCTCCGTCGATGCAGTGATGCCCCCATCGTAGGCATGAACCTCGAAGTAGCGGATGTGCCGTCCGCTGGGCAGACGCATGAAGAAGGTATCGCCGTGGCAGGCGCGCATAGCGTCCTCCAACACCTTCCAGAACTTGGTGATGTGCGGATTGGCCCTGCGGAAGTCATCCACCGTGGCCTTGGCCTCGGTGTAGGCGATTTCGAGTCCGTAGTTCTTGGCGAGATTCTGAAAGGTCTTGGCCCCGGCTCCATAGCCGAGACCGATGACCCGGCACTTGGCCAGGAGGTATCGCCGGGGTTCCTCCTTCTTGAGATTCTCCCCGGTGAAGCCCATGGAGGTTTCCGCGTGGGCTTGGTAGATGGGCAAGCCGTTGCGAATCTTCTCCAGCAAGGCATGATCCCCCGACATCCAAGCCAGCACACGCGGCTCGATCTGCGAGAGATCGGCGATGATGAGCTTGTGGCCGGGACGGGCGACCAGGCATCGGCGTGGATCGACTCCGTGAAGCGACTCCCGGTTGAAGTTCTGAAGATTTAGCCCGGCATCCCCTGACCATCGCCCCGTAGCAATCGCACCGAAATACTTTAGCGAGAATGGAAGCGACCCATCCGACCGGCAACGGTCACGCATGGTCTCCAGAACCTTGAGCATCCGATTAGCCTTTCTCCAACTACGAATGGCCCTGAGCCAAGGAGCTTGCTGCCCATAGCGTTCCTCCCACTCATCGCAGGCAGGATCATCTTCGGCGGTCGAGGGTGGCGGCGGCAGGTTGATTCGACGGCAAGCGGCAGCGAGTGCCTTCGTGCTGGTGGGCTTCTCTTTACCATACCAAGGGAGTTGCTTGTAGGCGGCTTCCGCATGTGTCGCGAGAATCTGGATACCTTCGGCGATGCGTTGTTGATCCAGGTGGATGCCGTATTCTCCCTGCTCGACGGTGAGACGGGATAGGATGCGCTCCTTGACCGGCCATTTATCCCCGTGAGCGAGCCACATTTCACAGACGAGCTTGGCATCCTCCAAGGCGTATGCGGTGACGCGGCCGTCTTCGAGTAGGAGCTTGGCTTCCATCCAGTTGACTCCCTTCATGAGGTCTCGGACTGACTTATCGGGCTCCTTGCCAATCAATTCCCGAGCGGCACCCTCGAGATTTCGAGGGGCCTGCAGGTAGGTCGAGAGCGCGGCGGTGTCGTGCCACTCGACGGGCGCGATACCCGGCGGGACGATACCGAGCTCCTGCAATCTGTGGAAGACGGCCCGGTCGAAGCGGCTGTTATGTGACAGCCAGACTGTCTGCGTAAATTCCTCCCAAGGGCACTCTTTCGGATGGCCGACGAAGTGACCATGCGGCCCCCATAAGGAAACGAGGTAGCAGTCGAACCGCTTGTCGGTGACGTAGCGATCGACTCCGAGAGCGCGAACATCGTAGCCCTTGGCATAGTAGGTTTCGGTGTCGAAACCGAAGACTTTACTCTGCTGGATACGCTTCTCCATACTCCGACCAGAGGTCTGCACGGGCTGATTCATCTCCTTCTGCGGCGAGCTGCCGAAGGGCGTTGAGTCGCTGGTCGGCAACTCCATCTGTGGTGTTGTGAGACATAGCATTGCTTAGCGACGGTTGCGGAGTTGTTTGCGGGAATGGACGGTGCAGTCCTTTTCGAGCGCGGCGCGAACCTGCTCCACGTCGAAGCGGACGAGCCGTCCAATTTTGACGTAGGGCACCTTGCGCTGGGCCTGCATCTGGCGCAGCCAGCGCAAGGACGGTCTGCTGTATTCGTCGAAGAGGATTTCGAGGAGGCGTTCGCCCCGGACTAGTTGAGGCCCTGCCCGTTCGGACGGGTGGAGGTGATGGGATTGTGTTTCTGATGTAGTGTGCATTTTTCAAATGATTGTTGGGATCACCTCCACCCTCGCGTCCACATGCGGCGTGTTCGTTGGTCGGGGCTGCGGTCACGTAGTTGGCTACGCTCCCTTGCCCCTCCCGCCTCAAGCGCCACATCTGGATCGCGCCTAACGAGCAGGGGTGATTGGATTGAATTTAGAGTTTGGTGAAATCGTCGGAGTGGACTAAGATCCAGAAGCCGGGCCTTCCCTTCTGCAGTTGCGTGCGCCCTGAGGGCACCCGCCCGCAACTGTCCTGCGGACTCGCGTCGGCAAGCCGAAGCTCACCATCTACGCGCTGTTGCGCTGCGTCAGACAGGCAGTTTGTCGGATTCATAGCTTTGTTAAGTCGTCGGAGTGGACTAGGATCCAGAAGCCTGGTCGGTTACGTTCCGACAAACAGACGACGGGCGTTTTGTTTTCCTTGTCGGCGAGCCGCTTCGTGTCGTCCCAGAGACGAACGGCGGCGAAGCGTTTACGCTGCTTGCACTCGATGAAGAGTTCTGGGTGCAGCGTATCCGATCGGGTGAGCTTGGAGTTGCCGCCGGACAGAGCGTTGCGCTCGGTCTTGAAGAAGGCGGCAACTCGGCGCTCAAATTGTTTCCAGGCTTTGTCACTCATGCCAAAGCCCTCCAACAAACGGCTTTGTGGCTCCGGCCGCCCAGAGGGCACCCGCCCGGAACCACCCTTCGGGCACGCACATTCGTGCGCACCATCTTCGCGCTGTCGCGCTTCGTCCATGTCTTATCAGCCATGGGTAACCTCCTTTCTGGGATCATAGCCCTTGCTGTGTCGCCAGATGGCACAGGCCATCTTGAAGACTTCCCACTCGGCCATGAGCTGCTGGGGCGTGTAAGCGCACACTTCCATGCGGCCGGGCTCCGTCGTTGAGATGAAGGCATTGGCTCCGAACATGCGGGGAAGGTTCTCCTCGCCCCAATAGGTCGAGCCATAGGCGGCGATCTGCATGGCCTGGCCATCGTAGGGAGTGACTTTGACGCCTGGCTTGGTTTTGCGGGTTTTGAAGTCAATCACGCCGATTCCCGACTTGTCGGGACCGTAGAGGCATGCGACATCCATCGTTCCCGCAAAGCCGTGGGCCTTGTTGACGACACGTAGCTCGCGCTCGACGAATTCTAGTTGTTTTTCCTCCTGCCACTTGAGGACCGGTGCCGTGTAGGAGACGAGGTCATCGGAAACTGGCACGCCATCGAAATGCTTTTCGAGTGCATCGTGGATTCGACTGCCCAGATCAGCGGCCTGCTCAACCTGAGCAAAAGCCTCCTCGATGATGCGGTCGGCGAAGTAATCGTCCGATTCACCCTCGGTGCGGTTGATCCGCATGGAGGCAAGCGCCACCTGGCGCATCTTCCACTTGTCCAGCTGAGGCTTGGAGAAGATGCCGAGGATCGAGGTGACGCTGGGAAACAGCTGGAGACGGCGAGCGTCTCGCAGCGTGGTGGGCCGAAGGCCGTCGCCCCGCGAACGGGGCAGACGGTGGCACGGAGTGCCGTCGGCACGATACCAGTGCGAAGACTGGCTTTGGTCTTTTTTTAGGACTGCCATAATCGAGACCTCCGGTTAGAATGGGCAGTCCATCTGGGAATCCGTTGCCGGGTTCCAGGCTTGCTGGGGTGGGTTAACCGCAGAGTTCGCGGAAGACGCAGAGGGATTGGGAGGCGATGCCTGAGGGGCCTGCTGCGCCGGGGGTTGGCTCTGCGGCGGCATAGTTGGCTGCGGGTAACCCCCTGCCGGAGTCTGCGGTTGCTGGGGGGCAGATCCGGAGATCTGCGTTCCCGGGGCTGGCGCCTGTGGTTGGGCAGAAGCCAAAGCTTGAGCGAAGGCCTCCAGCGGTAGCACCTGCGTCTTAAGCTGGTCGATGACCGGGGAGATGCCGACAATGTTGGCATAGGTCTTGGAGCCGTCGCGGCTCTGCTTGTGGGCAACGGTGATCATTGCGCCCTGCCCTTTTAGCTCGCAGTAGTCCCAGCCGTATTTCGGTGGGCTCCCGAGCCAACTGGTCAGGAACTTGAAGAGATTGCTCTTCGGCGATCCGCTGATGCGGAACTCGAAGGACTGGACGCGATAAGTGCGCCCGTCCTGTCCGCGGAATCCGAAGAGGAAGCGCGTGACATCCAGCGTCTCCTTTTCGTTGTGATTTTCGAATTTGGGGCGCTCGACACCGAACTGATCTTGAATATCAAGACAGGTTGCGATGTGAGTGCCGCTTGGTGCGAGGTCTCCGATCTCGAAGCCTCCCGATTCTGGTTGGTTGAGTTTTGCCATGATGGTATTTCATCAGGCAAGCCCTTCCGTGCTTCCGCAGCGTGCGGTTGCGTCTCGGTGGACTTACCTGCCACCAAGGCGCGACTTTTCACGTCGCAGGAACGACATTTCGCGTCGCCGCGATTTTTTCTAAAGATTTTTCCGGTGAATCAGTGCCGGGTGCTCCATGCGACTTCCACTCCGGGCATGTAATGAAGCCATTCGCCCCTACCGATACTGGAATCGAGGTGCGCTCCGAAATCAGCGTTTTCCGCAGCGATTTCCTTGATCGTGCGGCGAATAGCGACCGCAACCCTGTCGCGCTGCTGCTTTTTCTCGTCCTGGTCTTTGCGTGGTCTTCCGCCTATGCCGGTGCGTCTCCCGAGTTCAGCATTAATTTCAGAGGCTTCATCGGCCAACTGATCGGCCTTGGCAGTGTCACCACGGGCACGGGCATCCCGTGCATCTTCCAGCTTCTCGATCATTTTCAACTTATATTCAGTCAGCGCCCGTTGGTCAGCCTGTGGCCCAAGATCGGAAAGCTTCTCTCCCTCCGTAATTTCGTAACCATCGGCCACCTCAGAAATGTGAACGGTGCCTGCTTCGATGTCGGCCACCAGGTCAACGGTGAGGTCGCCGATCACCTCATAGACACGTAGGCGTTGATTTGGACGAGCCAAGAGATACTGGATGTATTCGCAGCCCTTAACGTTATTCTGGATCATCTTCGGCTTGCCGCCTTCGAAACGAAACTCCCAGACACTGCCGCGCTTCCAGAAGAAATTACGGGGTTGCTCATTATCGACAACTGCGGGAAGGCGAAGCGAATTGCCCATCTGGTGGATCGCGTAAAGCAAGCTGCCGTCTGGCAAAGTGCGCTGCCTTAACGCCGTGCTGTGGAGCGCGGTTAGCTTGTCGATGGCTTCACCGACTTCATTGGCGTGCCTTTTGTAAAGATCGAATATTTTGGATTGGCTGCCGAGGGAGCGATTCGGCAGGGCCGCGAGCGCACGCAAGACAGGTGGATACTCAGTGGCTAACTGGAGCGGGGATTTCAGCCGTGCGACGTTATTGGCGCGGTTGATGTAGTTTGCTGCTAGAATTTTGTCTTCATCCGAAGGCCGCTGTTGCGTGAATACATCGTATTTGTATTGTTCCAAAGGATCGAACTCCTCGGCATCCGCTGCCAGCATCGCGATGCGCCGGTCGAGACACTGCGAGCAGGTGCCGCAGTGAGTCTTCGTGTTTTTTCGCTCCCAAGTGTGGGCGCAGCTCACCGATTCCCCTATGCTGCTGCCAAATCCGGCATCAGTAATCACTTTGATGACTTCGGCCTTCGTTTTCCAAAGGAACGGGTTCTCGACGGTAAAGGGGCATTCTCCGATCAGAGAAAACAGCTTTTCGAATCCCGCCAGAACACGCGGATGCGTTGTCCTGGTGGCTCGACTTCCCACAACTTGAGCGCAAATCGGCAGGTTCAAGCTGATCACCCCGTTTTCATAAAAGCGAAGGTTGTCGAGGCCCAGCATCTTCGCGAGGGCGACACCAAAGCTGGCGAAGAGGAAGGATCGAGTCCGCTGCGTATATTCACGGGCGGCTTTCTCCTTCAGGCTGGCACGGATTTTGACCGACATCGGATCCAGCCCCTGATCAGCTTGATTTGCTATTTCACGAATCAGTGTGTTCAGGATGCGATTGTTCTTGGCGGTCGGACGATGGGAAACCAGCAAGGTCTTGCGCTTTTGATTGATCGTCTCGTCGATGGCTCCGGCCAAAGAGTCGAGGCCTCCGGAGAACATCACGACTTGCTCGACATCGAGTGCCGGCTCCACCGGGTCGGTGATGTCGAGGTAAGTTTGCAGTGCCGGAGGATTTGTCGCGGGGCAAAACTCAAAGGTGTAGTAGTCGTCCGAGATAAAATTGAGCAAATCAGTCAGGCACTTGGACACCTCAGGGCTTTCCCAAAGCTCTTTACAGCGGACTGGTATCCGAAAGTGCAGATTGCGACGCCACTTGCCTCCGAAGCTATCCGCATCCTTGAAGCTGCGCTTAACCTTTTGATCCGCTGCGTAGACGTATGCAGCAATTTCAATCAAGTCGTGGAACGGCCTGGGTATATCAGTGGCAAGCGGCTGGTGGATGTCCTCGATCTTGAGTGTTATGTTCTCGTGCGATTTCCCGGCCCAGAGTTGGAGGTTGTAGTCTCCAGCTTTCGGGTTGGCTTCAGGAATGGCCGTTTCACCACAGTAAATATTAAAGTCACGCATCGATATGTTCCGCTCTCATTTTTAATTCAGCTCGCATCTTGGTCATGGCATGGGCGCCGAACCCTTTGGTTTTTCTGGACTGGATGTTGCCGTCATCGAAGTAGAAATTTTTGGAAAACCAATCTCTGCTGAAACGTTCGACGATTTCCGCTGCTTCGTGGCAATGCGTTTTCATTGCTTGCTCGAATTGGTCCATCCTATTGACCGTGGCAAACGGTTGATCCGGGCCGACCTGCGTGCCGAGATGCTGGGAAAGAAAATAGCTGAGCGAATCATTCGTTGCTTTGCCGAAAAACGAGCGCGACAGCCTGCCGAACTCGGAGGGCTTTCCAAGATCGGCCAAAGCAGAGAGCACTTCGTCTCCAGTCGCTGCGAACATCGGGCCGAACCTTTGATCCAGATGTGACATGACCGCAGACGAGAGAGCACCATGGGCGAGCTCGTTGAAGTCGCTACGGATGCCTTTCGTCTCGATGGTGCGATCAACTGCATCGGTCAGCGCGATGCCAACATCGATCACGCTCGGCTTATCCGGGAGGTCAATGCCGATTGATTTTAAATGCTCAAGCGGATCGTCGGATTTGGCGGCTACCGCCAGCTCCTTCATCAGTTCGACTGTTTCCAAGAAGCCCTCGTCGTTTTGGATAGATTCAAAGGCTTTGTCAGCCGCATCGAAAGTAGCGGATGCGATTTCTTCAACGTCCGCTTCATTCGCGATCAGCTCGATAACGTTCTTCCACGCCCGAGTTTTCGGTAAGGTTCCTAGTCTAACGTGACCCATGATGCGAATTTGAGG
>Ga0194138_10001684_pt1 | contig 10561 bp, 9 predicted proteins | sample TARM_MetaG_T2_14_FD_134022 | JGI IMG/M metagenome (GOLD analysis project Ga0194138, IMG submission 134022) | Freshwater microbial communities from Pennsylvania, USA, analyzing microbe dynamics in response to fracking - TARM_MetaG_T2_14 (version 2) | ecosystem: Environmental > Aquatic >...
CTGCTGTCCTGGGGTCGGATATCCTTACCATCATAGTTCTCCTGTTGTCTTATTTACAAGACTAACTTCCACTTCACTATTTTTCTTTCTTTCAACTGGAAGTTAGTTTTAAAATTAAGGTGATTTAGATAGATTTTAATTTTAGACCGGAATTCTTTACAAGTTTAGAATAACATGCTAAAATTAAAATAATAATTTTGATGTTTAATATTGGCACGTTATTCTTTAAATATAAAGATTAACGTGTCAAAAATGAAATGAGGTGAGTGAAGTGGAAGTCTATAAGCAACTGGCAAAATATCCGGTCTTTACAATTACAGAGGTGGAAGAGCTGACTGGGAATATTAAAACTGCCTACTCTCTTTTGGATCGATTAATGAATAAGGGCATGATTAAAAAGCTTCGTAAGAATATTTATTCTGCCGTAAATCCGGTAACCGGACAAATTGTAGCTACACGATATCAAATTGCCTGTGCTATAACAGATACCGCCTATTTATCTCACCATAGTGCTTTTGAGTATTACGGACTTGCAAATCAGGTGTTTTATGAGCTCTATGTTTCTTCCGAATCAAGATTCAATGCCTTTGAGTATGATTATGTGACTTATAAATATGTTGCTTCAAGAATGCGAGATGGAGTTGTAGAAGCAAAGAATACGACAGGGGTTCGAGTTACTGACTTGGAAAGAACCGTGGTTGATAGTATTCGCGATTTTAATAAAATTGGCGGTTTTGAGGAGCTTCTGAATTGCCTTAATGGAATCCACTACCTAGAAGAAAAAAAGCTTCTTAATTACTTATCGATTTATGACACTCAAGGGCTTTATCAGAGAGTCGGCTATCTGCTTCAGCATTATCAAAAAGAAATGCAGTTATCAAATGATTTTATAAAGTACTGCAAAGATAAAATTGGTAAAAGTAGACGGTATTTGCTAAATGAGGCCAATCAGCAGAATTTTTATAATAGCGAGTGGAAATTGATGATACCGGAAGGATTATTTGAAATAAAAGAACAAGGAGGTGATCTTCTTGTATAGGTATGACATTATTTATCTTGGTAAAAAAGCAGAAGAACTGGGCTTTGTGAGGGACACTCTTGAGAAGGTAACAAGACTTGCAGATGTTTTGGAATATCTGAATTCAAATCCGATTCTTAAAGAATGCCTTGCACTAAAAGGTGGTACAGCCATTAACCTGACAATTTTCAATTTACCCCGGCTTTCTGTTGATATCGACATGGACTACCTGATCAATAATAGCAGAGAAGAAATGCTTGAACATCGTGAATTGATAAACAGCACAATTGATCGATACATGCTGTCCCAAGGTTATACAAAAAATGACAAAACTAAAAATCCTCACAGTCTGGATTCTTGGGTATATGACTATGTTGGGGCAAGTGGAAATAAGGATAATATAAAGATTGAAATCAACTATTCTCTGCGTGCTCACTTATTGCCAGCAGAAGAAAGACCCATTATCACTGAACATTTTTCAAGTGAATATAGGGTTAAAACACTTGTTCCAATTGAAATTTATGGAAGCAAAATCAATGCATTGCTGAGTAGGGCTGCAGCAAGAGACCTATATGATGCAAGGAATATGATTTACTTTAAACTCTTTGACGAATCGGAAGAAGTGCTTCTTAGGAAGACTGTAGTTTTTTATGCAGCAATATCAGCGAAAGAAATTAACAAGACCTTTGACATCAAAGCAATAGACTCCATCACAAAACAAAAAATAAAGACGGATCTCTTGCCCGTGATAAAAAGAAAAGATGATTTTGAATTGGAAACGGCAAAGAAAATGGCAAAAGCGTATATCGCTGATTTAATGGTCCTTACAAAAGAAGAGAAAGAGTTTCTGGATAGATTTGAAAAAGGTGAGTATATTCCGGAACTGTTATTTGAAGAAGAAGCAATTTTATCTCGAATCAAAAATCATCCAATGGCTTTGTGGAAGATGAGAAGATAAAAAAATGAGTCAATAAGTTTGCGTAATCGGTTTCGCTAATCAGTTTTCGAGAAAACCCCCTACCGTCAAGGAACTAGTAGGTTCACACGCCATCATTTTTGTCTACTCCACCCACGTGGAGTGGGTGGTGAAGTTGGAGAGACGATAGAAGCAAGTAAAATCGATGATTTAGGCCACTGGTTGTTTCTGCAGGAAGTATGGACAGCGATATGAATAGAAAGGTGCAGGACATATCTACTAGTCAAATAAAGCAAAGAGGGATGGTAATCTTGAGAAGGCACAAAAGTTGGAGAACGCCAAATTTCAAAAAGGTGCATCGCCTATATGTGGTCAAGATGATTCGGAAGAAACCATCCATAAAAAGACAGCCCTATGAAATTCATGGAGGATAAGTGCTACAAAAGGACCTCAAAAAGAGAGCACATCTGTTGGATGGTATAAGAGTCCTGTGAAACCACAGACATGGAACCATTGGATACCCAAGAGGCGGTTCTCTGTGGATGAAGTTGCATGGCATAAGAAAAGGGAAATGGAAAGTAGGCAGCTATACTATGGTGTTTATTCAAGGATTCGGCATGCTCATTGGCTTTTTTGGTTTCTGTTTGCGTAGTACTGATGCTTAGAAGACAGATCCCAATGCCAAAATAAGTCTTTCGTAAAATAGTACATTTGGTTCTGGTGAGCTCTAGTTTTATTTCGTGCACTATGCACTACAGAGGCTGGAAAAGGAAATGTTTTGCCAGGGTTTGTCATCGCAGGTCTTGGGATCGTGGCCAATAGGTTTTTCTGGTTGCCATATAAGCACTTGAATAAGGAGCAGGCCCATGCCTTCTACGATTTGCAAAGTAAACTTTATGGGGCGAAATCCTAGGTGGCTATGGCTGTAGCCCTAGGCCAGGTGCGGACTTCACAAGATTTGTGGATTGAGCAGGGTCTGTTTTGGTGTCCTTGTATCTCTTATATAGTGGCGTGGATACCATGCTACATCCAACCCCCAAAGCTGAAGGTAAAGGTTTCTAAAGGATGGTATATTCTTCAGAAGAAAGGGGAAGAGTCCTCAACTAAAAAGTGATACTCAATTTTTCTGCTGAATCCTTAGAGAAGGGTTCAGCCTTTTTTATCCTTTCGATGTTTCAACAGGTCATTATATCGATGCATTTTTTGCTCCGTTAGCAGTACACTGAAATGGGCTGTTGGCTAGAGGAAAAGGGACAAACTTGACCTGGGTCAAAGTTTAAAAGTAAGAAGGAGGCTATGATGAGGAGGAGATTAGAAGAGAACCTAAGGGTTTCTAAAGAAAAGGAGTGTAGAAAGATGGAGAATTTTCAGCAAGTGGTGGATCAGTATCAAGGGCGATTGGTACAATACGTCCCTGTGGTGGCCAGAGTTCATGGAGAAAGCCATAGGGAGTTTTATGAGGTGCAAAAGATCTTTGAAGAGATGATTCAAAAGATCTATGTGGAGGGGGTTGCCACGGTGGCACTTCAAAAGGAGTTTCAAGAACTACGTCAGTGGACTATGGATTACAGCGTGCCTGGCGATGTCTGTGAAAGCTATGAGGCGGTCTATCTGATGTTGGCCGCTTTGGACAGTGCGTATGATAAATAACAGGAGCATGAGGAGGGGAAATGTTGAAACGAGGAATACAAAGAAATAAAAACACCATAGCCTTGATCAGTGGGGTCTTCATCCTCCTGGCATTTTTATCCAAGTGGATGTTCTCTGCAGAAATATTTTTTGAAAGCGCACTGATCGTGGCCTCCCTCCTAGGATTGGCACCCATTGCCATCCAAGCCTATGAGGCCCTTCGGGTGAAAGTGGTGAGCATTGACGTCTTGGTGAGCCTGGCGGTGCTGGGGGCATTTCTCATTAGAAACTTTGAAGAATCCGCCATCGTCACTTTCCTGTTCCTATTTGGGGCATATCTAGAGCAGCGTACACTGAATCAGACTCGCTCTGCCATCAAAGAGCTCACGGAAATGGCACCAGAAAGTGCCCTGAAACAAATGGCCCACGGAGACTTTGAAGAAGTGGATGTGGAAGATGTGAAGGTAGGAGACTTGCTTCTGGTAAAAACTGGTGGGAAAGTGCCCGTGGATGGCACGGTGGTTTATGGAGAGGGGAGCATCAATGAAGCCAGCATAACCGGAGAATCCATACCCGTTTTAAAGGAAGTTACCGCACAAGTCTTTGCAGGCACCATTTTAGACAATGGAACGGTACACATTCGTGCAGATCGGGTGGGAGAAGATACCACCTTTGGGAAGATCATGGAACTGGTGGAAGAAGCTCAGGATGCCAAATCTCCAGCAGAGCGATTCATCGATGGCTTTTCCACATGGTATACGCCAGCGGTGCTGATGATGGCCTTCGTTGTTTGGCTCTTTACTAAAGATGTGGAATTGGCCATCACCATATTGGTTTTAGGTTGTCCAGGTGCCCTGGTCATTGGGGTCCCTGTATCTAGCGTAGCAGGTATAGGCAATGGCGCACGCCATGGGGTGTTATTAAAGGGCAGTGAAGTGATCCGTGATTTTAGTAAGATTGACACCATGATTTTTGATAAAACTGGCACCTTAACCCTAGGCACTCCTTCTGTTTCCAAGAAGCTCTTTTACGGAGAGGAGAGGGAAGAAGAATTACGCTACTTGGTCAGTGTGGAAAAGGAATCAGACCATCCCTTGGCCAAGGCTGTTCTTGAGGAGCTGGGAGACCATGATGCACGCCCAGTATCAGAGACCAGGGTAGTGAAAGGGGGAGGCATTCTTGCCACCGTAGATAACCACCAAGTGGTGGTGGGCACAGAGGCCCTTATGGACCAAGAAAAGGTGCCCTTGACACAAGAAGCCAGGGCGGATATTTTACAGCTGACAAAGGAGGGGAACTCCTTGGTGCTCTTTGCGGTGGATGGCGTCTTAAAGGTGGTCTTAGGCATCAAAGACCACCTACGCCCCGGAGTGAAAGAACAGTTGAGGAAGCTGAAAAAACTTGGGGTGAAAAATTTGGTGATGCTCTCTGGAGACAACCAAGGCACAGTGGATTTTATTGGTCATACCCTAGGGTTCACAGAAGCCCACGGGCATATGCTCCCGGAAGATAAAGCGGCCTTTGTGAGAAGGCTTATGGAGGAGGAAGGACAAATAGTTGCCTTTGTGGGAGATGGGGTCAATGACAGTCCATCTTTGGCCTTGGCTAATATTGGCATCGCCATGGGTAATGGCACCGATGTGGCCATTGAAACATCCGATGTGGTCATCATGAATTCTGACTTTAGTCGCCTGCCCCACGCCGTGGGCCTGGCCAAAAGTACGGCAAGAAATATGGTGCAAAATATTGTCATTGCCGTGGGCGTGGTCATCCTCTTGCTCCTGAGTGTACTCTTTGGAGAATGGATGACTATGTCCATAGGGATGCTGGTCCATGAAGGCAGCATCTTGGTGGTGATTTTAAACGGCATGCGTCTTCTGAAGTACCGCTTACCATGAAGAAATGAACCCTTGTGTAGGAGAAGAATTTTTATAAAGATCCTGCTCCTAAAAAAGATCAAAGAGAAAAATAAGCAAACATCCTTAGGAGGATACAATCTATGAAATCAGCAGTTATTCAATTAGAAACCTTGACTTGCCCATCCTGTATGCTCAAAATTGAAGGAGCACTAAAGAACCTTCAAGGTATTTCAGAGGATTCCATAAAGGTTTCCTTCAACTCCAGTAAAGTAAAAGTGGATTTTCAGGAGGAAGAACTCACCTTGGAAAAGATCGAAAAGGCCATCACCAAGGTGGGCTATGAAGTGCTAAAATCTAAAGTGAAGCCTTAGTTCGTGCCTTTAGCCCTAAGGGATGCCTCTATGGAAGTTTCAAAAAGCGCATGTACAATGACTGAATCCATGGGAAAGTCCCTTAGGATGAAGAGGTTGCTTCACGTGGAATTAACATTCATCTCAAAGACAAAATTAGCCTCCCCCTTTGCACATCACAGGTGCGAAAGGGGAGGCTTTTCTTCGTGTTTCTTAACCGAGGGCTTCATGGACTTGGAGCAGGTCCTTTATGATCCCGATAAACTGAGGACACTGTGGTTCACAAGCACCGCAGGCCACGCAGGCGGAAGCTCTTTTTCCTGGGGCCATGGCTTCATAACGTTTTTTGGCCGTATCCAGGTCTTCATAGATGGATCCCTGGTTCCAGAGCCTGAAGTTTCCTGGGATATTCACCCCATAGGGGCAAGGCATACAGTACCCACAGGCGGTGCAGTCATTCATTTGTCGCGCTTTATAAATCTTGGTGACGGTGTCCACAGCCAAAGCTTCTTCCTTGGTGAAGGGCACAAAGGGACTTAAAGTTTGTAGGTTGTCTTCCAACTGCTCCATGGTGGTCATGCCGGAAAGAATCACTTTCACGTGAGGAAGCCCGGCCACATATCGGAAGGCATAGGATGCCACGGATGCTTTTTCATTGGCCTTCATCAGATGATCTTCCATTTCCCGAGGAAGCTTTGCCAGGGCGCCACCTTTCACAGGTTCCATGATGATCACGGGAATTTCTAGCTTTTCTGCCAGGTCATATCCTTTCATTCCTTGCTGGATTTCTGTATCCACGTAGTTTAATTGGATTTGACAAAAGTCCCAAGGTCTATGGGTGATGATCTCTTCAAAAACAGGATACTCATCATGGAAAGAGAATCCGATATACTTGATTTTCCCCTCTGCCCGTAGCTTGTCCACTTCCTCCATCATGCCCAGTTTTTTCATGGCCTCCCAACGCTCTTGATTTAAGGCATGAAAGAGATAAAAGTCGATGTAGTCCGTTTGAAGGCGCCGAAGCTGCTCTTCAAAATAGCTGCGGACATCTTCAGGTTTTTCAATGAGCCATACGGGCAGCTTCGTGGCGAGATGGTAGGCGTCTCTTGGATACTTTTTTAAGGCTTTGCCCAGAATTTTTCGCTTTGCTGATCATGATAAGGATAGGCCGTATCGATGTAATTGACGCCCTGAGTTAAGGCGTGGTCCAGGAGTTTTTGGGCCTCTTCTTCATGGATGGTTTTGTCCTCATGCATGGGGAACCGCATGCAACCGTAGCCCAGAAGGGATGTGGTGATGCCTAGGTTTTCAAAAGTTCTATTGTCCATAGTTCCTCCTCTATTCTTTTGGTGTGATCTGGTCTCTTCTTCCGTGTGCGCATCGATAATAGACGATCCAATAAGGAGGAAGAGACATCAATGTGCTTCCATTTTACCATAGGTCACAGCTCTTTGAAGACAAGAAAGAAGAATCCCTATGGAAAAAGAAGATTCATTGACAAAAATTTACGAATCCTCCCAAAGGTGGATACCAAAAAAGCCCCCCGATGCTATAATGAAGTCAAAAAATAGCGCTTAAAACTACAAATGAAAGGGTGGAGACCCCATGGGAAAGAAAGGATTACAAGTGCTGATGCTGCTACTGCTCATTACTTCCGTGACGTCGTGGTCTTTGGTGGGACTTAAGCTATGGCAAGATGGACGACAAGCGGTGACCATTGTTTCGGAAAGTGAACAGAACGAAGAGGTGGAAAAGAATAATCCTCCCAGGGTGCCCCTGGACGAGTCTAAGCAGGAAGACCCTGGGGTAGAGACACCATCTACTGAAGAGCCTTCAGAGGAGATGGCCTTGGAGAAAGTGCGTGGTACTTGGCAGCTCCTTTTTCAACGGACCTATTATGGGCGAGAAGAAGGAACCTGGATTCCCTTAGGAACAGAATCTGTGGAAGCCACCTTAGAAATATTTGAGGGGAAAGATTTTGAGTATGAACTCTTGACCACTTCGTTTTTCATGGATCAAGAAGATTTCGGAGAGATGCTAGATGGGGAGCCCCTTCTTTATCGAGGATCCTTTCGAGACAATATCTTGGCGCTATATCTGGATTTGGATGACTTCTATCTGCCTTTGGGGGTAGCGGTCTATGACACCATCGACCCCATGGAGATTCCCATCGTCCTTAGGGAAGAGTTTTCTGGTGCATTCCATCATCAATGGGAACCCATAGAAGAAGATGTGGAGATGAAGTCTGAGGTGGTCATGACCATAAGTAAAATCTTCATGGAAGGAGAGGGATAAGGTGTTTTGCTCAAACTGTGGCCATGAAGTCTCTTTGCAAGGAAAGTTTTGTGGACGTTGTGGCGCCTCCGTTGGAACCAGCGAGCCCCATCATGAGTCTTTGCCAAGGCATGACGTTTATGGGAGAGCACAGCAGGCTTCTCAGGCTGTGGCAAGAAAGAAAAGTCCTTGGCTCCTATATTATGGACTCACCATTCTGGCGCTTCTCATCTTGACACTATCAGGGGTCTACACCCTCGTAAGACTCTACACTGGAGAGACCAGCGATGAAGCCTTTAGGAAGGGTGCTTCTATGGAAGGGGTCTTAAAGCCAGGAAAAGAGGTGGTGCTGGGCTCTACCAAAGAAACAGGCTGGGTGGTCAAAGCGCCAAAAAATGTGTTCCACCAAGAAACCACCATAAAAGGCACCGTAGCGCCCAAAGATGCCTCCATGGTTGTGGACCCTTCCTTGGGGATGCTGGTGGGGAGCACCTTGTTTTTGGAGGCAGAAAATACTCTAGGCCCTGTGGTGTACTTAGAAGAGCCCATGACTTTAACTATGGCACTGCCCAAAGAAGCACAGTTTCAAGAACAAGACATGGACCAGTATCTGGTGGGTCTATGGATGGAGGATGAGTGGATGCTCATACATCCTCATGTGACAGATTTAAAAAAGGGTGTCATCACCTTCCTCACGGACCACTTTACCCCCTTTGGGACCATCAAAGCTTCGGACGAGGCTCTTCTAAAGAAGATGGCAGAGGACTATGCCAAAAGGGAATGGGCCCTGGGCAATTCTGTGGACCAAGTCATGGCCAAACTGGAAACCACTTTGGTGGATGTATTTAGACAAGCTGGGGTGGAGAAAGAGGAAGACCAAAAGAAACTGCTGCATAAAATGAAGCTGGATGTGCGTTTTAGTTCCATGGTGAGAGACTTGGAAGCGGGGAAACAGGTGGATCTATCCAAGGAATGTGCAAACATTGCTTCGGATACTTTACTCACCAGCAAAGTGAAATTCCCAGGGAGTAATTGGATACCCTATGTCTCTTCTGTGCCAAACCTTGTGGAGGGTTCCAATCAGCTTTCCAGGGGAGAGTACGTCAATGCTGCAGCAAACTATACCGTGGGGATCGCCAAGTTCTTTCCACCGACAAAGATTTTGGTCAGTGCCCTCCAAGGGGTTCAACTTACGGGGATCTTGTCTGAGGACTGGGACCGCTTTTCCTCCAGTGTGGCCTTCAAAGCCTATAAAGCACACATTGGCGACAATGGCACTTCCATGAGCCCCAAAGACCCTGAATGGGTTCTGGTCATGGTGAATCTTCATGGCAGCATGGACAATGCCAGAGGTCATGCGGTGAGGGCTTATGCTAAGGAACGAAACATGGATCCTAAAGATGTGGAGAAGATGATGGATACGGAAAGAATTTTTGAGGACTATAGTAGAAACCTCAATGACGTGTATTTTAAGCGTCTTCAAGTGGAAAAGGAGCTTCATGCCAAGGAAGCGGACTATAAGAAGATTCTAGAAGCACTAAAGAAGGGTGGCTTCTTTACTCGTGGGACCATGGGTTTTGACTCCGAGGAGCCACTTCAACATCGTGTGGATCGACTACTACAGTATCGAAGCTATATTCTAAGCCTTTTTGGTGGGGAGATGCCCATAAAGGAAATAGGCGAGAGTAAGGAAGATCATCTTCAAGAAGCCTTGCTGAAGCTTCTTCAGCTCAAAGGCCATGTGCCAGAATTCCTGGCATGGCTAAAGGAAAGGGGGTACATCGACCAAGATCTTGTGGAGGAAGAAGAGGCACCCCATGGGAAAGAAGAGAACATTGCCGGCACCTACAAGGTTCGTATGGAGAGGTGGCGTCTTAATGAGGCTCTGGAGTATCTCTTTAACTATTCAACAGAGACCAGAGAATGGGTGATCCGCTTAGAAGATAGGGAAATGACTCTCTATGATCATGAAGGCAAAGAAAAGTATCGGGGGCCTTATGACCCCAATACCCACACCTTTGAGGGAGAAGGCCAGGGCAAAGACGCCAGTGGGGAAAGTTATACCCTGCACTTAACGGTGGTCTTTGAGTCCCATGCTGTCCCCATAACCGCCAAAGGGTCTTTGATCAATCCAAGGCCCAGTGAGTCCAATTATGCCATGGACTACATCTTTGAGCGTATAGGGGACTAGAGAGAGCACCTACAATAGGTAGGGAAGAATATGTTGAAAGCTGATGGGAAGCCTCAGGGCTTTCCTACCAGCTTTTTTCTTTATAAGAGCTTGGTAAAATAGCAGTGTGAGGATTTTCAAAGCCTTGGAATTTAGGATTGAATACGTTTAGCATCAATGGTATAATACTAGTGCAACCGATTGCACTAAATGTGTAAAAGAAAGTGAAGCTCCCACGAACCTAAAGGTTCGGGGCTTCTAGCAATAGAAGTCGCTTTACCAGACTAAGTATTTGGAAATATATACTACGATAATTAAGTCATAACACCTTTGGTTGACGCATCA
>Ga0194138_10001686_pt1 | contig 10560 bp, 7 predicted proteins | sample TARM_MetaG_T2_14_FD_134022 | JGI IMG/M metagenome (GOLD analysis project Ga0194138, IMG submission 134022) | Freshwater microbial communities from Pennsylvania, USA, analyzing microbe dynamics in response to fracking - TARM_MetaG_T2_14 (version 2) | ecosystem: Environmental > Aquatic >...
ATCACCGGCGCCCGCTCGATGGACCAGTGGGACGCCTTCGTCGCGGAGATCCTCGCGGCCGGTGCCGCGCAGATCGCCGAGATCCAGAACGAGGCCTTCGCCCGCGCCCAGGGCTGAGCCCAGGGCACGATCGACACGCGCACCACCACGACCGCCGCCCGGCAGCGCCACGCTGGCGGGCGGCGGTCCGTGTCGGACACCTCGAACCCCTACCCGAACCGCCGACCGGCGAACCCCCGATCCCAGTGAGGAAGTCTTCCGTGAGCACCGTCGTCGTCCCCGCGGTCCCCATCGGCACCCTGTCCGGGGCCTGGCGCAAGGTGGTGGGCACCGGCCAGATGGTGCTCGGCCTGCGCCGTGACTACCAGGACTCCCTCGCCCTCGTGCAGGCCGAGATCGGGTTCGACCACCTCCGCGGCCACGGGATCTTCCACGACTGGCTCGGGATACTGCGCCGGTACGACGTCGGCGGGCACGTCGGCACGCGGTACTCGTGGACCTACCTGGACCAGGTGGTGGCCGCCTACCTGGAGGCCGGCATCAAGCCGTTCCTGGAGCTGGGCTTCATGCCCGAGGACCTCGCGTCGGGGGACCAGACCATCTTCTGGTGGAAGGGGAACGTCACCCCGCCGTCGGACTACCGGGAGTGGAACGCCCTGGTGCGGGCCACCCTCACCCACCTGATCGACCGCTACGGGGCTGCGGAGGTGCGCACCTGGCCGGTCGAGGTGTGGAACGAGCCGAGCCTGCCGGAGTTCTGGAAGGACGCCTCGAAGGAGGAGTACTTCCGGCTCTACGACGAGACGGCCCGCACGGTCAAGGAGGTCGACGCCGACCTGCTCGTGGGCGGCCCGGCCACCTCCCCGCAGTCCGACGACTGGTACCTCCCGTTCGCGGAGCACACCGACGCCTCGGGGGCGCCGGTGGACTTCTTCTCCTTCCACGCCTACGCCACGGGGCCGGCCCAGCACGTCCCGTTCGGCACCTACCAGACCATGCACCCGGCCGGCTCGCTGCTGGAACAGTTCGCCCGCCCCCGCAGGATCCTCGGCGACCACACGCTGGCGACCGTGCCGCACCACGTCACCGAGTTCAGCACGTCCTACCGGCCGGACAACCCGGTGCACGACACCGCCTACAACGCCGCTTACCTCGCGCCCACCGTGGCCGGGGGTGGGGACGTGGTGGACTCGTTCTCCTACTGGACGTTCAGCGACATGTTCGAGGAGCAGGGCATCCCGGTCGCCCTGTTTCACGGCGGCTTCGGGCTGCTCACCCACCGCCAGGTCAAGAAGCCGACGTTCCACCTGTACGCCTTCATGGCTCGCATGGGCACCGACGTCCTGGCCCGCGGGGAGGATCACCTGGTCACCCGGCACGACGACGGGCGCGTGACGGTGCTCGTGTGGCAGCCGGCCGGCGGTACGGACGACCCGGCCGAACCGGAGCGCCATGCGCTCGACCTCTCGATCCCGGTGGCGCACCGCGACGGCACCACGCCCGCGACCGCCTACCTGCACCGCTCCCGGGTGAACGACGACGACGGCAACGCCTTCACCGCCTGGCAGCAGATGGGCCGCCCGGCATCCCCCACCTCCCGTCAGCTCGACGCGCTCTACGACGCCGCCGAACCGGTCGTCACGCATGCCGCCGTGCCGGTCGTCCCGGCCGACGACGGCACCGCCAGGGTGAGCCTGCACCTCACCCTGGCCCGCCACGAGGTCACCCTGGTCGAGCTCGACCCGGTGCGCGACGAGACCCCGGCCTGGCTCGACGACGCGCGGATCCTCGGGCGGGCGCGATGAGCGCCCCCGCCGGCACGACGCCCGCCGCTGCCGCTGCCGGGGACCTGGCCGTCCATCCGGCCTGGCTGCCCGACGCGGCCTTCGCCGCGCTCGGTGCCCGGCGCGTCACCGTCGAGATCCCGGCCCGCGAGTGGCCCGCCATGTCCGCGCAGGTCGCCCAGACCGTGAGGGCGGAGGTCGCCGCCGCCACCGCCGCCCACGGCGGCGCGGTGGTCGGCGCTCACGAGGACCCCGACGTGGTGCTCGCCGTCGTGCCGCACAGCGACAACGACCCCGAATCGTTCGTCTTCGTCCGGGACGCCGGCAGTACCCGGATCACCGCCGCGGACCCGCGTGGGCTGCTGTACGGGCTGTTCCACCTGGTCCGCCTGGGCGAGGCGGCCTTCGAGGGCGAGCACGAGGTCGAACGGCACGCCCCGCACACGCCGCTGCGGATGCTGAACCACTGGGACAACATCGCCGTGCACCCCGTGATGGGGCAGGTGGAACGCGGCGACTCCGGCGGGTCGATCTTCTACGCGGACGGCAAGGTGCGGGCGGACCTGACCCGGGTGGGCCGGTACGCGCGGCTGCTGGCCGCCGCCGGCGTCAACCGGGTGTCGATCAACAACGTGAACGTCGGCCACCTGGAGACCCGGCTGCTCGGCGACCTGCTGCCCGAGGCGGCGCGGATCGCTGACGTGTTCCGCCCCTACGGCATCACCACCCACCTGTCGGTCTCGTGGGCGGCGCCGGTGCGCCTGGGCGGCCTGACCACCTCCGACCCCGCCGACGCCGACGTGCGACGGTGGTGGGCCGAGGCCGCCGACCGGGTGTGGGCCGCCATCCCGGACCTCGGCGGGTTCGTCATCAAGGCCGACTCCGAGGGCCAGCCCGGCCCGTTCGCCTACGGGCGCAGCCATGCCGACGGCGCCAACATGCTCGCCGCCGCCGTCGCCCCGCACGGCGGGCTGATCCACTGGCGCGCCTTCGTGTACGACCACGAGCAGGACTGGCGGGACCGCAGCACCGACCGCGCGAAGGCCGCCTACCAGCACTTCGTCCCCCATGACGGCACCTTCGCGGACAACGTCGTCGTGCAGGTCAAGCACGGCCCGCTCGACTTCCAGGTGCGCGAGGCCGTCTCGCCGGCCATCGCGGCCATGCCGCGCACGCGGGTCGGCGTCGAGTTCCAGGTGACCACCGAGTACCTCGGCCACCAGAAGCACGCCGTGTACCTGGGCCGGATGTGGTCCGAGCTGCTCGGCTTCGCGTACTGGGGTCCCGGCTCGCCCACGATGGCGGACGTCGCCGCCGGCGGGCACCCCGACGGCGACGGCACCCGCATCGGCGGGCTGGCCGCCGTCTCCAACGTCGGCGACGACGAGTTCTGGACCGGCCACCCGTTCGCCCAGGCCAACCTGTACGCCTGGGGCCGGCTCACCTGGAACCCCGGAGCCGACCCGATCGCCGTGCTGGACGAGTGGATCGACCTGACGTTCCCCGGCCTCGGCGACCAGGGTCGCGAGGTGCTGCACCGGATCCTCGACGAGTCCTGGGAGACCTACGAGCGGTACACCGCCCCGCTGGGCGTGTGCTTCATGGTGTCCCCGCACTCGCACTACGGCCCCAGCCCCGACGGCTACGAGTACACCCCGTGGGGGACCTACCACTTCGCCGACCGGGACGGCATCGGCGTCGACCGCACCCGCGCCACCGGCTCCGGGTTCACCGCCCAGTACCCGGCCCCGTGGCGAGACGTCTACGAGTCGCCGCAGACCTGCCCGGACGAGCTGCTGCTGTTCTTCCACCACGTGCCCTACACGCACGTGCTGCACTCCGGCACGAGCGTCGTCCAGCACGTGTACGACACCCACTTCGACGGGGTGGAGCGGGTGCTCGCCGCCCGGGACGCCTGGGCGGAGGCGGCCGGGCACTTCCCGGCGGCGCTCGCGGACCGGGTCACCGAGCGGTTCGCCGAGCAGGTCCGCTCCGCCACCGACTGGCGGGACGTCGTCAACACCTACTTCTTCCGGCACAGCGGCATCGGCGACGAGCGCGGCCGCGCCATCTACCGATAGGAGCACGCGCGTGAACGCCGTCCGTCATCTGCCCCGCCTCGGCCCGGACACCGTGCTGCCCGACGGCGTCGTCCCCCCGCCCGTCGTTCCCACCGGGGTGGGCATCGTCCACCTGGGGTGGGGTGCGTTCCATCGCGCGCACCAGGCCGTGTACACGCAGGAGGCGATGGCCGCTTCCGGCGACCTGTCGTGGGGGATCCTGGGGGACGTCGAGCGGTCGCCCGAGCTCGTGCCCGCGCTGCGCGAGCAACACGGGCGGTACACGGTGCTGGCGGTCGGACCGGACGAGTCCGGTGTGCAGGTCGAGGAAGCGAGGGTCGTGGCCTCCGTGGTCGACGTGGCGTACCCGGGGGACGAGACCGGGCGGCTGCTGGCGGCCATCGCCGCACCGACCACCCACGTGATCACGTTGACCATCACCGAGAAGGGGTACTGCCGGGGAGCCGACGGGCACCTGGACCTGGGGCTGGTCGACGCGGACGTCGAGTCGGTGCGGAGCACCCTGGGATGCGCCTGCGATGCGTCCGCGACTCAGGACCCGGTCACCTGGTGCGAGTCGTGCCGGACGAACGAGGGTTCGCCAGCGCAGACCGCGGTCGGCCTGCTGGTGTGGGGGCTGGCCGTCCGCTGGCTCGCCGGCGGCGCCCCGATCACCGTGCTGAGCTGCGACAACATGGCGCACAACGGGGTGGTGCTCCGGCAGGTCGCCGAGGAGTTCGTCGCCGCGGTAGCGTCCGGGGCCGGGGCGGGCCGCCCCGCCGACCAGGTGGCAGCGTTCACCACCTGGCTGGAGAGATCGACCACCTGGCCGTCGTCGATGGTGGACCGGATCACCCCGCGGGTGACCCCGCAGACGCGGGACCAGATCGCGCACATCGTCGGCGCGCGCGACGAAGCGGGCGTCAGCGCCGAACCGTTCTCCCAGTGGGTGATCGAGGACTCCTTCGCCGGGCCGCGTCCCGCGTGGGAGCTGGCGGGCGCGCAGGTGGCGCCCCGTGAGGTGGTGGCCCAGTGGGAGGAGGCCAAGCTGCGGATGCTCAACGGCACCCATTCGGTGATCGCCTATGCGGGGCGGTTGTTCGGGCATCCCACGATGGCGGAGGCCGTGGCCGCCCCGCAGGTCGCCGATCACGCCCGGACGTACATGTTCGAGGACGCCCTGCCGTCCGTCACCGCGCCCGCGGGAGCCGATCTTGTCGCCTACGGCGAGGGGCTGCTGACCCGGTTCGCGAACCCGGCCACCGGGCACGCCACCGCACAGGTGTCGACCGACGGTTCGCAGAAGATCCCCATCCGCTGGGGGCAGGTCGCCGCCCACCACCTCGCGGAAGGGCGCGTGCCCCAGGGGGTGGCGTTCGGGTTGGCCGCCTGGGCGGAGTTCGTGCGCCGGGCGGTGCGCGACGGCGTCGACCTCGGCGATCCGGCCGGTGCCGCCCGGCTGACTGCCACGGCCATCGGCACCGGGCTGGACGACCCCGCCGCGGTGGCCACGGCGCTGATCGCCCTGCCTGGCCTCCTGCCGGACGGCGTCGGCACCCACCCGGGCCTGGTCGACGCGGTGCGCGCCCACGCCACAGCGCTGGCCGCCGTCGGCACCCCGCTGTGCTGTTGACCCGGCGTCGACCCAGAGAACGTGGACCGAGAGAACGTTGACCCGAGAGGTCGGTGAGCACCGATGAAGATGAGCTTCCGCTGGTACGGCGACGGCAACGACCAGGTGACCCTGAACGACATCCGGCAGATCCCGGGCGTGGAGACGGTCGTGTGGTCGTTGCACCACAAGCAGGCCGGGCAGGAGTGGACACAGGCGGAGATCGACGCCGAGGTCGCCAAGATCACCACCATCGCCCCGCAGGACGCGGCGCGCGGGGTGACCAAGGCGCTCGACGCCGAGGTTGTCGAGTCGGTCAACGTGCACGAGTCGATCAAGCTGGGCAAGGACCTCCTGGGGGTCACCCGCGACGAGGCGATCCACCACTACGTCACCGCGATCGAACGGCTGGGCAGGGCCGGGGTGAAGGTGGTCTGCTACAACTTCATGCCGGTGTTCGACTGGCTGCGCACCGACCTGTTCCACCCGCTGCCTGACGGGTCGACGGCGTTGTTCTACGAGAAGCGGGTGGTCGACGAGCTGACCCCCGAGTCGTTGATCGCGTCGATGGAGGGCGCCACCGACGGGCTGACCCTGCCCGGCTGGGAACCCGAGCGTCTCGCCTCCTTCCAGGAGATCCGCGCCGCGTACCAGGGCGTCACCCGTGACGACATGTACGCGAACTACCGGTACTTCCTCGACGCGGTCATCCCCACCTGTGAGAAGTGGGACGTCAAGCTGGGGGTGCACCCGGACGACCCGGCGTTCGACATCTTCGGCTGGCCGCGCGTGGTCTCGCGCAAGGACGACCTGGCGCGGGTGCTGTCCTTGAACGACTCCCCGTACCACGGCCTGACCCTGTGCCTGGGTTCGTTCGGCTCGAACCCCGGCTCCGACCCCGTGGACGCGGTCAGGACATTCATGGACCGCATCCACTTCTCCCACGTGCGCAACATCCTGCACCACCCCAACGGGGACTTCATCGAGGTCGGCCACCGGGCATCGGAGGGCTCGATCGACACCGTCGGCATCATGACCGCCTACGCCGAGGCCGGGTACCAGGGCTACGTCCGGCCCGACCACGGACGTCACCTGTGGGACGAGAACACGACCAAGAGAGCCGGCGTGCGCCCCGGCTACGGCCTCTACGACCGGGCACTGGGCACCCAGTACCTGCTCGGCGTCTGGGACGCCGTGCGCTACGGCGCCTGATCCGGACGGCACGAGATGGCTCGAGTGGAGACCACGCCCCGCACCGCGCGTCTGCCCCGCACATCCCCGGAGTCCGTGGGGGTCAGCCGGACGGCGCTGGACGCGCTGCTCGGCGCGCTCGACCGGCTCGGTGGCGTGCACTCGGTCACTGTGCTGCGCCACGGCAGCGTGATCGCCGAGGGCTGGTGGGAGCCGTACCGCCCGGACCGACGCCACCAGCTCTTCTCCGTGTCCAAGACGTTCACCGCGATGGCCGTCGGGATCGCGGTCGGCGAAGGGCTGCTGACGGTGGACGACAGGGTGGTCGACCTGCTGCCCGAGTCGCTGCCCGCCCAGGTCGGCGACCACCTCGCGGCGATGCGGGTGCGCCACCTGCTGACCATGACCACCGGGCACGCCACCGGCCCGATGGACGCCGGCGCCACGTGGATCGGCCGGGCGGACGACGACTGGGTGCGCGGCGTCCTGGCCCACCCTGTCGAGTGGGAACCGGGCAGCCGGTTCCTCTACAACACCGGCGCCACCTACCTGCTCTCGGCCATCCTCACCCGGCTCACCGGCCAGCGGCTGCTCGACTGGCTGACCCCCCGGCTGCTCGCCCCGCTCGGCATCACCGGCGCCACCTGGGAACAGTGCCCGCGCGGCATCGACGTCGGCGGGTACGGGCTGTCCGTCACCACCGAGGACCTGGCGGCGTTCGGCCAGTGCCTGCTGCAACGCGGGCGGTGGGCAGGCCGGCAGCTCATCCCCGCCGACTGGGTGGAGGCGGCGACGTCGAACCTGGCGGACTCGTCGGTGCAGGGGTGGGACGCCGACTGGTCGCGCGGGTACGGGTACCAGATGTGGCGATGCCAGGTGGACGCCGCCCGAGCAGACGGCGCGTTCGGGCAGTTCGTCATCGTGTGGCCCGAGCACGACGCGGTGATCGCGCTCACCGCGGGGCTGGGTTCGGCCGGGGTGGCCGGCACCCAGGCCGAGCTGGACGCCGTCTGGCACTGCCTGCGAGAAGCGTTCGGGGCGCCCGCCTGCGGCGCGCCGCACGCCGGGGCGGGCGCAACGAGATCGGCGGCCGGGCCGGTGACGCGCGCGGGCCTCGCGCTGGCGCTGCCGTCGGGAGACTCGGCGCCCACGGCGGGCCTGGCCATCGATGGCGTGGTCCACGCGATCTGTGCCGACGACGGCAGTTGGGATGGGGGCGGCGGTGCTGGCCCTGGCCCTGGCCCTGGCCCTGGCCCTGGCCCTGGTGCTGGTGCTGGTGCTGGTGAAGGCGGCGGTCCGGGCACGATGACGGTGCGTCACACCGGGAGCGGGATCGAGCTGCGGTACGCCCACCCGCCGGCAGTGGCCCGTGCCGCCGTCGACCCCCTCGGCGCCGTCCACCGGGCGGCGTTCGGACGCTGGAACCACTACCTGGCCGCCGGCCCGGACGGCGAACCCGTGCCGCACGCGGCGGCCTACGCCTGGACCGGTCCACGCACCCTCGAGGTGCGCACCTACGCCACCGGCACCCCCTTCGGCTGGACCAGCCGGCTGCGCTGGTCCGACGACGGCGAGACGGTGGAGGTCGCCGTCGACCTCAATGTCTCCTTCGACGACACCGCGGTGCTGCGCGCCGTCGCCCGCCGGGCTACCTGAGCGCGCTCCCATCAACCGGCAGAGGGCACTGGTGCGAGCAACGCCCCGGGGGTCTCGACGGCGAGGGCCATAGCGTCGATCCGTCGACTCACGGACTGGGGCCGTCCGAGAGAATGTGCGGGTGCCCTTTCACCCGCTGCCCGTCCGCGACGGCCTCAACCCCACTCGGCTCGTGCTCCCGCACGACGCCGCGTCGGTCGCGCGCTGGAGCACCGCACTGGAGTACCTGACCGGGCGCTTCCCCGACGACGTCGACCGGCTGCTCGAGAAGGTCGCCGCAGGGGAGGTGGTCGACGGGCGCGGTACGCCGATCGACGCGACGACGCCGTACGAGCCCCGCGGCTTCCTGTTCCTCTACCGTGACCCGCCCGCCGGCGAGCCGCCCGTCCCGGCGCTCGGGGAGCTGCGGGTGCTGCACCGCGACGAGTTCCTCCTCGTCGTCGACAAGCCGCATCTGGTCTCGACAATGCCCCGGGGACGCTGGGTCACCCAGACCGTGCTGGTGCACCTGCGCCGCACGCTCGACCTGCCCGACCTCGCCCCCGCCCACCGGCTCGACCGCCCGACGGCGGGCGTCCTGGTGCTCACCGTGCGGCCGTCCGTCCGTGGCGCGTACCAGGATCTCTTCCAGGAGCGCCGGGTGCGCAAGGTCTACGAGGCCGTCGCTCCGCTGCCGCCGTCGGACGGGCCGCGCTTCCCGGTGACCGTGCGCTCGCGGATCGTCAAGCACCGCGGCGTGGCCCCCGCCCAGACGGAGCCGGGGGAGCCGAACGCCGAGTCGTGGATCGACCTGGTCGCGCGCGACGACGCCCGCGGCGTCGGCCTCTACCGGCTCGAGCCGCACACCGGGAAGACGCACCAGCTCCGCCTGCACATGCACGAGCTCGGGCTGCCGATCCTCGGCGACCCGTTCTGGCCCACGCTCCGGCCCGACGGCGAGGAGGACCCGCGGCGTCCGTTGCAGCTCCTCGCCCGGTCGCTGACCTTCACCGACCCGTTCAGCCACCTGCCCAGAACCTTCGAGTCCCTGCGGGGCCTGGCGGAATGGCAGATGGGAGGATGACGGGCGTGACCGATTTCCCGAGCTTCGACGCGGGTGCCTTCCCGGCCCGCGCGGTCGTCGACCTCGCCGCGATCCGCGACAACGTGCGCGCCCTGCGCCGGGCCGCGGCGTCGTCGGCGCTCATGGCGGTGGTCAAGGCCGACGCCTACGGGCACGGCCTCGTTCCGTCGGCCTGGGCGGCGCTCGCGGGCGGGGCGACCTGGCTGGGGGTCGCGCAGGCCGATGAGGCCCTGGCCCTGCGGGCGGCGGGGATCACCGCCGACGACGCCCGCATCCTCACCTGGCTGCACGCGCCCGGCGTGGACTTCGCGCCGCTGCTCGACGCCGACGTCGACGTCTCGATCTCCGCGCCGTGGGCGCTCGACGGCGTGGCTGCCGCCGCCCGCGCGACGGGCCGCGCTGCCCGCGTCCACCTCAAGGTCGACACCGGGCTCGGCCGCAACGGCATCATGCCCGCCGACCTGCCGGACGCCGCCGCCCTCGCGGCGCGGCTGCAGGCGCAGGGGGCGGTGCGCGTCATCGGACTGTGGACCCACCTCGCCTACGCCGACGAGCCCGGGCACCCCACCATCGCCGCCCAGCGCGTGGTGCTCGACGACGCCGCCCGCGTGCTCGATGCCGCCGGCCTGGACGTCGAGGTGCGGCACGCCGCGAACTCGGCCGCCACGCTCACCGCCCCGGAGCTGCACTACGACCTGGTCCGCCCCGGCATCGCCGTCTACGGCTTCTCGCCGGTCCCGCAGGTCACCCCGGCGAGCGGCTTCGGGCTGCGCCCGGCGATGACCCTCCAGGCGCGGCTCGCCACGGTCAAGGACGTCCCGGGCGGGCACGGCGTCTCGTACGCCCACCAGTACGTGACGCCGGCGGATACTCGGTTGGGCGTGGTGCCGATCGGGTACGCCGACGGGGTGCCGCGGCATGCCTCGGGCGGGGGGGGCGGGTGTGATCGCGGGAGCAGGCGCGGGCTCGGTCGCAGGCCCGGGATCGGACTCGGTCGCGGGCGGGAGCTCAGGTTCAGGCGTGGTCGCGGGCCCGGACGGGCCGGTGTACGTCGGCGGGCCGCCGTCCGCCGGCATCGGCGCGCCGATGCCTGACGACCCCGACGGGGGGGCGCGTGCTGCGGGTCGCCGGGCGGGTCTGCATGGACCAGTTCGTCCTCGACCTCGGCGCCTACGCGACCGAGCAGCCGGGCGA
>Ga0194138_10001687_pt1 | contig 10558 bp, 11 predicted proteins | sample TARM_MetaG_T2_14_FD_134022 | JGI IMG/M metagenome (GOLD analysis project Ga0194138, IMG submission 134022) | Freshwater microbial communities from Pennsylvania, USA, analyzing microbe dynamics in response to fracking - TARM_MetaG_T2_14 (version 2) | ecosystem: Environmental > Aquatic >...
CTCCACCCCCGCCACCCCAATCAGGAACGCGAACAGAAGAAGAACTCTGAATACAAACGGCGACATCGCAACTGCAGCAAATATGTTTCCTTGAAACATTCAACCCACATATGGCCACAAAGAAGCACCAGAAAACACAAAAATCCACAGAGTCCCTCCCCACATCCGCAGATCCCTTTTCGTGAAATCTTTGTGCATTCTCGTGGCCCAAAAATCCCACAAAAGAACCCCTCAGCCACAATCACGCTCAGGCAAGGATCACAGATTTTGTCATTTTTATATCCAACTCGAAAATTCCGATCACCTACTGAACAAAAGCACGACCATCCAGATGCGCCCAGCCAAAGGATAGACGACAAAAGATTTCATAAAATGCATTTTAAGGCTTGCAGTCAAGATACCTTGTATAACAAGGTACAATGTATGGGCAAATCAGAGTCAGAGCCTTTCGACAACTGGACCGTGCAAGCACGCAAAGGTCTATTGGAACTATGGGTGTTGCGCAGTCTCTCTCACGGAGAGTGTTACGCCTATGATCTGGTCAAAGCGCTGACTGAGAAAGGGGGGCTTGGGGTATCCGAGGGCACCCTCTATCCGTTGCTTTCCCGTCTTCGCGTTCTGGGTTGGGTTGAAACCCGCCTGGTGGAATCCGCCGAAGGACCCGCCCGCAAATATTACCGATTGAGTAAAGAGGGTACCCGACAACTCAATCGAATGAACCAATACTGGCGACAACTGCTGTCCACCCTGGAGATAACGGACAATGACTGAAGATTCCCCGACACCCGACTGGTCCGATTCCGCGCACGCCCTTTGGCTACAATACACCGCACGGATAGAGGCCCGCCTGAGATCCGACGATGCCGACGCCGAGGAAGTGATTCAGGATCTCCGCATTCATTTGGAGGAGGAGCAACGTCGACGGAACCTTCAGCTCCTCTCCCGGCAGGATATGGAAGCTTTTCTCCGCCGCTTCGGCCTCCCGGACATTCCCGTTCCCTCTTCCACATCCACCGAAAATCCGCCACCTCGCCGGAAACGTTTCGCACGCGTTCTTCCCACGCTCAAATGGATCATTCTCGTTCTTATCCCCACACTGGCCTTGCTGGACGAGGCCGTATTCCGGGATGCCACTCTGCATTTCCGTCCACTCTTCCCCCACGTCTTGTTGTTTCTGATGGCCTGCGTGGTACCGATTCAAAAGGCGCTCCAGCTTTGGAAAGAACGGAAAGAGATCCCTCCTTTTCGGACACCGGTGGACTACGGCCTGAACACCTTCAGCACCACGGTCGCCTTGTGGTTTTCGTTTTTGCTGCTTCCCATGATGCTACTGGGTGCGGTGGGAGCTTTCCTGTTCTTCTGGACCTGCATCGGACTGATCGGCTTTCTGATCCTTTCTCCGGCATTCTGTGCTCTGCACGGGATCGTCTCTTTCAAACCCGCGTCCGTCTCTCCCCCTCAACATCGAAGAAACCGGCTCGGAGGCTGGGCGGGAAGCCTCCTCGCCATCGCCTTGGGCGTTTTCGCCTATTCCCAAGTGTGGCAAAACGAACAGGCGCTCCGCCTCGCTTCGGAACATACCCATCCGGACCATGACCTGGGCATTCGCCTCGCGCAACAGCGGTTTACCACGAAACAACTCTCCCACCGACTGTTTGGCCCCGGCTCTTATCAAAACCCTCTTCCCTTCGGCGGGACCGAATCGTACCTGGACCGGGAAGAACGTGAAAAACTTTTCCACATGATCACCGGACTGCACCCGAAAGAAATCTCCATCGGAGACTACGGGCTGCTGATGACCGACTTCAACAACCAGTCCCCCTGGCTCAACCAAAATTTCCGCGGCTGGGACCCGGATCAGGGGGGAACGGAAGTGGGGTGGCCTCTATCCGACCTTGAGTTGGTTTCTTCGCGTATCGATGGCTCCGTGCATGCCGAGGGAATGCTGTCCTACACCGAATGGACGTTGGTCTTTAAAAACCACAACGGTGTTCGAAATCTTGAAGCCCGTGCTCTGATCAAACTCCCTTCAGAAGCCGTCGTTTCACGGGTCACCCTCTGGATCGACGGGGAGCCGCGCGAAGCAGCCTACGGGGCTTCCAGCGACACGCGGAGAGCGTACCAATCCGTGGTACAAAGAAACCGGGACCCCCTCTTGGTCACGCAGGCCGGAGCGAACCAGGTCTTGGCCCAATGCTTTCCCATCCTTCCCGGCGAAACCATGAAAATCCGGATCGGAGTGTCCGCTCCCCTATACCCGCGCGCAGATGGAGTCACCCGCATTCCCCTGCCACGACTGGCCGACTCGAATATCGGATACCCCGCACCACGTCCGCCAACCCATGTATGGATCGAGTCCGACGACCCTTTCCAATGGAATGGCGAAACGGTCGCCGAACAAACCGTGGAAGGAAAGCGAATCCACGTGCTGGAAACCGAGGTCCCGCATGAATCCCTCGGGTCATCGACCGCCCTGCCCACGTTGACCGTTTCCGGTACTCCACCCGCAGCATGGGCCCACTCACCCCGCCTTCCAGAGGGAACCCTCATACAACAAACTTGGGTGCCGGCTCCAACCGAACCGGAACCCGTCGTGGTCCTCGTCGATCGGTCCACCCACATGGCCAAACATGCCGAAACCCTCGCATCCTTTCTTTCATCCGCGCCTTTCCACATTCGCTCGGTCGTCCTCAGCGGATTTCCGCCTATGGCGGTACCCCCGGACTCCGCAATAGCGGAACTGTCCGCCGACAGGTTTAAAGGAGGCCCGGATCCCGTTCCCTCCTTGCTGCTTGCCCTGAGGGAAGCCGCTCGCACCGAGGCCACACGCATTTTCTGGATCCACGCCAATTCCCCCTACCTCTACGAAACGAAAGACGCGCTTCTGCAGTACGCGGAGCGTCGACCGAAGATGCCACAAATCATCTCGATGCCCGTCCAACCCGGACGCCATGCGATTGAACGACTCATGCTGCCCCCTTTCCGATATTCGGAAGCCGGAATCCAAGGGCTCCCGAACGTCGTAAAACTGCCCGACCTCCTGGGCGGAGACCCTCGGATGCGCGCCTGGGACCCGAAACGGGCCCTGGTGCGAAACGCGCCCAAAGACGGAGTCCAAACTTCCGACCACCTCGTCCGACTGTGGGCACGGGACACAATTCACAAGGGCCTGAGCCTTCAATCAGACGACCATCAACCCGAACGGGAATTGGGGGTTCGACACCAGCTCGTCACTCCGGTGACCGGCGCGGTGGTTCTCGAGACGATGGCCCAGTACAAGGCGAACGAACTCGAACCCGTCGACCCGGCGTCCGTTCCCTCCATACCGGAACCGGAAACCTGGCTGTTGTTGATAGTACTCGTTGCCGCCATTACCTGGCTGCGTTTTCGCTCGTCTGCATGCGCACACTAACCCCCCGCTGGCTTCCGCTCCTCGCCGGGCTTACCCTCTGGGACCTGGTCCTATGGCTGTTCCGAAGAGCCTCGGAAGACCCCGGACAGGGAATGATGCATCTGGTGGTCGCTGTTGCACTACTCCTCTGGTGGCACCCGCGATCCCGCGCCACACCCTTTAACGCCCCCATACTGACCGCCGCCACCGTCGCCCTGGCCTGGTGCGGCATTGCGGCCCTTACCGTCGACTACCCACTTGTGCGAAGCCTAGCCACAGCCATCGCACTAGGATTTTCGCTGCTGGCCGGTCTGCCACGTGCCAGCCGTTTCCTCCCGGCAATTCTCGGTCTGTCCCTCTTGCTTCCCTTTTCGGAAGAAACCACCTCCTATTTGATCGGATATCCAGCGCGGGTGATCGCCGGGCGGCTGGCGGCGGCCTTGTTGAGCGCGTCAGGATTCGCCGTTGAGATACAAGGGGCCCTGCTTGAAGTCAATGGAACCCCGCTTTTCGCCGATGCCCCTTGCGCGGGACTCCACATGGGATGGACCGGGCTTGCCATCGCCCTTCTCCTCTGCCTCTACCGGGAAACCTCCGCAAAGAGAACCCTGCTCGTAGGCGCATCCACGATAATATTGATTCTGGCGGGAAACGCTCTCCGAATGGCGGCGCTTGCCCAATTGGAACACCTGCGCCTCTCTTCCCTCCCCACTTTTACACACAATGCCGTTGGAACGGCCTCTTTTCTACTGCTGCTGCCCGCCTTGATTGCTCTGACGCGACCCACTCCACCCTCCACGTCCACGCCCATGCGCCAATGCCGCATCGGCCGACCTCATCTCGTCGTCGCCCTCTTCGCGGTCTCGGCTCCCCTCCTTCCTCTCCAGCCCGATTACTTCCGCGACCATCCCACACCTGTTCTTCAACCCGAGTGGCCAACGGAGTGGCAGGGCAAATCCCTTCAACCTGCTTCCCTCACCGAACTAGACACCCGGTTTTCAGATCAATTCCCCGGAGCACTCGCACGCTTCCATGCGGACCAGTACCGTATCCTCTACCGATATCTTGAGGAGCCCAGCCGACAACTGCACGCCGGCGCCGTATGTTACCAGGCCCATGGATACCGGTTGCAACCCGAGCCCGCCTGGAAAGACGCCAAAGGCTCCCTTTGGTCCACGTATATCGTCGACAAAAAAGGGGTACGTCTTCTTGTGCGGGAGCAAATCCGCTCGCTTTCCACCGGAAGAACCTGGCCCGACGTCTCCGCTTGGTATTGGGGAGTATCCATGGGCAAGGATCCGGGTCCCTGGTTGGCCGCGACCATCGCGAAACCCATCCCGGAATAAAACCAAACGAGAAAACAACTGTGGGGATCTCACCGCACCCTTCTTTCGGAAAGGAGCTTTAGCTCCATCATGTTTCCGTCAATGAGAGCTTCCTTTTTAGCCCTGGACCATTTTTTTAATTGCCGCTCACGTGCAAGGGCGGACTGTTTACAGGGCAAGGATTCATGATAGCAGATCTCCACAGGCAACCAACGGGACGTATGGACACATTTCCCGCATCGATGCGCTTCCAGACGCTTATCCACGTCTTGTGTGTACCCAACGTAATACGAGGCATCCGCACATCGTAAAATGTAGACCTCCCAAGCCATGGCAGCCTAAATACGGTAACTTCATGTTCTCTGCGAGAAAAAGCCCGGGCAATCCCTAAGGAGGAACCACATATCCCAAAACCCTGAGCAGACAGCCCTTCGAGGCGCTCGTAATCTCGCTTCCTCAGGGCACCATTCGACTCGCCCCACTCCTTGGGCAAAGGCCCGCTATCATCGAGCAGAGCAAGTCAGATGGCCCGCCATGAGCGAGCGGAGCGAGTCGATTGGTGGAGGCGGGGGGAATCGAACCCCCGTCCGAACACGAATCACGCCGGCCTCTACGTGCGTAGTTCCCGCTTGAATCTTACGCGAAAACTGCCCGGGAACGGGCCATTTTCACGCCAGCTTCCTGTTGATTCTCAATTCAACACCCGGAAGCCCGGTGTCGAATCCAGCCTGCTGTCGTCGCTCCGCACCACCTAGCAGGCGGTCAGTGGGGGAACGCGTAGCGTTATTTACGCTGCGAGTGCGTACTCTTCGTTGGCACTTGTTTGGTTTCCTGATCGGGATTTGCGAGGTCAACCAGGACCCTCGGCACGCAACCGTCGCTTCAACGTATCCGTCGAAACCTGTCGCCCCCTTCGTATGCTTCAAAGAGGATGCCACGGGCGAAGTCCCGCGAGCATGCGGAAGATATATGCCATTTCCCGCGGGAAGTCAAATCGGGGCGGAGACGAAGTCGAGTACCGGATGCATGACCAAAATCGTCCCACAGTCCTGAATCCGGCGTCCACCTCTCGGGAGGGATGCGTTGGAAATCGTGTTCACAAAGGTCTCATTCAAATGAGATCATCGAGAATCAGGCTCCAGAGGAGCCAACGCGTGAAGCTCGGGGGCCATGCCCCCGAGGGACTTCCATAAAAAAATGGCGCGCCCCGAAAGGGGTGCACGCGAGGTTTCGGACATGAGGACGATTTTGGTCATACACCCTCGAGCACCCATCCGGACGCCTCGAACGCTTCGCGCACCGCGCCGGAGGGCAGCCCCGCCTCCCGTTCAATGGCCCCGAACTCCCCCTCTGGAAAAGGAAGCCCCTCCGCCTCTTCTTCGATCGATTCCCCGTTCCACCGTGGCTCCCGCATGCGTCCCTTCCACACCATAAACGACAACACGCCCCGTCCCGCCACCTCCAGCTCCGCCCGGAACCGGGGCGTTTGCCCCCACAGCCAGTCCGCGCTCCGCAGCCGTTCGGCCTCCTCCGCCACCCCGTCTGCAGACAGAACCGCTTCCGGCAACGGTTCACTCGATCCAAATTCCCGCTCCGCCTCCCGCACCAACGCCCGCTCCACCTCCGCCCGGGTCAATCCGGGCACCAAATCCACTAGATTTCCCGTCCGGGCGGGCACGCTTTCCACCGCGTGGGTTTTCAGGCGAATGTGCGGAGGCGAAAGCGACGCGCGAAGCAGGGAAAGATCGGCGTCCACCAACAACGTGCCGTGGTGCAACACCAGGTTTTTCCGATAACAATACGCGGAACCCGACACCTTGTAGGTCCCCGCCCGCAACGCGCCGCTCCCTCCAGCCTCCACCTCCAGACCGCAGTCCGCCAACGCCCGGATCAGCACCCGGTGCAGTCGCTCGGTACGATACATCTCCCGGGGCAGAATCCAGGACACGTTGAGGTTCCCGGGATCATGGTACACCGCCCCGCCGCCGGACACCCGCCTCGCCAGGGCCAGGCCCCTCTCCTTCAGAAACGCCAGATTGCACTCCCGCCATGGATTCTGGTTTTTGCCCATCACCACCGCCCGCGGTCCCCGCCACAGGTACAGCACGGGGGCGCGCAATTCCCCGGCGTTCAACAACAGGTTCTCCCGGGCCAGGGCGGGATACAACTCCGTCCGCTCGGTGGCGATCAAGGTATGCAGCGCCATCTCACTCCGTCAAATGAGGTCGCACTTTCGGCCATTCCGATTCGAAATTCGGCGTGAACACCTCCGTGCCCAACGCCGCTTCGATCTCCTCAACGGTCCAAAATCGCCCCTCCTCGATTTCCTCGGGCTGCAGGGTAAACGGCCCTTCGTGTCGCAATCGATAAGACCGAATCAATTCGGTTTCCACCGGACTCCGCCAGACATACCGATACAAAAACTCGGGCTCCCCCCCGGACACGCCCAGCTCTTCACGCAACTCCCGCCGCGCGGCCATGTCGGGTTCCTCCCCCGCATCCACGTGTCCGCCCACCGACGTGTCCCATTTGCCGGGCTGCACATCCTTGCGCATGGAACGCTTCTGCAGAAACAAGCGTCCGTCGGCGTCGGTCACGAACACATGCACCGCCTGGTGCATGAGGTCGGGGTTGCCGTGGCATTGCGACCGCAACGCCTTGCCCACCCGGTTTCCCTCCTCGTCCACCAGATCAAACCACTCCTCTCCGCTCACGACAGCTCCTCCGGGGGCGTCGGGATCACGATCTCCTGTTTGCAGCGGATGCAGGGATATTTTCGTTCCGCCCAGGACAGGGGCACCTTTAGCTTCTGCCCGCACCGATAGCAGTAAAACTTAAACTCCACCTCCCGCGATTCCGACGGGGCAATCGGCCGGGCCCGATCCCGTTCGGGGGGGGGATTCTCCGAAGCGGGGGCCTCCTCCTCCGCGTCTTCCGGCAAATCGACCCGGGTGGTTCGGGGCCGCATCGAGGGAGTTTCGGGGCCCGTTCTGCGAATTTTCGAAATCTGCGCCGGCCGCTTGGGGCGGATACGGACCCGAGGTTTGGAAATATTGAGATCGTCGATCTCGTTTTCGTCCGCGTCACCGCTCACTTCCAGATTCCGGGGCATAAGAACGCTACTGCTTTTCCTTTTGCCTTTAGAGGATTTTCCTGTCATTACGTCGCCATCTCCTAAACTGAATTTATTTAAGAAACACTCTACCAAACCCCGCATCCAATGGAAGACGCAACACCCGATATTTCCCGCCTCGCCATCCACACCTTCACCAACAAGCCCTGGTCGTTGGAGGAATGCATCACCAACTACCAACGCGCGGGCGTGCCCGCCATGTCCGTCTGGCGCAACTTGATCGACCCGGCGGAAGGCGGCGTCGGCATCGACGAGGCCGAGAAACGGATCAAGGATTCCGGCCTCGCGGTTCCCGCCCTGGTCCGCGGCGGGTTTTTCACCTCCGATTCCGCCACGGAACGTCAGGCCGCCATCGACCGCAACAAGGGTTATCTCGACGAGGCCCGCCGCATCGGCGCGGACATGGTGGTTCTGGTGGTCGGCGCCACGCCCGGGCTGCCCCTTTCCGACGCACGCGCCCAGGTGCGCGACGGCATCGCCGCCCTCACCGACCACGCCGCGGACACCGGCGTCAAACTGGCCATCGAACCCCTGCACCCCATGTACGCGGGCGACAAAAGCTGCATCAACCGCATGGCCGAGGCGCGGGAAATCTGTGAAGCCCTCGCCTCCCCCCATGTCGGCATCGCCGCCGACGTCTATCACATCTGGTGGGATCCCGACGTCGAGGACGAACTCCGCCTCGCGGCGGAGAAAGATTTCCTCTTCGGATTCCACATCTGCGACTGGCGCCTGAACACCCGTCATATGCTCACCGACCGCGGCCTCATGGGCGACGGCTGTATCGACGTCCCCCGCCTTCGCAAACTCGTCGAGTCCTTCGGATTCGACGGCTACCACGAAGTGGAGGTCTTCAGCGAGGAATACTGGGCTCAAGACCAGCGGGAATACCTCGACCTGATCCTCGAGCGCTACCGCACCCGCTCCTGACGCCGCCTCACTTCGGCGGGCGCTCCCGCGCGTGCTCGTCCAGCATGCGGTCGGTGGACCGTTGGAACACCAACTCCCCCGTCTCGTCGAACATGCTCACGATATATCCGTAAAATTCGTCGGCCGTGGCGTTTTTATATCGATAGTTCGAATAATGTGACCGGTATTTCCGGGTCTCATAGGCGTAGGCGCCGGCGTCCACCACCACTTTGGTCTGAGGCTTGATCGGGGGCAGCAGTATTTTTTCGGTGCGGATCACCTCCCGCTTGCTGCCGCTCCCGCGCTTGAACAGGTCAAACACCACCAGGGTACGCCCCAAAGGCTTGTTGGCGATCGGAGCGAATTCCAAGCGAGCCACGTACAAGTGGGATTTATGACGGGAGGAGCCGCTCCACGTATGACTGAAATTAAGGGTCTCGTCCTCCTCCACCAGAATAATCCGGCTATTGATCAATCCGTTCCCGGCTCCCTTGGCGTTGGGAATACTCCCCCGCCCCAGCGGTTTGTCGTCTCCGGTCGGTTCATTTCCTTTCAAATACACCTTCGGACGTGGGGCAAACTCGTTGACCGGCGTCTTCGTCAGGGTGGCGGGTCGGCCGCTCAACGCCGGAGGATACTCCTTTTTTTCCGGCTCCGCCTCTTCGGAGGAATCCATCGCCACGTTTTCCCGCTCCAGCAACACCGCCGCGGTCTTCACCGCCTCGTGCTCCGCCAGGCCATCGCCCCAATGACGCCATGCCAACGCCTCCTCAATCCGGTCGCTCCGCGTCAATTGCTCCGACATGTGATAGGCGTACGCCTTCACGGATTCCGTCAATCGCGCCACGTCTCGCGCCCGCTCCACCTGAAACCCGTCCATTTGTTCACGCAGCACCTTGTGCATCTGCTCGATGCGGGGATGCGACGCGAACGAATCAGGCACCAACTCCCCCCCCCGTGTCCAAACGGGCCATTTCATCCCGCGTGGCCTTCAACCCGTCCAAATCCCCCTCGTTTTTGACTTCGGATTCCAACCGCAACAACGCCGCCAGATAATGCTTTCGCAAACTCTCGTGTTTCCCGCGGTGCACGGTTTTCAATTTACCCAGCTCTTCCTCGAAGCGGGCACTGCAGTCCTCCAGAGTCATTTCCTCCCCGTGGGACATTCCCCACGGAAACACCAGACACACAAATATAATACCTATCAATTTCATTAGACCTTCCTTCTCTTAAAGATCCTTGTACGCAATCATGCCCGGAAGGTCCAACCGCAAATTGTAAAAGAATTGTCTCGGGATCGACGAAAGCGTCCTCATTTTCCCGGAAAAGTGGTCATCCGCCCCCCCAATCGCGCCCCGGCATCCCGGGCGAACTCCTCCGCCCTCGCCAGAGCCTCCTCCAACGGCAGTCCCTTTTCGTTGGCTGACAGCGCCACCGAAACGCCCCGCTCACGGCACACCGCCTCCGACACCTCGCACGCGCCCGCGATCACCGCCACCCGCGCGCCCATCCGTCGCGCCATCTCCAACACCCCGGACACCACCTTCCCGTGCAAACTCTGTTCATCCAACCGGCCCTCCCCCGTCACCACCCAGTCCGCGCCGCGCATCGCCTCCTCTAGCCGCGCGAACCGCATCACCTCTCCGATCCCGCTCACCAACGTCGCCGCAAAAAACGCCATGGCCCCCGCCGCCAATCCACCCGCCGCGCCCGGACCGGGCGCGAGCATCCCCGGCGTGCAATTCGACCAGACGCCCGGCGGCGCGGTGACCACGGGCATGGAGATCGTCGTCAAGTTCA
>Ga0194138_10001690_pt1 | contig 10554 bp, 12 predicted proteins | sample TARM_MetaG_T2_14_FD_134022 | JGI IMG/M metagenome (GOLD analysis project Ga0194138, IMG submission 134022) | Freshwater microbial communities from Pennsylvania, USA, analyzing microbe dynamics in response to fracking - TARM_MetaG_T2_14 (version 2) | ecosystem: Environmental > Aquatic >...
CGACCCGATGTCGACACCACCAAGGCTGTTCCCGCGGAGGAGCGGCCTTACTCCCTCGATCAGCTACTGGCACAGTGCGACCCTCAGGCTCCAGTCCCTGATGAGCTAAAAGCCTGGAAGGACATGCCCGATGTTGGTCACGAAATCCTGGAGGCGCCTACCGAGACAGATATCTGGCTAGCCGCCGAGCGATTGTTTGAAAGTAGAGAAGGTGCCGAACGCTGGATGACAAGCCCAGAAATTTCTCTCCGAGGTCGCGCACCGGTAGATGTTATGGTTGAAGATCCTCAGCTAGTTTACGACCTTATCATGCGACTGGAGTATGGGGTCTATACATGAAGGAAAGACCGATATCGCCCCAAAGCGGCCATGCCGGCAAAGGCAGCCTGCATGTTCACCGGTGTTATGCTGCATGCGCGGCGATTGGTGTTATGTAGCCGAGCAAAACTTTATGTTCGGTTATTTCAATGGCTTAGGTGAACTGTTGGCGCGTAGAATAACATTTTTGAACACGCGTGCTCGTTCAAGTGGAATATCAATCATGCTATATAATACAGCTGTTAGCGTTCACCATGATCAAGTATCGAGATGGGGAAAATGTGGAAAATTTCATAGATAAATTATCGTCATATAATATATTTAATTATTTATTCCCGGGCGTGCTTTTTTGCGTTATTGCAGATAGATACTTTTTCATACCGCTGGTCCAGGATTCCATAGTAACTGGATTGTTCTTGTATTACTTCGTTGGTTTGGTAATTAGTAGATTTGGGTCATTGGTTTTGGAGCCAATCATGAAGAGGCTAAAAATCGTAAAGTTTTCAGAGTATTCGGATTTTATAAATGCTGTTAAATCTGATCCTAAAATTGAGATCCTATCTGAAACGAATAACATGTATCGATCGGTTCTCTCTGCGTTGCTACTTCTGTGTTTCGTCGTGATAGGAAAAAGTATAATAGAAATCTTTGATAGCTTGGAATCTTATATAAAATATGCAATTTTTCCGATTCTGGTAGTGCTGCTAGGGTTTTCTTATAAGAAGCAAACTAGTTACATCGTAAAAAGAATTGAAGCTAGTAAAGATAAATCTGTTGATAAGGTGAAAAATTGACAGTTAAAAGCAAAGTTACTCGATTTAGAGCTTACCAATTGTGTAGCGCGGGGTCTTCCTTCTCTTACTATAATGGAGATAGCTTTACACTTATAGAGGCTCGCTACAACGAAACCAATAAAGATAGCATTAAACAGGAGATGGGGTTTTGTGAGGTTGCCCGAATAGATAGCCTCCACATCACCTCTTGGGATAGAGATCATTGCTCTCCATCCCAGCTGGAAGAAATTCTTAGTGAGCTAAACCCAAGGAAAATCGAATATCCCGGATATGCTCCTCACTCCGAGTCTGGAAAAGAGAGTCTAAGAGTTATTCGGGCTTATGAGAGGCAAGGGAAAGGCAGTAAAAAGATAGTTAGCATAACTCCAGAATATATAAGCAGCTTAGATAAAGCTGAAAACTATGGGTATAAAGATACGTTACACCACCCCAAGTTTATAAATGCTGAAAGCTCTAACAATAATTCGACTGTAAAGCATTTCAGATCAGGGTCTTTCAATGTTCTTAGTTTGGGGGACGTAGAATGCAACAATATTGCATCAGGGCTTCGGCGTCAGAGGACTATTAACCAAGAAACCGATATAATGATCCTAGCTCATCACGGTGCGAGTAATGGGTTTACAACTTCCGCCTTTGTTAAAGCGGTAAAACCCACCATTGCAATTGCTAGTGCGGACTACGCAAATCAGTTTAAGCACCCAAAGCAAGAAATAAGAGATCTTCTTCATAAGAATGACGTCAAATTATTTACTACCAAGAATGGTGATGTCGTGGTTTTCTCAACAGGCTCACACTCTGGGCATTATAGAGTGGTGAATTTAAAGGCAGGTAGCACCGAGATTTCCAGTAAATACGACTTTTGTGCTCGCAAAACAAATTTCTTAAGAAATAACTCCGACACCATTAGAGCAAGAATAAATAGAGGAAATCGTGGGCCCAGACGCTAACAATCGGCTGCACAGCGACCGATTTTCCGCCGCTTCGCGGCTCCAAACCGGCGCGTGAGCCGGGCGTTAGAAGACAATGGATAACGAAACTCGTACACTTTCAATAGGAATGATTGCTGAAGGCATAGCAATTGTCGTTGCGATAGGGTTCGTAATCTCAGTCATATACGACTGGGGCTATGTCTATGCGATAGGCATTGACTTAATGAGCCTACCGACAACAATATCAGATCATCTTCGCACAGGTGTGATTTGGTTTCCGTACCTACTTGCTTTTGTGTTTGTGGGTTTTGCCGTGGAATTTCAGTTTCGACGTGTGGAAAGGGGGCTGACAGAACAAGAGATTATTGAGAGTTCAAAGAATCCCGAGAAATTAAATAAATTCAGGGAAGGCCCCTGGAAGCTTATAAAGTGGACTGCTCCACTTGCGGTTTTCAACTACATATTAATTGGTGACATACTGTCATCTGTCCTGCCCCTAATGCTCTCCATAGTATGGATGGGTTTTTCCGAATGGTGTTATTCCGCTCCACTCATACAACTCCGACGAAGCTGGGAATCTCAAGCTGCTTTCACATTCCTTCCTATAATCTTCATTCTCGCGTTCTTTTCAGGTTACAACGCGGCAGTCGACGCTTCGATACGCGAACCAGAACAGGTGAGTATCACTCTTAGTAAACAACCATTACCCGTTAAGGGAAACCTTCTTCGGGAGTTTGAACGAGGGGTATTTTTTCTAAGTGATAGTAATAATATAACCTTTATTCCTTGGGGTCAGATAGAGAGCATTAGATCTGTTGAAACGTATAAGTCGTTTCGTGGAATACTTTGTGAGTGGTTTCAAATTTGTACGGATACATATTCTAATAAGGATAATTCAGCCGACGCAAAAAGCCGAGCGGCTGATTAGCGGCGTTAGGCAATCAAGGAATCACGGATTACGATGAAAGCTTTATTTATTGGTGCTGGAGCAACATATGACTGCGGTATGCCTCTTGTCTGGGAGTTGACTGCTGAAATAAGGCGTTGGTTAACCCCTGAAAAACTAATTACATTCAATAACAATTGGAATTCTCAATGTGGTGGTTGGGATCAAGATGTTGTCTCATATTTGATATCTCTATTAGAAAATGAGAATTTACATTATGAGAACATCATTGGAGCCATTGAGGTAGAGTGCTCTAGGGAGCTAGATCCACTTAAAAGGCAGAGTTATCATGCTGCGCTTGGTTTTCTACTTCAGGCTGTATATGCCCTGCTAATGGAGCGTCAGGTAAAAAATACGGGCTATGCATTGGTCGCGCTGGAAGACTTTTCTTCAATCAAGAAATTAGCCAAAAATAACAAACCGCTTTGGGTTTTTTCCCTGAACCATGATTGCATCATTGAAATGTTAGCGCTCAAATCAGGAGTTCCATTAAAATCAGGATTTAATGAGGAAGTGAACATTCCGATGAAAACTGCTGACGGTTCGATATATAACTTCCCGTTTGAAAGACTAAGTCGTAAATCCATTGAAGAAAGCCAGTATGATTTTTTTAGGCATGGTGAATTTGGTATTAATCTTATAAAGCTTCATGGGTCTTTAGATATATTTGGTCAAAATGACGAGCTTAACTACCTGAAAATAAAACCTGCTGCAGGTAGCCTAGATTCTCTATCATCACAGGTTCAACTGTTAAATAAAATAAATCAAGATATTGCAGTTCGAGATGGAATTGTGTGCACGAATGAAAATATCTATGAAGATGAAAATGGAAAAATTCAATTTCTACGGAAAAGTCTGTTATCAGGCGCTCACAAGTTCACTAATAAACTAAGCCAGATAGCGCCATCTGAGTTTCTATCCCTTTTCAAAGGTAATTTAAATTATGCTAATGAGCTCATTTGCATAGGGTATAGCTTTGGGGATAAACATATAGACGATCAGATAGCGGACTGGCTATCCTTCTCAGCATCAAGAAAGCTGAATATTGTTAACCCCGGAATCGATAGTTGCCCTGAGAGAATGAAGCACTTATCTAGTCAAGTGGTATGCAACCCACTTGGCGCCGCTGACTTCTTTACCAAGCTAAGCGATAAGAAGCCAACAGAGCTTAAAATCATGTTACGAAAAGCTAGATCTTTAGCTCGTGATAAAATTAAACTTGAGCTGACAGAAAATGCCTAACAAGAGCATGTTGTCGGACTGGTTATCCGCTGCGCTCCTAACCAGCCGCAAATCCGGGCGTTATATTTCAAGGGTGCTATGAAAGCATTTGCCAAATCATTTAAGTCGGGCCCTTTTGATTTTCCCAAACTAACAGAAGATCATCCTTTATATGGACGATTGTTAGCGAGGGAGATCAGTCAGCTCAACCTTCTACCAGACTTTTCTGAAGAAAAAGGCCTATTTATTCTCTCAGACTTCGGCGGAGAGCATAAGGGAGCTAGTTTCTCTACGTATTCTTTTTTAATCTGCTCGGCTGATAAACGGGTGGTTTTCGAACAAGAAGTAATAGCGATTAGGAAGAAATATAAATTAGATAAACCGTGGAAAGAGCTAGGTTATAAAGATCTCCGATATGGCCCCATTAAAAGAGCTTTAGATGAAGTACTAAATGCCGCAGATAAGTTAACACATGGTTTGCTATTAACTGTCTCAATAGACAAAAATATCGAGAGTGTATTTAGCCTAAATAAAAAAGAAGCGCATTCTGAAATTGTCGCTAAACTCCAGGAAAATGACCTTGGGAAGTGGAAAGGTAATGAAGCTGAAAAGCTTCTAAGAGTATGTCACCCGATAGCATTGTTTCTTTCTTTATTAGGTGAAAATGGTCATAAACTTCTTTGGATTTGTGACCATGACTCAATAAACGAAGATGGAAAAGAAAGAGACTTTTATCATACCCAGTTAGTTCTTGGGCATACTTTGGCGATGTATAGCGACAATCAATATGAAATACTTGGTTTTGCCAAACCGTTTGATAGCGATGCTGGGACAAGCGATCTATTAAGTCTTACAGATTTTTCAGCTGGTGCAATCCAAGAGGTCTTGCAAAGCGAGATCACAAAAAAGGAAATCAATATATCAGAGGAAAAGGCTAAAATTATTAAATGGATGGGAACAGAAAGTAATTTTTTGAAAAAAGTTAATCTTGTCTTCGTTAAGCAGGATGATGGCGACTGGGGAGTTGGGCATGTTGAGCTTACTGAAAAAATATAACAAGGCACGGCTGTCGGACAATTTTTCCGCTGCGCTACAAAATTTCCGCAGAGCGCGGCGTTATACCAGAAAAGCCAAGATGGCCGCTTCTGGCCGAACGAGAAATGTTAGTCTATGCTGATGGATGGCTTTCGACCCAAAGGCGACATGCCGGCAAAGGCAGCACGCGCGTTCATCCAATATCAGAGCATGTGGTCTACTACCTGTTAGGCGAGATAGGAACCATCATGGCGGAGTATGACATTGCGTTTGGTGAAAGGCTGGCGGAAACGGCGCGCATGGTTGCAGCCGAAGGGCTCGCCCCGCTTGATGCGCAGCGTACGGTCCTCTATCTCAGCCTTCTGTCCACAGAAATTACACTGAAGGCGATGCTTGAACGTGCGGGCAAGCCGGTGCCCGATATTCGGGCTCGTTCACATCAACTGGCAAAGTTGCTTTCTGACCTAGGTACATGCGAAGTGGAGGTTGAGATTACACCGGGAACCAAGGCGTATGTGCCGGCCTTGTGCCTTCGTGGATTTCCACTCCAGCATGGGACTGCCGAGTCTACAGTGGGCGCAGTCATCGATGCCGAGAGCGAGGGCGCATCGACATATCCAAACCAAGTCAGGTATGGCGATGTCTTTCGTCACTACCCTGCTGAGGTCGTTGCGCAGATGGCCTCCAAGGTTGCGGAATTTGCGCGCGAGCACTGGCACAGCCTTCGCATCAAATGATGACTAACCAGGCGGTTGAGCGGACGACGGGACGTTTATCTAGGGCCGTTAAGCGCCTCTGCTCACCTTCGTCGTTATGCAGACAAGAAATGGAATAAGCGATGTCAAATAGCAACGGATCTCATAAGACGCTCGTAAGTCTTGCAATTCTAAAGTCTGACCTGGATGATGAGCGCCGGGATTATCTAGGCTATATAGAGTCGCTCGTAATCCCTATATTAAGAATCTGGCCAGATGAGCCAGTAACAGATGGTTCTGTTGCAAGCAAGTTTGAGCGAGAATACGGATTAAGAGTGCCGGATAGAACCATCCAGCTGGTTCTTCGTCGGCTAGCTCGACGAAAATATTTGAAGCGATCACACGGTATTTTCCATATATCCCGCACCCTTCCTGACACTTACCTGGAAGGGAAGAGACGCTCCGCATCAGAACATATTGCCAACGTCTTTCGATCTTTGCAAGACTATGCCGAAAAGCGATTTGATATTGCTTGGAGCGATGATGATGTTGAGTCTGCCGTTCTTGGTTTTCTGGATCATTTTGGTGTCGACTGCTTGAGGGCATATGTTTTTCGAACAGCGCTTCCCGCTGTTCCTGTAGCCGCGCCTAAAGACCAATTTATAATAGGCTCATTCATAAAGGGGGCGCATAAAGATAATAAGGAAGTTTTTGAGTCTGTGGTTGTTCTTATAAAGGGGCAGATGTATAGCAACGCATTGATCTGCCCCGACTTGGAAGGTTTAGAGAAAAACTTTAAGGGTGTCACCTTCTATTTAGATACGCCATTGTTGTTGAACTTGTTGAATTTGCAGGGTGAGTCGGAATTTGAATCCGTAGTTGAGTTAGTTGCTCTTCTGCAGCGACTCAAAGGAAAGGTGGTGTTTTTCGAGCATACAGGCGCTGAGTTAGAGTCTGTTTTGAGAGCGTCGGCTGATAACATTGAGAACTCTAAGGCCACAGGGCGCGTTGTCCGAGAAATGAGGGGGTTGGGTCTGCGTAAAGGTGATATTATTCTGAAGATTTCTGGCTACGAGGAGGAGCTAAAGAAGTATGGTGTAACGGTTCGGAGAACGCCAGAGTATAAGTCGGATCTCCAGATTGATGAGGCGGCTTTAGATAGCGAGATATCGCGTTACGTCAGCTACAAACATCCGCGTGCACGCGACTATGATATAAATTCGATCAGAAGCATTTTTGTTTTGCGTCGTGGGCTGGCTCCAAGACGCTTGGAAGACTGCGGGGCCGTTCTCGTTACTAATAATGAAGCTTTATCAAAGGCGGCGTTCTCGTTTGGGAAGTCGCACAACTCAGCGCGTGAAGTATCGCCGGCTATAACAGATTTCAGCCTAGCCAATGTTGCTTGGCTTAAGTCGCCAATGGATGCGCCGAGCCTCCCAGCGAAGGAGACAATAGCTGCTTGCTACGCAGCAATGGAGCCTAGTTCTGAGTTATGGCAGAGGTATCTTTCTGAAATAGAAAAATTGGAGCAGAAGGGGGAGGTTCGCCCAGACGATCTCGCTATTTTGCGAGTTTCAGATATTTCAGAGCGCGCTCTAATGGATTTAACATTGGGCGATGAGCGCATGTTCAGAAAAGATACGGTAAGCGCCATTTTGTCAAGGGTCAAGGAGGAGTTGGCAGCGGAACACACAGCTGAGGTTTCTAGGGAGCGGGAAGCGCATGATACTACCAAGCGCCGGCTTCGCCGAGAGCTGGAGAATCGTAGACGTTTAGAAGCAAAGATTGCGTCATTTTCATCGTTTGTCTCTGGTGGGGTTTATGTCATTTGTCTAACTATAGTCATTATTGTTCTGTTTGTTGGTATGATGGCTGGCTCTGGAGTAATGCCTGCATATCTACGAGGCTCTGAGTTAGCGACGGCAATACTTAACACATCCATTGTTGTTGCTGTTTTCTGGGCGCTTTATTCTACGGTTTTTGGTTCGGCTGTAAAACCGATAATCGATGGCTGGAGAAGAGGGTTAGAGCGCAGGCTGAGCGCGTCGATTAATGAATTGTTTGGTGTCGGTGGAGACTAATCGGTGGAGACCAATTGTCGTAATAATAGCTTAAATATAGACTGGGTTTTCGCTGATGCTGCAAAGCCAGAAGGTTAAACTGATTGTTATATGGGCTTCCGCTTAACGGCCGCTTCTGGCCGAGTGAGAAATGTTAGCCTGTTTTGATGGTCAGAAACTGACGACTGACCCAAAGCGGCCATGCCGGAAAAGGCAGCGAACACGTTAACGATGTCGTTTCAAATTGCGCTGAACTCTGGCGTTATCGAAACAAGCGAGGAGATCATCAATGAGTGGACATATATTGATTAAGCACGCAAAGAGAAAGCCATATTCAAAAATTCCGGAAATGCCTGAAGATGCTGTGTATGACGATAAAAAAGGCTATTGGATATCTGGAGCAGATCCACTCGTATCACCTGGGTCCAAATACGGCGCATTAGTAACCAAAAAATGTGATCAAGAAACGGGCGAGGATCAGAAAGGAGAATGATAGTTGATTATTTAATAGTATCTAGCCTTTATGATTTCTCAACTGACCTTGTCGTTCAGGAGCTGGAAAAGCGTAAGTCAAGGTACGTTCGTTTGAACCGAGAAAACTTTGAGAGCTATCGCTTAACACTGGATGTTAATGATGCGTCACTAGAAGTTAAGATGAGTGGGGCTAGTTATCGTATAACAGCTGATCTCAAAGCTGTGTATTATCGTCAGCCGGTGTTTTTGAGAAACACGCAGGGCGAGACATTAAGCATTGATGAGCAGTTGTCCCGGAGCCAGTGGATGGGCTTTCTAAGAAGCCTAGCGATCTTCGACGAAGCCAGATGGATGAACCCACTAGACGCCACCTACCGAGCGGAAACAAAAGCATATCAATTGTTAACAGCAAGTAAGCTCGGGTTTAAAATTCCAATGACGTTGATAGGAAATGATTTTGTTAGGCTTAAAGAAATAGAAAGGAAAATAATTATCAAATCCTTGGACACCGTCTTGCTTCGGGATAGTAATGATTGTCTATTTGCCTACTCGACCGTGGAAAGCTCTTCAGAGCTTACTGATGAAAATGTTTCGACAGTCCCCCTGACTGTACAGGAGTATGTGACACCGAAAATTGATGTTAGGGTGACGGTGATTGGAGGGAAGCTTACCGCAGTGAAAATAACGTCATTCGGACAAGGGATAGCCGAAGACTGGCGACTTACTAGTCGCAATGCTGTCGAGTATACGGAAATCAAACTTCCTCAGTATATAGAACATCAATGCGTAAAGTTGCTAGAAGCTCTCGACCTTAATTTTGGTGCAATCGACCTAATAGAGAGTAATGGTAACTATTATTTTATTGAACTAAACCCGACAGGTGAATGGGGCTGGCTTGTTAGTGACGACCGTAGATTTGACGTAGAAATTGCCACGTGGCTGGTGGATGAAAAATGAAGAAGTACGTATATAGAGCCTTTGAGGAAGCTATCCCTTTATTTGCGTTCTTGAGAAACAAAAGAAAGATAATGATGGATTTAAGTGATGAAGCAAAAATCCAGGAGAAATCTAAGCCGTATGCGGCGTTGGACGAAGGGTGCTTAAAAGACCGAATAGCAGAAGAGCATGATCGTTCGAAAAGGATTGATGAAAAAACATCGAAATTTACTTTAGGGTTAAGTGTAAGTCTGACAGTTTTGGCAGCGGCTAGTGGGGCTTTTGCGAAAACTATTCCTGCAGCCTCATATGCAGGACTCATTTCGATAATATGTGGAGTAGCATCGATATATATGCTGCTGGCTGGAATTACAGCGTTGGGTTCGCTAAAGACACTGCCTGTTTATGGGTATGGAACTCAGCACGCTCTGAATCAGAAAGACGGCGGAGTATATTACTTAAGTCAAGCCTTGTATGCGCAAGAGAGGATGAATGTCGCTCGTCATCTTAGAAACGAAGCCGCATATCAGTCACTTCGGAACGGCTTCTTCGTATTGCTACTCGCGTTGATGGGTTCTGTGATTGGATTAATCGCCCAGCAAAGTGATTCGATTATGAACCGAGATAATTTTGGGTTAGAGTTACTAGACGAAAGTAAGATCGCAAGTGAAAATGTATTAGAAGAGAAAAAACTAGAATAAATCAATGCAGCCGGCCACCAGCACAGCGGCTGATTGAAACGTTAAATATTAGGGGGCTCAATGGCCGCTTCTGGCCGATTGTAGAAGATTAGGCTATGCTGATTGAATGTTTTCAGCCGCTAACGACCCGAAGCCGACATGCTGGTAATGGCAGCGAGCACGTTCATCGGGGATATGCAGGATGCACGGTGATCGGTGCTATGTAGCGGAGCTATATTTAATGTCTTTTTTTCAATAGGATGAAGTGTTCTCGAGCGCGCAGCATAACATTGTTGAACGTGCGAGCGCGTTCAAGTGGGATATCAAGCGCGCGGTTTAATACGGCTCTTCGTCGTTGGGTGTGGAATTCGCCCCCTGAGCTGGGCCAGGATATGACCTCCACGACGACAGGAGGCATGGCATGGACGGCACCCAGATTCTGACCCTCGGCCTGGGCCTGGAAGCG
>Ga0194138_10001691_pt1 | contig 10553 bp, 6 predicted proteins | sample TARM_MetaG_T2_14_FD_134022 | JGI IMG/M metagenome (GOLD analysis project Ga0194138, IMG submission 134022) | Freshwater microbial communities from Pennsylvania, USA, analyzing microbe dynamics in response to fracking - TARM_MetaG_T2_14 (version 2) | ecosystem: Environmental > Aquatic >...
ACACTAAACATATATTTTAAATCCATAACTTCGCATAACACTAAAAAATGAATTATGCCCTACCGTCGTTTGCCAACTACCGATAAAGCCAGGATCCGCGCGCTGGAGGCTGCGCTTAATATTGCTTCAGAGCAAAATTCCGAAAAACTGGCATTCTCAAAACAAACCCTTTATGAACTGAAAAACGTGAAAACTGCTTTTGAGAATCACCTGAAGCATTACGAATTGGATACAAAAATTGAATCTGACAAAATCGGGGATTACAAAGCAGCAATGGATAAGGCCCGGTTGTACATATCGCATTTTATCCAAATGTTGTACATGAGCATTGAGCGCGAGGAAATTAAAAGTGAGATGCTTGCATTTTATGGTTTGCAGGATTTGGAAATGAAACTCCCGTCTCTTGCCAATGAAAAAGAAGTGCTGGACTGGGGATGGAAAATAATTGAAGGCGAACAAAAGCGTATGCAAAATGGAGGAAGCCCTTTTTATAATCCTTCAATTGCCCTCGTAAAAGTAAAAGTTGAAGATTTTAAGGATGCGGCTATTTTTCAGCACAACCTGAAGCGAAATACTTTACGCTCGTACGATAAAATGCAGGAATTGCGGAAAACCACAAATGATTTTATCAGTAAATTGTGGACCGAAATTGAAGAAAATGTACCTGCCAATACACCAAAACACCGTAGGCAAATAGCGCAGGAATATGGAGTTGTTTACGTCTTCCGCAGAAACGAAAAGAAAAAATTGAGGATGGAAGACCTGCAGGTTGATTTGCTATTCGAATTTAATTAACCATTTTTAAAGGTATTATATTGTATAGATAACAATAACATTTGATGCATTTTTATATTTTTGCGGGTAACCAAAACCTGTAAAAATGAAATACTACCGGCTGATAATTGGTGTTTTTATTTTCTCATTTCTAAGTTCCTGCAATCCCAAAAAGGAACAAAATCCCCGCGAGCGTGCCCGTTTTACCACCGACTGGAAATTCACACTGAACAATTCCGAAAACTTTTTCGCTGCTGATTTTGATGATTCCAATTGGCGGGTGTTAAATCTCCCGCACGACTGGAGTATCGAAGGTGAATTTAGTGAAGAACATCCTGCATCGCCCGGTGGCGGAGCGCTGCCCGGCGGAATTGGCTGGTACCGCAAAACGTTCAAACTTCCGCCTTCTGATGAAGGAAAACTAATTTTCATCGATTTCGATGGCATTTACCAAAAAGGCGAAGTGTGGATTAACGGCCATCGCCTCGGAATGCGGCCCTACGGATACAGTTCTTTTCGCTACAAATTGACTCCGTATCTTAATTACGGCGATGAGGAAAACGTGCTGGCCGTGAAAGTCGATAACTCCGAACAGCCCAATTCACGATGGTATTCCGGCTCCGGGATTTACCGGAATGTGTGGCTGGTGAAAACCGACCGGATTTTTGTCGGTCACTGGGGAACATACATTACTACACCCGATGTAAGCCGTGAGAGCGCTACGGTGTCGGTGGAAACTACTTTGGAAAATCAGTTGCCCGACATCAGCAATGTGACTTTGAAAACACTGATTTACAGTCCGGATAATAACCTGGTAACCGAAACTGAATTGGCGCAACCTGTTGGCGCAGGTGAGAAAAAGGTTTATCAGCAAAATCTAAAGGTGGAAAATCCCGATTTGTGGAGCATCGAAAATCCGGCGTTGTACAAGGCTGTTTCTGAAGTTTACACTGAAGAAGGCAAACTGACAGATTCTTATGAAACGACGTTCGGAATCCGCACCTTCCGTTTCGACGCGGAAAAGGGATTTTTTCTGAACGGCGAACATGTGAAACTGTTGGGCGTTTGCAACCACCACGATTTGGGTTGTCTGGGCGCGGCTGTTAACAAACGTGCCATTGAGCGACAACTCGAAATCCTGAAAGAAATGGGCTGCAATTCCATCCGCACCGCGCACAATCCGCCGGCTCCCGAGCTGCTCGAGTTGTGCGACAAAATGGGATTTGTGGTGCAGGACGAAACTTTCGACATGTGGCGCAAAGAAAAGACCGAATACGATTATTCGCGCTATTTCCCGGAATGGCATGAACGCGATTTGACCGATCATATTTTGCGCGACCGCAACCACGCTTCGGTAATGATGTGGAGCATCGGCAACGAAGTACTCGAGCAGTGGGAGCATGTAGATGCGGACACGCTCAATATTCAGGAAGCCAATCATCTCCTGAATTTTGAAAAGAATATGGATGAAAGCGTAATCAATTCCGGCGAGATGTCGGTAAATTCCTTGCTTACCAACAAGCTTGCGAATATTGTGAAAGAACTCGACCCCACACGCCCGGTTACCGCCGGTTGTAACGAAGTGAATCCCTGGAACAACCTGTTTCAATCTGGTGCGCTCGATATTTACGGCTTCAATTATCACCACGAAAGTTTTGCCGATTTTCCTGAAAATTACCCCGGAAAGCCTTTTCTTGTAAGCGAATCCACTTCCGGGCTGATGTCGCGTGGTTTTTACCAAATGCCGTCCGACAGCATGTATATCTGGCCCGACAGTTACCCGCCCACCGGCAAACCTTACGGCAACGAAGAACAGCAGTGCTCTTCGTACGACAACTGCCACGTTCCCTGGGGATCGACCCACGAGGAGAGCTGGAAAATTGTGAAGAAATACGACTACATTGCCGGCACTTACATCTGGACCGGCTTCGATTATCTCGGCGAGCCCACTCCTTACTGGTGGCCTTCGCGGAGTTCCTATTTCGGAATCATCGATTTGGCAGGCTTTCCAAAAGACATTTACTACATGTACCAAAGCGAGTGGACCGACAAAAATGTGCTGCATGTTTTCCCGCACTGGAACTGGGAGCCTGGTCATACAGTGGACATTTGGGCCTATTCAAGCGCTCCGGAGGTAGAGCTTTTTCTGAACGGCGAATCGCTTGGCGCAAAAACCAAAGGCCCCGATGATTTGCACCTGATGTGGCGCGTTCCGTTCGAGCCTGGGATTTTGAAAGCTGTTTCGCGCGAAAATGGCAAAGTAGTGTTGGAAAAAGAAATTAAAACTGCCGGCGATCCAGCACAGTTAAAAGTAACTCCCGACCGGAAAACCATTTCTGCAGATGGCTATGACTTGTCGTTTATCACCGTTGAAGTGCTCGATGAAGAAGGGAATTTTGTGCCAAATGCCGGAAATTTAATTCAGTTTTCAGTAGAAGGAAATGCTGAAATTTTTGGTGTGGACAACGGAAACCCGGTAGGACATCAACCTCTGAAAGGCAAAGAAATAGATGCGTTCAACGGGAAATGTTTGGTTGTGATTAAAGCCGGCGAAAATCCCGGAAATGTTACATTAACAGCTTCAGCCGAAGGTATGGATTCAACGAGCGTGAAAATTAGAATGAATTAAAGGAATTTTCTTTCAATACCTGACAGCATCCGTCGGACCTGTCAGCGTTAAAAAATGAGTAAATAAAATAAAAACAGATAAAAATGAAGAAATTAGTAATTCTTTTAAGTTTGCTTTTGGGCACTTCCGAAATTTTTGCACAACTGCCACTTTCATCACCGGCAGAAAATCACCGGTTACTCAACGACCCGGTGGATATCAGCGAAGATTTTTACAATTTTGGCAACTCGTATTTTGTGGCCGACAGCCTCATTTCGTTCAATCCTGAAACCGGCCAGGGAGTAGTAAAGTGGATGCGGCATGCTTTTCAAACACGGCAGGCATTCAATAATATGCTGGCCGGATTGACACCGGTGGATGGGAACGAGTTCCCGGGAGTGGAATATGAAACCCATCCGAAACTGCCATTTGTACTGGAATTTGTTTCGTCCAGAACAGTTCGAATCCGCATGAAATCGGGTGTGGAAGTGGGCCCGGAAGAAGAATCGCTAATGCTGGTAAACGGATTTGCCCCCGAAGATAATTCATGGAAATATTCAAAAATTAAAGACGGGCACAAATACACCAGTCTGTTCGGAGCGGTTATCGTTCGCGAGTTTCCGTGGCATGTTGAGTTTTATGATGCCGATGGAAAGCTGCTTACCAAAACCAATCATCCTTCGGATAACCAGGGAACCTACACACCGGTAAATCCGTTTTCATTCGTGCGCCGTTCTTCTGATTATTCAAGGAGCATGAATGCTGTTTTCAGCCTGTCGCCCGGCGAGAAAATCTACGGCACCGGCGAAAATTTCAAAGCCTTAACCAAACGCGGACAAAAAGTGGTGTTGTGGACCGACGATGCAAACGGGGTGCAAAATGAATCGATGTACAAGCCCATCCCGTTTTTTATGAGCAGTCGCGGCTACGGCATGTTTATGCACACGTCGTCGCCCATTACCTGCGATTTTGGCAAATATTTTAACGGCACGATGTCTCTGATGATTGGCGACGAAGCGCTCGACCTGTTTGTTTTTCTGGGCGAACCGAAAGACATTTTGGATGAATACACCAGTCTGACAGGGAAACCTGAAATGCCGCCACTTTGGTCGTTTGGCCTGTGGATGAGCCGCATCACCTATTTTTCGGAAGAAGATGGCCGGAGGGTGGCCGCACAGTTACGCGAAAACCGTATTCCGAGCGATGTGATTCATTTCGATACCGGCTGGTTTGAAGTGGACTGGCGCAGCGATTACAAGTTTGCACCGTCGCGTTTCAGCGATCCCGAAGACATGATCAGCGATTTGGATGACATGGGATTCAAGGTGAGCCTCTGGCAGTTGCCCTATTTTGTGCCGAAAAATGATCTCTTCCCGGAAATTCTGAATAAAGGATTGTACGTAAAAAATAATAAAGGAAATGTCCCGTATGAAGATGCTGTGCTCGATTTTTCCAATCCGGAAACAGTCAACTGGTACCAGAATAAAATTAAGGGATTGCTCGATTTGGGCGTTGGTGCCATTAAAGTAGATTTTGGCGAAGCAGCGCCTGTTGACGGATTATATGCTTCTGGCAAAACCGGGTTTTACGAGCACAATTTATACCCGCTGCGTTACAACAAAGCGGTGGCCGATATCACCAAAGAAGTGACCGGCGAAAGCATTATCTGGGCGCGGTCCACCTGGGCCGGAAGCCAGCGTTATCCGCTGCACTGGGGAGGCGATGCCGCGAATACCAACACTGCCATGGCTGCTACTTTGAGAGCCGGTCTCTCCATCGGACTTTCAGGATTTACGTTCTGGAGCCACGATATCGGCGGTTTTGTGCAACGCACACCCGAAGATATTTACCGCCGCTGGCTGCCGTTTGGTTTGTTGTCTTCACATTCGCGCACACACGGAGCGCCGCCAAAAGAACCCTGGGAGTACAACGAAAGTTTCAACGATGCATTCCGCCGGGCAACCGAAATGCGTTACAAACTGATGCCGTACATTTATGCGCAGGCCAAACACTCCAGCGAAAACGGCCTGCCAATGATGCGCGCATTGTTTGTTGAATACCCGGATGATGCGGGTTCGTGGCTAATCGACGATGAATACCTGTTTGGACAAGACATGCTGGTGGCCCCGCTTTTTGAAAGTGTAACCAGCCGCGACGTGTATCTGCCCGATGGAAAATGGATTGATTACCAGACCGGCAAAGTATATGAAGAGGGCTGGCACCACATCGAAGCCGGCGAAATTCCGGTAGTTGTGCTCGTGCGCGATGGTGCCGTGATTCCGCACATTAAACTGGCACAATCCACGCAAAATATGGACTGGTCGGAGCTGGAGCTAAAAGTATTTGCCGCCGATGCTGAGTCGGCCAGCGGTTATGTTTGCCTGCCTTCAGACCAGCAATTGGTTGAAGTGAACCTGAATAAATCAGGTAATTCATTTAAGCTGAATTCAAATCCTTTAGAGGAAAAAGGAGTGAAATTTAAAGTGAATTAATAAATAATTTTTATTGAAGGAACTTTGTGTTCCATTGTGAAGAAGGCTCAAAGTTCACAAATTCAGAATTAGACAACTGTCTGTTTTATTTTAATAACTAAACTAAAAATCATGAAAAAACTGCGAACGATTTTATTGGCAATGCTCTTTGGTTTTTATTGTACCGGGGCATTTGCACAGAAATACCGAAATTTTGATGTAGCCGTTTATTGCCGCGCTTACGAAGTTGAAAAAATGGGACAACCTGGCTGGCTCGAATCGGTTTGGGACACGTTGTCGAAACAGGTGCATGTAGATAAAATTTACCTGGAAACCCATCGCGACCTGCTGATTGTTAGCGACGAAACATTGGAGTTTGCCAAAAAATTTTTCCGCGAAAAAGGAATTGAAGTGGGCGGGGGAATCACTTACACCATCGATGAAAGCAACAACTTCGAAACATTTTGCTATTCCAACCCCGAACATCGAAAAAAGGTGCAGGAAATTGCAGAACATACAGCAAAACATTTCGATGAGTTTATTCTTGACGATTTCTTTTTTACCAGTTGCAAATGTGATTTGTGCATCGAAGCGAAAGGCGACCTGAGCTGGACTGATTACCGTTTGCAACTGATGCGGAATGCTGCAGTCGATTTGGTGATTAATCCGGCAAAAGCGGTCAATCCTGATGTTGATGTGGTGATTAAGTACCCCAACTGGTACGAGCATTTTCAGGGGTTGGGCTTTAATCTGGAAGAGGAGCCGGCCCTTTTCGACGGCTTGTACACCGGCACCGAAACCCGCGACCGCTCCGGGAATCAGCATCTGCAGCAATACCTAAGTTATGCCATTTTCAGGTATTTCGAAAACCTGAAACCCGGTGAGAACCGCGGTGGCTGGGTCGATACCGGCGGCCTGCGCTACATGGATCGGTATGCCGAACAACTCTGGCTCACATTGTTTGCCAAAGCGCCTGAAATTACGCTTTTCGATATCCGGCAAATGCGTTATCCGCTGCGGGAAAACCTGAGGCCTGAGTGGCAGGGAATTTTTGATTTCGACGAAATGAAAAAGCCGGTTGAACTGGAAGACGGCAACACTTTTCAACCGGTGACAATGGCACGCGCAGCCGGTTACTCGCTCGAGATTGTGGATGAAGTTTTAGGGGCGTTGGGAAATCCGGTGGGAGTGAAAAGTTACAAACCATTTCATTCCGTGGGAGAGGATTTCCTGCAAAACTATTTCGGAATGATTGGAATTCCGGTTGAGATTGTACCCGAATTTCCGGTAGATGAACCGGTTGTGCTTCTTACGCAAACTGCTTCTTTCGATCCGGACATCGTTGGAAAAATTAAAGCTCAACTAAAACGTGGCGGAAATGTAGTAGTCACATCCGGCTTTTATAAGGCGATGGAAGGGAAGGGAATTGAAGACATCGTGGAACTGCGGGTAACCGACCGCAAAGCGAATGTGAAGAAATTTGCTGCGGGCTGGGGACCGACAACTTCCATCGATAAAGAAATTCTCATTCCGCCAATCAATTACCTGACCAATGATTCGTGGGAGATTATTTCAGCACTCGACGATACAAACGGCTGGCCGCTTCTGCATTCGGCAGATTATTCAAAAGGAAAGTTTTTTGTCTGGACCATTCCCGACAATTTTATCGATTTGTACATATTACCTGAAAATGTGTTGAACTGGTTGCGCGAAACTGTGGCCGGCAACCTCGATGTTCAGTTGGAAGGCCCCGGTGAAGTGAGCCTTTTTGTTTACGACAACAACTCATTTGTGGTGCATTCATTTTTGGATGAAGAAGTTACAGTGAGTGTTCTGCTGGATAAAACTGGTGTTGAAATTACCGATGTTGCTTCGGGAGAAGAAATTGAAGGGATCCTGCGCGAAGCACCTGTTTTCAGAAACCGGAAGATGGGTGAAGATATTACGGTTTTTGAAGTGACAATTAAACCGCACTCATTCAGGGCGTTTACTTTCTGAAAAATAATTTACTTGTTTGATTGAAGGGAGCCGAATGCATTTTTTCGGTTCTCTTTTTTAATGAGCCACATTATCAGTACCACTGCAACCAGGCTGAAACCGATGGCGAGGTATTCATCCGGGGAGGAACCGATGCTTTCCACTCTTGGATCAACAATATTTTTATCGACCAAATAAATGGCAATCACCGCGAAACCATTATTTACAAAATGAGCGATGATTGGCAGCCACATCGAACCGCTCCATATCAGCAAGTAGCCAAATAAAACTCCCAGTAACAAACGAGGTACAAAACCATAAAACTGCATATGCAGCGCGCTGAAAAGAAAGGCTGCAATCCAAATTCCCCAGTGATGATTTTTTGTCATTCGTGCAAAAATCCGCTGAATTACACCTCGGAAAAGTAACTCTTCGCCAATGGCCGGCAAGAATGCGATCATAAAAAGATTGAAGATCAGTCCTCCCGTTGTTTCAACTTTTAAAAATGCTTCCGTAAGTTCAGCGGCATTCTCTTCGGCGTTTTGCATCCATTGTTCTACTCCACGAAGCCACTCAGGAAACTGCATCTCGTTATTCCACTCGCCAATAAAATTGATGAGTGGAAGCGCAAAAATAATTAGCAAAGTAACCAGCAAAATTGAAGCTCCGTTTACATTTTTATGGAGGTTCAGGTATTTTATAATATTTCCTTTAAACAGCCAGCCCAGTATAATTGGCGGAACTATGAATAATCCGATGGATTGAACAACCTGAAAGTATTTAAGCATTTTAATGCTCTCCGGATCGCTCAGATTGCTTGCGGAAGGAATACTCATCATCGAATCGAGGCCGAAAAGCGGGATGGCCGCCACCAGCGAAAGGAGCAGGAACAGCAAAAAGCTTACAATAATTACAAATGCCGAAAACATTAGTTGCGGGAACGGTTTCATTCCCCGAAAAGCAGTAAAAGCCATATTAAAAATTTTGAGGCAAAGATAGTTTTTATTGGAAAAAGGCCATTAAAACTTCTGTCCGGGAATATCTTCTGCCGGCAGCGTATAAATGTTTTCGGCCAGCATCAAATTCCGTTCACCTCTGTAAACCAGGTAAAGTTTATCGAGATTTAGGTTTTCAACAACAGAATGCATGGAACGGGTCACTTTCGGTGATTCAGAAAATTTAATTTCGAAGCCCAGTTTTTTCCCATTTTTTAATACCATCAAATCGAGTTCCAGGCCTGAGTGTGTCCGCCAGAAATAATAATCACGTGATTTTAATTGTTGAAGAAGCTGTTCAATTATAAATCCTTCCCACGAAGCGCCAACTTTTACGTACGTGAATATTTTATCTTCTTCGAGCGATAAAAGGGCATGTAATACGCCGCTGTCGCGGATGTAAATTTTGGGGGACTTTACCTGCCTTTTTTTTAAATTTTCATGCCAGGGTTGAAGCTGGCGTATCATAAATGTGCCGGTAAGAATATCGAGGTATTTTTTTGCAGTAGGCTCCGAAACTCCCATCGAACGGGCAAATTCAGCGCCATTCCAAACCTGACCATGATAATGCGCAAGCATCAGCCAGAATCGTCGCAATGTTACAGCAGGTATGTTGAATCCATAATTTGAAATGTCCCTTTCCAGAAATGTCTGAATAAAATTTTCTCTCCATAAAAAACTTTGGTTATCATCCGATGCAAGGTAGGAGCGGGGGAAACCACCGCGTTTCCAAAGCTTTTCCAGGTTTTCAGTCCCTACTTCATTCAACTTGAATCCTGTAAGATTAATAAATCCAATTCGTCCGGCGAGGCTTTCCGATGATTTTTGAATTAATTCGGGAGAAGCGCTGCCGAGTATCAGAAATTTTCTGGTGGAGTCAGCTTCATCGGCCAAAACGCGGAGAAGGGGAAATAACCCGGGAATACGCTGGATTTCATCTAAAATGACCAACCCTTTTTGTTGCTGCAGAATAATTTTTGGAGTATTACTTAGCAAATCGAAATCTGCCGGGTCTTCCAAATCGAAAATGGTACTTTCTGTTGATTGGGCAACAACTCGGGCCAGGGTCGTTTTTCCACATTGCCGCGGCCCCATTATCGCCGTAACCGGATTATGCTGAATTGAAATTTCAATTTCTTTTAAAAAATCAGGCCTGAAAATTTCCATTTTTCTTTGTTATTTGTATCAAATATAGATAAATTTTGTGAAATTCTAAAGTTCAACTTTAGATTTTCATAGTAAATAACAAAAATTAACCTTGAAATCCTAAAATCTAACTTTAGGATTTCAAGGTAAAACTGTAATAATTATTTCTTATTTGACACTTTCATTTGACTTATGAAGCAAAAGTCGGCCACCTTTTCTTTCCCTCCCCGCCAGCTGGCGGGAGACGGAGGGGGCTTTACTTGTAATTCAAATTAGTTGGCAGAAATTTCTCCACAAACTCCACCGGTTTCCTTTTGCGGCGGGCATAATCGGCCACCTGGTCACGGCCCACTTTTTCGAGGCTGAAATAGCGCGACTCGGGATGTGCAAAATACTGCCCCGAAACAGAGGCGTTGGGATACATGGCATAATGTTCCGTCAGTTTCATGCCGATCTCCTCAGCTTTCAGTAGATTAAAAAGGCTTTCTTTTTCAGAATGTTCGGGACAGGCCGGGTAACCAAGTGCCGGGCGGATTCCCTGGTATTTCACTTTCAGCAGTTCTTCGTGCGAAAGGTTTTCAT
>Ga0194138_10001699_pt1 | contig 10529 bp, 2 predicted proteins | sample TARM_MetaG_T2_14_FD_134022 | JGI IMG/M metagenome (GOLD analysis project Ga0194138, IMG submission 134022) | Freshwater microbial communities from Pennsylvania, USA, analyzing microbe dynamics in response to fracking - TARM_MetaG_T2_14 (version 2) | ecosystem: Environmental > Aquatic >...
AGCGTCTGGTCCATATCGGGTTTTTCCGTCTTAACCACGCTATACGTGATGCTTCTTTCAAGTGTAATATTTTCAGAAGTATTTGCCAGTGTAAAATCATAATTGAGATTATACTTGTTACTATTATCTGGAATGGTCGGTAAACTTACGGTTCCTTTCAGCAATACGGGTTTGCCCGTAAGAAAACAGATTTCTTGGTATTCGCTTGTACCGTCAAGGAGCACATCACCTACGAGACCGCCATCAAGCCAAACAATCTGACCAAACGTAGCGTTTGTCGTAATGAGTAGCCCTATTAATATTGTGATGAACCCCTTCTTCATATTTCCTCCTAATAATCCCTTGTATACTCCACAATCGCCAAGTCAGCAACCGCCTAATTTTTCTTTCAAGACCTTTTCTTTAGCTCTCAATAAAGATTACAAGTGCATCTTCACTAATACGCATAATATAGATATAGTCTCCATTTTGTACGTCATTTATAGTCTTTACATCATTGTTTTTTATGAAAATTGCATCCGTATACTGGATGTAGATATTGGCGCGATTTGCCGTCCATTGCCCTGTGTAATCTGTCCAATCGTGAGCATCTGTGATTTCAAGGCGATCCCATGTTTCATCATTGGATACCACCATGCCCCTTGAAAGAATTGCTTTGTCAAAGGTCTCTTCAAGCGTTGTGGCAATATCTTCTTCATCAAACAAATTATCGTCAATATTTTGATTGTTCAAAAGCCCCTTGTGTCGCACATGAAGTGACAAAATCGAACTGTCTGCCTCATTGACCACCGCAAAAGCATAGTATCTATCAAATTGGAGGCCTTTTGATTTTTTGGTATAGTTTTTATCGACGTTGTCCCATTTAGAGTACGAGCCATTAAACAATTCATATGCCGTCAATTTTTCATGGTCTTCTGGATCTGTGACATCTAAAATCTCTGAACTCGTATATAGCTTGTAATTACCTGATTCAGTATCGTCTACGTCATTGATGAAGTTATTGGTATAGCTGGTGTAATTTCTAAAAGAAACACTGCTGCCATTAACATCCTCAAGGGCGCCAATTCGGATACTATTAAAGATGTCGTCATATGGGGTAACCACTTTGACAATCATAGCATTTTGATAGTAAGTACCATATGGGCTCTCTGAAACGACATAAACACTGTCACGCGCTGATAGCTGACTACTCGGTACGATCAAACCATCTTTGATGACAATTGTGCCCTCTGTGATATTGAAGTTTTCCCTCGTGCTAATATCGAATTTATCAAGCGTATGGTCGACGGTTCTGACTGTGCTTGAATAGGTCATCTCTCCACCTGTTTTAAGCGTCATCATCACTACTTTGGGTTTGCCGTACTCACTTTTAACCACTGCATAAGCCGTATAGCCAGTATAGGAGCGATCTATCGCTTCAATACTCAAGCGGTTATTACCTGAATAAATTTCGGTTTTATCATCTACTTTAAGCGTGACACTGTAATCATCTGCAGGAACCCAATCACTATTTTCTATATACTGAGGCTTGGATACACCATCGTTACCGATCATTTGAATTTCGCCTCTGGCTTCATTGACATTTTTTATCTTGCCCTTATAGACAACTTCAAATAGCACTTCTGGCGCTTCAATCTCAAGCTTCGAGGCGTTGGATGAATAGATATCGTTATAATAGACTTTCACATCATTTCCAAGTTTTAAGGCGCTAAAAGACACGACATTACCATCTTTTGTTATTTTTGTATCGCCTGACATTGTAACGAGCTCATTATTCCCATTTGAAAGCTTTATCATAAAACTGCTGTTATAGAGTGCTACAACCGTTCCAATACGCATTTTTCCGTATTCAGGAATATAGCCTGGTTCACCTGAATAGGATTCTGCCATCGCGCTCACCACGTAACCATTGGTTATTTCAAGGGTGACATTCATTCCATAGACAAAGTTTTCAAGATCAGTATAGCGTTGATTAACCGTTAAATCTGCATAGGGCGCAATCGGATATTCATACACCTTATCGTCATATCCATAAACGGTGATTTGTGCATCAGACGTCTCTGTGAGAGGTTTAACTTCTCTAACAGAACCTGAAATAGTGACAGCTTCAATTGGCGCAACTTTAATGTAGATAACTTCTTTCTTTTCATTCACCAAATACGCAATATTATCGCCAACTTCTAATAGGTTTGTCCCCCCGACTGCGTCTGCTTTAAAGGTTACAATGTCATCTTTTATGCCTGTATAAATATTCTCGTCAACTAGAATGTCAAAGGTATCACCCGTTACGTCAACAATCCTAAAAATATCAGTTTTTAGGGTATTGTTAAGATTATAGCTATTCTGTGTCTTTATTTCAGATACAAGGCCACTATGAAAGGTTGCATACACATCAGCAAGAGTACTGGCATTTATTTTTTCTAAAATTTGATCTGTCGACATGACTTGTAGGTATTTCACTTCATTGTTATCAAGGATATATTCTATCTCATCACCAAGTGTAATCGCTTGTTGATCTGAAACATACCCATTTTTATACACGACAAAATTGTAGTTGCGATTTCCTTTTGTATGTTTTTCTGCTAACAAGTTTGTCACGGTACCATCGGTGTTTTTTACCGTTATCGTTTTACGTGTTATCGTATTGTCGTCTTCGTAAATTGTGTCTTCTTTAACACCTATGACCAGACCAAAACCACTGCTAATCCCTCTTGTATCGTACAGTGTTTCAAAACCTGTTTTTGCAATAACCGCCATTTCACTTCGTGAGACGGTGTCCTTTGGACCAAAACTTCCATCGTTGTTGACAGATGCAAGACCATCTGCAATCATGGTCTCTATTAGGGCACGGTAGTTGGGATTGACCTGCATCCAATCATTAAAACTAAAAACAGCTTCTTGATTAAATACGGCTTGTCTCCCCAGCGCACGACCCAACCACACCATGATAGTCTCTTTGTTAACAGCCTTATTTAGGCCTATCGTTTCACCCGCATTGATAATCCCCAGCGCGGTTGCCTCGTTCAAATAGGCTTGGTTCATGAGCTGTTCTACTTGTGCAGGTGTTGAACTCGTTCCCGTTTGAGCATATACGTTTTGCATAACGTTTGCTTCATTGCCAACCATCCTCACTAGAAAGCCAAGTGCTTCATAGCCTGTGACATCCTCTGCTGGATAATACTTTTTATCTCCATATTGTTTGGCGACGCCAAGCGTTGACATTCTAACGATAGATTCTTCGTATGGGTCATTGTTAATATCTATATAGTTGCTATTAATAATGAGTTCAAGTCCTCTGCTATAGCCCGTATAGGAAGTCGCGTTATCAGTGTCTGTTTTTATGGCAGTAAATTCAGGGACTAGACTGTCAAATGCAGAAACGGCATAACTATTAAAAGGATTCAATAAGGCGATGAGTGTTAAAATTAAAATTGCTTTTTTCATAATGAGTCTCCTTCTAATAGTTGGTCAAAAGTACAAAGTGCCCTGCAGCATTTATACGTGCTGTGACGAGGTTTGTGTCTGTGTTGACCGCTGATGAATAGAGTTCATAGCGACCATTGCTGCTATTATACCTATACAGTGCTATTTGTGCTTCTTTTGCTGCTGTCAAATACTTATCGTCATACGTAATCGCAAAATCAACCGACCCGGTAAGTGACGTGAATGCTTTTGTCTGCTCATTGCTAGTTGCATCAAAACCAATCGAATAAACGTCCGACACCTGTTTCTTACCCCTTATGGTAGGGACGAGATAAGAGCGCTGCGCTGTCATATTTGTGTCTTCTTTTATCCTTACATAGGCATCATGATACTGTGCCATTTCCTTAAAGGTTGTACTGTTGAGGGAGACTGGCGTGAAATAATAGGCACTATCGCCAAAATCTATCGCCACTCTCGATAAGCTCCTTAAAACCAATCCTTCAGGCACATTGATGTATTTCATATGCGTTCCCGTTTTAATGTCATCTTCGAGGTCTACGGAGACGACACTCTCTATACCGAGCCCATTAAGGTTCACGGTTATAATCCCACCATTCTGGTCGACTTCATAATCCTGACCTTCTGGCAGGGTAATATCACCATCCAAATCTTCAGGGCCAAGTGTCTCGATGTTTTCAATATCTTCAAATGACAAAGACGCTAAATTGGAATATCCTGACGGTCCAAATTTATTAACTGCCTTTACGACAAAGACAATGCGTTCAGCTGAACTAAGATTTTCTATACCAGGCAAACTCGTAATTTTGTAAGGTTCAACATCTGTGATACCCATGTACTGAAAATCACGATAGCTGCTACTAGAAGCAAGGTCATTGTCTGATTTTATGCCCATATATACGTAGATTTCAAAATATTCTGCGGTCTCTGATACATAATCATAAAGCTTGATGTACTGGTCGTTGATAACCTCTACTTTTAAACCCGTTGGATCTGCAGGTATTGGAACGGTATAATCAATTCCCGTACCATCATCTGACGTACCTGCATCTGCATTTCTAACAACGATTTTTATGCCACCTTCAAAGGTAACTTCCGGCGTCGTCACGAGAAGTGTATTGTCATCAACCCATGTCACATTGGTTCCCTTATACCCTCCAAGAACATAGTGCTTCGAATCGTCTGTGTATATGCCTATTTCATCTTCACTCACATCGCTATCTGCGTCTACTGTGAGCCATTCTCCACCAAAATAGACCGTTGCACCTTCAGCAAATTGTGTCCCCTTCAGCATAATTTCTTCTCCACCAGTTACGTGAATACGATTGATAACATTGCCTTCTGTATCATACACAAAACCGTCAAGCGTTGGTGCAGAAACGACTTCGAGTGCGTTTTCAGCAATGCCAATGCCATAATCCGTATTGAGAACCTGTACTGTCTTTGAGCCGAGCGTCATGTTATCAGGTGTTTGAAAAGTTATTTTTGTACCGCGTTCACTAATGGTTGCATCATAAATTGGAATACCTGCCCTGGTACCAATCACCACATATGCCCCTTCTCTAAAGTCGCTTCCCGTAATAACAATGGTGTTGCCGCCAGCAATAGATGTTTTTGCTGGTGTCACGGTACTAATTTTAGGATTTGACAAGGGTTGTTTGTAAATAAAATAGTACGGAATTGTACGGTCTTCAAAATTCGGACTGATAAGATCCGCAAGATTATCGGACGTCGCAAGTCCCATATCTTCATTTTGTATGATGAATGGGTACTTCATATCAACATCGTTTATGGATCCTTTTGGCACCGTTGCCACAATCAGATCATAAGTGACACCATTGATCGTCTTTGTGGTAAGCTCTTTAACAGTTGCCTGATACGATCCAATGTAGACAGTAGGATTCGGTCTGAAATCGACACCTGTAATCTCAATATCGACGCCGCCATCAAAAGAGGACTCTACAATCCAAGCGCTTTCATCAAAATTGATTTCTTTCGGCTCTACATCATATATTTTGGGTTCACTGTCTGGGGTGGTATAGGTAAAGTTAATGGTTGCCATGCCGCCATCTTTATTGCTGAAAGTCAGTGGTACTGCACCTATTGTGTAATAAGGTGGCGTATATACCTTCAAATGCGTGTCGTTGTCATAGGTTACCTTTGGTGAATACCCCCTTGCCACAACAATACGGCGGTCTTCTATATAAAGGCGAACATACTCATAGGCATTACCGGAGTAGGTACTCTTATCTATATTTTTCAAACTATTTGGAACGTAGTATTCTCCTGCTGCGTTTTGAAGCATCCCTGTTGGAATATAAACTTCAGAATCATCATAAGTAAATGATTTCGTGTAAATAACATTGTTTTCGGTAATCGTCATGACCAACTTGTCTTGATCGCCATAATAGCCAAGTGATAGACCGCCTGTTAAATTAACTGTGGCGCGTTGGCTGTTAATAAGACCATAGTTATCATCTGTACGGGTACTTTCTACGTTATCTATATCTCCAAATCTCACTAGGGCTTCCACATCATCAATCAGTTTTATACTTGTCTCATCATTATTAATATAACCATATAACTGTGATTGAAAAAATTTCGATCCGTAGAGATCTTTCGGTTCACTTCCTGAACGCTTTCCAAAATTAGGGGTTACTTTTGTAATATTTGGTGAAGAGGCTGTATAGTTATATGTCACTTTGTTACTGACTCCCGAGTCATTATTAATGACATAGACATCGACATTACCTGAAGTATGCTCTGGTGTAATAACTTTTAGGTAACCCTTTGCAAATTCAACAATTCGTGCTTCTTTTTCCCCAAAGTATACCTTGGGCAAAAGGACTGATTCATAGTATGTTTCATAGTAATCGTTAGTCAGTTCAGGGACTGTCGTCAGCGCTCCCGCATCTACACTTGAGGACAGTAAATTGTCCCACACCCCATTGGCATACAGGTCTTCAAAACTGTCACCCACATCATAGCTTGCCCCGCCAACACTATTTTCATAGGGCTCATAAAACCTAAACTCATAGCCAATAATTTCAACGATTTCACCACCATTTGAAGTACCCGTCGTCGGTACTATAGAAGTAATCGACGGGTCTGATTGTGGAATAATATACGTAAAGCCTTGAATTTTGTAAGCATTACCCCCATCGGCATTCATTACAATGACAGGAACAGCTAGTTCATCTATGCCATAATCATCCACAAGGTTTTTTATACTTTTCGGCATTTTAATGACAATTTCTTTTCCATTGAGAGACACATACGTGTCCGATTCAGGTACTTTTACAGAATCCACATAGACAGTGGCATCGTCTTCAAAACCATTTCCTGTGATGGTTACATAATAACCACCATCCACTGACCCCTTACTTGGGTCAATGCTAATTATTGCCGGGGTAGAAGTCGCTTGGGTCACATAGTAAAAGCCATTCTCATTCACTAAACTGACATTTTTGGTATCTGGATTGACGATTGTTACGTCCTTATAACCTCTCCCTGTTGAAACCACAGGCACTTTAAACATTAACTGAGTCTTAGAAATTACAGTGACGCGCTGTCCACTTATATAGCCATTGTTTTTAACCGTGTACGGTGTTTTCATCGTAAGCGTTGTGCCATCAATAATAAGGCCATCATCGTTGAACGTTACGGCGTAAGTATTTCCGATACTATCAGATCCAATAATAGCATCACTGCTGTTAAGTGTAAGCGTATAGGTCTTATCTCGCCCATTTGTCAAAATGGCTTGTTGATTAAAATTATTAGAGATTGTATAGTAATCTGATCCATTGACCAGTACAATCCCTTTTGTATAATCTGCCAAGGCAACTGATTTTGTACCACTGGTATTCTCTGCGACATATGCCAGTTGATTATCCATGGTCGTTTCAAACGTTGGCCCTCCTGTAATGGCTAGCGTCGTTACACCACTTACAGCATTAAAAGTTTGTGTAACACTGCCAATATAAGTATCCTCTTCATCATAGGCAGATAACACACCCGACGTATATTTAAAAGCATAGAGAGTATCTTCAGTAAGAATCGCAGGGTTGTTATACGCATCATTACCAAGCAGCACTACCGTACCACTCGATTGCTCTCTCGTAACGGTATTGAGATAGAAATCAGAATATTTGGCTTGACCTGCATCATTATAAATAAGTGCTTCTGTTGATGGCACTGAATAATTGATATACGTAATATCACCATAACTATTGAGATTGTATTGATTTACTTCTTTGCCATCAATAAGAACACGTGTGCCCATGAGACGATAAGCATTGATGCCAAGTTCTGATGTTGCCGTTGGGTCAGCTTTTAAGAAATTATTTCCATTGACCATTACAAGCGTATCATAACTCCCAATCCTCGGGGAAAAATTTGTAATCTCTGGTGCTTCATTAAAGGTTTTAACAAATGTAAAATCTGCAACTGCTAACCCACCACTAGGGTTTAAGAGTTGAAGCTGTGTCGTTCCCTCTCTTCCTGCAGGTGCTGTAAACTGTATAATAATCTTCGTGCCTGTTGTGTCTAGTTCACGTGTAAATGTTGTAATGGCTTCACCATCCAGATAAATCTTAATGCCCTCTTGGAAGTTTGATCCCGTTACAACAACCGTTTCACCACCCTCAACCGTCACAATATTGGGTTTTACAGATTCAATGACAGGAATATCCGTCGTTTTGATAAACTCAAAAAAATCTGACTTTATCACAGATTTACCGTATTCTGTAGAATCACGCGTTGGATTCGTCACTTGTAAATGTTTTATCCCCGCATCCTTAATAAGCGTCGCCGTTGGTGCCGTTAGGAGTATTTTGGTTCCTATTTGATTGTTACTCGTACCATCTACCAATTGGTTTGCATCGTTTAATACGGTCATGACAATTTGAACAGGCACACCAGTGTCGTCTGTGAGAACAGTCTCTACTGCGCCGGTTTCATCGGGTTTGTACTTAATTATACCTTTTACGGTCACACCATTTCCCGTTGCGGTTTCATTTGGAAAAAAACCCAGTTGGTAGCGAGAATTGAAGGTATTGTCATCATTTTTTTTAATGAGAATCGTAGGGTATTGGGTAACGATATTCCCACCATCATCCACAAATCGGTCTACTAAAAACTTATCGCCTTTTATGGCAATTTGAATATTATGGCTAAAGTTAAGATAACCAGAGGCATCGTCTTCCACTTGAATAACACTTGGCGTCACACTATCGAGTACAGGGGTATAAGAACTCGGCTCGAATTCAAACCCATCGATTGACGTCACACTTTGGTTAAAGACATATTTCTTACCGTTGTTAGGATTTGCAGGATTTGTGGTATCGTTCACTGTCAACGTGGTCACGATTTCTATGACGATATCTTTGAAGGGATCCGTCTCTGCATCATCAATAATCCCAGTGGTGACAATAAGACTATCTGGAATCCCTTGAACAACTTGGTAGTTGCCTTGCGCATCTTTTGTAAACGTCGTTTTTTTACCAATTTGAATATTTATCTTTCGGTTAATATCAACTGGATCACCCTTGTAAGTCCCAGAATCATAGTCGAGAACTAAAACTTCTTCGTTTTCTTCTGTGGTGGGATCCGTTTCAAAATCTCCTGTTGTATTTAAATCGGGGATGTTTAACGAAGCAAGGTTTCTTCCTGAAATCTGCACATTGCCTGACGTATCAGGGCCCTTTTCAGGGTAGACAGATTCTATGGTTGGCTTGTAACCCGCTTCAATTACGGTATATTGATCGTAGTCGTCATCTTCATTCTTCACCACGTGTTCTGCAACGATTTGTCCGTTGAGTACATCCGTGATGACGACATAATAGTTTCGTCTTTCAAAGTCTGTTCCCGATGGAACTTTTACAGTGAGAACGTCCTGTGTGCCATTAACATTGAGTCCCAAAGACACAAAGTCAGCCCTATTGGATGCGCTATAAGCATCTGATCCATCTAGCGCTTTTAAAAAGTAAACCTGGTAATTTCTCGTATCAGAAAAGCCTTCACCTGTGAAGTAAACCTCATCTCCCTTGGCACCTGTATTAGGAAACATACTAACATCTGTAATGCCTAGGTCTTCAATAATACGAAAGGCGTTTGAATACGTGTACTCGATATCTATTTTCGGATCACTTACTGTGTCTGACTTTTTTAAAACAATATTTTGATAGCCTAATCGCCCAGGGTTGGTAGCATTGGTTAGGATTAAACGATTGTCGTCCGCTGTTGTTCCAAGTGTTGTTCTCGACAAACTCGTACCATAGGTACCTGTAATATTACCACCGTTATTGATGGCTGTTAAAAAGTTACCTGAAAGCGTCAATGAATAAGGTTGTGGGTCATCTTTATTGATCGTTTGCTTGTCTGAACTTTGAATGTTAGGAAAGTCAGAGCTATCGAGATCGACAATGATACTCCCAGCTTTAATACGACCTGTGAAATTTTCAACTTCCTCAGACGTTAAACTATATTTGATAAAGGTATTGCTATTGGTATCCTTATTCTCTAGGTATTCAAAACCTTGTCCACTCATTTCAAAGAGAAAATCAACATCTAAGAGATTTGTACCTAAAATTTCAACATACCCCGATTTTGCTGCAAAAATATCGTGGTCAACCGCATACTTAATGCTGGTCACAACGACGTTGCCATCAGCATCAGTATCAATGACAGCCGCAAAAGTTTGCACTGCTGTCATAGGTATAATAGAAAAGATCATAAAGAGGCATAGTATCAAGGCCCCAACTCTTTTTTTTAGTTTATAGCTATATTTTTGAACCATCTTACACCTTCCCCAAATCGGATTCGTATTATTTTATCAATCGCTTGTTATCTTAATTATAACAGGGATTTCTTTTGTTCATTTTTACAAGGTGATGACATTTAATAAAATATCGGCAAAAGCTTGGTTTTTCCTTAACAAAAAAAGAAAAAACGCCATCTGGGAAATGGCGTTTCACAATCGGGGAGTGGAGAGTTTTGGGCGTCTCTCCACAGCAAATTATGTTTGGGTTGCCTTAAAAGGTTAAACATATAGTAGCATAGTCATGTGTCCTTTGTGTGTCTTTTTCTAC
>Ga0194138_10001700_pt1 | contig 10526 bp, 3 predicted proteins | sample TARM_MetaG_T2_14_FD_134022 | JGI IMG/M metagenome (GOLD analysis project Ga0194138, IMG submission 134022) | Freshwater microbial communities from Pennsylvania, USA, analyzing microbe dynamics in response to fracking - TARM_MetaG_T2_14 (version 2) | ecosystem: Environmental > Aquatic >...
ACCATCCATAATAGGCATTTGACAATCCATCAAGACACCATCATATTCTGTTTGAAATACTTTTTTAACAGCCTCAGCACCATTTTTAGCAACATCTACTTTGATCCCAGCTTCTTGGAGTATTTCAAGGGCTAACTCTTGGTTCATGATATTATCTTCCACGAGAAGCAGATGCGCACCACTTACAATCCTTATTGCTTCTTGGTAATCGGCTTGCTTTTCATATTTTCGTGTAAGGGGTACGACTTTTTTTCCAAGAGCATTGAGTATGCTATCAAGCAAGGTGGAGGGGCTTACTGGCTTTACCAATACCCCATCGATATCTAGTCCTATAACTTCTTGCAGTAACTCTTCTTTACTATAGGCCGTAACCATGACAAACGCTGGAGTTTTGGCTAATTTACTATCTGAACGAATGCGCCTAATCGTTTCAACACCATCAATATCTGGCATCATCCAATCAATAAGCACAAGCCCATAAGGCCTATTTTTCAATTGAGCTTCCTCTAGCTTTTTGATTGCCTCAGCACCGCCTTTGGCCGTTGTAACATCGAATTTTAGAAACAGCAAAATATTTTGTAAGATTTCTCTAGCACTTTCGTTATCATCGACGATGAGTATTCGCAAGCCCTTTACATCTTCGGCATTGATGCTTAGCTGTCGCTGTTCTCTTTGGACGCCAAATTTAGCCGTAAAATAAAATGTACTCCCAATACCTGGCTTGCTATCGACTCCGATTGTGCCATCCATCATTTCTACCAATCGTTTGCTAATAGTAAGCCCAAGCCCAGTGCCCCCATATTTACGAGATGTTGATGAATCAGCTTGAGAAAAGGCCTTAAAAAGATTATCACACTGTTCTTTACTCATACCAATACCCGTATCTTTGATGTCAAAGCATAAGCGAACACTGTTGTCATCATTATCAATCTTATGAATCCGAATGGAGACTTCACCTGCATCGGTAAATTTTATACCGTTGTTTGTGAGATTGACAAGAATTTGACCTAGCCTCATTTGATCGCCTATGAGTCCCATTGGTACGTCATTGTCAATATCAAAAAGTAGTTCTAATCCTTTGTCTCTTGCCTTTATCACCGACAAGTCTGCGAGATTTTCCATCACATCTTCCAAATAAAAATCGGCTAGTTCAAACCGCATTTTCCCCGCTTCAATCTTAGAAAAATCAAGAATATCATTGATAATTCCAAGTAAATTCTTGGCAGCAGAGCTCACTTTTTCAACATAATTGCGTTGTTTTGTGTTTAAGTCTGTTTGAAGGGCAAGGTGTGACATACCTATAATTGTATTCATAGGCGTTCTTATCTCATGACTCATATTCGCTAAAAAGTCACTTTTTGCTTTGGTGGCATCTTCCGCAACACTTTTTGCACGTTCAAGTTCATCACGATGCTCAAGTAGTGAGTGTTTTTGTGCCTCGAGCTCTTCTGTTTGTTCTTCCAAAAGCCTTGCCTGCTCTGTTAATTTCTTATTGTTTGATTCTAACGCATCCCCGCGAACACGCAATTGGTGTTCAGACGCTGATAGCTCGAGTGCTTGCATTTGTGTTTGTTTGAGTAAATCACTCGTTACCACAATGCCGCTCAAAATTCTAATTTTAGTTGCAATGGCTGGCAATAAAGCTTCCATGAACATTTCATTTTGATCATTAAAAGGTAAAAGTGATCCCAGTTCAAGTACTCCAAGAATCTTGTCACCATCGGCAATGGGTAAAACGACGATATGCGGTACTGTCAATTTTCCCACGGAAAGCATAACCTCAAGTGGATTGTCTTTTGGCATTGATATCGTAATGGGTCTGTTTTCAAGCGCTACTTGACCTACCAATCCTTGACCAAGATCAAAACTACACGCATGGATAGAATCATCACACCCAAAGCCACCGACACGTCGTAGCTTTAAAGTTGCAGTATCAAAGAGATAAAAGGCACTGTAAATCCCATCAAGAATGAAGGTTGTTTTTGCACAAAGGGCTTCCCCAAACTCTTCAAAAGAGGAAGCCGTTTGGAGTGCTGTGTCTATCTCCTTAAGCTTATGTTTGCTTTGTCGCTGTGCCTCTAGCGCTTTTGCACCTTGTTGCAGTATGTGTATGGAGCGTGCCATAGTGCCTGTTTCGTTGGGGTAGTCGATATGAGGGATGACAATGTCAAGATTTCCTTTTGTAATTTCTTCAATACTCGTGTGTAAATCCCTTAATGGACGACTAATAGAAGTGCTTATCAAAAGTCCAAATACAATGCTACTTCCAAGACCAAAAATCAACAAATAGATAGCCAAATCTTGAGCCTCATCTGCTAAAAGTGTATTTTTTTGCATCGACAACTTCGCACCATTTTGTTTTATGGTGACTATGTTTGATAAATCTTTATCAGCATCATCCGCTGATTTGCCAAACTGTGCGGCGGTTATAAAATGTATCGCCTTTTGTAGACTTTCTTCATCACCTTTTGCTAAGAGTGAAGTAGCGTAGTCAACATCGGTGAGGTAAACATTGAGTGATACATCAAAATCTCTCAAACTTTCTTTACCCTCGTCGCTGTAAATACTATCAGCACTATTAGTTAGTTCATTCTTGAGGATATTTTTAGCGGTAACAAGCTCTTTGTATGCCGCATCTCGCTCTTGTGTATTGGATGCCAATGCCATTTTCCGCAAGGATCTACCATTCAAAATTAATTGGACATTGGCTTCTTGCGTATGAGCAATCCCAAGTAAATGTTTATGGTATGTGGACAACTCCGTTTTATTGAGCGTATGCAGCGCAGAAATACTCTCTAGTCCTATCACTAAAGCGATCAAAAAGCCAACACTAAAGCCAAGGAGTAATTTGACACTAAGCTTAAGGCGCGCCATAAAATTTATTATTTTTTGCATAGTGTTTTCCTTAGGGAGCTTTGGTGGTTTTTACATGTAAAAAAAATTGTTCTTTTTTAGCCATATCTTTGTCTGTATCTACAAAACATGCAGCAATGGCGCAAAACTCATCTTGTATCGTCAAAAATGCATCTACGATATCCTCATCAAAATGAGTCCTCTTGCCACCTGTAATAATCGAAACAGCCTTCTCGTGTGACATGCTCTCTTTATAGACTCGTTTACTTATCAGCGCATCATAGACATCAGCAACTGCCATCAATCGTGCAGAAATAGGAATATCCTCGCCACGCATGCCCGTTGGATATCCACTGCCATCCCATTTTTCTTGATGGTAGTAAGCTATTTCCTTGGCAATACTCAAAAATTCTACTTTGATACCAAGCTGAGTTTCGGCATGTTCGATAGCATCTCTGCCAAGCGTCGTGTGAGTCTTCATAATCTCAAACTCTTCTGGCACATATTTCCCTGGCTTGAGAAGAATAGAATCGGGAATACCGACTTTGCCGATGTCGTGCAAAGGGGCTGACTTATAGAGTGTTTCGATCATCGAGTCGGTAAGAAAGTGGCTAAATCTGGGGTGAGATTTTAGTTGTTTAGCAAGCGCTTTGACATAATGTTGTGTACGCCTAATATGATTACCCGTATCCAAATCGCGCGTTTCTGCCAAAGATGCCATCACGAGAATAGTCACATTTTGAATCGCAGATATTTCTTGCGTTCGTTTGGTAACTTCAGTTTCTAGATAAACATTTTTATCCCTTAAAAAATCAGCTGCTGCCTTGTTTTCAAGTTGTGTTTTAACCCTTGCAAGGACAATTGCGGGAGAGATTGGCTTGATGATATAATCAGAAGCACCCATTTCAAGGCCTTTTTCCTCATCCCCAATCGCACTCATAGCGGTTAAAAAGATGACAGGAATATCTTTCGTCGTCTCCTTTGACTTAAGCTCTTTAATCACATCATATCCTGATAATCCCACCATCATAATATCCAGCAATATCAAATCAGGTTTGCCGCCATCCTCGATAAATTTAAGAGCTTTTGTGCCGCTGTTGGTGACCTTAACAGTGTAGGTATCTTGGAGAAGTTCAGACATAAGTGTCAGATTATCAGGCGTATCATCAATAACTAAAATAGTGGCTCTCTTCGTAAGCTCATTTAAATTTATAGGTGTCATTTTTACTCCACGTTACCGTGCATAGGCACGCCATCTTTTAACGAAATCTGAGATTTTGCAAAGAACTCGCACCCTGTTAAGTAAATCTGTAGGCTCGAATGGTTTGGTTAAGTAGTCATCCGCTCCAGCATTCATCGCTTTTAAAACAGATGCTTTGTCCGTAGATGCTGTAATTGCCATAATAGGAATAAGTCTTGTAAGTTTTTGTGATTTGATAGTTTCCATAGTTATAAAACCATCAAATTTAGGCATCACTAAATCCATTAAAATCGCATTGAGTGTGCCCTTGTGTTCTTCAATAATTTCTATCGCTATTTTGCTATCAGATGCTTTAAGGACACCATAACCATCTGCCTCAAGCACACTCACAATCATTTCCAAGCTTATCTCTTCGTCATCAACTACCAATACCATTTTTTTAGCCATTACCCTATCCTGTTCAATTCTATACGGTCACAATCAAGGTTCTCCTCAGATTTGACACAATCACTTACACGATATATGCGTAAGAATTAGGAAGAGTACTATCAAGATACTATCAATCGCTGGTTATTTTTGAGTTATTTTTGTAGACCAACTAAAAATTGACGGGGCTGTTTTGTCAAAGTAAAAGAAATAACTTATACCCCTGAAAGCCTTTTAATAATCATCTTTTTCCCTTCCAGCATAACACGTCTGTGGCTGTACTGTACAAGACGTCTTCCGTAGGGAAGCAAGGAGACAAATCTAAGTAGAAAATGATGTGTACTGAGATGAAGGTAAAGTGTTGATACAGTTTTGTTCTCATGCTCACGCAGTATCCATCGACCCTGTCCTGAAAAGTCACCTCCGATAGTAAAAGAGGCATAGGCTGGTTTTTGTAATGTTAATATTTCAATGTCAAAACGCAGGTGCAAGAGATAAAAAAGCCTAAAATAACACTCGATCTTAGAATCGGAGTTGATCTTCCCTTGCGAATGGATGTGCACCTTGCTGACATGCTTCCATAATTTCGGCCAAGCCGTCACATTTAAGACAATATCCCAAATCTTTGAGCGTGAATAGATAAAAGTGTCTTTGTCAAAAAATGTGAAATATTTCATGCAATATTGTCCCCTGATATTCTGTGTTTTACAGGTTCAAAACTATCCGTGTGAAACGAAGCGCAAAATTCAGTCATATTAAATTCTCTTAAAAAACTAAGGTAAGAGCATATCTTTAAAAACACGTGCCTATTGCAACTTCGTTTGACATCAGGTAAGGAAACCTGTTCTATTTATATTTGGTGCTACACTATTAGGTAACAGCGTGGACACTCACCTCAACTATGTGATCTTGTCGATCATCTAGAAGGGGTATAATCTCATTTTGTTGCTCAACGCCATCAACTATTACACGCGTTTTGCCATTTCTTGCGTCTATTTGTGTAACGGTGATGTGGTAGACCATTTCCCTATACCGGTAATGTATCTTAAACTCCGGCCAATCCGCATTGAGGCATGGCGAGAAATGCAGTTTGTCCACTTCAAGCCTCAATCCCAAGAGTGATTCCACGATAAATTGGTACATCCAGCCGGCCGAACCTGTATACCAGCTCCATCCACCTCGGCCAGTGTGAGGAGACACTGCATAAACGTCGCCTGCGATGACATATGGTTCGACTTTGTATGTCGCCACGCCATCTGGAGATTTTCCATGATTTACTGGATTTATCATCTCTAACAGTTCCCATGCACGCTGGCTCTCATTCAATTTAGCGAATGCCATCGCCGTCCAGATCGCACCATGTGTGTACTGCCCACCATTTTCTCTTACACCTGGGACATAGCCTTTAATATAACCCGGATTCAACTCAGACTTGTCAAAAGGAGGATCTAGGAGCTGGATCAAAGCATGGTCGCGGTGAACCAGTCGCTCGTAAACGACGTCCATTGCCATGCGTGAGCGATTAATATCCCCTGCACCGGAGAGCACTGACCAGCTTTGCGAAATCGAATCGATCTGACATTCTAAATTACTCGCCGACCCTAGTGGGGTGCCGTCGTCAAAGTAAGCGCGGCGATACCACTTTCCATCCCAAGCATGCTGTTCAATCTGTTCGCGCAGTTGTGCCTTTTCACTTTGGCAACGTTTAGCAAACGGCAAATCACCATACAGACGTGCAAGCTCAGTGAATTTATTGAGCACTTCACACAGGAAAAATCCCAGCCAGACGCTTTCGCCCTTGCCCTTTACACCCACTAGATTCATGCTATCATTCCAGTCGCCGGAGCCGATCAGAGGAAGTCCATGTTCACCAAAGTTAAGACCTCGCAGGATAGCTCTCACACAGTGTTCGTACAGAGTGCCCATTTCGATGGAACGCTCCGGCAGATCATAATATGAATCCTCCTCCTGATTTAGTGGACGGCCTTCGAGGAAATTGATGGATTCGTCCAATACACCGGTATCCCCTGTACTTAGAACATAGCGACATGTCACCAACGGCAACCATAGGTAATCGTCGGAACAATGCGTACGCACTCCACGACCCAATGGCGGATGCCACCAATGCTGAACATCACCCTCCTCAAATTGGCGACTCGCACACAAGAGAAGATGTTCGCGCATCAATTTTGGTTCGGAGTGAACCAATGCCATGACATCTTGCAGTTGGTCACGAAAACCGAAGGCTCCGCTTGACTGATAGTATCCGCTGCGTGCCCGAAGACGGCATGCTATTGTCTGATACAAAAGCCAACCGTTGACCAGTACGTTAAAGGATGGGTCGGGTGTTTCCACCTGCACTGCACTAAGTGTAGTGTTCCAGTAATTACAAACCTCTTCAAACTTACTGCGCGCAGTCTCAGAACCCCGAAAGCGGCGCGCCAGATTGCTAGCGTCATCACTGTCTCGTCCTGCCCCGAGCATAAATCTAATCTCTTTTTCTTCTCCCTCAGCTAGCTCGAATGAAACTTGGATTGCGGCGCATGGATCAAGAGCCGCACCAACATTGTAGGAAAGTCGAGACCGACTCATAGCGGCTGGATTTTTGAGCGTACCATTTCGTCCGATGAATTCGGTGCGGTCACCGCTTACAGTTCGTCTTGTATCGTCCACGTCAAAGAAGGCAACCCTATCAGAGAACTCCATGCTGTAGGAGTTGCTAACAAATAAAGCGCCACTGTTCGGGTCAATTTTGGTAACTAAGTGCATGGCCGATTTCGGACGTAAATCTCCTAGTACCCATTCGACATAGCCAGTGGCGGAGAACCGGCGAGACCGTCCAGAATTGTTTCGCACCTTGAGTACCGAGAACTTAACCGATGCATCTAGTGCCACGTAAACTAACAACTCTGAATAGATACTCTCTTCGGTGTGTTCGAAAACACTGTAGCCAAATCCGTGGCGACTGACATAATAACCCTCTCCACGACTTGGTAACGGCGTGGGGGACCAAAAATGACCGCTCTCTTCGTCACGTAGGTAAAAAGCTTCTCCACTAGAATCGCTCACTGGGTCATTATGCCAAGGCGTGAGGCGGAACTCATGGGCATTTTCGCTCCATGTGTAGGCAAGGCCATTTTCAGAAATGACGGTCCCAAAATGTGGATTTGCCAGTATGTTCGACCATGGTGCAGGTGTTACGTGTTTATGCGTAGTAGTAATGACATACTCATGCCCGTCAGGAGTAAATCCCCCGAGCCCGTTAAAGAGAATAAGATCGCGATGCGGCAACTCGGTAGCCACCTGTGATTTGGAGTAATGACTTTGGGTTGGTTGGAAGATTGGGACTCGCATTTCAAAAGGAGTACGACCATTGATCTGCTCTGCCAGTGTTCCATTCCTATCGGTGATGATGACGCGCGCGACTGATTTAAAAAGAATGCGATCCTCTGTCGATATCTGCTCCGAAGGTCGCACAAAAATGCCTCCAGATTGATTCATCGCATGAGGCTCGACGCCCGTTGAAATGAGCCCGATGATCTGTTCATGGAGGAGTTGTCGATAACCGGCGTGATCTTCGTTCCATATCACCAAGTCCACCGCCAGCCCTTTTATGTACCAGTATGCATGGGCTTGAATGAGTTGGCGTACCAGATCAAAATTGCTCAAGTCTCCGATCTGTAATAGAACGATCGGTAAATCACCGGAAATGGAGTAACCCCATAGTCCTGATTGCCCGCGGTGTTTTTTAATGAGAACACGTGCATCGGCGCGTAGCGACGCGTTGGCGTAAATGACGGAACTGGCAAGTTGTCCATAAAGTTGTGTGTCGGTTTCAGTGGCATTAATCTGACTCAGTATAACCTGACTATATGTCCATGCTAGATTGAAAACTCGATCCGAAAGATTCTTATCGTGGTATTTTTGGACCAGTCTTAAGGCTGCATCGCGTGTATCTGCGATGCCTGAAACCATATCAATAATTGCCGTTTTTCCAGGATCTATGGTAATCTTATATCGAATTGAGACAATCGGATCCAGCACCGAACCATCGCTTTTAGAGAGGGTAGCTGTCATGGCTTGCGGATTGGCGAGTATATTGCTGTATCCGATAAACTGCATACGGTCTGTTTCATAAGAAATCTCCTCTATATCCCCATCTCGCGCCGTCATCAGATGCAACATCCATGGAAAATGCTCGTCAGGAGAGCGGGGTCTGCGGGTACAGAGAATCGCCTGCTTTTGCTCGATGATCTCTGTCTGAACAAAAAGATTGCTAAACGCTGGATGGGTAGCGTCCACAGCGACAGGTGCAAGAACCACCTCCGCGTAACTCGTAATATCGACCGTTCTGCGCGTATGAGAGTTGTTGGTTATTCGGATTCGACGCAATTCGATGTCATCTTCAGGAGAAACAACGATTTCTGTGTATGTATCAAAATTGTTGTCGCGACGGCGAAATTCCGCACGTCCCTCCGAAAAAATAGCTTCATAACGCTTCGGTTGCCTTAACGTAGGCTGATAGGCGTTTGACCAGAACTCTCCCGTCGCCACATCACGGATGTAAGCGAATGTGCCCCAATTGTCGCAGGTACTATCTTCGCGCCAACGAGTGATGGCAAGATCTTTCCAGCGACTATATCCACCTCCTGCGTTCGTGACCATCACGTGATATCTGCCGTTCGATAATAAGTGTACTTCCGGTATCGGTGTATTGGGGCTATTGAATATGCGCATCGGCCGCTCTGGAATGCTAGAAGTCACATGAATGTTGGAAAATTTGGAAATGTGCGTATAGAACGTCGTAGCCTTTGGAACTCGTTCTTGGAGCAACGGTAGGGTTGAATGCAAAGGTGGACTCGATTTAAATCGCTTCTGCATTGGACGATTCAGTAAGAGATACGCTAGGGAGAGAAGGCTCATACCTTGGTGATGAGCCATATAGGAGTGGATCACCACGTTTGTTTCCCCTCGTCGCTGACGTGAGGATGTGTAATCGATGGCTTCGTAAAAGCCGAATTTTCCGTCGAACCCTTCCGTGGCAAGACGCTGTAGATTTAGACATGCCGCCTCGGGTGCAACCATCAGGGCGAGTGCTGAGGCATATGGTGCAATGACCAAATCCTCGGAGAGTCCACGTTTGAGCCCTAGCTCTGGCACACCAAATGCGCGGTACTGGTAGTTGAGATGCATGTCGACCATATTGTATCCGGATTCCGACATACCCCATGGTATGCCACACTGTTTCCCGTATTCTATCTGCCGATCCACCACCGCCTTATACGTCTGGTCAAGTAGCGTGTTTTCATAAGTTGGCATCACCAGAAGTGGCATCAGGTACTCGAACATCGAGCCACTCCATGAGAGGAGGACAGGTTCACCACCGACACTCGTAAGCAGGCGTCCAAGGCTAAACCAACTCTCCTGTGGTAGCTGCCCCTGCGCTATTGCAATGAAATTGCACAATCTCGCTTCCGAGGCTAACAGATCATAATAACTTGAGTCGCATCGTAGCTCATCCACAGTATAACCGATAACCAGTAGATGGCGCGCCTTGTCGTACAGAAAGCCATATTCCATCTGCGCAAACTCATTTGACAATAGTGCAAGGCGCTCGATGGCAGCGATCCGCTCATTGGCGCGGTGGCCAGCTTCTGTGATGTTCTGTCGAAGAGCATTGAGCCACTTATATTCCTCCGGTGTTGTAGCAAGATTAAGTCGTTGCTCGATTTTCGGTAGCAAGTCCACCTCTGGTCTTGCCAATTCACGTAGCGTTGGGATTTCACTGATACTAGGAAAATCTCCAAGTCCATCTGGTGCGACTGGAAGCCAAACCCATGAGGCGAGAAGCATTAACTCATCAAGGGCGGCGCGGCATTGCCGGACCAGTACCCGTGCCCACCAACTAGCATCACTCTTAAAGATAATTGTATGGGCATAATTTAGTACAGGGTCGTGCTTAGAATCCTCATGTGTTTCTGTGTTGATGTGGATTTCTTCGCTACGCTTTTCCTCAGCTGATACACTCTCCTCAGGGAGAATATCG
>Ga0194138_10001705_pt1 | contig 10512 bp, 9 predicted proteins | sample TARM_MetaG_T2_14_FD_134022 | JGI IMG/M metagenome (GOLD analysis project Ga0194138, IMG submission 134022) | Freshwater microbial communities from Pennsylvania, USA, analyzing microbe dynamics in response to fracking - TARM_MetaG_T2_14 (version 2) | ecosystem: Environmental > Aquatic >...
CCGGGCTTGTCGTGGATGAACACGAGGATCGAGGTGCGGTCGTGCCCGGACGGCGGGAAGATCTTGCGGCCGATGACGAGGAAACGCGTGGTGTTGTCGTCGTCGTCCTCGATCGAGCGCATGAACACCTTCTTCAGGCCGTAGACCTGGGCGGCGCTTTCGCCGCCGATGGCCGCCGCGTCGTCGGCATTGCGGGCACGGCGCGCGCCCTCGGCATTGCTCGATACCGGGATCTTCTCGGCCTTGGGCAGGTTGGCGCGCAGCCATCCGGCCGTCTGCGCGAACGACTGCGGATGCCCGTAGATGCGCTCGATGTCGTCGATGCGGCCGGTGCGGGAGAGCAGATACTGGTGCACGCGCAGCTCGGTTTCGCCGCAGATCTTGAGGTCCGAGGTGAGGAACATGTCCAGCGTGACCTGGATGGTGCCCTGCCCCGAGTTCTCCACCGGCACCACGCCGAAGTCGGCATTGCCGGCCTCGACCTCCTGGAACACTTCCTCGATCGTCGCCATCGGCAGGCCCACCGCCGAGCGGCCGAAATGCTTGAGCACGGCCTGCTGGCTGAAGGTGCCTTCCGGGCCGAGATAGCCGATCTTCAACGGCTCCTGCTGGGCCAGACAGGCGGACATGATTTCGCGGAACACGTGCACCAGCACTTCGTCCGACAGCGGGCCTTCGTTGCGATCCACCACCATGCGCAGCACGTGTGCTTCGCGCTCGGGACGGTAATAGTCCACGGCGGCGGCCAGCTTGCCCTTGGCCTTGGCGACCTGGTGGGCAAAACGCGCACGGTCGGCGATCAGCGATTGGATAGTGCGGTCGATCTCGTCGATCTTGGCGCGCACGTCGGACAGGGCCGGTGTCGCAGGGGCGGGTTTGTCCTGCGTCGCGGGGATGCGGCGCTTGGCGCCCGGTGTCTTGGCCATCTGGCGTCGTCTCCGAAAAGCGTGCTGTCAGCCGTTGCGGCGGCTGAAATCGTGCATGAACTCGATCAGTGCTTGCGCACCGGCCAGCGGCATCGCGTTGTACAGCGAGGCGCGAATGCCGCCGACGGCCTTGTGGCCTTTCAACGCGAGCAGGCCGGCGGCCTTGGACTCGGCCACGAAACGCGCGGTCAGCACGTCGTCGGGCAGGAAGAACGGGATGTTCATCCGCGAACGCACTGCCGGGGCGACTTCGTTGCGGTAGAAGCCGCCGGAGCCGTCGATGGCCTCGTATACCAGCCGGGCCTTGGCCGCATTGCGCCGGGCGAATTCGGTCACGCCGCCTTCGCCCAGCATCCAGCGCAGGGTCAGGCCGAGCATGTACCAGTTCCACGTCGGCGGCGTGTTGAGCATCGAGTCGCGCGCGGCGTGCGAGGCGTAGGTGAAGATGTCCGCACGCGTTTGGCCGGCGCGTTCGAGCAGGTCGCGGCGCACGATCACCACGCAGATGCCCACCGGGCCGAGGTTTTTCTGCGCGCCGGCGTAGATCAGCCCGTACTTCGACACGTCGACGGGCTCGGAGGCGATCGACGAGCTGAAGTCGGCGAACAGCGGCACATCGCCAACGTCGGGCGCACCGGCGAACTCGACGCCGTGGATCGTCTCGTTGGCAGTGATGTGCACGTAGGCCGCGTCGGGCGAAAGCCGCCAATCGGCGCGTGCGGGGATGTCGCGGAAGCCGCCCGGCTCGCCGTCTGCGACCACGTGGATGTCCGAATACGGCTTGGCCTGCTTGATCGCCACCTTGCTCCAGTGGCCGGTGACCACGTAATCCACGCGCTGGCCGGGTGCGGCGAAATTGAGCGGCAGCAAGGCCATCTGCGTGGTCGCGCCGCCGCCCAGGAACAACACGGCATAGTCGTCCGGGATCGACAACAGCGTCCGCAGATCGGCTTCAGCGCGGGCCGCCACTTCGACGAAATCGGCACTGCGATGGCTGATTTCCACGATCGAGGCGCCGACGCCGTTCCATTCCAGCATCTCGGCCTGGGCCTGTCGCAACACCGGCTCGGGCAAGGTCGCCGGGCCTGCACTGAAGTTGTACGCGCGCGTCATGGAGCACCTGCGAAGTCAGGTGCCCAGTATGCCGCAGTGCATCGAAGATGGAGCGCGAACCGGCAGGATTTCTTGGTTGCAGGCGCAACCTTGGCCGCCGCGGCGAAGGCGGGTGATGCGGTCAGCGGCCGCCGAACACGAGCAGCGCCGCCAGCACGCCGGCCAGCAGCGCGGCGGCCAGCAGCAACCATGGCCAACGCCGCATCGAAGCATGACGGATCGGGCCGGACAGCGTCTTGGCACCGGCATCGGCAGCCGCGTCGGTTGCCGGATCCGGTTCGGACACGGCCTTCGGCACCGCGCGCGCGGGCAGGTCCAGCACGAACCGGTAGCGCAGCTCGAACACCAGCTGGTCGCCGCTTTCCAATGCGGCATCGCGCACCATCACCCCGTTGACCTGGGTGCCCTCCGCGCCGAGGCCACGCAACATCACGCGCTCGCCCAGGCGTTCCATGCGGGCATGGCGCGGGGCGAATCCCGGGTCGTCGATGACGATGTCCGCATCGTGCGCACTGCCGACGATCAAGGGCCGGTCGAGCGTGAAACTGCGCCCGTGGTGGGGCCCGCCGATGCCGCGCAGCACGATGCGCGGGTCGTGTGCCGGCATGCAGGCATTGCGGGTTTCGCCGGGCAATTGCAAGGGCGGGCGCGGCGTGCGCAGCAGGAATTCGACACCATCCGCATGGACCACGTCGCCGGGACGCAGCATCGCCATCGCGCGCACCGGCCGCCCGTTGACGTGCACGCCGCGGATGCCGTCGGCCACCTGCAGCCAGACCCCGCGCCGGTCGATGCACAGCTGGGCGACCAGCCGCACGCCCTGCACTTCCTGGCTCAGGTCGACCACGCCATTGGCCATGCGCACGAGACGGTGCACGCCCGGCGCGAGAGACCGGTCCGGCGAGTCGCGGTGGCTGAAGTGGATTTGCAGGTTCTGCACGCGGGGCAGCCTAGCAGGTTGTCACACGGGCGGGCAGATGGGCGGGCGTCGTTCGCGTACAATTCCGCCGCTTTCGCACCGGCCCCTTTGACAGCCATGTCCATGATCGACGTCCGCCAAGCCCACTCCCTGAGGCCCGAGCAGGCGCGCAGCGCCGTCGACGCCATCGCCGGCAAACTGGCGCAGCGCTTCGACGTGGCATCGCGTTGGGACGGCGACGCGCTGATTTTTTCGCGCTCGGGCGTGGACGGGCGCATCGAGTTGCTGCCGCAGGCCGTCCGCGTCACGGCCGAACTCGGGTTCCTGCTTTCCGCGATGAGCGGGACGGTCGAAAGCGAAATCCGCCGGGTATTGGCCGAAAAGCTCGGCTGATCCTTCACGTGCAGCAAGCGGGGGGGCCTTGCGTGTGCCCGCACGACGCGCTGCCGCCCTTGTGATTCAATGTGCCCGTCTTCGCAGCCGGTTTCGGGACACGTCCACGCGTACACCTGTTACAGCACATGCACGGAGCACTGCCGCTTATGTCGCCCTGGCTCATCGGTTCGCTGCTTGCCGCAGTGGCTTGCGTCTGCGCCTTGGTCTGGCTGTGGGCGTTCCGGCGCAGGCGGGATGAGGTGCGCGACGGGCTGGCGCTGCTGGCCGACCAGCGTTGGCGCGAGCTGTCCACGCTGATCCGCCAAGCGTTGCACGAGCGGCGCGGTTTCATCGAGTCCCGGGCGGCCGAAGGCCTGCACAACGAAGCCAACGGCAACCTGCTGATGAGCGGTGAAGGGCATCGCTGGCTGCTGGTGTGCAAGCACGGGCGTGCGTACCGGATCGGTGCCGCCACCATCGACGAGATGGCCGGCGAGATGCGCCTGCAGACCGTCGACCGCGCCATGTTGCTGACTGAAGGCCGGGTCGAACGCGATGCCGTCTCGGCCGCTTCGACCGCCCATGTCGAAATCGTCAACGGCAGCGCGTTCTGGTTCCTGCTCAAGCCCTACGTCGATCCTTCGCGTTGCCGTGACATCGTGGACAGCGCGAAACGGCGTGCGGCGCGGCACAGTGCGATTGCCGTGCTGGCTTCGCTGACGGCCGGCCTGTTGGTGGCGATCGGCGTGGCGGCATTGACGCCCGGCGAGCAGTCCGTTGCCGCCGGACGACAGTCCGAGGCCGTTCGCACCATGCCTGCCGCGCGGCCTGCGCCCCCGAGCGTCGCCGCCCTCGAGCCCGTGCCGGATATCGACGATGCCGAATTCGCGCGCCAGCAGCAGGCCGTGTCCAGGGCGCTGGCCGAAAACTCCGGCATCGTGCGGGGCGTCTGGGCAACGCGGATGACGCTGGCCATCGACCGCAACGCCGAGGACGCCGTCGTCTGGCCGGTCATCTGTCGCGAACTGGAAAAGTATCCGGCCCTGCGTACCGTCCGCGTGCAGTTGAACCCGGCCCCCGGCAGCGACGAGCCGGTGCGCTGGCGGCAATGCCGCACGTACTAGGTGCGGGGCCGAAACCATGCCCGCATCGCACGCGCCGCCTTTCCGCCGCATCGCCGGCCTGCTGGGCGGCCCGCTCCTGTGCGGCGGTGCGGTGACGATCCTCGTCACCGGCGATGTGCACGTTGCGAAGATCTGGCTCGGGTCCCTGTTGCTGAATGATCTCGGAGTCCCGGCCGCCTTGCGCTGATCTCGCGCGCCGGCCCCCTGTCCTGACGACGGCAGCCGCCGGGCCTCAGCGCCCGCCCGGCGAGAAACGCGCGACCAAGTCGTAGGAATCGCCGAGGAACACCTGCCGTACCAGCGTGACCGGCTGCTCGCCGCGCCAGGTCTGGCGCTCCAGCATCAGGCAAGGCGTGCCGACCGCCACCTGCAACAGCTCCGCCTCGGCCTGTTCAAGCCCGATGGCGCTGATGCGGTGCACGGCCCGCGTCCACGGCACGTGCTCCAGCAGCCAGCTGCCGGGCGGTTGCGCGCTGAAATCCGCCTCGCGCGCTTCCGGCACGGCGGCCGGATTGATCACCCGATCCTCGAACGCGAACGGCCGCTCGTCGGCCAGATGCAGGCTGCGCATCGACAGCACGTGGCCATCGAAGGCGAAGGCCGGCTCGACCGACGGCGCGCGGCGCGGTTTGCGCAGGCGCCGGGACAGCAGCCGGAACCCGTAACGATGGCCGCGCGCGGCCACTTCCGTGGGAATGTCGGGGATGTCCAGCGCCACCTGCTCGATGTGCGGATGCGGGCGCGAAACGAACGAACCCGCACGGCGTCGGCGCTCGATCATGCCGGCCTCGGCCAGCGTGGTCAGCACCTTGTTGACGGTCATGCGCGAGCAGCCGTATTCGGTCATCAGCTCGTGCTCGAACGGGATGCGGTGGCCCGGCGGCCATTCGCCGCTGAGGATCCGCCCTTCGATGTCGCCACGGATACGCTGGTTGAGGGTCATGGCCGGCTTGGCGCTCACGCGATGTTCCTTTCCTTGGGCATGTAGCAGGATTTGTGCAGGTGTGAATGCTGCCCTGCCCGCCCCGTGCAGCGCCAGCCCCGCGTGACTCAGTCGGCCAGCAGCCGGGCCAGCACCTGCCGGTATCGGGCCGCGAACGCATCGCGCTCGACATGGCGGCCGTCCATCACCCACTGCCGCCCGCCACGCCAGACCGAACGCACCGCGCCGCCACGCGCGGCGAACAGCCAGCCGTCGAGCAGGCGGTCGTCCGCGCGATGCGCGAGCGCGACGTGGGTGGTGTCCAGCTCGACCAGATCGGCCGGCGCGCCGGTTTGCAGGCCGGGCAGCACGCCCAGTGCCTGTGCCCCGCCGGCCACCGTGCCGTCGAACAGGCTGCGGCCGGTGCCAGTGCCCGGCATGGCCAGCACGTTGCGGCTGCGCAGATGCAGGCGCTGGCCGTATTCGAGCAGACGCAGCTCCTCGGCCGCATCGATCAGCACGTTGGAGTCCGAGCCGACGCCAAAGCGCCCGCCGCCCTGGATGAAGGACGCCGCCGGGAACAAGCCGTCGCCCAGATTGGCCTCGGTGACGGGGCACAGGCCGACTACCGCGCCAGCGGCACGGATGGCATCCGCCTCGCCCGTCGCGACATGGGTGGCATGGACCAGGCACCAGCGCGCATCCACCGGCGCATGGGCCAGCAACCACTGCACCGGGCGCTGGCCGGACCAGGCCAGGCAGGCCTCGACTTCGCGCACTTGTTCGGCGATGTGGATGTGCACCGGACCGTCGGCCAGTGTCGGCAACGCGGCCAGTTCATCCGGCGTCACCGCGCGCAGGCTGTGCGGCGCCACGCCCAGCACCGCATCGGGCAGATCGGACAGTACCTCCCGGCAGCGCTGCATCAAGGCCGCGAAGGCATCGAAGCCATGGATGAAACGCCGCTGCATCGGCTCCGGCGCCTGTCCGCCAAAACCGGCATGGGCGTAGAACACCGGCAGCAGGCTCAGGCCGATGCCGCTGGCCTGCGCCGCCGCGGCAATGCGCCCGGCAAGTTCGGCCGGATCGGCATACGGGCGCCCGTCCGGGGCATGGTGCAGGTAATGGAATTCGCCGACGCGGGTGAAGCCGGATTCGAGCATCTCGGCATAGGCCATGGCGGCGATGGCCTCCACGTCGTCGGGGCCAAGCCGGTCGAGAAAGCGGTACATCACCTCGCGCCAGCCCCAGAAGCTGTCGCCGCCGGCACGGCCGGCTTCGGCCAACCCGGCCATGCCGCGCTGGAAGGCATGGCTGTGCAGGTTGCCCAGCCCGGGCACCACGCATCCCAGCGTCGTCGCGTCCGGCTCGGGCAATCCGTCAACCTCGATCGCGGCGATGCGGCCATCGCGCACGCGCAGCGATACGCCGCTGCGCCAGCCATCCGGCAGCAGCGCCCGCTGCAACCAGAACACGTGTTCTGACATTTTTTTCTCCCGACGCTGGACTCTTCCGGATTGACGTGTTTATTGTATAGACAAATAACGACGGATGACTGGTCCGACGATGCAATGCGACACGCTCTGGCACAACGCCCACCTCGCCACGTTGGCCGACGATGCTGGTCTCGGCCTCGTCCGTGACGGCGTGCTGGCGGCCCGCGACGGCCGCATCGTCTGGGCCGGCCCGTCCGCAGCCTGCCCGCCGGATCTGCGGGCCCGCGACGAAGTGGATTGCGGCGGCCGCTGGATCACGCCCGGCCTGATCGATTGCCACACCCATCTGGTGCATGCCGGGAATCGCGCCGGCGAGTTCGAGCAGCGGCTGGAAGGCGCCAGCTACTCTGACATCGCCCGCGCCGGCGGCGGCATCGTCGCCACCGTGCGTGCCACCCGCGAGGCCGACGAGGCCACCCTGCTCGCGCAAAGCCTGCCGCGCCTGGATGCCTTGCTGGCCGAAGGCGTGACCACGGTGGAGATCAAGTCCGGCTACGGGCTGGACCTGGACAACGAGCGCAAGCAGCTGCGCGTGGCGCGGCGATTGGGCGAGCTCCGCACGGTGAACGTGGTGCCCACCTTTCTCGGCGCGCACGCCGTGCCGCCGGGCAAGCAAGCGCAGGCCTACGTGGACGAGGTCTGCGCCACGATGATCCCCGCCATCGCCGCCGAAGGCCTTGCCGAAGCGGTGGACGTGTTCTGCGAAGACATCGCCTTTTCCCCGGCACAGGCACGCCAGGTCTTCGAGGCCGCTCTCGCCCACGGCCTCAAACTCAAGATCCATGCCGAGCAGTTGAGCAACCAGCACGGGGCCGAACTGGCCGCCGGCTTCGGCGCCCTGTCGGCCGACCATGTCGAGCATCTGGACCAAGCCGGCATCGCCGCGATGGCGCGGGCCGGCACCGTGGCGGTGCTGCTGCCCGGTGCCTATTACTTCACCCGCGACACCCGGCTGCCGCCGGTGCAAGGCCTGCGCGCGGCCGGCGTGCCGATCGCGCTGGCGACCGATTGCAATCCCGGTACCTCGCCGCTGACCAGCCCGTTGCTGGCGATGAACATGGGCGCCACGCTGTTCCGCCTGACCGTGGCCGAATGCATCGCCGGTTTCACCCGCGAAGCGGCGCGCGCGCTCGGCCGGGGTGCGTGCATCGGCAGACTGCGGGCCGGTTTCGATGCCGACCTGGCGATCTGGGACATCGACGCGCCGGCCGATCTGGTCTACCGCATCGGCTTCAACCCTCTCCATTCCCGAATCCATCACGGCCTGGCCGCGGAGCTTCATCCATGAACGAAACCCGGCATGCGAGTCCTTCGCACGCGTTGTCCCCGTCCATATGCGCGGAGCCCATCGTGCTGCGTCCGGGCGCCGTGTCGCTGGCGCAATGGCGTGCCGTGCACGAAGGCGCGTCGGTGGCACTGGATCCGGCCGCGCGCCCGGCCATCGAGGCCAGCGCCCGCGCGGTCGAGGCGATCGTCGCGCGCGGCGCACCGGTGTACGGCATCAATACCGGCTTCGGCAAGCTGGCCAGCGTGCGCATCGAGCCGGCCGATCTGGCCACGCTCCAGCGCAACATCGTGCTTTCGCACGCGGCCGGCGTCGGCGAACCGCTGCCGCAGGCCACCACGCGCCTGATGATGGCGCTCAAGCTGGTCAGCCTGGCGCGTGGTGCTTCGGGCATCGCCCCGGCCACGCTGGATCTGCTCGAGGCCATGCTGGTGCGCGGCGTGATCCCGGTGGTTCCCGCGCAAGGCTCGGTGGGTGCATCGGGCGATCTGGCGCCGCTGGCGCACATGTCCACCGCCTTGATCGGCGTGGGTGAAGCGTGGTTCCAAGGTGAACGCCTGCCTGCGGCCGACGCGCTTGCCCGCGCCGGCCTGGTGCCGGTGCAACTGGGTGCGAAGGAAGGCCTGGCCCTGCTCAACGGCACCCAGTTTTCCACTGCCAATGCGCTGGCTGGCCTGTTTGCCATCGAGGACGTGTTCCGCGCCGCACTGGTGGCCGGCGCCCTGTCCACCGAGGCTGCCAAGGGCTCGGACACGCCGTTCGATGCGCGCATCCACGCCCTGCGCGGGCAGCCGGGGCAGATCATCGTGGCCGACGCGCTGCGCGGGCTGATGGCCGGGAGTGCCATCCGCGAATCCCACCGCGAAGGCGACGTGCGCGTGCAGGACCCGTATTGCCTGCGCTGCCAGCCACAGGTGATGGGCGCGGCGCTGGACGTGATGCGCCAGGCCGCACGCACGCTGGAAACCGAAGCCAACGGCGTGTCCGACAACCCGCTGGTGTTCACCGACACCGGCGAAGCCTTGAGCGGTGGCAACTTCCACGCCGAACCGGTGGCCTTTGCCGCCGACATGCTGGCGATGGCCGTGTGCGAGATCGGTTCCATCAGCGAGCGCCGCATCGCGATGCTGGTGGACCCGGCGCTGTCTGGCCTGCCGGCGTTCCTGACGCCCAAGCCCGGCCTGAACTCGGGCTTCATGATCCCCCAGGTCACCGCCGCCGCACTGGTGTCGGAAAACAAGCAGCGTGCCTTCCCGGCCAGCGTGGATTCCATCCCGACCTCGGCCAATCAGGAAGACCACGTCTCGATGGCCGCGCACGGCGCGCGTCGGCTGGCGGCGATGGCCGAAAACGCCGCGCAGGTGGTCGGCATCGAGTTGCTGGCCGCAGTGCAGGGCTGCGATTTCCATGCCCCGCTCGCCTCCAGCCCGGCGCTGGAAGCGGCGCGTTCGGCATTGCGCGCGCAAGTGCCCACGCTGGCCGACGACCGCTATTTCCACCCCGACATGCAGGCCGCCGCCGCGCTGGTGCGCTCCGGCGTGCTGGCACGCAGCACCGGCCGCGTGCTGCCCGGTGCTGGCGCCGCATGAACGCGCCGCTGCCCGGCTGGCTGACGTTGCACAGGGGCGATGCGCCGCTGATCGTCAGCTTCCCGCACACCGGCATCGACCTGCCGGCCGACGTGGCGGGTGGTTTTGCTTCGCCGTGGCGGGCCCGGCGCGATGCGGACTGGTGGGTGCACCGGTTGTATGCGTTTGCACGCGAACTGGGCGCCACGACCTTGCGCACGTCGGTGTCGCGCTCGGTGATCGATGTCAACCGCGACCCGTCAGGCGCCTCGCTGTACCCGCGGCAGGCCACCACCGGCCTGTGCCCGTTGACCACCTTCGACGACGAGCCGCTGTACCGTGCCGGCGCAGAGCCCGATGCGGACGAAATCGTGCGCCGCCGCGCCCTCTGGTTTGCGCCCTACCACGCCGCTCTGGCGACGGAAATCGCGAGGCTGCGGCGGCTGCACCCGACGGTCGTGGTGTACGACGCGCACTCGATCCGCTCGCATATCCCGCATCTGTTCGACGGCGAATTGCCGCAGTTCAACATCGGCACCAATGCCGGCGCGACGTGCGCGAAGGCGCTGGCCGATGCGGTGGAACACGCCTGCTGCGCCAGCGGCCTGCCGACGGTGCGCGACGGCCGCTTCAAGGGCGGCTGGAGCACCCGCCACCACGCCGCCCCCGCCAATGGCGTGCACGCCATCCAGGTGGAGCTGGCCTGCCGCGGCTACATCGACGAGCCCGCCCTGCCAACCCCGGACAACTGGCCCACGCCGTGGGCCGCCGACCGTGCCGCGCC
>Ga0194138_10001706_pt1 | contig 10506 bp, 5 predicted proteins | sample TARM_MetaG_T2_14_FD_134022 | JGI IMG/M metagenome (GOLD analysis project Ga0194138, IMG submission 134022) | Freshwater microbial communities from Pennsylvania, USA, analyzing microbe dynamics in response to fracking - TARM_MetaG_T2_14 (version 2) | ecosystem: Environmental > Aquatic >...
GTCGAGGGAGTGCAGGAGGGTAAATGAAGGTAATATGTACCATAATTATAAAAATTACAAAAATAAGGAATCTTCATAATTTCTTCAAAAACTTTAGTTATAATGTACACAAGAGATAGGCTGGTAGCATTATAAATTGTGTTAGTGCAAATTACTTTTCAGGTTTTAGGAGAAAATAATTGTGTTAGACACAAAAAAGTAATTGGAACAATTAATGAAGATTAAACTTAATGATCAACTTACTTTAACTAAAAAAAGGAGGTATTCACATGATGAAGTGGATTAAAAAATTGTTAAGCTCAATAGAAGATGCTAATAAGAGGAATTTTGGAGAAGGAAAAATGGATTGCTGTGATTTAAATAAAAAAGAAAAAAAGACGAATAATAAAAATGACTGAAACTAGATATTTTAAGTTAGAAGGTAGGGTTAATAACTAAACAGGTCAAAAAAGATGCTCATATATTAACAAGTAGTAATTAAATTAATCTTACCTTTTTGTATTTTACAGTTTAATATATTTGAATAATGGTCTTAGGTATCCTATGCGCATTATTTAACTTTAAAATATAAATCGCTCTTACATAAACTGCATTGAATACAGAGGACTTTTTTTAGTTTATAAATTTCTAAAGTGGATATATACATTAGATATATAGTTAAAATAATTGTTATATAAGTTTGGAAAGAAAAATTTAAGCTTAACTAGAAAGGGGTTTTAAGTATGCCGCAATCAAATAATGTTGATAAAGGAGTATTAAAGATTCAAGAAATGTCCTGTAGTAGTTGTGCTAATAGGATAGAAAAAGAGTTGAAGTCAATAGATGGTGTTATTGATGTAAGTGTGAATTTTGCAAGTGAAAAGGCTCAGATAGCATTCGATAAAGAAATAACGAGCATTGAGGAATTAACAAAAGTCGTCGAAAATATTGGATACGGGGCTATACTGGAAACTACTAATGAGACTGAGAAAGTTACACTTAAAATTGTTGGGATGTCATGTACCGCTTGTTCTAATACTATCGAAAAAGGTTTAAATACAATGGACGGAATAAAATCAGCAAGCGTGAATTTTGCTGTAGAGAAAGTAACGGTTGAATATGATCCCAAGAAAGTAAGAATGCATGATATGCAGAAAAAGGTTTCGGAACTAGGATATCAACTGATATTAGAAGAAGCTCATGAAGAAGATGGAGTAGATGAAGACGAAGAAAAAATCATGAAAATTAAGAAGATCATGCTGATATCAGTTGGATTATCAAGTGTAATCATGATACTTATGGTGATTCATATGTTTGTCACTCCAATCCCAGGATATATACCTATAGTAGCAATACTAGGATTTCCAATTGTATTTGGAACAGGGTGGCATGTTCATGTTGGGAGCTTTAAAGCACTTAAGAATAAAAGTCCTAATATGGATGTACTAGTAACACTTGGGTCATTACCACCTTATTTAATTGGTTTGATGGCACTGTTTTTTCCGTTACAATCTTTTATCGAAATGGCTACAACTATTATGACTTTTCACTTGATAGGAAAATACCTAGAGGTTCGTGCAAAAGGGAGGGCTTCTCAAGCCATTAAAAAATTGCTTCAAATGGGAGCAAAGACAGCAAAAATTATTGTTGATGGAGAAGAAGTAGAAGTGCCAGTCAAAGACTTGCAGATAGGAGATATAATGGTGATCCGTCCTGGTGAAAAGGTTCCAACTGATGGGATTATTTTTGATGGTAATGGGTTGCTAGATGAATCTATGGCTACAGGAGAGTCCATGCCTGTAAAACGACAAAAAGGTGATGAAGTAATAGGTGCAACCATTAATAAGCAAGGATTATTAAAGGTTAAGGTTACTAAAATAGGAAAAGATACCTTCCTATCACAGGTTGTTAAAATGATGGAGGAATGTCAAGGTTCTAAAGTACCAATACAAGAGTTTGCCGACCGAATTACAGGATACTTTGTACCTGCCATAATTATTATTACTATTGGGACTTTTATTTCATTTAATGTATTTCCAGAGTTTCACTTAGGAATTGTACGATGGGGTTCAACCTTTCTTCCTTGGGTAAACCCTGATCTCACACCACTGACCTTATCATTTGTTACGGCTACCGCTGTTTTGGTTATTTCTTGTCCCTGTGCATTAGGATTGGGTACACCAACCGCTTTAATGGTAGGCAGTGGTATGGGAGCAGAGAGGGGAATTTTAATACGTAATGGTGAAGCAATACAAACATTCAAAGATGTAAAAGCCATTGCCTTTGATAAAACGGGTACCATTACAAAAGGAAAGCCAGAGGTAACTGATTTAGTTCTAGTAGAGGGTACTAAAGAAGAAACATTCCTTTACTATGCAGCTACTTTAGAAAAGGGTTCAGAACACCCCTTGGCCCATGCAATTATAGAAAAGGCAAAAAATGATAACATTAAATTAGGAGAAGTAAGAGATTTTCAAACAAATGTCGGAATGGGTGTATTAGGATTTATAGATGGGGAAAAAGTGTTAATAGGAAACAGAAAATTAATGATAGATAATAAAATTTCATATGATAGTTATGAAGAAAACCTTATTAGACTTGAAGAAGAAGCAAAAACTGTGATGATGCTTGCTAAGGGTAACTCCCTATTAGGTCTTGTGGCAGTAGCAGATCCGATTAAAGAAGACTCTGCACTAGCTATAGCTGAATTAGAAAGTATGGGGATTAAGACAGCTATGATCACCGGTGACAATAGAAGAACAGCCGCAGCCATAGGTAAAATGGTAGGAATCACTCATGTAATTTCCGAAGTAATGCCTGATGGAAAAGTAGAAGAAGTTAAGAAATTACAGGAGAAATATCAAGTTGTTGCCATGGTAGGGGATGGAATAAATGATGCTCCAGCATTGAAACAGTCTAATGTTGGTATTGCCATAGGTACTGGGACAGATATTGCAATAGAGGCGGCTGATGTAACCCTAGTTAGAGGAGAATTAAGTGGCATTGTTTCTGTTATAAAACTGTCTAAAGCAATTTTTAGAAAAATTAAAGAAAATTACTTTTGGGCTTGGTTCTATAATGCAGTATTTATTCCAATAGCTGTACTTGGATTGTTACATCCGATGATTGGTGCAGCAGCCATGGCGGTGAGCTCTCTAAATGTTGTATATAACTCATTAAGATTGAAGAAGGTCGATGTTGAGCCAAGTTATAAGAAAATATAATCGATAAAAAGATTGCAATTTGCAGAGAATAGAATCTCCATGTGAGGATATACTACGGATAAATGTTTTTTAGAGGTGATAGAAGGTGACTGGTTATATCATTATGTTTTTCTGTACTATTGCTATCGTTAGCGGGTTCTTGTTGTTCCTATATTTTTTAAAAAATATCATGAGAAGGGAAAAATAATTGTTATTCTCATTTTAATCTTCTCTTATCACTAGGTAATCTGTATATATAGTACAAGATAATATAGTTAAAGATTCAACTTTATATTATCGTTTAAATAAACTATACTATAGTATAATGATAGTCGACTACTTTAAAAATTTAAAGTAGTCATATTTTTTTATTTGAGAGGGATTGTTTAATATGAGTAAGAGACTGATTTTAGCAGAAAAGCCTTCGGTGGCTAGGGATATTGCTAGGGTACTGAATTGCAATAAAAAGGGAAACGGTTACCTAGAGGGAGATAAGGATATTGTGACTTGGGCATTAGGTCACCTAGTTACATTAGCTGATCCTGAAGCATATAGTAAAGAATACGCCTCATGGCGCTTGGAGGATTTGCCTATACTCCCTGACAATTTAAAGCTAGTAGTTATTAAAAAAACTAGCAAGCAATTTAATGCTGTTAAGGATTTAATGGGGCGAAAGGATGTTAATGAAATAGTTATTGCTACTGATGCCGGAAGAGAAGGTGAATTAGTAGCCCGATGGATTATTGAGAAAGTAAGAAGTAACAAACCCATCAAACGGCTCTGGATTTCATCTGTAACAGACAGGGCTATAAGAGAAGGGTTTAATAAATTAAAAAGTGGTAAAGAATATGAAAAATTGTATGCTTCTGCCGTTGCCAGATCAGAGGCAGATTGGTTAATAGGAATTAATGCGACTAGGGCTCTGACAACTAAATATAATGCACAGCTGTCATGTGGTAGAGTTCAAACACCGACCCTATCAATGATTGCTCAAAGAGAAGAGGAAATCAGAAGCTTCGTTCCTAAAACATATTATGGCGCGAAGGTTTCAGTTAAGGGGCTTACGTTAGTGTGGCAGGACAGTACTACTAAGGATATTAAGTCTTTTAACAAAGATAAGGTAGACGGAGTAATTGGAAACATAAGAAACAAAAATTTAGAAATAATTGAATTGAACAAAACTAACAAAAAGAATAATTCACCACAGTTATATGATTTAACAGAGCTTCAAAGAGATGCAAATAAGTTTTTTGGTTATTCGGCCAAGGAAACCCTATCAATAGTTCAACGACTTTACGAAAATTATAAATTCTTAACATATCCGAGGACAGATTCAAGATATATATCTAGGGATATAGTTGATACAATAAAGGATAGGTTGAAGGCCTGTGGGGTTGGTCCTTATACAACATTTGCGAATAAAGTCTTAAGTAAGCCAATCAAATCAGATAGGTCCTTCGTTGATGATGGTAAGGTTTCGGATCATCATGCAATTATTCCGACAGAGGAAAGGGTATATCTCGGGGTTTTAAGTGACAGTGAAAGAAAGGTATATGATCTTGTTGTTAAGAGGTTTTTAGCTGTTTTACTTCCTCCATTCGAATATGAACAGACGAATATAAAGGCTAAAATAGGTGTTGAAACATTTATTGCTCATGGAAAGATTGTTAAACATCAAGGATGGAAAGAAGTGTATTTAAATAGTAATCAAAATGATGACGATGAGCAAGGGGATCAGCAACTACCAAAGTTGAATTTAGGTGACGTACTGGATGTAATAAGTGTTAGTCCTACGGAGGGTACAACTAAGCCCCCAAGTAGATTTAATGAAGGAACATTACTTTCTGCAATGGAGAACCCAGTTAAATACTTGAATAGTACGAATAAGGAATTAATAAAAACCTTAGGTGAAACTGGTGGAATAGGGACCGTTGCAACTAGAGCGGATATTATAGAAAAACTATTTAACAGCTTTTCGGTTGAAATGAAAGGAAAAGAAATACATATTACTGCCAAGGGGAAACAATTGTTGGAATTAGTTCCTGAAGAACTAAAATCCCCGGAACTTACTGCCAAATGGGAAGTAAAATTGAATGCTATATCCAAGGGTACATTAAACAAAGATAGTTTTATTAATGAAATGAAAGATTATGCAAAGCAAATAATAAATGAAATTAAAAATAGTAGTAGTAAATTTAAACATAGTAATGTCACCGGAAATAAATGTCCTGATTGTGGTAAGTATCTTCTCGAAGTAAAAGGCAAAAAGGGAAAAATGCTTGTATGCCAAGATCGGGAGTGCGGATATAAGAAAGGGGTGTCTAGGGTAACAAATGCCCGTTGTTCTAATTGTAAGAAAAAGTTGGAACTAAGAGGGGAAGGGGATAATCAGATATTTGTTTGCAGTTGTGGATTTAGGGAAAAATTATCTTCCTTTAATGAAAGAAAGAAAAGCTCAGGAAATCTAGCTAGTAAGAATGAAGTATCTAAATTTTTAAAGGAACAGAAGAAGGCAAGTCAAGAACCGATAAATACTGCTTTAGCAGATGCATTGGCTAAGCTTAAATTTGATTAGTCTACATATATTGAATCTTAAACTTAGGTAATTTCGGTTTCGGGTAAGTGTTAAAATATAGAAAATAGAGGTTGTAAATTTCAAATATTTGTCATATTATACTGATGTAGTAAAAATTAAAGGAGGAATTTCAAATGAATCATAAGTTACCTGAATTACCTTATCAATATGATGCCTTAGAGCCATACTACGATGCAGAAACGATTAGAATCCACCATGATATCCATCATAAAGGTTATGTTGATGGTCTGAATAATGCACAACGAAAATTAATGGATGCTAGAGAATCAGGGGACTATGGACTTATTAAGCATTGGGAAAGGGAATTAGCTTTTCATGGTAGTGGTCATATCCTACATACGATGTTCTGGGAAAATATGAGCCCTAAGGGTGGTGGCGAACCATATGGGTTAGTTGCTAATCTAATTAAAGAAAACTTTGGTAATTTTGAAACCTTTAAAAAACAATTTACTAGTGCAGCAGCAGCTGTAGAGGCATCGGGTTGGTGTGCCTTAGTATGGAATAGGGAGTTTAATAAATTAGAAGTTGTCCAAGTTGAAAAACACCAAAATTTATCATTATGGTCAAGCATTCCTATTCTTGTCATTGATGTATGGGAGCACGCGTATTATTTAAAATACCAAAATAGAAGACCCGAATTTATAAATAACTGGTGGAATTTAATTAATTGGGAAGATGTAAATAATAAACTTAGTAAAGCGCAATAGGATCTAGTATTTATAATGGATTAAAGCAACCTATGGTATTATAATAATACGTAGGTTGTTTTTTTACGAGTAATTTTCTAAAAAATTATTATAAAATTCACAATATTTTAAAATATAGTGTGACAAGTGGACTTAATTTGTGTATAATAGTCTTTAAATATCTTTATACGTTTTGATATAAAAAGTTATATGGGATGTTCAAATTAGTTAAATTAGAGTGAATAAAATTTATATTTTTGGAATGTCTATGGGTTTTAAAAGGAGTGATTAATACAGAAGAAAAATACGAAGAATAATATAAATATTTATATATATATTGCTCATTTTGTATAAAATAATGAAGATTGGGAGTGGATAAAGGAATATGGCTATTAACAAATTTAAAAGAATATTGGTTGCGAATCGTGGAGAGATTGCAATCAGAATTTTTCGTGCTTGTAAAGAACTAGGTATTAGGACTGTCGCTATTTATTCTAATGAAGATAAAACTTCTCTTTTTAGAACGAAGGCGGATGAATCATATTTAATTGGAACAAACAAAGGCCCGGTTGAGGCGTACCTAGATATTGACGAAATCATTTCCCTAGCTGTTAAAAAGGGTGTTGATGCAATTCATCCTGGATATGGATTCCTTTCTGAAAATCCAGAATTCTCAAAAAAATGTAAAGAAGCGGGCATCGAGTTTATTGGACCAGATCATATTATGATAGATAGGCTGGGCGATAAAATTAAATCTAAATTAGTAGCAATAGACGCAAATGTACCGGTAATTCCGGGTGTTGAGAAACCAATTACATCAGAAAAAGAAGCTAAGGATTTTGCTGATATTTGCGGATATCCTGTAATGATTAAGGCTGCAGCAGGCGGTGGTGGCCGTGGTATGAGGATAGTTCATAGGGAAGAAAATCTAATAGAAGCTTTTAATAGTGCGAAAAATGAAGCTAAAAAAGCCTTTGGTATTGAGGATATTTTTATTGAAAAATTCTTAGAAAAACCAAAGCATATAGAAGTACAAATCCTAGGTGATAAACATGGAAATATTGTTCACTTATACGAAAGAGATTGTTCCATACAAAGAAGATATCAAAAATTAGTAGAATTTACCCCTGCCCTAACTATTTCAGAAGAAAAAAGAACTGAAATCTGTAATGATGCGATAAAAATAGCTAGTGCGGTTAATTATAGTAATGCTGGTACAGTAGAGTTTTTAGTAGATAAAAATGGAGACCACTACTTTATTGAAATGAATCCAAGAATTCAAGTTGAACATACAATTACTGAGATGGTGACTGGTATTGACCTAGTTCAGAGTCAAATATTAGTTGCACAAGGATATCCACTAGATTCACCTAAGATAGGGATTAAATCTCAAGAAGATATTCAAATAAGAGGATATGCTATACAATGCCGTGTGACTACTGAGGATCCTACAAATCAGTTTGCGCCAGATACAGGTAGAATTGATGTATATCGAAGCGGATCCGGTTTTGGTATCCGTTTAGATGGTGGTAATGGTTTTGCGGGGGCAGTTATTAGTCCTTACTATGATAGCCTACTAGTAAAAGTAATCTCTTGGTCTAGAACCTTTGAAGATGCAATACAAAAATCAACGAGATCTCTAAAAGAACTTTCTATTGCGGGAGTTAAAACTAATATTGGATTTCTAATAAATGTACTAAATCACGAAGAATTTAAAAAAGGAGAATGTCATACTAACTTTATAGTAGAGAATCCTTCTTTATTTGATATTGCTCCAAAATCAAACAAGGAGCTTAAGGTTCTTCAATATCTTGGAGAAAAAGTAGTAAATGAGGTAAAAGGAAACAAAAAAGATTTTGATGTACCAGTAGTGCCGAAGGTTGAAAGACCGGACAATCTAAGAGGTACTAAACAGATTTTAGATGAATTAGGTCCAAAGGGATTAGTAGACTGGATTCACAGCCAGGATAAATTATTATTAACAGATAGTACAATGAGAGATGCACATCAATCATTAATGGCTACAAGGGTAAGAACTAGGGATATGGTCAATATTGCTAAAGCTACTTCTGTTTTAGCGAAGGATCTTTTCTCCATGGAAATGTGGGGAGGAGCTACTTTCGATGTTGCCTACAGATTCTTAAAAGAATCACCATGGGAAAGATTAGAGGAACTACGTAAAAGAATTCCTAATGTACTATTACAGATGTTGATTCGTGGAAGTAACGGTGTAGGGTATAAAAATTATCCGGATAATGTAATTAGAGAGTTTATTAGACAATCAGCAACATCAGGAATTGATGTATTTAGAATATTTGATTCCCTTAACTGGTTAAAGGGAATGGAGGTAGCAATCGATGAGGTATTAATCAATAATAAGATTGCAGAGGCATGTATTTGTTATACTGGTGATATTCTTGATTCTACTAGGGACAAATATACTCTTAAATACTACGTTGATATGGCAAAGGAAATTGAGAAGACAGGTGCACATATTCTAGCAATTAAAGATATGGCTGCCTTGCTAAAACCATATGCTGCAGATAAATTAATTAGAGCTTTAAAACAAGAAATCTCAATACCGATTCATTTACACACACATGATACAAGTGGAAATGGAGTTGCTACAATTATAATGGCAGCTGAGGCGGGAGTTGATATAGTAGATACTGCATTCAATAGTATGTCAGGATTAACAAGTCAGCCTGCACTTAACTCTATAGTAGCAGCACTTGAAAATACTTCTAGAGATACGAAAATTAACCTAGAAGATATGGAAGAAATATCAAGATATTGGGGTGCAGTAAGACCGGTTTATAGTCAATTTGAATCAGATTTAAAATCTGGTACAACTGAAGTATATAAATATGAGATTCCTGGTGGACAGTATTCAAACTTAAAACCTCAAGTTGAAAGCTTTGGATTAGGTCATCGTTTTAAAGAAGTTAAGGAAATGTATAAAACTGTAAATGATATGGTAGGAGATATTACAAAAGTTACTCCTTCATCTAAAATGGTTGGTGATATGGCAATATTTATGGTCCAAAATGGTTTGACTTCAGAGAACATTTATGAAAAAGGAAAGGAAATGGCTTTCCCGGACTCAGTAGTTACTTACTTTAAAGGTATGATGGGTCAACCAATGGGTGGATTCCCTGAGGAACTACAAAAGCTGGTTCTAAAAGGTGAGAGTCCGATCACTTGTAGACCAGGGGAGTTACTGGAATCTGAGGACTTTGAGGTAGTAAGAGAATATTTAGCTAATAAATATAATATGACTCCTGACATGAAAGATATTCTAGCATATGTATTATATCCTAAAGTATATGAAGAATATCTAGTATATCTTAAGGATTATGGAGACCTAAGTCGAATGGGTAGTGACATATTCTTCCACGGATTACACGAGGGAGAAACTTGTGAGGTAGAGATTGCTGAAGGAAAAATTATTGTTATTAAGCTTGTAGAAATCGGTAAGGTTGACTCCGAAGGCATAAGAAAAGTAGCTTTTGAGGTAAATAACAATAGAAGAGAAATCACAGTATTCGATAAGGGAAGCGGAATGAAAAACAATCAAAGTCAAACAAAAATGGCAGACCCTGATAACCTTAAGGAAATTGGTGCAAGTATTCCTGGAACCGTTTTAAAGGTACTTGTGTCTGAGGGTGAAGAAATTAAAGAAGGTCAGAGTTTACTAATAGTTGAAGCTATGAAAATGGAGACTAATATAGTTGCTTCTAGTGATGGGGTAATAGATTCTGTATTTGTTAAGGAACTTCAACAGGTTAAGACTGGTGAACTACTAATTAAAATGAAATAATTACATTATTAAGAGTAGGAAGGAAATTATTTAATTAAGGTCCTTCCTATTCTGTATATAATGGATTATAAAATATATAGTTATTGTGAGGGGATGTTTGTTTTATGATAAAGGGTTTTAAAAATCGTTGGTTTGTAGTACTAGGGGCAGTTCTATTACAAATATGTACTGGAGCTATCTACTCTTGGAGCTTATTTAATCAACCACTTATGGACAAGTTTA
>Ga0194138_10001708_pt1 | contig 10498 bp, 9 predicted proteins | sample TARM_MetaG_T2_14_FD_134022 | JGI IMG/M metagenome (GOLD analysis project Ga0194138, IMG submission 134022) | Freshwater microbial communities from Pennsylvania, USA, analyzing microbe dynamics in response to fracking - TARM_MetaG_T2_14 (version 2) | ecosystem: Environmental > Aquatic >...
ATTCTATATTATGCAATTATAATTTGTTTGAGGATGATATTAAAATGAAAATTAATCGAACTGTGAACCGTACAATTGAAATGTTGAGTATTATAGCAAACAGTCCAAAGGGGTTAACGTTAGCAGAAATTGTTGAAGTACTAGATATCCCCAAGACGAGCGCCTATGATATCTTACTCACCTTGCATCATAATGACATGGTATACCTCGTGGATGAAGTGACGAAACGCTATGTTATCGGACCAAAGGCTTATTCAGTTGGAAGTGCTTTTTTAAGAGAATTCGATATTGTAAACGTCGCTAATCCTTTTTTAAAGCAGATTTGTGATGAACTTGGTAAAACGGGGTTTGTTGGGATAGAAAGCAATGGAAAAGTTCTATACCTTTACAAATATGAGCCAGAAAATGCCATTATTACAACGGCTAAGGTGGGGACGCTAAATGATATGCATACCTCTTCGCTGGGAAAGTCGATGTTAGCTTTCAATGATAATCTTGAAGAGCGGGTTTCAAATTTGTCCCTTTTTAAGAGAACATCCTATAGTATCACCTCAGTAGATGCTTTCATGACGGAGCTTTTAGGCGTTAGAGCAAAAGGTTATGCGACTGATAATCGAGAAGGTGAGGAACACATGCTTTGCATTGGCGCTCCTATCTTTAATAAGGATGGAAAGGTCATCGCAGCAATTTCAATATCTGGACTATATAGTAAGCATATTGAAATTGATAAACTCGGCAACAAAGTTAAAAAAACGGCAGAACATATCTCAAGGCGCATTGGCTATGTCAACGAATTAAAGACACATTCTTCTTAAAGAATCCTACAGGGATTCTTTTTTTAAATATTGAGGGAGTGTTCTATAGGTTAGGGAGGTTTACTCGAGGCTGTTTAGGCTATCAAAAATATAATTCACAAGAAGAAAATCATGTCAAGCGTTATGCTGATATATCAACAATATACAACTGAAATATATTGCGTTGCAACGGGTTTAGCCCATTCTTTTTTAGGGAAATGAATTGACAATAGACAAGGTTTATCGTATACTAAATTCGTGATGACGAACATAGTTCGCATATACGAATTAAGGGAGGGTTTTTATGAAACGTATCATGTCTTTACTTTTAGCAGGTATTTTAACACTATCTGTAGTAGGATGTAGTTCAAAACCTGCTACAAGCGAACCTGCAGCTGAAGGTTCAACTGAAACGACTGTTGAAACACCAGTTGAAAAAATCAAACTTATTGCAGCTCACAACCAAACAAATGTAGACAGTCCTTACCAAACAGGTATGTTAGCATTTGAAACATCAGCAGAAGCATCGGGGTTATTTGATGTTGAAGTTCATGCTGGTACTATCGGAACAAACGAAGATGAATTAGTAGAAAAGCTTAAACTTGGCGCTGCTGATGTCGTTTTAGTTTCTCCAGGTTTTATGACAAAAACAGGTATTAAAGAAGTTGATCTTTTCGCATTGCTTTACTTATTCAATAACTATGAGCACTGGGAAAAAGTAGTTGACGGAGATGTTGGTGCTAAAATGGCGCAAACAATCTTAGAAAAATCAAATAATGAATTTAAAATCGTTGGCTATTGGTCAGCAGGTGTAAGACATTATTATGGTAAGCAACCAGTCAATACTATGGCTGATTTAGAAGGTTTAAAAATCAGAACACAAACGAGTGGTGCGGTTTCTGAATTCTGGACGGCAACAGGTGCTATTCCAACTTCTGTTGCATGGGGTGAATTATACCAAGCGTTACAACAAGGTACTGTAGATGCTGCTGAAAATGCTTATCCATACCTTGTACCAATGGATCACCACAAAACAGATAACGGTAAATACCTTAGTGAAACGGGTCATGACTATACAACAAGATTCCTTCTTGTAAATGGTAAAAAGTTTGATACGATGACAGAAGAACAACAAACAGCTTTATTAGAAGCAGCTACAGTAGCAACTGTAGCTGAACGTCAAGCAATCTATGACGATGAAGCATCTTACAAGCAACAAGCAATTGATGACGGTGCTATTGTCAATGAACTTGATAGAGAGCCTTTCATTGAACTTGCAACACCGATGCAAGATGCATTAGCTTCTGAACTTGGCCTTGAAGATCTTCTTCAAGAAATTAGAGATTTAAAATAATTAACATTAAAGAGGAAGGCTTGTCCTTCCTCTTATTGAATATCATTTAGAGTATAATCTCTATGTGACTATAGAAAGGATCAACAATGAAAAAACTTGTCAATCTAATTGAGAAAATTCAATTAACGCTTGGCGTTTTATTTTTGTCAACTTTTTTGGTGGCAACATTGATTCAGATATTTGCAAGATATGCTAAATTAAGTGTGTTATGGACTGAAGAAATAGCGACTTTCTCATTTGTTTATGCTGTATTCATGGGGGCAGCTGTTATGGTAAGACATAGAGAACATTTTGCATTTAATGTCTTAATCGAAAAAATGTCACCTAAAAAAGCCAGTATCATGAAGCTAGTTAACAATATGATCATGATAGTATTTCTTGGGTTTCTAACCTATTATAGTAAAACGCTCGTCACAACATTTTGGAATTATAATTGGATTGTACTCACTCAAATAAAAATGGGATATGTATGGATCAGCCTTCCTATTACTTTTATAACCATGATCATTTATTTGATTGAAGATGTATTCACTAATATTAAAAACTTCAGAAATGAGGTAGCTTAATGACTGGTATTATTCTTATTGGATTATTTATTTTATTGATTGTTATCGGCATTCCTATTGCATTTTCTATTGGCATTGTGTCGTTGGTCGGTATTGGCACTATTGAGTATATTCCGAATTTAACCGTACCTATGAAAATGTTTTACGGTTTAAATTCATTCGTTCTCGTAGCAGTGCCCTTATTTATATTGACAGCAACGCTAATGAACTACGGTGATATTTCAAAAAAACTTATAAACTTTTCAACGTTACTCGTAGGTCATATCAAAGGTGGTTTAGCCCACTCAAACGTTTTAGTATCCATGATTTTTGCAGGCGTTAGTGGTTCTTCAACTGCTGATACTGCTGGTGTTGGTAAAGTTTTGATACCAAGTATGATCGATGAAGGATATGATGTGGAAACGGCAGTAGGTGTTACAGCGGCTTCTTCTACTATTGGTGGTATTATTCCGCCGAGTATCGTGATGGTAATCTATGGTGGCCTTACCAATACACCAATTTCAAAGCTTTTTCTAGGGGGTATGGTTCCTGGTATCATGATTGGTCTTGGGATGATGATACTCATTTCCATTTTTGCTAGAAAGCGTAACTACCCAGTACATGCTGCACGTACTCCTCTTAAAGAAATCTTAAAAGCTTTCCTTGAGGCGTTGCCAGCGCTCTTTACACCGGTTATTATTATTGGTGGTATTGTGTTGGGATGGTATACACCAACTGAAGCAGCAGCTTTTTCAAGTTTGTATGCCTTAATCATTGGCGTTTTTTATTATAAGACTATTAAAATCAAAGATATTCCAAATATTCTTGCGGATACACTTAAGCTTTCGTCGTTATCATTATTTGCACTTGCCATGGCAACGGCACTTGGTGAGTTGTTAGGATACTATAATGTATCAGCTTATGTTCAGGGAATATTTGCAGAACACTTCACAACAAGCTTCCCATTCCTTATTACGGTTATTTTGTTCTTCTTATTTGTAGGAACCTTTATGGATGCCATTCCAGCAATGATTTTATTTGTTCCCGTTATATTACCTGCGGCACTTGCACTTAATGTTAGCAGTGTACTATTAGGATTGATTATCGTCATTACGTTGGCAATTGGACTTGTAACACCACCGTATGGTCTGTGTTTACTGATAGCAGCTTCAATTGGTAAGTTACCTATTGAAAAATCGTTTAAAGCTGTTATGCCTTATATCAGTGTTATTTTAGTAGTTTTAGCTCTGATTGTTGTGTTTCCACAAATCGTACTCTTCATGAATTAAAAGGCAGCGATGCCTAAAATGCACATGTTAAATGGCATCTAATCACGTTATGATATTTATATCAGGATGCGGCTAGATGCTTATTTTATAGCAATATGAAATAAAGTATCAATTTTTAATTCAAACTTGAGAGTCTCATTTCATTTATGCTTGCGAGCACAAGTTGATTTAGTGTTATGTTGGACGACGTGTTTGGGAGATGTTTTTTAGAGTAGATGATATACATTAAAACTGAGGAGGCAATATGTATAAAGTAGCAATTACAAGTGAATTTTTTGGAAGGTTTTCCGATGCCGCTTACAAAGTTCTTGAAGAAGCTGGTCTAGAGGTTATCAGAAATCCATATGATAAAGAGCCTAATGAAGAAGAAATTATTGCCATGGCATCAGAAGCTGATGCCCTTATCTGTGACCTTGAAAAAATTACAAAACGCGTCATAGATGCTGTTCCAAATTTGAAAATTATCGCACGTAGAGGTGTAGGCGTCGATAGTGTTGACTGTGCCTATGCCGAGTCAAAAGATATTGAGGTTGCAAGGACGCTTGGCGTTGTTGAAACGCCGGTTGCCGATTTAGTCCTCAATTACATTTTAAATGCAGCAAGAGCAACGGCAATGATGAGCGATGCTATGCATGAAAAAAAATGGGAAAAAGTACTTGGTAGAAATGTAAATGCTTTAACCCTTGGTGTTGTGGGACTAGGCGCTATTGGCAAAGAAGTTGTTAAGAGGGCAAGTGCTTTTGGAATGCAAATTAACTATACGGATTTATTCGCTTGGGAAGAAGGCGAAGAAAAGTATGGCATGAAAAAAATGGCGCTTGAAGAACTCTTGGCATCAAGTGATGTTATAACCTTACACACGCCGTTAAATGAAGGAACCCGAGGTCTTATTAATAAAGAAACGCTATCAAAAATGAAAAAAGACGCTGTGCTTATTAATACTGCTCGCGGAGCTGTTATAGATGAATTAGCCTTATATGAAGCGCTTAAAAACAAGGCTATTGGGCATGCCTATATAGATGTGTTCGAAGTTGAACCAAATACGACGACCCCTCTAAATACCCTTTCAAACTGTACGCTAACACCACATGTTGGCACATTTACGAGAGAAACCTTTATTGCAATGGATGTGAAGGCGGCAGAAAACGTGGTTGCTAAATTAAAGAACTAAGCACGATAGAAAGGTGTTATGATGTTAAAAAGTCAAGAAATGAGAACCATTGCCGTTGAAATGGACGCGCTGAAACAAGGCATGGGATGGACGGCTAACGATTTATCAAAACCTCAAATATTTATACAAAGTACTTATGGAGATAGTCATCCAGGTAGCGTCCACCTCAACCGACTTGTGAAAGCAGCAGAAAAGAAATTTACAAGTATTGACCACAAAGCAGCAAAGTATTATGCAACAGACATTTGTGATGGTATCGCGCAGGGACACGATGGTATGAACTATTCGCTCCTATCACGAGAAGCAATCTGTAACATGATAGAGATTCAAGCAAAGGCAACACCTTTTGATGGCGGCATGTTTATTTGTAGTTGTGATAAGGGAATTCCTGCACATCTCAAGGCCATAGCAAGGCTCGATATGCCATCAATTGTCGTCACTGGTGGCGTCATGAAATCAGGTCCTAATATGCTCACCCTTGAACAAATTGGAACCTACAATGCCATGCTTGAGCGACATGAAATTACACCAGAGGCATTTGCTCAGAAACAATCTGAGGCATGTCCAACCTGTGGCGCATGCCAGTTTATGGGGACGGCGATTACGATGCAAGTCATGACAGAAGCTCTTGGATTATGCCTTCCTGGTGTTGCAGTGACACCTGCTGTCATGGGTAAACTCGATACGCTCACAGAGGATTCGGCACTTGCGCTTGCAGAATTGATAAAAAAAGATATTAAACCATCAGATATTCTAACGAAAGAAGCTTTTGAAAATGCCATAATGGTACATGCCGCTGTGGCAGGATCTAGTAATGTTCTCCTTCATTTACCTGCAATTGCCTATGAACTGGGAATAGAGATTACAGCAGATGACTTTGACCGTATTCACCGCCAAATTCCATATCTCGCAAATGTAAGACCAAGTGGCAAGTACCCCTCAGAGTTCTTTTGGTATGCAGGTGGCGTTCCAATGATTATGTCTCATATCAAAGCGTATTTACACCTTGATGTCATGACAGTGACAGGCAAAACGCTTGGTGAAAACTTGGAAGCCCTTGAAGCCTCACATTATTTTGAAACACAAATCAAACAACTAGAAGCCTTTGATATTGATAAGGAAGATGTTATTAAACCCCTGGACCGTCCAATACAAAAAGAGGGTGCTATAGCCGTGTTGAAAGGCAATTTGGCCCCAGAAGGAGCCGTGATAAAGCACTCTGCTGTGGACCCATCCATGCATCAGACCGTTTTGCGAGCACGTGTTTTTGAGAGTGAAGAATACGCATATCGTGCGACCATAGATGGTACGGTGAAACCTGGCGATGCTGTCGTTATTAAAAATGAAGGCCCCAAAGGCAGTGGAATGCCTGAAATGTTCTATACGACAGAAGCCATCGCATCTAATCCAAAACTTATTGCGACAACAGCGCTGATTACGGATGGTCGTTTTTCTGGTGCAACTAGAGGTCCAGCGATTGGTCATATTTCGCCAGAGGCTTGTGTAGGTGGCCCTATTGGATTAGTGGAAGAGGGGGATTTGATTGAGATTGATATCCCTGCTAGAGGACTTAATATTGTCGGTATAGCAAACCAAAAGTGTTCCCAAGAGCACGTTGAAAAGGTTTTAGAAGAAAGACGTAGCAAATGGAAGCCACCTGTATTCGAAAAAGGATCGAGTGTTCTTAATCAATATAGAAAACTTGCAGTGTCTGCGATAAAAGGTGGTTATATAGAATAGAAAAATCTCATTAAGCATCTCTTAAAATGAGTCACGATGATTGTACAAAAGATAACAATACAAATACATCTTTGTATGAATACGATTGTTTTGATGACGTTTTAAGAGATGTTTTAGGTTCAACAATCTTTCGATGCGTTGATTAAGCTTTGCAAATAAGGGCATTAATAAGACAGAGGTTAATGTACAATGGGCATGACTTGATCTATATAAAGAAAGAGGTATTTATGAACATAATTAATATGAGAAGAAGTGTAAGACAGTTTACCCAAGAACCTGTTCAAGAGGTCGCCATTCTCGAAATTCTGAAATCTGGTATGCAGGCACCGTCTGCTGGCAATCAACAACCGTGGGAATTTATTGTTATAAAAGATGAGGATAAGCGGTTTGAACTCTCTAAAATGAGCCCTTATGCAGAACCTATCAAGAGAGCACCACTTGCTATCGTCCTTTTGGCTAATCTCACCAATTTAAATTTCCCTCAATTTTGGCACCAAGATTTAAGCAATGCATCTCAAAACATGTTGCTCGAAGTGGTGAATCAATCACTAGGTGCAGTATGGTTGGGCGTTGCCCCAGATGAAGATAGAACCACATACATAAAAAATTGCTTATCACTTCCAGAGGATGTAGAGCCCTTTTGTATCTTAGCGATTGGTCACCCTTTGGAGTCTAATGCAAATCATTATGTCAATCGTTTTAAAGAGGAACGTATTTATTATGAGGTTTATGGCGAATAAGGGGTTTGCAGTCATGCATTGTCATGTTAGAATAGGACTAAAAACAGGATGTAACGGAGGCAATGATGGCAGATATTAAATTTGAAATAGTAAAGCATATTGGTGTGATTTCAGAGAATAATAAAGGGTGGAAAAAAGAACTTAATTTAATAAGCTGGAATGATCGCGCGCCTAAATATGATCTTCGTGATTGGTCACCTGATCATGAAAAAATGGGAAAAGGACTAACACTTAGCAAGGAAGAAATCCTTTCACTAAAAGCATTATTTGAACATCTTGATTAAATAAAAAACTGAGATGGATAATGTGTTGCGAGTGTGGGAAAGAGAATCTTATAGTATAAAAAAACCTTAATCTTATCCCAAAAGGGAAGTGGATTAAGGTTTTGTATGTTGTAGGTTTTTGATGCGATCAATTAAGATAGCTCCTTGTTACGTGGATCAAAGGGATTGTTTTTGACAGCCGTAGAGAAGAGATATGGATATTCTACCTGTAAGTGAGACATATAGACCACCCATTCAACGGCAAGTTGTTTGTACACGCGATCGATATCTATTTTAAGATGTTCTAAATCTTCCTTCGTAAGGGCATCTAGAGGTCTATGCTTTAATTCATCAGCCAGATGGAAAAGTGTCATTAAGACATCAGAAAAAGGCCCGTGTTCATGGATGGTTGGATTTGTAATCAAATTGATGATGAGTGTTTTATGGTGGGATAGTAGGTTATCTAAATGTTTTACATCAATAAATGCCATCGTTACACTCGGTTTGTGAGATTTAATTTTGTGCGTTAAGGTATTGTATTTGGATTCATCCCACTCAAAATCTATTGTGGTTTCAAGACGGTCAGCAATAACTTTTTCATCAGAACGGACAAAATGATTGAGGACGTCATTTCCAAGCTCTTGGTAAAAAAGACCGATGAGCATGTTAAGTTTCTTTGTAATTTGACGTTCGTCTCTGGCTTCGATGAGCTTTTCCAGGACAACAGAGACAAAAAACACTTCTAGTGGGATAAAAGCTACATCGCCAAGTAAGTAGATTAAGACATGATGTACATCTTTAAAGACGAGGTAGTGTACGTAGTGAAGTATAATTGAGAGACCAATAAGTCCTGCGCCAATGATAAAGGTCCGTTTGTATTTTTTCATAAAGCCTCCGTTTACTTGATAGTGTATTTCATTCAACCTTATACAATCTAACAGTTTAGCATGTGGGCTGTCAACCGTAATCTTATAAAACAGTGTGGACTTAAGGCGTTTTGACGCGTAATCTAACTTGGTTTAATCCCTAAACTATGGTAAAATCAAGCGATAGTTTTAAACCTAATAAAGAGCATTTTGCTGTTTTCAGGTGTTGGAATGGGGCATGTGCCTAAAGAAAAAAGTACAGAGAATATTACGAAATATGAGGAAATAGGGATGGAAAAGAACATCGAAAAAAAGATAGGTTTAAAAACGTTTGAGGGTGTGTATACACCGACATTGTTAACGATTCTAGGGGTTATACTTTACCTAAGACTCGGTTGGGTTGTTGGAAATGTTGGGTTCTATGCGACGCTAATAATTATTTTTTTCGCACATGCGATTACATTTACAACAGCGCTTTCGATGTCGTCAATGCTCACAAACATAAAAATAGGCAATGGTGGTGCCTATGCAATCATTACACATTCACTTGGCCTTGAAATGGGCGGCGCTATAGGTGTACCGCTGTATATTTCCCAGTCCATCTCAGTGGCCTTTTATATAACGGGTTTTAGTGAACTGTGGCATACGTTTTTTCCACATCATAATATGATGATTGTTGGCATTGCCACATGGGCTATTTTGTCATTGATTTCATTAAAAAGTGCTAAATTAGCTTTTAGGATTCAATATGTTATTTTATTGGCAGTAGCGCTTTCTATTATTTCATTTTTGACCGGTCCAAACTTGAACACAACTGGCGTGGTGCTTCAAGGCTCGTTTAAAGAAGCAAGTTTTTGGACGACATTTGCCCTTTTCTTTCCCGCGGTTACAGGTGTCTTAACAGGTGCAACCATGTCGGGTGACTTGGCAAATCCAAGAGAGAGCATTATCAAAGGCACGCTTGCTGCCATTGCAACAGGTTTGTTTGTCTACATTTTTGTAGCATATTGGTTTGCACATCAAGCAGATCAAGCCGTTCTCTTAAGTAATAAATCGATTATTTTTGATCTTGCAAGTGTCCGAATTTTGGTTGTGGCCGGGGTAATGGGGGCAGTACTTTCTTCCGCTTTATCGACATTAGTAAGTGCTCCGAGAACCTTATCAGCCCTTGCAGAGAATCACGTTGTGCCATTCCATAAAGTTCTTTCTAAGAAAAATAGTCGTGGTGAGCCTTTTAATGCTATTGTTTTTTCATCTGTGATCTCTCTTGTGGTTATCATTGCAGGAAATTTGGATAGTCTGGCAACACTTCTGACCATGTTTTTTTTAACCACGTATGGGATGATTAATCTCGTGGTTTTACTTGAGCAGTTTACAGGGATTATAAGCTATCGACCGAGCTTAAAAATGTCCATAGCCGTTCCAATTATCGGGACACTTGGTTGTATTTCTGTCATGTTGTTAATCGACCCACTTTTCACGTTTGTGACCTACGTGATAATCATCATGATTTATTATGCCCTTAAAAAAAGAAATTTTGCATCGCCACAGGGAGATGTAAGAGGTGGTATTTTTATTTCGATTTCCGAGTGGGCAGCTCAAAAGTCATCTGCTATACCATATCATCCAAGACTTTGGAAACCTTCAGTTGTGATACCTGTTGAGCTTCCAGAGGATTTTCGTAGGATATCTAGATTTGTACATAATCTCATATATCCCTCTGGTCGTATGTACTA
>Ga0194138_10001709_pt1 | contig 10495 bp, 10 predicted proteins | sample TARM_MetaG_T2_14_FD_134022 | JGI IMG/M metagenome (GOLD analysis project Ga0194138, IMG submission 134022) | Freshwater microbial communities from Pennsylvania, USA, analyzing microbe dynamics in response to fracking - TARM_MetaG_T2_14 (version 2) | ecosystem: Environmental > Aquatic >...
TCGCCAAACAGCATGCGGGTTTTATCATTGAAGAACAATTCGTTCTCGATTCCGGCATAACCTTTACCCATTCCGCGTTTCATAATGATGATGTTTTTGGCTTCGTGGGCGTTTATAATCGGCATTCCGTAAATCGGGCTTGACGGATCGTCGTATGCCGCAGGGTTCACCACATCGTTGGCACCTACCACAATGGCCACATCCACGTTGGGCATATCCGGGTTGATGTCATCCATTTCAACTAACTTTTCATAAGGAACATCGGCTTCGGCCAGCAACACGTTCATGTGCCCCGGCATTCTTCCGGCAACAGGGTGAATGGCATATTTCACCTCCACACCTTTTCCTTCGAGCAGAGTGTCCAGTTCGTGGGCAATGTGCTGGGCCTGTGCAACTGCCAGTCCGTAACCGGGAATCACCACAATTTTTCGTGAATAGCTCATCAAAACAGCGGCATCGCTCAGGGTAATTTCTTTAATATTTCCCTGTTCGCGTTCAGCGGCTGCGCCACCTCCGCCAAAGGCACCGATAATAACATTTATGAGCGAGCGGTTCATTGCTTTACACATCAGTATGGTAAGTATCATACCGGCTGCGCCTACCAGTATCCCACCCAGAATCATTGCCTGGTTGTTGTAGATAAAACCGGCCATGGCTGCGGCAATACCGGTAAATGCGTTCAATAATGAAATTACCACCGGCATGTCGGCACCGCCAATGGGCATTACAAACATGACACCGTAAACAAGCGAGATGGCCGTTAATGCATAAATAGCCCAAAGCATTTCAGCAGGCGGGTTGGGCGAAAGAATTATGAAAACTCCCAATGCAATGGTTACTACCAATAAAACCAGGTTCAGATAAGTCATAAATGGTTTCATTATGTCCCCCACGCGGCCGTCGAGCTTTCCGAAAGCGATTAAACTACCACTAAAAGCGATTGCTCCGATGATTAACCCCAGAACTGTAACCAGTATGGAGCCGACATCACCTGCCGCTGCGGCCGGGTACTCCAGCAGTGCAACCAGCATGGAAGCGCCGCCACCTGTAGCATTGTAAATTGAAACCAGCTGGGGCATTGCAGTCATTTTTACTTTGCGGGCAACCATCCACCCAATGGCAGCACCAACTCCGATGGCTGCAAAAATAATCCAGATATTAGTTAACGAAATTCCTTCGCCATCACTGTTGCGGTGTAACAACAATGTAGTAATCATTGCCAGCCCCATACCTCCGGCAGCCCAAAGATTTCCGCGTCGGGCAGTTTCGGGGTGCGAAAGCATTTTCAGCCCCACCACAAATAGAAGGGCGGCAATCAGGTAGCTCAGTTCGAGCAGGGTGTCGCCTACCGTAAATTCTGTTCCGTTTATTACTTCTAAAACTTTATCCATGACTTCCTACTTTTTTTTCTTCTTAAACATTTCGAGCATCCTGTCGGTAACCGCAAAACCGCCCACCACGTTAAGGGTTCCGAACATGAGCGCCAGTATTCCCAGCACCAGTTCAAGTGAGAACCGGGAAAGATCGGCGTGACCAACCAGGATAATACCTCCGATAATAATTACCCCACTGATGGCATTGGCTCCCGACATGAGCGGGGTGTGCAATACCGCGGGCACATTGGAAATCACTTCAATACCCAAGAAAATGGATAAAGCGATAATAAAAATGGATTCCTTGTTTTCCAGGAAAAAAATCAGTACTTGTTCCATATCTGGTTTTTTTATTTGTTTTCTATAACTGATTTAACGCGTTCGTTGTACAATTCACCTTCATTGGTAATACAGGTGCCTTTTACAATATCATCGTCAAAATTGAGGTTGAGCGCCCCTTCTTCGCCAATGATAAGTTTTAAAAAATTCAGCACATTTTTACCAAACATGCGGCTGGCATCCACCGGCATTTGCGACGGATAGTTAGATTCACCAACAATTGTCACCCTCTTGTGCTGAATTGTTTTATCGTTTTCAGTGAGCTCGCAGTTGCCACCTGTTGAAGCTGCAAGGTCAATAATTACCGAACCCGGCTTCATGGTTTCAACTGTTTCTTTTGAAATGAGTACCGGTGCTTTTTTGCCGGGAATTTGTGCGGTACAAATAATCACATTTGCTTTGGCAGCATGGTCATTAACAGCTTGCTGTTGCTTCTTTTTGTATTCCTCGGTTTGCTCCACTGCATAACCGCCGGCATCTTTGTCCTCGGTGGCACCTTCCACTTCCACAAATTTTCCTCCGAGGCTCATCACCTCTTCTTTCACTGCCGAGCGCACATCGAATACCTGCACCTGGGCACCCAGTTTCCGCGATGTGGCAATGGCCTGCAACCCGGCTACACCCGCTCCCAAAATCAACACATTGGCCGGACGAATGGTTCCGGCAGCCGTCATAAACATCGGGAAAAAAGTGGGAAGTTTCATGGCTCCCTCGAGCACTGCTTTGTAACCGGCCACGGTTGCCATCGACGATAATATGTCCATGGCCTGGGCACGTGTGGTGCGCGGAATGGAATCGAGGCTGAAAGTGGTAATTCCTTTTTCAAGAAAAGTTTTTACCAGTTCGGTTTCCCAAAGCGGGTTAAAAGCGCTAATCCACACCTGGTCTTTCCCGATTTTTTTGATATCCTCAGCAACTGGCGGCTGAATTTGTAGAAGCACATCCGATTTTTCGAAAACCTCTTTACGCGAAACTACTTTTGCACCGGCGTTCTCGTAATCGGCATCGGTAGCCAGGGCATTTGCACCTGCATCCTGCTCTACCCAAACCTCCACTTTCAGATCGGAAAGGCCCTGAACAGTTTCAGGGAGCAAAGCTACGCGGTTTTCATTGCTTTGTTCTTTTAATAATCCAAGAATCATATTTTGTTTGATTTAGATGAATTTGCCCGCAAATTTAATAATTATTATTTACCGTTAACGTTAACGGGAAAGTTTTTTATTCAGAAATTATTTAATTTATCAACAATAAGTACTTGATTGATTAACAACTGAAAGCTACACTTTGAACCATGCAAAAATTATTCAAATTTTCAGGCTTCTGATTTTCGAATGGTTTCGAGATAAAGTTCTTCCACTTTTTGGCGTGCCCACGGCATGCGGCGTAAAAACTTTAAGCTCGATTTTATGCTGGGATCGTTACGGAAACAGTTGATACGGATTCGGTTGCCCAACTCCTCCCAGCCATAAAAACTAACGAGGTAAACAACAATGGCCTCGAGTGTTTTACCGTGAAGCGGATTATTGGGTTGTGACATATTATTAAATTGAAAAATTGTCAAATTGTGAAATTGATTTCTTTGCCTACTGCCATTTGCCAATTGCATTTTTGCTATTTTTTTTGGTTCACTGCCAACTGTTTGTTGCCTGTTACCTGCTTTAAACCTTAAGTCCTTCAAGCAGTTTAATGTATAAATCAATTCCGGCCAGTATTTCACTTTTATAAATAAATTCGTCAGCCGAATGCGAGCGCGCCGAATCGCCCGGTCCCATTTTCACCGAGGGAAATGGAATAATTGCCTGATCCGAAGTGGTAGGTGAACCGTAAACCTTAATCCCCAATTCTTGTGCTTTGCGGGCAAACGGATGACTTAAACTCACGCCCGAGGAATTCAATCTGAAAGAGCGGGGTTTTACTTCGGAACTGATTAATTCTTTAATAATTTTTGCTGCTTTTTTGTTCGGGTAATGTTCGTTGGTGCGCACATCCACCACAAAATGGCAAACATCGGGCACCACGTTATGCTGCGTACCTGCCTCGATTTGAGTAACACTCATCTTAACCTCTCCCAGCACTTCCGATATTTTTTCAAATTTAAAATCCCTGATTTTCTGAATATCATCCAGCGCCTTGTAGAGTGCGTTTTCGCCTTCTTCGCGGGCAGCATGACCCGATCTCCCGTGAGCAAAACAATCGAGTACCAGCAGCCCTTTTTCGGCAATGGCCAGTTCCATGCGGGTAGGTTCGCCCACTATTGAAAAATTCACAAGTGCAATTTCAGGTAGTGTTATTTCCAGCCCGTGCCTGCCCGAAATTTCTTCTTCGGCAGTGGCGGCAAAAACCAGGTTGTAAGGTAAATCCGCGCGTTCATAAAAATGAATAAAAACAGCCAGCAGTGCAACCAACGGGCCGCCGGCATCGTTGCTGCCGAGCCCGTAAAGTTTGTCTCCCTCATCAATAGCCTTAAACGGATCAAGTTTATATCCTTTTGCCGGCCGCACCGTATCGATGTGCGAATTCAGCAAAATTACGGGTTTCCCGGGTTTGTTATGCTTATTAAAAGCCCAGGTATTGTTTTGCCGGGTTTTATAAGGAATATTTTCTTTATCCAGAAAATGCCGGATTATCGCAGCAGCTTTCGCTTCTTCTTTACTGAACGACGGGGTTGCGATAAGATTTCTGAGCAGGTCAATATATTTCTCCATTACCATTAAAAAATTCGAAGGTGCAAAATTGGTAAAAAAACCGGAATTAACTCAAAAGTAATTTGTGTTATATTTGTTGTCAAATTAAAAAGCATGTCATCAGAATTTTTTTCCAGTGAACAAAAACAGCTGGCCAGGTTTGCAAGAGCGCTGGGTCACCCGGTCCGGATTTATATTATGGAACTGCTGTCGAAACAGTCGTGCTGTTACAGCGGCGATCTTTCGGAAGACCTGCCCATTGCCAAATCCACCCTTTCGCAACATTTAAAAGAGCTGAAAAGTGCCGGTTTAATCCAGGGCGAAATTGAAGCACCGAAAATTAAGTACTGCGTGAACACGGAGAACTGGGAAAAAGCCAGGAGCCTTTTTAAAATTCTGCTGAAAATCTGAATCAACACACGGCAGAAACTACAAATTATTTGGGTTACAGCATCAAAATAAAAAACCTGCCCAAATCATAATTCAGGATAATGGCACACCAATAACACAAAAATAACTACCAAATATCCCACATTTTTCTTAATTTTGTATGAATTTATTACGAACATTAGCCCGTACTGAAAAAAACAATAAAAACCCGATTATCATGAAAAGAAGAGATTTTCTTGTTACAGGAACTGTACTTGGAGTAGGCGGAACATTGCTGCCCAATTTTGGAGGACTTAATGCCATAGGGCTACCGGCCAATAATGGGGAATACGATTTGGCTGCCGTAAGGGGTGGTGAAGTTACTGCTATGTATGACAAGGCAATGGAAGCACTTGGAGGAATTGAAAGTTTTGTTAAAACCGGGCAAAAAGTTCTGGTAAAACCAAATATTGGCTGGGACGCACCTCCGGAAAGGGCAGCCAATACCAACCCGCAGCTGGTGGCACATATCATAAAAGACTGTTTGAGAGCCGGTGCTTCCGAGGTGGTGGTATTCGATCATACCTGTGACCAGGGTGACAGGTGTTACCAAAACAGTGGAATAGAAAAAGCTGCACGTGATGCCGGCGCAAGGGTGGTTACCGGAAGCAACGAATCATTCTATCAGGAAGTTTCAGTTTCGGGCGGCAAAAGCTTAAAAACTACAAAAATACACCAGGAACTGGCCAGCGCCGATGTATTTATTAATGTTCCCATACTGAAACATCATAGCTCAACCATAGTAACCCTCTCCATGAAAAACCTGATGGGAGTGGTATGGGACCGCAGGTATTATCATGCCAACGACCTCAGCCAATGCATTGCCGATTTTCTTACCTACCGCAAACCCGACCTCAATATTGTGGATGGTTACCGTATGCTGACCCGTAACGGCCCCAAAGGAGTTTCTGAAGATGATGTTGCCGATTTGAAAGCTCTTATTGCCGGGAAGGACATTGTAGCTGTTGATTCTGCTGCTACTCTGATGTTTGGAAGCAAACCGAACGACATTAACCATATCCGGATAGCCAATGAAATGGGAATAGGAACTACCGATCTCGATAATCTGGCAATCAAGAGAATTAAGATGGGTTAAACCCTTTCAGATCAGAAATTCATTTTATGAAGGTGTATAAATTTCTCAGAAGAGGAAGAATAATTATTGCTGCAGCAATGCTGGCAATGACGTTTATTTTATTTGTCGATATTTACGAATGGTTTCCTGAAAAATGGTTCGACAGCGTAATTTATCTGCAATTTGTGCCTTCGGTGTTACACTTCATTGCCGTTTTTTCTCTTTTAACAGCGGGAGGATTTGTTGCAGTATTACTGCTGACTTTACTTACAGGCCGCATATATTGTTCGGTAATTTGCCCCTTGGGAATTTTGCAGGATGTAGTGAACCGGATTTCCAGGTGGAGATCGCGCAAAAAACGTTTTTTCAGGTTTAAAAAAGCGCATCCTGTTTTGCGGTATCTTTTCCTGGGAATTATGGTGGTGGCCATTATTTTTGGGGCAGGCTTTATTGCCACATGGCTCGACCCGTACAGCATTGCCGGCAGGGCATTCACCTATTTATTCAAACCTGCAGTAGTGTGGCTGAACAATACCGTAACACCCGTTTTAAACGATGCGGGTTTGTACTCGGCTTCTCATAAAAACCTGATGCACCCCTCTGTTCTGCCTTTCATTTTGTCTTTTGCAGTGATTGTTGCAATTGGCTATTTTGCCTGGAAAAGAGGAAGACTTTTCTGCAACACAATATGCCCGGTAGGAACCCTGCTTGGCGAAGTTTCCAGGTTTTCACTGTTTAAAGTCAGGTTCAATCACACCACCTGCACACGTTGCGGAAAATGTGCAGCGGTGTGCAAAAGCGAATGCATCGATACAAAAAACAAAAAAGTGGATTATACACGCTGTGTTGCCTGCTTCAACTGCCTCGATGTGTGTCCTGAGTCGGCACTTTCATTCAGCCCGGTAAAATTAAAGCAACCCCGTAAAAGTACTCCCGAACCTGCCCCGGGATACGCAGTTTCAACGCACCAGCACGACAAAAACAGGAGGAAAATCCTGGTAACCCTTCTAACTCTGCTGGCAGGAAAACGTATTTACGCCCTCAAAAAAAATAAAATGCCCGACCAGCAAAAAAATTTACTGCTTAGCGAGAAGGACCACCCTGTAGCCCCGCCCGGCGCCAAAAGCATTGACCTTTTCAATTCTATTTGTACCGGCTGTTCGCTTTGTGTAACCGCCTGCCCGACTGGCGTTTTACAACCCGCACTCACCGAATACGGCTTGCGCGGATTCATGCAACCACACATGGATTACATCACCAATTTCTGCAATTTCGATTGCGTGAAATGCGGTGAAGTTTGCCCAACCGGTGCCATATTGCCGCTGACAAAGGAAGAAAAACATTTGACCCAATTGGGAAAAGCGGTTTTTGTGGAACAAAATTGTGTGGTATATACCGACGGAACCGATTGCGGAGCCTGTTCGGAACATTGCCCTACCAAAGCCGTGAATATGGTTCCCTATAAAAACGGATTGTTAATTCCTGAAGTGGACGATTCAATATGTATTGGCTGCGGTGCCTGCGAACATGCCTGTCCGGTTGAAGCTCCGTTTAAAGCTATCTACGTAAACGGAAATGCCGTGCATCAATTGGCCGAAAAGCCTGATTTTGGAGAGAAAAAAGTAATTGATGATGATGCCGATTTCCCATTCTGATTGATTTTTTTCGATTTTCCCCATCATCCTTTTAATTAATTTAAAAAAAAATTGCGCTCCTGTTGCTGGTTAAAAACATGTTCGTATTTTTGCGAACAGCAAACTATTAATTTAAAAAAGATGGACATAAAAATTTTAGGTACAGGCTGCCCCAAATGCAAGGCATTGGAGAAAGCAGCCAAAGACGCAGTTTCCCAGACTGGCGTGGATGCAACCGTATCGAAAGTGGAAGATATTATGCAAATAATGCAATTTGGTGTGATGACCACACCTGCGTTGGTAGTTGACGGGAAAGTTGTGGTAAAAGGCCGCGTTCCGGGTATTGACGAAATCAAGAATTTTATAACCAAATAAAAAATCAAAAGATATGAAACGAGCATGTAAAATATTTACACATAGGAGGATAATTAAAATACATGCGAGTTCCATACTATACCTTTAAAAATTAACAATTTTAATAGTATGAAAACAACAATAGGATTTATCGGCGGAGGAAGAATTACACGAATTTTCCTCGAAGGGTTTAAAAACAAAACCGTTGAATTTACAGCGGTAAAAGTGTTCGACTCCAACAGCGAAACACTCGATGCACTTGCAAGTGATTTTCCGGAAATAAAAAAAGCCGAAACACCCGAAGAAGCGGCGCAGACAAAAGTTGTGGTAATTGCAGTTCACCCACCGGTGGTTATGGAAACGCTCGATAAAATTGCCGGGGTGGTAAACGAAGTAACTTTTGTGGTTTCGCTGGCACCAAAAATTACCATCGAAAAAATAGCTTCGAAGGTAAAAACCGCCAACATCGTGCGGATGATTCCCAACGCAACTTCCTATATTAACAAAGGATACAATCCGCTGGCGTTTCACCCGGCTATGCTGAAAAAAGAAAAAAAGCATATCAAAAAACTGTTTAAGCCGCTGGGCAAAACCTTTGAAACCGAGGAACACAAACTGGAAGGTTATGCTATCATTTCGGGTATGTTGCCCACCTATTTCTGGTTTCAGTGGCAGGAGCTGGAGGCCATTGGCGAAAAAACCGGTCTCTCAAAAGAAGAAGCCGCAAAAACCATTCGCACCACCCTGAAAAATGCCATCAAATTGTATTACAAATCAGGCTTAACACCTGAGGAAGTGATGGATTTAATCCCGGTAAAACCCATCGGCGAAAACGAAGAGGAAATTAAAAATACTTTGAATTCCAAATTGCTGGGATTGTTCGAAAAGATTAAACCCTGAAACAGAATATGGACTGGAAAAAAGAGATTAAAATTTTAGGGTGGATTGTTGTCGTTTTTGTGTTTGCCTATTTTATGCCCCTCGAAAGCGCACGGTTTACTGAAGCGATTATGGCCATGTTCGATTTGGCCAAATGGTACGCACAGGAACATGTGATTTTGTGCCTGCTACCAGCCTTTTTTATCGCCGGTGTAATTGCCGTATTTGTAAGCCAGGGTGCCGTAATGAAATACTTTGGCGCCAAAGCAAAAAAATGGGTGGCCTACACGGTCGCTTCCGTTTCAGGAACCATTCTGGCAGTGTGCAGTTGCACTATTTTGCCGCTGTTTTCAAGCATTCACAAACGCGGGGCAGGCCTCGGACCGGCGATTGCCTTTTTGTATTCAGGCCCGGCGATTAATATCCTGGCTATTATTTTAACAGCACGCATTTTGGGTTTTGAAATGGGTGTTGCACGGGTAATCGGCGCAGTGGTTTTTGCCGTGGTCATCGGCTCCGTTATGTCACTCATTTACCGCAAAGAAGAAAAAGCAAAAAATGAAGAGCAACTGAGTTTTCCTGATGTGCCCGAAAAACGCCCCATGTGGCAAACATCGCTTCACTTTTTCACGCTGGTACTGATTCTCGTTTTTGCCAACTGGGGAAAACCGGCCGACGGTGTACCCGATGGCACCTGGTACTGGATTTGGGCCAATAAATGGTACATCACTTCGGCATTCGGGCTGGTACTTGTTTATTCATTAATTGCCATTCTGAAAATCAGATGGCAGCATGTGCTGCTGGCCGCAGTTGCTACAGCAGCTTCAGCATTTTTAAGTTCATCACCGCTCATTCCAATGGTGGTTGCCATTGCCGGGCTCAGCGTAATTACCTTAATCGATAAACGGGATCAGGATAATAAAGAATGGACCATTTCGGCATGGGATTTCACCAAGCAAATAATGCCGCTGCTGGCCATTGGTGTGCTGGCCGCCGGTTTTTTGCTCGGCTCAACCCACGACGATACGGCGATGGCAGGAATTATTCCTAATGAATGGGTAGCCGGTTTGGTTGGAGGAAATTCGGTTTTCTCCAATTTCTTCGCTTCCATCGTAGGCGCTTTTATGTATTTTGCCACACTTACTGAAGTGCCAATTTTACAGGGACTTATTGCAGCCGGAATGGGAAAGGGACCGGCCCTGGCACTGTTACTTGCAGGCCCGTCACTTTCATTGCCAAACATGCTCGTAATACGAGGCGTGATAGGAACACAAAAAACGTTGGTTTATGTTCTGCTGGTGGTGGTAATGGCAACCATGTCAGGATTAATTTATGGAACATTCTTTTAAAAACTTGAATTTAAATAATCCAACAATTTTGCAATTTAACAGTTTAACAATTTCACCATGAAAATTTTAATTCTTTGCACCGGCAACAGTTGTCGCAGCCAGATGGCACACGGATTTTTAAAGTCGTTTGACGACAGGCTGAAAGTAGCTTCGGCAGGTACCGAGGCTTCCGGAAAACTGAACCACAAAGCCGTGGAAGTGATGAAAGAAATCGGTATCGACATCAGCGACCACACTTCGGATTCCGTTGATTTATACCTCGACAAAAAATGGGACTACGTGATTACCGTTTGCGGCGGTGCCAACGAAAACTGCCCGGCTTTTCTCGGCAAAGTAAAACACCGGCTGCACATCGGGTTCGACGACCCGTCACACGCCA
>Ga0194138_10001710_pt1 | contig 10494 bp, 13 predicted proteins | sample TARM_MetaG_T2_14_FD_134022 | JGI IMG/M metagenome (GOLD analysis project Ga0194138, IMG submission 134022) | Freshwater microbial communities from Pennsylvania, USA, analyzing microbe dynamics in response to fracking - TARM_MetaG_T2_14 (version 2) | ecosystem: Environmental > Aquatic >...
CTTACGACTTCTACTGATGATAGGTGAAAATATAAATCGTCCTTACGTTCGTTACCGTTAAAATCTACATACTCTACCGTGTGTTTAAACATCTAATCATCCTCCTAAGGGTTTGTTAATTATACTTGTGTTGTAGTTGTTGTAGTTGTGGTAGTAGGTTGTGTCATGGCTACTACTTCTTGAATACTAGGCATTGATGGTTCTTCAGTCTCAGTTCCATAAAGCATGTCAGTTAACGCTGTCCAAGCTTCTTCACTTACTTCATGACGAGCAATAGTGATACCAGCAGATGGATCTAGACCCATGTCTGATAAATCTACTGGAGTAGTTGAGTACTCCCATGAGAACGTAAGAGCATTTGGATCTTCATTAACTGTTTCATAAGCTCGTTCTGCTGGAGCTACTTTAGCGTTATAGATTAAGTGAATTTTCTCACCATAAGCATTTCCTTGAGTGTCGTTACCTACGATAGTAGAATATGCTAAACCAAATGGTACACGAGATTGTTGTCCGATATATACTCCTGGATGAATGGCTTCAGACCCATCACAAGCTTCGAACTCCGATGGATACGTATATGCATCGATAGATCCCTTTAGGTTTTCCGCAGATGTTAACGATAAATATTTCATGTTATCTGCGTATAGTGGAGTTTCTTCAGCTCCATCATTAGATTTTTTAACAGATGTTAATCCGCTCCAAGAAACACCATTTTGGTATTCACCTGTGATTGTATCTTGAACGAATAAGACACCTCGTCGGGTACCCGTTTCATATAGACGAGTTCCGATTTGATCCCATTGTAATTTAGACATTTATATTCCTCCTAATAAAATAGTTTTAGAGTCGTGTGATAGATATTATCGGTTGTAAAATATTGCGTTATCTTGCAATTGTGAAAATGAGACTCAATATCATCAGCTAACATACTGTCAGGGTTTAGATCCATGACTGTTAAAGAATAACCCTGTTTAGATAGGTACTTGGTATCGTCAGCATATAGAACGTTTTTAGTGTCCCGATTATACACTACACATGGATACTTCATCATATACCCTGATGGAGGTTGGAAATACACATTGGGCGTGAACATCTCTAGAGATGTTTGAAGATCTAATCTACTACCCATTCCACACACCTCCTAGTGTCGCTACTAACCTAGGTCTTTGAATTTCTATAGAATCCACTTCCCATTTAACGCCATCGATAGATATCCATCGAATATTATAATAGTTATTAAATGCGTAAGCATCTCCAACTAAAGATACCCTATGGTTAAGGGAGAGGTTGCTATTAATACGATCATCATCTCGATTAGAGGCAGATAATCTTAGCAAATCCCCCTTCATTCTTTTAGGGTGCTCGACTGGAGACCATACGCCAGGAACTGTTTGTTCTTGGGTAACATAGCCTACCAAGCCTGCAAATTTAGTCATATGTCATTATGCTAAAGTTGTAGTTGTAGTTGTAGTTGTTTTGTCAGCTTGACGAGTTCCATAAGTCAATCCGCCAAATTCGTCAGTTGCTCCAGTTGCTGCAACAGCACCTTCTACTAAGTGGATAGCTGATTTAGGCATAGTTAAAGCTCCTGATAGACGAGTTTCAATTAGATATTTATACTGGTTAAAGTCAATATCGAAATCATCAAAGTTAGTGATTTGACCACCTTTAGTAGCTCCAAGTTGATAGTCGCGTAAGTTAACAATAACTGCACCTTTACCGCTCATAAATGTAGTAGGTACAACTTTGTTAAGACCTAATCGATTTGCGATTGCTTCGTCTGATGGAATATCACCGAATAAGTATCGACCGTCTTGAGCCTTAAGTAATTTGATAGCTGATAATAGAGTTGGGTCAATATACATGTTAGGACGACCTGAACCTCGGTAATCAGCCATTGCTGTAATAACAGCTTCGATGAATGCGTCAGCATTAGCAAATGCTTTCTGAATAGTAAAGAACTCGTGATCTGTAATTACAGGACGGATGTTTTGTTCGTTAATCTTATCATCTGCTGAGAAGTCACGACCGTCACCAACTAAGATGGCGCGAGCAATTTCTTCTTTAAGCATAGTTTGCATTTCGACGTTCATGAACGAAACAACGTCAAAGTCTGTAATATCAATAATATCATCACGATCTAATTTCTGTTTCTTGTATACCGTAGTAGGTTGTGTTTGACGTTTAATTAAGCTAAAGAATTCTTCCTTCTTCATATCGCCTTTGATATAACCTTTAGCACGAGCTTCGTCTTCGGTTAAATCTGCTACTAAAGTTTTAACACGTGAAAATGGCGATTTAGATACGGCGTTAAGAATATCTAAATATTGCGTGTTAGTATCTTTGTAAAGGATTGGTGTGTTACCATTAGTTGAGTTATACGCATCTGGGAATAACATTTCAACTGAGTTAATACCGTGAGTGATTGTGTCGTCTTGTTCTGCTAGGAAATCTCGTAACGAGCTAGCTTTAGTTTGAAGAGCATGTTTTAGAATATCATTGTAATTATGTTTTAAAGTCTCATCTTGTTGCCCACCATCGGCTTGTTTACTGAATACGTTTTGTTTCATTTCTTCGTCATCTCCCTTTTCATCTTCATTATTAGTTTTAGAGTCTTCCTCTTCGTCAGCACTTTCAGTAACCATACCTAACAATGCATATACAGCTTGTTTTTGTTCATCGTTCATAGTGTCTATTACATCACCGATAGTCGTATCTTCACTATCAGCGTGTTCTAGTTCTTCATTATTGTCTAACAACTTTTCCACCTCTTCCAGCTCCTCATCTGTTAAATCGTCTAACACATCTTCACTCTCATCTTCGTCATCAATGACATCGTCTGACGCATGGATCAAAGTTCCTGGGTGGATTACACCAGTTTCCTCATCACCGTCTTCTGAGTGTTTCATAACTGTTTCGATCATAGCCCCCGGATTAGCAGCGGCTAGAACTAGACTGACTTCATAAATAGATCCATGGATAATATTGGATCCGTCACGTTTTAATCGTCTAGCCCCGATAGACATGGATGAAATGTCGCCATGTGTCAAAAGTTCTTTGGCGCTTAGCGCATCTTTGGTTTCGTTGAAATATCCGTAACCGTAGACGCCCTTGTCTTGATTCTGGAGCAACACATAACCCAAGACATTATTAGGACTATTGTAGTCATGGTTCCACACTAAGGGAACTTTTTGTCCATCGTTGTCTCGGAATGCGTTGTGCTTGATAGTTACGCCGTCGGAACATTTAATGTCGTTCTTCGTAACCCATCCAGCGAAATCGTAATCACGTTTCCCCACAATTAACTACCTCCTCTAGATTATTGTCACCATTTTGAAACGTAGCAAGCTTGGTCGGCTACATATAGTGAATCATTCTATACATTGTATTTGTATTTTTGTTATTCGACTACCGACCTTACTTTATGTATCAGGGGACGTGAGCGACCCATATAGTTAACCCTAATCGGGATTAACATCTTTAGATGGTTCTGGTGTACCTTTACTATTCTGCTTATTGTCAGCGATGTTAGGATTAAACAACTCATCAGCTCTAGGATCGTTGGACGGTTTCAATCCGATGATCTTTCTGATTTCATTCGAAGTCGTAATGTAATTACGTCTGAACGAATCTCCTAAATTACCAATAGTTTCAGCAGTTACAGTTTTAAACATGTCTCGATAAGACACTATGGTATGGCCTTGAGTTCGAGCCGTTTTAGTAATAAACTTTCGTCTAAATTCTGATACAATGTTATCAACAATAGGGTCGATAGTTCGACTGTAGTAGGTTCGCAACTCACCTTCGCTAGCCGTACCATTAAAAATGTTACCTGTCAAACCTAATTGATTATAGAACTCTTGTTTTAAACTGTTTACCGTTTCTGGAAGTTGAGGATTAGCAGGTCTATTGAGTTGCATAGCTTTCTCAGTTCCATCAACATACGCTATACCGTTATGACTTGTTGCGAGTTGAGCTTCGATGTCTCGTATGCGTTTTTCAGCCATCTGTCTTTGACTTTCAGTTTTGATACTGTACGGCAATGTTAGAAGTAGGTCTAATCTGTTAGACGAAGCCATTGCCTCAACATCATCTAGTTGGTTAAGTTTTCTAACTAGTCGTTGGAGTGTTGAATTGGTATCGTTTACTGTAGCATATAAAGGGTTCTCTATAATAGCCACATTCTTTTTATCCATAACTACATCTTCATAATTACCGGTCATATCGTTATATAATTTAACCTCTATATGTCTTGGAAACCATCTCACAATTTTACCGACTCGAAGAGATTTAATGTCGTAACTCCCTGATATGTCTGGGTTTAACGTGGTCTCAACAGGGACTACAGCGACGACACCTTCATCGAACATAGAATATACTAAATCTTGTACGAATTGCATATGTGTTTGATCAATGTTAGCTTCAACAGTTAAACATTCATTTAATCCTGAGTTTAAATTTTCTAGATCTTCATTACCAGGATTTATCTTAACATGTTTAAAAGTGGTCATCGACACGTCTATTGCAATTCGATTATAGATGGACGATACATAGGATGATGTATTAAAAAATACCGAACTCCTATGAGTAGGGCGAGATGTTGCAGGCCCTCTATCGTATTCTAAGTTCTTACCGTCGTTTGTGAATGCATTCCAGGCATGTTTTATTCTACTTGTTACTTTCATTCGAACGCCTCCTGGAACCGTTTATAAGCAACCCAGCTATCTAATAGAGCTGCGACATTATCTATTTTCTCGCTGTCGCGTTTCTTGGATAACTTTCGGTTACCGTTAGTATCTTCTATAGCTATAGAGTTACCCATAGCAAACTTCATTAACTCCTCGTCAAATAAGAGAAGTCTCTCAGATGCTAAATGACCTAACTCCCCTAAAGGAACAGATTCCGTTCTAGCACCTTGTATAACTTTAGTGACACCGTATTCGCCCCGTTCTTTAATCCACATATCTAAAATATCTTTAGCGTTATAAGGATCATACCCAAACGACACTACGGTATATTGATGGTCTATTAGAAATTCATCTAGATCTCGATAGACATCCATCATATTTAAGACTGCGCCATCCATCACTACTAAAGACCCTTCGTTAATAAATTCTTGATACTTATCCCTCATAGCCTTATCTAATTTCCTAACTTTAAGGTCGGACACATATGACCTAGTCTTAACCCCGAAATATCCATTAGTAAGTGGGAATAAGAACGTGAACGCTGTAAAGTCATCACCTTGTGATAAATCGGCACCCATGGAACATAACATGCCATCGAAATTCTGTTTCCTATGTGGTAAAGTATCCTCGTAAGTGAAGAAATAAGAAGCGCCTTCTACTGGTATACCAAAACGTTTAGCTAGAATATCATTTCTCTTAGATGGGACCGCTTCCATTCTATCAACGTCTTTTTGGTAAGTGTCATAAGATACTGTGGCTCCAAGATTAGGATTGGCTTTCAACCACATTTCAGGCATACCCACTTCGGAAACCTCGTCTAACTTATAATACCATATTGATGTATGTGGATCGAAGTAATCCCCTCTTAAAATATCTTGAAGTTCAAGTTTTATGGTATCTCCGACGCCATTACGAGTTGTACCTTCAGATGACGTTGCTACTATGACATAATCATCAACTTTAGAAGCCCCTTGTTCCAGCGCGCCAATAACGTCTTCTTTGACTCGACCCGATAACCACTCATCAACACTACTAATCTTTTGACCTAAGCCTTGTAATTTATCAACCGACATAGTACGAACTTCAATCTTAGAGTTCGTTAAGAAATTCTCAATACCTTTTTTAGTTGATGCTAGTTTTACTTTAGACCATGAGTTAGACTGAATATTACCTTGGGTCAAGAACTCATACAATGGTCCTCTAGATCTAGATATAGCTGTTCTAGCGGGATTCATAGTTTCCTCAGCCTGTTTCATAGTTGGAGCTGTAACTACCTGGTGCGTGGTCGAAGTGTCCGTTACTAGAAAATATTGCTGAATAGTAGAGGCGTACATAGACTTAGCGCCACCACGAGCAACTATTAGAAATTGTTTATTAACTAATCTTTTCTTCTTAGTCACTATTTCATATTTTTTCTTAGACGGATTCCATACTTTCTCATCTACAAAATAAAACCACGCTAGTAAATCTTCAGCCCATAATTTAAACGATGGTAATAAACTTAAGTCCCCACCATCAGCTAAGGTTAACTCAGTCTCACAGAACCTTATATATCCGTTTATAGCTTCATCGTCATAATAGTAATCCGGAGATTCTATAATGAAATCAATGCGATTCATCTGGAGGGACACTTCCTCATTCACAGGAATATCACCATTCAACACTTGCTGTCTAAACTTTCCGTACTCAATAGGTATCGCTGTGTTTGATAAAGTCATCGCATCACCTCCATCAAATAACGACTTCTTTAATAGCTTCTACGTATTTAATACTTGCTTTAGTCGGGTCTACAAATGTTAAATCATCGTTAAACGGTGATGTTCGAGTGTATTTACCTTTGAAAAATAACTTTTGTCGATCGTCTATTACTCCAGCATTATGTAAAATTTTAACGCCGTAATATGTGTCGACGTTATCGGTAGACCATGCGAAATCTAACTCCGAGTGTATTTGAGTAACTTTGTCAAAATAATAAACATTATACAATTGAGCCCACATTTCAGCAGTCCATTTCTGTATTCCAGTAGATCCTATGCTGTTAAGATATCGATATAATCTGTTTGAATCTTCGTATACTTTAAGCCAGTATTCAAAAGACGGTTTCGATATTACCCACTGAGCTCCGCAAATTGGATTTTGTTGCCTAATATAATTAGGGTCTACCCCAACTATATGACAAATTCTGTTAAATATATCGGGTCCTTTAGAGTCTAAATAATCTATCCCCAAATATGACTGACAATCCGATCCATACCAAACATTAACATTCGGCTCCACAATAGGTATGTCTCGAAATATAACATCGCTATCGATATAAAAATAGTCGTCTAATTCTCGAGATCTGTCTTCTTGTAAATATTTAGCCCACAAATACGGTTTTATAGATGGTATATAACTTCTGTCTCTTCGATTATCCTCGTAAATATGCGTCTCGACCCCATACTTAGTTGATAAATACGACGGTATATTATCGTCACGTTTTGAGAACAATAGAACTATATCGTTAATACCTAACTTTTTAAGTCTAGTTATAGACACTTCCAGTTCCCATTTGAATCGATGTATAGCTGGCTGACACATAATATACTTCATAGTTAGCCAACCACGTTTCTCATTTTCTTACCGTCTCCTAGTCGACGTTTGGATGACTTTACTACTCCCCACTTCATACCTTTAACACCGTAGTGTTGTAGAATGTCGTCTGTAGTAACGTTTTCTATCATTCGATTAACCTCACTTTCTTTTAGAAGCTAGAGCACTGTTTATAGTACCCATTGTCATGTCTATGACGTCGTTAACATACTTCTTAGCCGGTCGATTCATTTTCTTGTTTATAGTGGATGGGTTCATCACGTTTCCAGTAGCATAAGCTAGAGCTACTGAACCAGCGATCGAAGCTACTTTCTTACCAACCTCTATCTGTTTAGCATTTGCTCGATTGGCTTGAGAGTTGAGGCCGTCGATAGCTCGTAGTCTTGTGACTTTTCGATTAAGCTCTTGATCGGACATTTTAGATCTGTTAAGATAATCTTTTTTATCTTTATCCGTAGCGAATTTACTTTTAGATAACTTTTTCAAATCGTTTTCTAATCCAGCTCGCTTAGCAACTTTATTAATATCTTTAGTTGTCATGTTCTTAACATCGCTTAGTTTTTTATTCCACTCTCGCTCTCGCTTAATCGAGTCCAAAGTTTGCTTAGTCTTACTTGAGCCTTTGTCTTTATTTTGACGGTTGTCGTCTATCTTTTTCTTAATACCTCGTTGGGCTAAACTATTAACCCTTTGCTCTGCGTTTTTAGTTTCAGCTTTTAAAGCTAGACTGACGGCTTTAGATTTAGAAGCCCCTTTTTTAATATGATGATCGTATGTTTTGGAGTAAGCGTCATTGCCAACTTTCATTCGCTTGTCATGAACTCTATCTAGACGTTCGGCCATCTTTTCTTTTCGAGACTTGCGGAGTTGTTTTTCAGAACGTCTTACTCCCCACTTCATACCTTTAACACCATAGTGTTGTAGAATGTCGTCTAACATTATGGATACACCTCCCTGTTGAACACTACTGAGATCTTTCTTAGATCTTGAATGATCTCTACTAAGAGATTGTTTAAAGTATCTATCTAGATCGTCTGACGATAGAGGGATACTTTTGACTTTACCAAGATTTTTACTAGGATTGAAAACTATCAAAGGGTCTTGCGATCCAGCATTAGGATCCCTATCATTTATATCGGACATTGCGGAATACCCTTTTTCAATTAAACCTCCGAAAAATTCAGACCTGGTTCTAGCTGATTTATTACTTACCATAATGCTTATAAATTCTTTAGTTATTTTATCACCTTTAGCAATATCGTCAGGATCAATCTTCGAAATCTTCTTCTGATAGTGTTTAGACGTTCTAGATGTAAATAATGCTAAATCGTTATACGCTTTACTCATATCCGATGCTACTCGTTTAGGATTTTGTTTAGCTAATCTTATAAACTCTTCGGTTAATACTTTGTCGGATGGCACTTTAATATCCCTCTTAATTTTAAACTCATTTTTATAAGTTTTACCGTCATACATAAAATTACCCATCATATCTGCGTAATGATTTTTATCGTATGAGGTATACGAGGCATACATATGACGATTTTGCTCCTTAAATTTTCGACTAGTGTAATTTACTATCTGAGTACCTTTTTTAATAGTTCGATCTTTGCTATTTATTCGGTCCTTAGTTTTTCTTACTCCCCACTTCATACCTTTAACACCATAGTGTTGTAGAATGTCTGCCAACCGTATCACTCCAATTCATAAGCGAGTTTTAATCGCCATAGTAATTGATCAATCTGTGATGAATGATAATCAACGCTAGATGGAGGCGGTGGGTCAAAAAGTATTTTCACGTTCAAGGCTATGAATTGTGGAACCATTGAAAAATATTTATTACCCTCTACTTGCGACTCATCCTTTAAGTCAAACCATGTCGTCGTGTTGTCAGTTACGACAATGAACATCCCAATGCCGTTTTGGTTGAGTTTAGATATTGCCGAATTTATGTGAAGTAGTAAATCGGTATCAAAATCTTCGGCATCGAACATTAAACCCATAGCTCTCCGAATGTCTTCTAATATGCTATTCGTCATTTTCATAATCACACCTCAACCTTAATGTTTTTAACTTTCTTATAAGTATCGAAATAAATTTCGTTCTTGTCTCCATTGTACGTACACTCATAATACATACCGTCCGAAATGGAAGTACTCAGCAAAGCTTTATGGTTTTGTAAAGTTTTACTATACCAGACAATATAAACATCTTGTGGTCCTTCCCAATCAATAGGGCTGTCAGTATTATCAACAGTGTATTCGGACACCAATTGTTTACACTTTTCGATAAATTTAACTGAGTCGTTTAACATATTAATCACCTCCTTTTACCATAGTTTAGTATCCCCGGGTTTTCTAGGGGTCCAAGTATCTTTTTCTTTTTGATTGTAATGTATGAGATTGTGTGTATGTATCGACGTTGTAATTAGGTTTTCGTAGTTTGTGAGTTTATCTGTCATGTGTAGTATATCGTGTTCAGTTATTGGGTCTATGTGATGTATAATCATATGACCGGTTATATAAATACCGAAAACGCCTAGATCAAAACCTAAGTCCCTACCTATAATATCTTTTCTAATACTTTGCCACATGGTGGTTGTATAGAATTGTCGAGATATATTTCTTGGGGACGTAACGTTGTTGTCTAGTAATTTCAAGTATTCTAACCGATCTTCATATGAGTCATATGTCATCAACTCACTGTAATTTTTCATGAGCCTGAATTGTAATTCTTCATAGCTTCGATTGCTGCTTTAGCGAGATCTTCAGCTTCTCTATCTTTATTAATATTCTGCGCTTTAGCTTCTATTAAGCGAGATTGTTTCTCTAGTATTTCTCTTTCTAAAGTTTCTCGTTTAGAAGCCAACTTAAGATAGTGTGTTATAATGGCGGACGAGGCTGTCCCTTCTCTCATTTGTCTTTCTGCTACCTCGACAGCTAAGTTGACCATTTGGGCTTCTCGGGCTTCAGGTGAGGACGCAGGTCTTGTTTTTTTATATTCTTCTTTTTTCTTCACCATCGTATTTCCTCCTTTTCATTTTCTCGGGGTTTCATCGGACTCTTATACTGTTAGGGAGATGTTTAATAGGTTTATAGATTACTTATAACACCTTTGAACAGTGATCTGAGCTAGTTTCATACTAAGGAGGAGGATGATCCAAGCCTTCATAGTATAAGAGCCCGATGAAACCCCGAGAGGTTCTGTAAAAATA
>Ga0194138_10001711_pt1 | contig 10493 bp, 10 predicted proteins | sample TARM_MetaG_T2_14_FD_134022 | JGI IMG/M metagenome (GOLD analysis project Ga0194138, IMG submission 134022) | Freshwater microbial communities from Pennsylvania, USA, analyzing microbe dynamics in response to fracking - TARM_MetaG_T2_14 (version 2) | ecosystem: Environmental > Aquatic >...
ACGCCGATAACTGGGATCTGCCTGGTCTACCGCTCCCACTGCCCTGGTCAGAACATTCCGGAACGGCACATTGGGCACGTCAGCCTCGGTAATGCTGCCGTCTTCGAGCATGTTCTGGACGACAGTGTCGTCCCGGGTCAAGCGCAGTGCCTGATTGCCTCGCAGGCTGTAACACTGGGAATCGCCGATATGGGCAATATGCGCCTGGCTGCCACTTACCCAGGCTACCACCAGTGTGGTGCCCATTTTTTCCAGCCCTGGATCCTCTGAACGCCGGCTGACTATCCGCTCATTGGCCAGCGTGAAAGCACGCTCAAGGTTTTCCCTGATGGCTTTGTCGGTTATGTCAGAGGAGGCTTGGGCGATTTCCGGCCCGAGCGATTCCATGACCGCATCCACCGCAAGGCGGCTGGCAACTTCACCACCCTGATGGCCGCCCATACCGTCGGCAACCACCAGCAACGCGTGGTCCCCGGAATCAGCGATTCGCCAGTCCACAACATCCTGGTTTGCCTCCCGGACGGCACCCCGGTGGCTCTGGCCGGCAACGTGATATCTCATCAGGACACCTCCTGGCCTGCTTCGCGAACGGCAAGACGACGCACAGCCTCGGCCATGGTGGCTGCGCTGGCGAAGCGCTTGTCCGGCTCGCGCTGGATGGCCTTGTTGATCAGGCGGACCACACCATTGGGCAGATTCGCATTGAACTCACGGACGCTGCGCGGGCGCTTGTTAAGAATCTGATAGGTCAGATTGGCCAGTGTATCGCCCTGATAAGGCGTCTCGCCACTGACCAGCTTGTACAGAGTCACGCCCAGGCTGTAGATATCGGAAGCCCCGGTCACCTTCTGGCCCTTCAGCTGTTCCGGCGACATGTATAATGGGCTACCCATTACCGCGCCGGTGCGCGTTCGCGAGTCGTCGGAGATCTTGGCAATGCCGAAATCAGTGATCTTTATGTCGCCGTTGTCGGGGTTGAAGATGATGTTCCCGGGCTTGATGTCGCGATGGACGATTTTCTGGCTGTGGGCATAGGCCAATGCGTCCGCCACCCGGGCAACGATATCCAGCACCTTGGGCAGGGGCAGTAACCGACCGGTTCTGCCGAACTCACTGAGCGGACGCCCCCTGGCATAATCCATGGCAATGTAAGCCAGATCTGCCTCCTCGCCAACGTCATACACAGTGACGATAGCCGGGTGATTCAGGCGCCCGGCGGCTTCTGCTTCCCGGAAGAATCGCTCCTTGAGATCCTGGAGCTGGCCATCATCGAAGGCCTGATAGCTGAGGGTTTTGATAGCCACTGTCCGGGCAATCTTCGGATCCTTGCCCAGGTAAACCACCCCCATGGCGCCACGGCCAATCTCCCGTTCGATTTCATACCGTCCAAGGGTTGGCCGGCTGACCGACGGCTCAGGCATCAGCAGGGTGCGGGTAGCGTCGTAACTGCCGGCCTGCATCAATGAGTTGTCCGGTGCGAGTTTTTCCAGCGCAGCGAGACGCGTGGCGGTATCCCGAAACCCTTTCTTGCGCTCCTGGATGCTGCGATAGGTAATAACCGCCTTCTCATACTGGCGCTTGCGTTCCTGCTGGATGGCGATGTCGTATCGCAGCTCGAGCTCGCCCTCACACGGAGGACAGCTTGAAAGTGCCTCCAGCGCATCATCTGTGTGCCCCTGCTGTAAAAACGTTCTGGCCAGCCGGAGACGGGCTTCCCGAACATTGTCCGTCAGCGCCCGAATGCGGTTGTGGGGCTGAAGCCAGAACAGCATGACCACAAAGCCGACTACCAGCAGGGTCAGCACCTCTCCCAGGGAAACCCAGGCATTGCGGTAGAACATCAGCGCCGCCTGTAGCACCACCAGAGAGCCCCCCAGCAGCAATGTGACAGGCAGGGAAACGGCGGCACCCATTACCGGGACCGCAAGCGTCAGGTAGACTGCCGTAATGGCCAGCCCGGCAGTCACCGCCATCTCAGCCCACATTGGTTCTGCCAGCCCCCGGTCTACCAGTGCCCCATGAAGGGCATCCTGAGACAGTATGGTTGCAGGGCTGATGGCTCCCTCCGGTACTCCAAGAATGCTGAACAGCGCTCTATCGGCCCAGCCAATCAGAGCCAGCTGGTCACCCACCAGGGCGAACACAACGGCCAACAAAAGAACAACGGCCCTTAGACTGAACAGACGGGGTATGAAAGAGAGTATGGCGTTCACAGGCAACTTTGCTATAAATGGTTGATCTGACTAGTTTAGAAAGCGTTCCTGCGGGGCGATACCACTGCCGGGGAGTTTTTTGTAAGTGTTTGTTTACCTGCGAGGACGGTCACGTATAGTGAGGTCGCCGTTTGCCTCAAGGACGATGGGAACACACCCATGATACTGAAGTTTCTGATTGTTCTGGTGCTGCTCACTCTGGTCGGCATCGGCCTATACCACACCAACAAACCCCTGCCGCCGGGCATCAGCTATCGGGGATCAGCGTTGCCGCTGGAAGCACCGGTCTTGCTAACGGATGTCACCCGCCACTACCAGGATGGCAGGGACGAACAAGACCATGAAATCTTCAACGAGGTGTTCCGGCTTGTCGGACAGGCCGAGGAGTTCATTCTCATCGACATGTTCCTGTTCAACAGCGCCAGGCCGGAGGATGTGGTTCACCGCCCTTTGGCCCAGCAGCTGACCGAGGCCCTGCTGGCCAGGAAATCGGAGAAACCGGAGCTGTCCATTACCGTTATCTCCGACCCCCTGAACACCATGTATGGCGGCACTACTTCCCCCTGGTTTGAAGCTCTGCGCAGCGGCGGCATCACGGTTGTGGAAACCGCACTCCGCCCGCTCCGGGACAGTAATCCCACCTGGTCCGCCATCTGGCGCCTGTGTTGCCAGTGGTTCGGCAACAACCCGAACGGCGGCTGGCTGGACAACGCCCTGGGCACCAGGCCTGTTACCGTTCGCAGCTATCTCGCACTGCTGAACTTCAAGGCAAACCATCGCAAGGTTGTGGTCGCCGATGAGGGGGGTTCCCTGAGAGCCATTGTCACCTCGGCCAATCCCCATGACGGCAGCAGCTGGCACAGCAACCTGGGGCTGAGTTTCACGGGGCCTGCGGTGATTGATCTGCTGAAAACCGAGCGGGCCGTTCTGGCCATGTCCGAAGCGGACACCAGTCTGATCGATGAACGGATCAGCCAGGCGTCCGAAGGTATGGCGGCCCCCGACAAAACTGAAATGCCCCGGGTGGCAGTGCTGACCGAATCAACTATCCGGGACCAGGCCCTGACCATGATTCACGAGGCTTCCGCTGGCGATCAACTGGACCTGGCCATGTTTTACCTGTCCCATCGCGACATTGTCGAGGCCCTGACCGTCGCGGCGGAGAGGGGCGTGACGATGCGGGTTCTGCTCGATGCCAACAACGAGGCCTTCGGCCACCAGAAGAGCGGCATTCCGAACCGGCAGGTCGCCATGGAACTGGTCCGTGGGGGCATTCCGGTACGTTGGTGTAATACCCTGGGTGAGCAATGCCACACTAAACTGCTGATGTTGGACAAAGAGAATGGTGCAACAGAGCTGCTGCTGGGCTCGGCCAATTTCACCCGGCGCAATCTCGACGATTTGAATCTGGAAACCGATGTCTGGATCTCGGTGCCGAACCAGTCGCCGGTTGCCACAAAGGCCCGGCGATTCTTTGATGAGCAATGGCAAAAAGGCCCTGATGACGATCCGGTCATAAGCCAGCCCTATGAGCGCTGGGCCGACGAATCCAGACTTCGCTACTGGCGCTACCGGATTATGGAGGCGACGGGCCTGTCGACCTTCTGAGCAGAACAGGACCAGAGCCATGACAGAGGCGTGATTCACCAGGCCTATGCGGAGCTGGCAAAGCGCATGATCACCCGCTCTGCCATACTGCATTGGCCCGAACGAAAACTGCACCTGCGCTGAATCTGAAGGTTTCGTATGTTGAGGGAACGTCGGGCAATGTTCTATCGTCCGGGTAATACAGCGCAACTGGAACCATCAGTTGCACCGGAAGTAGCCAACAACAGGAGTGACCCATGTCAGGAATTCGCAAGCATCTGAGGTACGTTTCTTTTTTCATGGCCATGATGATGGCTCTTGGCTCCGTCTGGTCGACCACGGCAACCGCCGGCATGGTCGGAACCGGCGAGATGATCGGGCAACAGCAGGTGGAACTGGATCGACAGGAGCTGATCAACATGCTCGACCGGCAGGAGGTTCAGGACACCCTGGCAGACCTGGGGGTAAGCCAGGACCAGGTCAAGGAACGGATCCAGAACCTGACGCCAGCCGAACTGGCGGATTTTGAGCGTCAGCTTGCCGAAGCGCCCGCGGGCCAGGATGTTGTCGGCATCATTGTGCTGTTCCTGCTGGTGTTCATCATCACCGACATGCTCTGCGCCACCAACATCTTCCCGTTCGTGAACTGCATCCGATAGCGGCAGGCTGTGACAGTCGCTTTTTCCGCTATCAACAGCAAAGCAACCGCCTGCAGACTGGCCCTGTTTTTTCTGGTCAGTGTGCTGGCCGGTTGCGCCACCTCTCCGGACTGGCCTGAACCAGAAGGCGGAACCGCCGCTGACAACCGGCCAGAGCAGCTGGTTCTGGAGGAGGTTCCCTTCTTCCCCCAGGAGCGTTACCAGTGTGGACCAGCGTCGCTGGCCATGATGCTGAACAGCCAGGGCCTTGAGACCAATCCGGAAATCCTGAAAGAACTGGTTTACATACCGGGTCGGGAAGGTGCGTTACAGGTTGAAATGGTGGCCGCCGCACGGGCTCACGGAATGCTGGTTTACCCGCTGGACGGGACTCTGAAGAGCCTGCTGGAGGAAATCGCGGCAGGCCACCCGGTGCTGGTCATGCAGAATCTGCGTTTTGGCTGGTGGCCCCAGTGGCATTTCGCAGTGGTGATCGGTTATGACGCCGGGGAACGGGATCTGATTCTCCATACTGACACCCGGAAACGTCAGTCGGTGGATCTGGAGGTGTTCAGCAATACCTGGGGAAGAGCCGACAACTGGGCCGTTACCATCCTCCCGCCGGATAAGGTGCCTGCAACCGCCAGGCCACTCCGGTTTCTCAAATCAGCCCATGATCTGGAGACGACAGGACGAACCACGGCCGCGGGCGTCGCCTACAAGACTGCGGAAGCCGCCTGGCCGGACCAACCGGCAGCCATTATGGCCAGAGGCAACCTTGCCTGGCAGATGGGCCGCCAAAGCGAAGCAACCCGGCACTTCCTGCGTACGGTAAAACGCTTTCCGGAATTCGCCGAGGGCTGGAACAACCTGGCATTCGCGCTACAGGCAGGCGCATGCCCGCCTGCCGCTACCCGGGCCGCGACGTGCGCCGCCACTCTGGCACCGGACCGTTTTGGTGACTCGGAATTGCTCAATAACGGCGACCATACAACAGCGGAAGGCTGTCCTGTGCTGCCGCAATGCCCCCGTCAAACGCGCTAAACCGGTTTCCTGAACAACGCCACATCCTTTCTCGGAATCTCCAGTTGCCAGCCGAACCGATTGGCGAGCAGCTTGAAAGTGGATTCCCGGTAGAAAACCACGTGGGTCGGATCACGGCGATAATGCCAGTTGTCGAACCGGTCGTCGTCGGTCTGGAAGCAGGTCATCACGCCCAGCCAGCCGCCAGGCCTGAGCATCCGGTCGAGATCCCGGAAGACGCCGGCAGGCGCGTAAAGATGCTCCACCACCTCGGTACAGGTGATGAAATCGTAGGTTTGAGCCAGGAGAGCTGAAGAGGGGTAAAAATAGGGATCGTAGAGACTGACGACAATGCCTTCCGCCTCAAGCATTTGCGCCAGTGTCGGGCCCGGTCCGCAGCCGAAATCCAGACCGCTGGCGCCCGATGGCAGGCGTTCAAGCAGAGGTTCCGTCAGTTTCGACAGGAACTTCCGGTACCCCGGATCCGAAGGATCATTGTCATGCAGCTGATAGATGTCCCGTTCCTGATCGGGCGATAACCGGCCGGACTCATCCATCACCGTGGCCTCACAGACATCACACCGCAGGTAACGCTGCGTCTTGACCACCCGGAAATCCCAAAGGCTATCCTGCTCGCACACCGGACAAAGACTCACTCTTTCACCTCGGATCAAGTCCTGCCGCCGCTCTCATGCGGGCATCAAGCTGCTGTGCGTCAATCTGACCCGGCGCTATCACCTCTGCCCGGCTGTAGGCCTGAGGTTCACCCTGAACAACCGTCAGGGCGCCATCAACAACATTGATCGCCCGCCAGCCGTCATTGGTGTGGACCACAGCCTTGAAGCGAACAAAGGCCAAGTCCATGGCCATCACCAGCAACGCATTCTCATCAAGGATCAGTTCCGGATGGATCCGCCAGCCGACACTGAAGTGCCCCTGACCCTGATTGGTGATCTGCTGCCAGGGCTCATCATCAATGGCCGGTGCCGGCGACGCGGTCTTGTGATGGTGGTGATGGTGAGCACCCGGATCGGTCACCGGCAGGGCATCCGACTGGCCGTCCAGCCATCCCGGTGCAAGCTGTCCGAACCGGGTATGGTGAATGGCCCGCTTGACGGGCTCCAGTTGTGCCGCCCAATCGTCGAAATGGGCCAACTGTTCCGGGGTGCAAAGATCGGTCTTGTTGGCGACGAGAATATCAGCCGCGGCCACCTGGTCCCGGAACTGCACATTACCGAGCACCTTCGGCTCTTCGAGTCTTCGGGGGTCCACCAGGCAGATCACAGGACCCATGGCGAGGACACCCTGATAATGCTCGCTGGTCAGGGTTTCCAGAATCTGGGAGGGGTGACCGAGCCCGGTTGGTTCAATCAGCAGCCGATCCGGCTTTGCCTTGTGAATCAGCTGGTTGAGCCCTATCTGCATCGGCAGTCCGGCAACGCAGCACATGCAGCCGCCGGGTATCTCCTTGATGAAGGCGCCTTCCGTCTGCAGCATGGCGCCATCAATGCCCACCTCGCCGAACTCGTTGACCAGCACCGCCCAGACTTCGTTTTCCGGTTTGTTTTTCAGAAGATCCAGAATGGCGGTGGTTTTACCAACACCGAGAAAACCAAGAATCAGGCTGGTTGGAATGGGTTGCTTCATGAGCCGGAACGGTCCTTCTTCAGGAACATCCCGACTGCCTTATCCGATAACAGGGCGTGAGCAAGTGCCGGGTACGGCAGGTAGTGGACAAACAGGGTAGCGAGAGTGACTGTATCCATGCCTGCATCCAGGAACATCCAGGCCCCGAACGCGGCAAACAGGGCACCGAGAAAACCGCCATAGATCCAGAGCGCCCGTGAACGCTCCTCCGGCATCAGCAAACGCTCCAGGGTCCGGGCGATGGAGAAACTCATGTAGACGGCAATCAGGGCAGCAATGACCAGCGAGGCCAGCAACCCGGTAAATCCGATCAGATAACGGAACAGGTAGTTGCTCAGGAAGAACAGGGCAATGCAGGTAACAGCAACAATGGTGATGCGTGTCTTTTCCATGGCGGCTCAAGGTTTGTTGGTTTTTTGGATAGGCGCAAAGAATGGCAGAGACGCCCGGAAAGAACCACCCCTGCTGCGACCGGGGTTACAGACTGATATGATGCCCGACATTCTCACTGGCAACCGGACAACCGATGACCACTGGCAACTCCACCCGGCTCAACAAATACATCAGCGAGAGCGGCATGTGCTCCCGCAGGGAGGCTGATCGTTACATCGAGCAGGGTAACGTCTACATCAACGGCAAACGGGCCACGGTGGGCGACCAGGTGCTCCCCGGGGATACGGTCAAGGTCAATGGCCAGGTGATTGAGCCGCGTGCGGAAGAAGACCTGGTATTCATTGCCCTCAACAAGCCTGTTGGCATCGTCAGCACCACCGACAGCGCCGAGAAAGACAACATCCAACGCTTTGTCGGCCACAGCGAACGTATCTTCCCGATCGGACGACTGGACAAGGACTCCCAGGGCCTGATTTTCATGACCAGCAACGGCGATCTGGTCAACAAGATCCTGCGGGCCGGCAACAACCACGAAAAGGAATACCTGGTTACCGTCGACAAGCCGATAACCCGGGAATTTGTTGACGGGATGGCCAGCGGCGTCCCGATCCTCGGTACGGTGACGAAAAAGTGCAAGGTGGCCCGGGAATCCCGGTTTGTCTTCCGGATCACCCTGGTTCAGGGCCTCAACCGCCAGATCCGGCGGATGTGCGAATACTTTGGCTACGAGGTCACCAAACTGGAACGGATCAGGATCATGAACGTGAGCCTGAAGGGGCTTGCGGTGGGCCAATGGCGGGACCTGAGCGAGAAAGAGCTGGCAGGCCTGTTTGATGCCATTCGGGACTCCTCTTCAGAGGCACCGCCCAACTCCGGCAAGCCGGAAAAAAAGAAGGGCGGGGCCAAGGCCAGGCCAAAGGTCAATCGCAAACCGGGCACCCCCTCGGCACCGGGTAAACCCGGTGGCGCTTACCGGCCCGGCCCGAAAGGAAAGCCGGCGCCCGGCAAGAAGCCTGCCTCAGGCAAGCGCCCCAAATCCGGCAAGCCCCGGCAAAAGAGCGTCAAGCGGTAATTCTGCCCCGGGCATCAGGGCGCGAGGCTACTTTTTTACCCAGTTTCCGTTCACCTGGATGTACTGACCATCCGGCGTTTTTTCGATGGCTTTCTTGCCGGCAACGGTCTCAACCTCGGTAACCGGAATATCATGCTTTTCGGCAATGCGTTCGTATTCCTCCCGGCGGGCATCGTTGATGGCCTCAACCACCTCCTTGGCCTGGCCCTCGGCACGCACCACTTTAAGGTAGCCTGTCGCTGTCTCGCCCACCAGCCCCTGCTGCTTGACGTCGTCCAGCTTCTGCTTGGCCTCGTCCAATTCCATGGCAAACACGGATGCACTGGCACCAAACACCAGAACCAAGGCAAACATCTGCAGTAGTCGTTTCATCATTACCCCCTTGAGCGATCCGGATTCGGTCAGAACAGCCCTTTTTCGCTGAACATGTCTTCCACTTCCTTATCGACCTTCACATAGATTTCATGCTTGATCTTCACATTCAGGTTAATCGTAATCGGTTCCTTGGGTGCCGCCATTTGCACCGTTGGCGTACAGGCCACCATTGCCAGTGGCAACATCACGATCATCGGCACGCGGGCCAAAGTCGATCTTGCTGACCGCAACGCTTGTTTCATGGAACTGCCTCCTTGCCGGACTCCTGCTCTTGGCCACGACCTTGCAACAGCGTCCGGACCCGTTCTGTTACGGCTTCATTTACTCTGCCACTCAGTTGCAGACTGGTCAGCAGCGCGGGAATGTCTTCCTCCAGGTTGACGTTAAGCACAACCGGCTGCCCTTCCCTGAGTTCGGGATTTTTCCCTTCAAGGCGAAGGTCCAGCGTCAACTTACCTGTTTCATCGTAGTCTAACGTGCTGGACAACACCGAATAGTGAAAGTTCTGCAAGGCTTTCACCACCACATCCATGGCCTGGTTGTCGCCCATCATGGCCTGGAGCTTTTCCGCCGGCAGTTGCAAACGCCCACCCGGTGACTGGGCCGAAATTTGCCCCTGAGCCACCTGGACGCCGCCAGGACCAAAACTGATCGGAATGCGGCCACTAAGCAAGCCACTGCCCTCAAGTCCCTCGGCAGGATACACCTCCATCAGCCGCCCCAGTGAAACACTCTGCAGTTCTACCGGGATTTGCCCGGAATCGCCGCCCAGGTCGTAGACACCTGGCGGAATCCTGAGCGTCCCTTCGAGGAAACGGGCTCGCGCCTGCTGAACCTCAAGCCGGCCTTGCAGGAGTTTGGCAACCGGTGCCGTGTAGTCACCGGTAAAGCGAATGGCATTCACCGGAATACCCGGGTTCAGCTGTTCCGCAGTGAGATCCCTGAGCCGGACAGTCAGCCGGTCACCAGCCAGAGAGGCAAGGAGCCCGCCGGTCACTCCGGAGAAGGCGGTCCGGTTGTAAACGCCGGTGACCTTCTCCAGGTCGGCACTGCCGCTCGCTTCCAGCTTTCCTTCCGGGCCCAGACTTAACTCCGCTGAAACCCGGGCCGTGCCGGAATCCATGGTGAGCAGCTCCGGCCACCCGGAAAAGGTTCCTGCCAGGGCCCGGACATCCTCTTGCCCTTCAAGTAGTGAACTGACCGACACCGATACCGCACCTCCCGGATGGAGCCGGACAACAAGCTCGGCCTCGAGCCCGGCACTGGAGACCAGAGTCCCGTCAACCCGGAGATCGGCCAGACGCCCCTCGACGCTGCCCTGAAAGGTCCACGACCGGGGAATCAGCTGTGGGTGCTCAACGCGGCTTGCCTCGATCCTGACATCACCGTTAACGGAGATTCGCTCGGGCCAGCCCCCCGGGGCCGCGTAATCCAGTGTCAGGGTGACATTGCTGAGATTGGTGCGGAGATCCTCAAGCACAAGCGTCTGCCCGGAACCCGTGTAAGCAAGGCGGTCGGTCACAACCATTGAGGTAGGGGTAAAAT
>Ga0194138_10001715_pt1 | contig 10483 bp, 10 predicted proteins | sample TARM_MetaG_T2_14_FD_134022 | JGI IMG/M metagenome (GOLD analysis project Ga0194138, IMG submission 134022) | Freshwater microbial communities from Pennsylvania, USA, analyzing microbe dynamics in response to fracking - TARM_MetaG_T2_14 (version 2) | ecosystem: Environmental > Aquatic >...
CGAATCCCCAGCCAGCCATATAATGCAAAAGGGCCACAATGAGAGGTGGCCCTTTTGGTTTTCAGGGGCGAAGGCTACTTCAGGTTCAACCCAGATTCTTCTTTACGAACTTCTGGATCTCACCAACGATACCGCTACGGAATGCCAGAACCGTAAGCACAAAGACACCACCAAGAATCGGGTCTACCCAATCACGCAATGCACCCTGGGAGAGCTGGTACTCAATATTCACCACGAAGGTGGCACCAACCACAGGGCCGAGCAGTGTTCCCATACCGCCGACCAGGGTCATCAGGATTACCTCGCCCGACATATGCCAGTGGGCATCGTTCAGGGAAGCCAACTGGAAGACGACGGACTTCATTGAACCGGCAAGCCCTGCCAGTGCCGCGGAGATCACAAAGGCAAGCACCTTGTAGCGATCCACGTTGTATCCAAGGGAGACAGCACGGGGCTCGTTCTGCTTGATGGCCTTCAGCACCTGACCGTACGGACTGCTGACGATACGCTGCACCAGCAAGTAGCAGGCGATGAACACCGCCAGTACGAAATAGTACATGTTCAGGTTGTCTTCAAGGTTGATGAACCCCAGGAGCTGGCCACGGGGAATACCGTGCATGCCGTCTTCGCCGCCAGTAAATTCGGACTGGACGAAGAAGAAGAATACAAGTTGCGCCAGCGCCAGGGTCACCATTGCAAAATAGATGCCCTGCCGGCGAATCGACAGCAAGGCAAAGCCGGTACCCAACGCCGTGGCCGCCAAGGTGCCGGCGACAATCCCCATCTCGGTGGTGAGCCCGGAGTAATTGCTGAGCAGGTAACCGGTGGTATAGCCACCTGTCGCCAGGAAGGCCGCATGGCCAAAGGACAGCAGGCCGGTGAATCCGAACAGAAGGTTGAACGCCACCGCAAAAAGCGCAAAGCACAGGATCTTCATCAGGAAGACCGGATAGATCGCGAACGGTGCCAGGAGCAGAATGAACAGCAACACTCCGTTCAATATCAGTTTCTTTCGGTCCTGAGCGGCCTGTTCCTGAACGATCGCCTTGTGAATGTCGGTCGAATTGACTGGCTGGTTCATGTTTATGCCTCCTTACCGAACAAGCCACTGGGCCGGAACATAAGAACCAGAACCATGACCAGGAAAATAACCGCCGAAGACGCCGGCGGGTAGAAGGTTTTGGTGAGACCCTCGATCACCCCCATTAGGATGCCGGTGATAATGGCGCCGCCTATGGAACCCATACCGCCGATAACCACGACTGCAAACACCGTAATCAGGGTGGCAGACCCCATGACCGGTGTCACCGAGTAGATTGGCGCCGCCAGAACACCGGCGAATGCCGCCAGAGCCACGCCAAACCCGTAGGTCAGGCTGATCAGCAGGGGGACATTAATCCCAAAGCCCTGCATCAGCTGCGAATCCTCGGTGCCAGCACGCAGATAGGCGCCAAGCTTGGTTTTTTCAATCACGAACCAGGTTCCAAAGCACACAATCAGTGCCGCAACAATGACCCATGCCCGATAATACGGCATGAACATGAAGCCAAGATTTACGCCACCTTGAAACACATCGGGCATGGTGTAACGAAGGCCGGAAACCCCGAACCAGTTCACCAGCACGCCGGTGATGATCAGCGCAACGCCGAAAGTCAGAAGCAGGCTGTAAATATGATCCTGCCCCGCAATACGGCGCAACAGGAAATATTCAATGACAACACCGAAAGCGCCAACCAGCAGTGGCGCCAGCAACAGCGCGACCCAGTAATTAACGCCCAGGTAGTCGAACATCAGGACGGTGGTCATGGCACCCAGCATGTACATGGCGCCATGGGCAAAGTTGATGATCTTCAGCAGACCGAAGATGACCGCGAGCCCAAGGCTCAGAAGGGCGTAAAAGGCGCCATTGATGATTCCGATCAGTAGCTGGCCGGCTAGCACAGCTAAAGGGACGCCGAAAATCATGGACATTGGGCTAACTCCAGAAGCAGCACAGGGATTGGTTTTGGCTTTTTCTTTCCCGTTTTCATGGGTTCGCCCTGCCCTGTTGCAGGGCGAACCCAAAACGGTCGGTTTTAGTTATTGACCAGCTTGCACTTGCTCTCAGAGAGCGGACGGTAGGCTTCTTCCGCCGGAATCGTCCGCAGAATCTTGTACAGATCCCACTCGTTCTTGGACTCAGCCGGGGTTTTCACTTCCGCCAGGTACATGTCATGAACCATGCGACCGTCGACACGGATCTTGCCGTTCTTGGCGAACATGTCGTTGATGGGGGTTTCCATCATCTGCTTGCGCACAGTCTGGGCATCGTCAGAGCCGGTGGCCTCAACGGCTTTCAGATACTGCATGGTGCTGGAGTAAATACCCGCGTGCACCATGGTCGGACGCACGTCGGTCACTTCCATGAAGCGATCGGACCAGGCCCGGGTTTCCTCGTTCATGTCCCAGTACCAGCCAGTGGTCAGCTGGATGCCCTGTGCCGTTTCAGCACCCAGCGCGTGAACATCGGTCAGGAACATCAGCAGTGCTGCCAGAGTCTGACCCGACTGGGTGACTCCGAACTCACTGGCCGTGGTGATCGCGTTGGTGGTGTCTGAGCCGGCGTTTGCCAGGCCGATAACGTCAGCCCCGGAAGCCTGGGCCTGGAGGATGAATGACGAGAAATCCTGGGTCGGGAACGGATGACGAACGGAGCCAATCACTTCCCCGCCGTTAGCCTCGACGACACGTGTCACGTCGCCCTCAAGGGCATGGCCGAAGGCGTAGTCAGCTGTCAGCATGTACCAGGTTTTGCCACCTTCCTTCACGACCGCACTGGCGGTGCCGTTTGCCAGCGGGTAGGTGTCGTAAACATAGTGGATGTGGTTGGGGGTACAGTGTTCGTTGGTGATGCTGGAGGCGGCTGAACCGGAGATGATACCCAGGCGATCGTTCTCTTCCAGGATCTTGCTCACAGCAATGGAAACGGAAGAAGCGACCAAACCGGCCACCAGATCAACATCTTCGTTCTCAACCCAGCGACGAACGGTGCTGGAGGCGGTATCCGGGCTGTTACGGTCGTCGGCACTGACCACTTCAATCTTGGCGCCATTGACGCTGCCGCCGAAATCTTCAATAGCCATTCGCATGGCCGCCAGACCATTCGGCCCGGCCAGATCCCGATAAGTGCCGGACATGTCCGCCAGGTAACCGATCTTGACCGTGTCGTTGGAAATAGCCGCCTGGGCTCCGCCTGCCATCATGGCTGATGCAACGGCTGATGTCAGAAGCTTTTTCATCATTGTCATTGTTGTATCTCCGCTACTGTCTTGCGTTGGTTCGGGTTGTTGTTGCTTTTCTTTCTTTCGCTTTCGTCCTATCCAGGATCAGACTCCCAAATAGCGATCCAGCACCGACTGCTTGGCACTCAGTTCGTTGGCGCTGATTTCTTCCACAATCTGACCGTGCTCAACAACGTAGTGACGGTCGGCTAACGGTGCTGCGAAGTGGAAATTCTGCTCTACCAGGACAATGGTCAGGCCCTTGTTTTTCAGGGCAATCAGGACCTCGCCCAGCTTTTCTACGATAACCGGGGCCAGACCCTCGGTAATCTCGTCCAGCAGCAGCATGTTGGCGCCGGTGCGCAGAATACGGGCCATAGCCAGCATCTGTTGCTCGCCACCGGACAGCTTGGTGCCCTGACTGAAACGTCGTTCGTAAAGGTTGGGGAACATGTTAAAGATTTCTTCCAGGCTCATGCCGCCGCTGCGCACGACAGGCGGCAGCGTCAGGTTCTCCTGGACACTCAGCGCGGAAAAAATGCCCCGATGTTCGGGGCAATACCCGACACCCAACCTGGCAATATGGTGAGGCGCACAGGACATTGTCTCCTCACCGTTAATCATGATCGAGCCGGTTCGCCGGCCAACCATGTTCATGATGGCTTTGAGGGTTGTGCTGCGGCCCGCGCCATTGCGGCCCAGCAAAGTCACCAGCTCCCCCCGGTTCACGACCATGTCGATGCCGTGAAGGATATGGGATTCGCCGTAGAAGGCGTGTAGTCCCGAGAGGCGGAGCTGCTCGTACTCGCGATCGGAATGCGTGGTCATTGCGCTGCCTCCGCCTTGTCGCTGTTAGCGGCGGGGCCGCGCTCTCCACTACCAGCATTGCCCATGTAGACCTCGCGAACCCTTGGATCGGCCGAGACCGCGGCGTAATCGCCTTCGGTCAGGACAGCGCCCTGGGCCAGCACGGTGATGTGGTCACACAACTTGCTGACGACGCTGAGGTTGTGCTCAACCATCAGCACGGTTCGTCCCTCGGCAGCCTTGCGTACCAGTTCCACAACACGATCGACATCTTCCGAGCCCATGCCCTGGGTCGGCTCATCGAGCAAGAGGATTTCGGGTTCCATGGCAAGTGTGGTCGCCAGTTCCAACGCCCGTTTGCGCCCGTAAGCCAACTCGACGGTGGTGGTGTTGGCGAACTCGGCCAGACCCACAGCATCCAGAAGATCCATACAGCGCTGGTTGAGCTTGTGCAGGGAATTACCGGATTTCCAGAAACTGAATGTGTTTCCCTCAAACGTCTGCAGTGCCACCCGGACGTTCTCCAGGGCCGTCATGTGAGGGAAAACTGCGGAAATCTGGAATGAGCGAACAATGCCTCTGCGGGCAATGGCAGCCGATTTCAGGGGCGTAATGTCCTGACCCTTGACCAGGATCTGCCCCCGGGTGGGAATCAGAAACTTGGTGAGCAGATTGAAGACCGTGGTCTTGCCGGCACCGTTGGGGCCGATCAGGGCATGTATGTGGCCTTTACGAATCTTCAGATTCACGTCGTCGACCGCAACAAAGCCCTTGAACTCTTTTACAAGGTTACGGGTCTCCAGAACGTACTGTTCACTCATGAGCCAATCTACCTTTGTTATTGTTGTGCATGTTATCTATTTCACAGATTAGATTGACGTATACGTAAACGTCAACACTTAATTCTGTTTTTCTGTTCGGTCTCGCTACGCAAAAAGTCGCAGATTAATGCGACCACCTGGTCGGTTCTCTCCAGGTGGGGCGAGTGGCCGGTTTCCTCCAGAAAGACTGCCCGGGCATTGGCGCCGATGCCGGCTGCGATGTCAGTCACCTGCTCCGGCACACCGTACTCGTCGTTCTCCCCCTGAATGATCATAGCCGGACATTCGATTGCCGCCAGCCAGCGACTGAAATCCATGGCCGCCTGGAACCCCTCGTCTCGCCAGACCGTCTGCCAGGCATTGAACAGGTCATCAGTACGGGTGCCATGATACCGGGCCAGTCGATCCCGGATATCCGTCTCCCGATAGCGCACGGCCATTTCTTCTATGCCGGCAAGCGTCAGGTGATCGGCGTAGATATGCGCGGCCATGGTCACCAGTGCCTTCACACGACCACCCAGGGCACCTGCCGTGACAAGAGCAATGGAACCGCCGTCGCTGTGCCCGATCAGTACAACATCCCTGATTTCAAGCGTGTCCAGCAACCGGGGCAACCACTGATGACCGGCAACCTCAAGGTAATCGTGCGGGCGCGGGAGCTCTTCGTCGAAAGAATGGCCATAACCCTGCCGGTTGTAGATCAGCGCATCGCAGCCGGTCGCCTTCGCCAGTTTTTCCGGGAACTTGCGCCACAGTGCGATGCTGCCAAGAGACTCATGCAGAAACACCAGCACCGGCCCTTTCGGTTCCTTGTGCTGTATCCGCCTGACCTCCAGCTCAACGCCGTCACCCACCGGCACCATCATGTCTCTTACTTGCATGGCATTACCGGTTCGGAGGAATGGAATAGGTCATGGTGGAGTGCGCCACCGGCTCTTCCGCGCCTTCGGAGTAGACAAACACCTCGCCCACTCCCATGGTCCTGCCAACCTTCAGCATGGTCGCCCGGGCCCAGATAGGCTGGTGGGCCACCGGTTTGCGCAGAAAGTTGATATTCAGGTTCGTGGTCACCGCCAGCGGCACCAGGCCGATCTTGCTGAGCAGCGCCGCGTACAGGGTAACGTCCGCCAGCCCCATCATGGCCGGCCCGGAGACGGTTCCCCCGGGCCTGAGATGCGCCTCATCCACTTCCAGCTTCATTTCCGCCCAGCCATCCCCGAGCTTCTGCAGGGTGCCGTAGGCTTCCCCCTGCGGAAACTGTTCATCAAGGAAGGCCTGCAGCTCTTCAAACGTAATGATCATGCGCCGACTTCGTCCTGGGCCTGATTACGCAGAACGAACCGCTGGATTTTCCCACTGGGTGTCTTGGGCAGCTCATCAACAAACTCGATTTCCCGCGGGAAGGCGTGGGTAGAGAGCCTGCGACGCACCAGTTCCTGAAGTTCATCTTTCAGTGCCTGCTCATCTCCAAGAGGGTAATCGCCCTTGATCACCACATAGGCCTTGATGATGGAACCGCGCTTTTCATCCGGCTTGCCGACCACGCCCGACTCCGCCACAGCGGCATGCTCGAGCAGCGTGCTCTCGACGTCTGCCGGGCCCACCCGGTAACCGGCCGTGGTGATGATGTCATCATCCCGGCCACTGAAGGAGAAGTTGCCATTGCCGTGGTTGATCACCATGTCGCCGGTGAGGTAGTAGCCGTTCACGAACGGATCCTTTTCACCCCAGGTGTAACCGTCAAAGTGGAACAGGGGGGAGGCTTTTACGTCAACCGCCAGCTGACCGACCTCACCCTCGCCCACTTCTTCGTTTTTCTCGTTCAGTGCGACAACCTTGTGGCCCGGGGAGGCATAGCCCATGGAACCTTCACGAACCGGATGCTCAAGGCCGTGGAAGTTGCAGCAGGTCATCCCGGTCTCGGTCTGGCCGTAATGATCTTTCACCGGGCAGAAGTGGCGGTTGCGGATCCAGTTCACCACTTCCGGGTTGAGAGGTTCGCCGGCACTGCTGGCCACCCGGAGACCGAGGTTCTCACCTTCCGGCAGCACGTGATCGTTGGCCTTGAGCAGGCGGTAGGCCGTGGGCGCCGCAGCCAGGTTGGTGATCTTGTACTTCCGGATCATGTCGTAGGTGGATTCCGTGGTAAAACCGCCCGGATTGAAGTGGGTCGCGTGGCCCATCAGCAGAGGTCCAACCACGGCATAGTAAAGCCCGTAAGCCCAGCCCGGATCGGCCACGTTCCAGAACTTGTCGCCGTCCTGCAGATCGATGGCGTACTTCATGTAGACATAGAACGCCAGCAGCGCCTTGGCGGGGACAGCAACGCCCTTGGATTTACCCACGGTTCCGGACGTGAACATCTGGAGGAACGGATCGTCGCCCTTGATCATGACAGGCTCGAACTCGCTGGACTGGGCCGCCAGGGTTTCCTCGAAATCGGGAATGTCTGCCTCAATCTCGCCAGCGTTGACACCCACAACCGGCGGGCAGACTTTGACATCGTTCAGCTTGGGGTAGTTTTCCGGGTTGGTCACCACCAGCTTGGTGCTGGCCCGCTCAAAACGGTACTCGATGGCCCCGGAACCGAATGCCGTGAACAGGGGCTGATAGACAGCACCGGCGCGCAGCGTACCGGCGATAACGATCAGCAGTTCCGGGGTACGTGGCAGCAGTGCAGCCACCCGGTCGCCCTTACCAATCCCTTTGGATTTCAGGTAATTGGCAAACCGTGCCGACGCTTCTTTCAGCTCGGCGAAGGTCAGAGTGCCATCCCCGCCATCTTCTTTTTCGAAGTACAGGGCGACCCGGCTGGGGTCATCCGCCCACTTGTCACAGATTTCATGGCACACATTGAGCCCGCTATCCAGACGTCCATCCAGGATGTCCGCTTCCAGAGCAGCAGGATCGAAGTTGTTGTAAACGTCGGTATATTCCGGAAGGCTCATTCTCAACTCCTGTTGTTTTTATCATCGAAAGTACGGGTCAATGTTTAGCACAGGCTTCACCTTACGTAAAGGTAAACTTTAGATGAAAAGGGCAGAATACTCTGCCGACTTATGAGGGAGTCCGGGCGCGGCAAAAAATGCCGGCCCGGCACAGGGGTGGTCAGGGTTTAGGCTTGATCGGCGACTGATGCCGGGAAGAAAGGATGTGATGAAGGCTGTCGCAGTCCACCAGCGGATCCTCGCAGTTCACCACGATCTCCGAGCGGGCAATCACATAGCCTTTGCCCGTGATGTTGTTGATGACAACATCGTATTCATCCTCCCGCTCCACCGAGCTGACTTCCCCGATAAAACCGGTCTCTCGGAGGGATACGGTTTCGAGCTTGTCTCCCGGCCGGATGGTGCCCTCGTAATGCATCAGCGCCAGCCGGGCAGAAGTACCGGTACCGGTAGTGCTACGGCAAATCACACCCGGATGCACGTAGGTCGCCGAACGGGAACGGTAATATCCCTCGGCCACGTGTTCCGTCGGCCCCATGAAGTGAAGGAATGGAAGCGGCCCAACATCGCCCAGCGTGTAATGGGAGAACCCACGCTCGGCCTGCAGGGCTTCCACGATGGCGTGAGCGGTTTTTGCAAGATCCCGTTCTTCATCCAGGGTCAGATCGAACCCCAGGGCCTGGGCATCGACCAGGGCGTAGAAGCCGCCACTGTAGGCCACACTGTAGGTCACCCGGCCCACGTTGGGTACATCGATGGAGGCCTTGTAGGTGTGAATGTAACTGGGCAGGCCCTCACAGGTAATTGCCTCGACAACGCCATCATGGACCCGGGCATCTACCCGCACCAGCCCTGCCGGCGATTCCAGGAGAAAACTCTGCTCGCCTTCCTGCTTGGGCACGATCCCGGCCTCCAGCACGGCCGTCGCGGTGCAAATGGTGTTGGAACCTGAGTAAATGGGATAACCCATCACTTCCATGATGATATAGCCGGCGGCGGCCCGGGAATCGGTAGCGGGCACCAGCAAATCCACAGACATCTCCGGAATGCCGTAGGGCTCTTCCAGCAGCAGGCGCCGGAGGCCGTCTGCGTCGTCCCTGAGATATTCCATCTGTTCCCGGACGGTATCGCCGGGCAGCAGATCAATGCCACCGGTCACAATGCGGCTGACATCCCCGCCGGCATGGGTGTCCATCAACTGCAACGTCAGCTCCGGCTTCATTACACGCCCTCCAGGGACCAGTTCTTACCATGTTCTTCCCACTGTGCATCGGGAACAATCACGATCTTGCCAAGATAATTGCTACCCCGGTTCACAAAGTACTGTTCCGCCCGATGCAAATCGGAGAGCCGAAAGGCACCGTGCAGAACCGGCTTCAGTTGCCCGCCCCGGATCCACTCCATCAGTTGCTCCGCTTCCTCGCGGGTGCCATGAGATACGCCAAAAATCTGCACCTGGTAGAGGTAGATCCGGGTCCACAGGATTTCGCTGATGTTGCCGCCGCTGGCGCCAGCAATACTGAGGCGCGGGTAAGTGCTACGGGCATTCATATCAAAAATCATGGTGTCGATGAACACATCGGTCATCTCACCGCCAACCAGGTCCATCACCGCATCAATCGGCTTGCCGCCGGTTTCCGCTTTTACACGATCCACGAAACTGTCCATATCGGAACGATCCAGCACGGCCTCGGCGCCAAGGTCCAACAGAGCCGGAGCTTTGTCCTGTTTGCTAAGGGCGTAGGGAATGGCGCCCATAATCCGGCAGAGCTGGATCAGAGCCGTGCCAACGCCGCCGCTGGCACCGGTAACCAAAACCCGTTCGCCAGCCTTGATGCTGGCCGAGGTAAGCATGTGCATGGCGGTCTGGTAGGAGCACATCCCCATGGACGCGACTTCTGCGTCCGCCAGTTCCGGGTTGGGAATCTGGTGAAACTGGTCTGACGGGAGCGCCACGTATTCGGCAAAACCGCCATCAGCGCCGTGGCCGAAGTAATCGGGCGTGAGGTTAAGGTCCCGCCGGTCATTGGCGTAGATATTGAAGTCCAACAGGCCCCGTTCGCCAATGCGGGACTCATCCACACCATCACCAACCGCCGCGACACGACCGGCAATATCCGCGCCCTGTATCCGCGGAAAAACCAGCGTGGGCTTGCCGCCCATCTGGAACGAGGTCATTTCACCCTTCTTGGTGGGATAAAGCCCTTCCCGCGCCTTCCGGTCGGTGTTGTTCTTGGCCGTTGCCGTCACCTGAACAAGCACTTCGCCAGGGCCGGGCTTGGGTACAGATACATCCTGGTATTCGAGTTTGTCGATTTCACCATGGCCGGTGAGGACCATGGCTTTCATGGTATTCGGGATCATGGGCAGGCGATCCTCCCTGGCTACTGAATGTATGGTATTCAGAGAGGATAGGTGAGTTTCCGTGACGTGTCAGGGCGTCTTGCGGGTATCCATTATGCCTGCCGGCTCATCTTTGCAGGTGTAAGCACAAGCTCAGGCAGCAACCTTCGGCAAGAAGGATGTATCTACCCAGTAACGCTTGGGATTTTCCGGGTTGATGCAGACCGGGAAGATCACCCGTTTGAAGGAATGCTACCCCTCAAACCGGGGACATTTCCGCCCAACGCAATCGGTTTGTACGACA
>Ga0194138_10001717_pt1 | contig 10480 bp, 12 predicted proteins | sample TARM_MetaG_T2_14_FD_134022 | JGI IMG/M metagenome (GOLD analysis project Ga0194138, IMG submission 134022) | Freshwater microbial communities from Pennsylvania, USA, analyzing microbe dynamics in response to fracking - TARM_MetaG_T2_14 (version 2) | ecosystem: Environmental > Aquatic >...
AAAACTCAAATCTTATGGGAAGTAATGTGTGTACAACAAATAATTATTAGCAAAAAACAGCTAGAAGCACCTACTCATAGGACTTCTAGCTGTTCGATTTAAAATAAACTGTCAAAGTCGGGATTATACCATGGCCTAAAGAATTAAGAATCGTCTTAGTTCTTTCCCTGTAAGACTTCTTAAAAATTATCAAAATGAAAATGAAGATTTCTGATAATTTTCAAGGGAATTCTAGCGTCTTTTGCGGGTTTCGTAGTGGCACTTAATATTCCTGATGAAATCATCAACGTATTTAAAGAAAGTTAACAAATTAACACCTACACGGGAGCTTGTTAATTTCTGTCAAATACTTTGATAATGTTACTGTAAAGTCTTTCTCAGGTCTCTTTTGACAAGTTCATAATAATAGGATAATTTCGCTGTGAATTTGAAAGGAAAGACCCTGATATGCAAGTCATATTGAAGTTTCAAACTGTGCATTTTGTGTTATAATTGTACAGTAACTGTAGAAGAATGATAAAGAGAATAGGGAGCTAAGTCATTCTTGGTTTAAATCTTAACGAAATTCTGAAAGGTCGGGTGAACAGTATGTCAATATTGATCGGGCCCATGAAATTACATTTGAATGGGCACAAAGAATTGACAAGCCATGGTGAGGTGAAAGACATCGTGGCCGGCAAAAAAGTCTATATACCCCTTTTACCAGGAACAGAGATTCTTGTAAAAGAAGGGGATGCAGTGAAAAAGGGAGACATGGTGGCCAAGCGTAATGACCACTTCAAAGTGCCTATTTTTTCTTCTGTATCCGGAAAATATCTAGGTGTAGAATGCCTAGAACATACCACAGGCAGAATGGTGGATCATTTGGTGCTGGAAAATGATGGTGCATTTACCTTCGCACAGCCCTTTGAACCCATTGATGCAGAGAAAGCATCCAAGGAAGAACTGGTGGAGTTCATGATGAATGCAGGGATCATCGGTTGTGGAGGTGCAGGGTTTCCTTCTTACGTAAAGTACAGAGGAGCCAAGGGCATTCACACGGTACTGATCAACGCAGTGGAATGTGAGCCTTACATTACAGCGGACTACAAAATCATGAATATTCAGGTGGAAGAGCTGGTATACGGCACCAAAGCCATGCTGAAAATGGCTGGGGCAGAAAAAGCCATCATTGCCATCAAGAAGACGAAAAAAGACCTCATTACCAAGGTGAGAGAAGCCATCAAGGATGCGCCAGGCCTCGTGGTAGAAGAAGTGCCAGACCAATATCCCATGGGTTGGGAAAGAACACTGATTTTTGAAGTGTTCAAGAAGCGTTACGACAAGCTGCCAGGTGAAATTGGCGTCATTGTGAACAATGCCACCACAGCCATTGCGTTCTCTGAAGCCATGCGTTATGGCAAGCCCATCATGGATAAGATTTGCACCATTTCTGGAGATGGCCTAAAGGCGCCCAGCAATGTACGTGTACCTGTGGGGGTATCCATTGGGGATGTGATAGAGCAAATCGGCGGATATGCACAAGAGGAAGTACGGATCATCGGCGGCGGACCCATGATGGGGAAGACCGTGTCCACAGACCAAGTGGTGATTAATGCAGCCAGCAATGCCATCACCGTATTAAAGCCAGATGATTCCTTTGCCATTGCATGTCTTCGATGTGGACGATGTAATGATTACTGTCCAGCGGGTATTCAGCCGGTAAGAATCAACAATGCAGAAGAAGCTGGAGATGTAAAGCTCCTCACAAAGCTTCGTGCAGACCAATGTATTGAATGTGGCATGTGTACCTATGTATGCCCATCTAAAATTGAAGTAACTGAAGGCGTTAGACGTGGGAAAGCCATGCTCCAAGCGCAGCAGAAGAAGTAAGGGGGACAAAAGGTATGAAATTTCTAACAAAAGTGTCTCCAAACAACAGAGACAAAGACCATAGCACCCAAGGGATCATGGCCGAGCTCTCCGTAGGGCTCATGGTGGTTTTTGTGTTCTCCATGGTGTTTTATTTCCAAGAATATGGCATGGATTATGTGATCCATGGCGTGCTTCTTCTTGTCACAGCCATCTTGGTGGCTTTGGTGACAGAAGCAGTATTTGCCCTAGCGACCAAAAAGAGTATACCAGCACATCTGAAGTCTTCATTTCCGCTGGTGACCGCAATCATCTTGGTACTGACTGTACCCATTTCAACCAGCCTATTTGCCATTGGGGTGGCTTCATTCTTTGCGATTTTCGTAGGAAAGCTCATCTTTGGTGGCTTTGGTCATAATATCTTCAACCCAGCCGGAGTAGGAAGAGCTGTCATTGTCTCTTCTTTAATGGGCAGTACTGTGGCGGACGTCACAACTGGTGCAACACCGATTTCTTCCATGGGCAATGCCGGTTGGATGATCAAAGATGCTGCCGTGACAGAAAAATTCCTAGAGCAGTTTGGTGGACTCACCAATCTACTTCTTGGATGGTATCCAGGTGCTTTAGGTGAAACCAGTGCACTGTTGATTCTACTGGTAGGTGCTTACTTGGCCTATAGAAAAGTATTAGACTGGAAAGTACCTGCTGTATATATTGGTTCTGTCTTTGTCTTTACCACAGTCATTGCACTGGTCAACGGTGTAGGCATGTGGTATCCCATGTTCCATGTACTCTCTGGAGGCCTAGTCTTTGGTGCGGTATTTATGAGCACTGACCCCGTCACCAATCCCACCACCATCAGTGGTCGTATGATCTACGCCATTGGTCTTGGTGTTTTAACTGTAGTGATTAGACTTCAAGCAAGTCTACCAGGAGGCGTGGTATTTGCCATTTTGATCATGAACATGATGTCTCCTCTTATTGATAAGCTCACAGATGGATGGTCCATCTACAGCACCAAGAAGTATGGCATTTCCGTTGCCGTCACTTTTGTGGTGGGCTTAGTGCTTACTTTTGTGGCTGGCAATGGCCTAGAGCCAAGAGCCATTGAGTTCCCAAGAGAAGGGGGCGGTATTGCCATATTCTCTGACAGTACAGCAAATCTACCCACCGTGGACAGTGCCACAGAAGAAGGGGACCTCATGGTCTATGTTCTTTCGGCTCCAGGCTACTATGCCATTGAAACCGGTGGCGCTGACAATAAGATTGAAGTGTCCATCGACAAAGCCAGTGGCGCTGTAGCAAAGGTTGCCATCCTAGAAGTGAACGATACGCCAGGTCTTGGCGATCGTATTGATGCAGCCTCCTTCTTAGATCAGTTCGAAGGCATTTCCTTTGACGATCAAGAGGCAGGTGTGGACGCCGTTTCTGGTGCCACCGTATCGTCTTTGTCTGCCATTCGTGCAGTCCGGGTAGCTCTGGAAGAATTTAATAAGTAAGGAGGAAGAAGCAATGAAAAACGCAAAAGGGTATATTGTTTTACTCATCACTGTTCTCCTTACAGGAGGCACGCTCTTCTTTGCAGAAGGTCAGTTAAGACCCTTCATTGAAGAAGCAAGCAGTGGAGAGCATCAAGGAGTCCTAGTAAGTCTTTTTGATGGGGATACCACATTTACAGAAGTAGAGTTTAGTGATGAAACTGGATTCATTGAAAAGGTCTTTGAAGCAGAAGGGAAGGGCTATGCCTATATTCTGCAAAACAGAGGTTTTTCTGATGATATCATCTTTGGTCTAGCCTTTGATCTAGATGGCAACATCACCGGCTATGAAATTGTGTATTTGAATGACACCCAAGGCTATGGCAGTCTTATGGGGGAAGAGGACTTTAAAAACAGCATCGTGGGTAAAACATCCATCGATGGCATTGCGGTGGTTTCCGGAGTGACCGTGACCTCCAAAGCCATCATCGATGCCATCGATGCAGCGAAGGTTCATTATAATGAAGCCATGGGCATTGAAGATGATGGGTCTGGGGTTGTGGAAGAGCCACAAGCACCACCACTAAACTTTGGGGATACCATGGCCATCTTTAGAGACAACGTCTCCGATACCCGCAAGGGCATCATCTTAGACACCGTGGAAGAAGGCGGTAACGTCATCTATACCGTAGAAGCAGCAGGATATGCAGTGATTGAGCAGTATCCAGATGCTAAGAGAAATATTTTTGCCATCACCATTGATCCAGCAAACCAAGTGATTGTAGGGGTAGAAGTCATTGAAACCAACGATACCCCAGGTATTGGCGATAAGGTGTCTCATGAAGATTTCTTGGCTCAATTTGAGAACCTGTCTTATGCAGATGAGTCCGTGGAAGTGGATACCATCTCCATGGCCACGGTATCTTCTGTATCTGTAGTCAATGCTGTTTTAGCAGCTATTTTAGAAAGTAATTAGGAGGGATAAAGGCATGAATCGATTAGAAAATAAACCCATGGGATTCTTTGGAAACAATCCAGTCCTTGGACTTGCCTTAGGTCTCACCACAGCTTTGGCTGTGACCAATAGCGTCACCAATGCACTGGGCATGGGGGTGTTAACCTTCATATTAGTGATCCTTGCTGCAGTACTCGGTGCTGTGGTGAAGATGGTCACCCCAGAAGAGATGCTGATTCCTGTGAATCTTGTAATCACAGCTTTTTTGGCAAAACTTGGAGAACTCTTCGTCTTGGCCTTCGCTTCTAGCTTGGCCACCAGCGTGGGCATCTTCTTGCCGCTCCTTGCGGTGAACTCCCTGGTGCTTTACGCCACAGGGGCTTTTCACAAAGAAGGATCTTTTGGCACATCCATCATGAAAGCATTCTCCTCAGGGGCTGCTTATGTGGTAGCGCTCTTGGTGGTGGCTTTTGTCCGTGAGCTTTTGGGCACAGGAGGCGTGAATCTCTTGAATCCTTTCAATGGCGCTGCGCTCTTTAGCTTTAGTGTCCTTTCCAGTGAGTTTACTTTAGGGCTCTTCACACAGCCCATGGGCGCATTACTCACCGTCGCTTTGGTGGCTGGTCTATTCCAAGCGCTGAGTAAAGCTCCTGAAGAAAAGGGAGGAAAATAATCATGGAAAATATTTGGCCGATTTTATTAGGTACCATACTCATCAACAATTTGGCCTTCACAAAGCTTGTATCCATTGGTCAGCTGGCACATTTTGGCGACGATGAAAAGGAAGTTCTTTGCATCGGGTCCTCTGCAGCAGTGATCATGGGTGTATCTACACTAATTAGCTACCTGGTGGCTCAAGTGGTAGACCTGGGTGCACTGGATCTTCTGGTGTACATGCTGGTGGTCCTTCTTGTCACAGAAGGCGTGAAGATGGTGGTCAAAGGAAGAAACAAAGAGATGTTTGAGTCTGTGAAGGGTGTATTACCTCTTCTAGCCGCAAACTCTGCCATTTTCTACCTGCTCATAGATACCACAGCCCAAGGGTTAGAGTTCCTACCTATGCTGATCACCGCTGTGGGTGCACCCATCGGACTTCTCTTCGCTTTCATTTTATATGGCGCAGTGAGAGAGCGATTGGCCGTATCCCATACCCCAAAGCCTTTCAAAGGCTTACCCATTCTTTTGGTCTACGCTGCCTTGGTGGTACTGGCCTTAAGTGGGCTCAACGGTATTCTATAAGCTTTTTAGAAAAGCTGATTACACTAAAATCCTAGTATAGAAAGGTCCGCTTTGTTATGAAGCGGACCTTTTTGTATTCATAGTTCGGATCCTAGGGGGTGTGTAGCCTTAGAAAAGACCACGGTGTAGCGGGAGGTTTTTGGGAAAGATTATAGTCTTCTTCAAAAGAAGAACTTCTGAAGACTATCCACAGAAAACAAGGTCCACAGGGAAAAACTCCCCATGTTACTCACAAGGGATTCAAGAAAGTGTGGATAAACCTGTGGATAAGTCTAAGAACTTTTGATGGAGACTCTGGTGAAAAGAGACAACATAGAGTTGTTCCCGGATAAAACACAGGAATTCCACAAGTTATCCACAGGAGATTGTGAGCAATGTGCATAAGTGAACAGTTGTACGGGTTTTGTTTGGTTCATTTTACCATGGGGTTAAACTTTCGTAAAAAAAGAAAACCATCGGGGTTAGTCCTCGATGGTTTTCTGGGAATCGGCCAGGAGATCATTTAAGGTTTTCAGCTCCAGGGGAGAGAGGTCTCGATATGCCCCAAGTTTCAAGTTCCCCAAATGAATGTTCATGATGCGGATTCTTTTTAAGGTGACTACTTTGTAGCCAAAGTATTCCGTCATACGCCTGATTTGGCGATTCAGCCCTTGGGTTAAGATGATTTTAAAGGTTTTGTCGTCTAATTTTTCCACGTGAGATTCTCTGGTTAAAGTATCCAAAATGGGGACGCGACCGGCCATACCTCGAAGAAAGGCCTCGGTCATGGGCTTGTTCACCGTGACGATGTATTCTTTCTCATGGTTGTTTCTTGCGCGTAGTATTTTATTCACGATGTCTCCGTCATTGGTCAAGAGAAGAAGCCCTTGGGAATCTTTGTCTAAGCGACCAATGGGAAAGATGCGTTCCTTGTGCTTCACAAAATCCACGATGTTATAACGTACTTTGCGATTGGTGGTGCATTCAATGCCCCGAGGTTTGTTCAAGGCGATGTATACCAAGGGTGGTTTATGGTCGATGCGTTTTCCATCGACTCTAATGTCATCCTCCAGGGTGACTTTCAGGCCCATGACGGCTACTTGGCCATTGACGGTGACCCGTCCTTTTTCAATGAAGGCATCGGCAGCGCGACGGGAGCAAAACCCTGTATCGGAGATGGCTTTATTAATACGTTTTTCTTCCATAACTGTTCCTTTCTTTATCAAATAGGGGAAAGTATTCCATTTCTGCTCATTCATTATACACGAAATGAGGTGAATGCTAAAGAGGAGTTGCCAGAGGCCTAGGGAAGGACTACAATGACTACAACGAAGTTATAAGAGGTTGTCATAAAGAGAGGAGAAACGCTATAAATGCATCCCTATGTCCCCTTTGTGGAGAAGAGAATCATTGTCATATGACCACAGGAAAAGATCCCATGACTTGTTGGTGTACCAAAAGAAGCATACCAGAAGGCCTGCTGCTACTTTTGCCTGAGGAAGCCAAAGGTCTTGCGTGTATTTGTGAAGCCTGTGTGCGTGCCTACGAAGAAAAAAAGCTTCCGGTATCGTCGTAAAGTGAGAAAATCAATTGGACAAAACCCAATAAATAGGATACAATTAGTTTACTGGGAAAATGGTTTCCAGTGAATGAAGTAACTTTGGAGGGGAAAGAATATGAGTAAAAAGGTTGTTATATACACATCCAACACGTGCACGTACTGCGACTTAGCAAAGGAATACTTTGGTGCAAACAACATTTCCTATGAGGAAAAAAATACATCAGATCCAGTTTTCAGAAAAGAACTGCTGGCTTTGGGTGTCAGAAGTGTACCTACCATCTTTGTGGATGAAGAGTATATGGTTGGGTTTGACGAAGGGTCCTTCGAAGAACTCTACAACAAGTAAACAAAAGAAGTGAAGCCACCATGGCCAAGGAAACTTGAGCATGGTGGCTTTTAAGTTGCCATTTTTTCTATGTTTCTTGTTTTCACCGTTGCGTTGCCGGGAAAACAGGCTCTTTACTCTACCCGGAGGGAAGATCCATTGTCATTGATTTTCACATCCAGTTGATAACTAAGGAGCCGATCTCTGGTTTTTCCTTGGTGGAAAAAAGTCTTCTCCAAAGGTTTGCCGGAGATAAGGATCTCCACAGTGCTCCGTTCCTTAATGGTTTCAGTGATGTAAGCTTGTTCGATGATTTCCGCCAGCACTGTATCCAAATCTTTTTCTTCAAAGTCTGCCCGAGAAAGGAAATACTGTCCTGGGGCATTAGTTCCAGACGCTTCCACCAGTTGTCCAAAGCTATTAAAGGTTAGGGTCACCTGTCCAACGGCTTTCACCGTCACGGTGCGATGGATCTCTTGGGAGAAGTTTTGATAGAGGATGCCCAAGGAGGCTACCAAAAGGATTACGGCCACCAGAGGTTTTAAGAGATTGGGCTTCTTCTTTTTGCGCTTTCCATAGATGAAAACACCTAGATCAGGGGCTTTTTCTCGAAGGTGTAAGAAGGCGCCATCACTGGTGAGCACGATGGTTCCGGTGAGGGTTTTCTTCAAAGCGATGCCTGCATCTTCTTTGGTGTCCAAGAAGCTGGTCTTCTCGTTTGTGACCAGTTCATAATGGAGGTGCTTGGACAATTCTTTGAAGGCATCTTTTTCTAGGAGAAGAGCCATGGCCAGCAGCGGTTTTTCCATTCTTTTCAGTTCAAAGAGGGGTTCTTCCACCAGTTTGGAAAAGACCTTTAAGGGCAGTACTTTTTGCACTTTGGTTTTTGACCAAAGCTTTTCTTCGCTGAGAAGAATCAGAGCCAAATTAAGCATTAAGATCCGTTCCTCCCTGCTGAGCAGGGTCTTTACCAAGGCACCACTGGAGATGCCATAGGTGGACAAAGTTTTCAAATAGAGAGGAATCTCTTCTGCACGTTTTTTCTCCAGTTCTTCGCTGTACAGGGACACGGGAGGTTTTTCTATAAATCTGTAGCGATCTTTGTCTAGCACACGTTTGCCCATGGGGTCCTCTCCTTTCATCATTCTGGGTCTATTTTATCACAGGTGGCTTAGAAAACCATGGGAGAGGAGAAAAAGAATCCTTCTTTCTTATGAAAATCGTCAAAAGCCCTTAAAGGATGGACGAGAATACAGTATACTAAAGAATAGAGATGTATGATGAAACGGAATAAAGAAAGTGAGCGAGTGGAGAGCATGATGGGCGAAAAAGAAAAACCAAAGAAAAAAAGCATCAAAGACAGTATTCTTCGGGCGGTGTTGATCCTCCTGATTTTTGCAGGCGTTGGCCTGTATATATTTGCAGAAGACTATTATCGGCCCTCTATGATCGCTGAAGAAGCCTTGGTTTCAGGGGGTGGCATCACCTTTGCTGAAGAGGATGGAGATCTTCTGTTCATCCCTGAAAACCCCATAGGGGGCGTGGTACTATACCCAGGGGGGCAAGTATCAGAAAGAGCCTATGGGCATTTAGGTAGAAAGATGGCAGAGGCAGGCTACAAGACCGTCATCCTGAAAGTGCCCTTTAAATTATCCATCTTGGCCAATCAAGGGGCTAAAGAGTATGTGGGCAAAGACGACCTGCCCTGGGTGCTCATGGGGCACTCTCTAGGTGGGGTATCCGCAGCGCGGTTTGCGGTGAAAAATCCAGAGGCTGTGGAGGCGTTGATACTTCTTGCTTCCTATCCTGACGGCGGAACAACTCTGAGGGGGCTCCCCGTGGCGGTGTACTCTTTACTTGGAGACAAAGATCAGATCATTGACCATGTGAAGCTTCGGGAAGCGGAAGAGCGCTTGCCGAGAAATTTTACGGGGGTACTCATTCGAGGGGGAAATCATTCTAGTTTTGGCAACTATGGTGTACAAAAAGGGGATGCCCTCCCAGACATCACCTTTGATGAACAGCAAGGATATATTCTTGACGTGCTGGCTGAAATCTTCCAGTAGAAATCTTTCACAATACCTTTATCTATTGCGTACCGAATATCCTGGGATTCACAGGATGTTCGGTTTTTTCTTGCTAAAATGCAAATTTTAAAGATACATAGGGGGGTATTTCTGCGGATTTCATAAATTTGATAAAATTTATGAAAATCTTTGATAAAAATCATCACAAGTTAAGCTTTTCTATGGTATCATATTGTTAGAAATTTATTTAACAATGAGGTGTGAAGATGGACAAGAAAAAAGACATTTCCATGGCGGTAATCAAAAGATTACCAAAATACTACAGACATCTAGCAGAGCTTCTTCGGAATGATGTGGACAGAGTCTCCTCTAAAGAACTCAGTGAGAAGATTGGGTTTACAGCATCCCAAATTAGACAAGACTTCAACTGTTTTGGTGGATTTGGACAGCAAGGGTATGGCTACAATGTAAAAGAACTGTACAATGAAATCTCCAACATTTTAGGTCTAGAGAAGCGCTATAAAACCGTCATCATTGGCGCAGGAAACATTGGTCAAGCCGTGGCCAACTATACAAGATTTGAAAAGTTTGGCTTTGACCTGGAGGCCATCTTTGATGTAAATCCCAAGCTCATCGGTATGAAGATGAAAGATGTTGACATCAGCGACATCGATACCATGGATGACTTTTTAAAGAAGAATCCCGTGGACATCGGCATCATTTGTGTGCCTCATACCGTGGCGCAGAGAGTAGCCGATACCTTGGTGGACAATGGGGTTAGAGGAATATGGAATTTTGCCCCCCTAGACATTCAAGTGCCAGAGCATGTGTCCATCGAAAATGTGCATTTGAGCGAAAGTTTGCTTACCCTTGTCTATCTCATGAATGATCTGGACAAATAAGCGTATTTCAAGGAGACTCCACTTGGTTGGAGTCTTTTTCTTTGGTCAAATGAAAAAGTAACTTCCACATTGTACAAGTAACTTCTACTCAAGCGAGAATGGAAAGAAATCCTTGAAATTCATAGATAATCTTTAGTTTAAATGCTATGTTTTACAGCAGATT
>Ga0194138_10001718_pt1 | contig 10478 bp, 7 predicted proteins | sample TARM_MetaG_T2_14_FD_134022 | JGI IMG/M metagenome (GOLD analysis project Ga0194138, IMG submission 134022) | Freshwater microbial communities from Pennsylvania, USA, analyzing microbe dynamics in response to fracking - TARM_MetaG_T2_14 (version 2) | ecosystem: Environmental > Aquatic >...
GATCAGCACCGTTCGGGTACTTGCTGGTCATTTTCAGGGTTGTCATTTTTGGAGTCGGAAATGCTGCGGCTTGGAAAACCAGCAGTAAACCTCTCGGAAATGTTTATTGTTTGGCACACCTATGCCGAAAAAGCCATTAAACATGTACGTGTGCATGGTAACCTTAATTTTGCCGCAGGTGGTGCTTTTCACGATGTTACCAATATGATTTCAAAATACGGAATAGTTCCCGAATTGGTTTACGACGGGCTGAACTATGGTGAAGATAAACACGTGCATGGCGAAATGGACAGGGGGCTTCGCGAATTTGTTGATGCTGTAGTTGAAAATAAAAACCAGAAATTGAGTACGGCATGGCATGAAGCTTTTACCTCAATTCTGGATAATTACCTTGGTGAAATTCCACAAAATTTTGAATACGAAGGCAAACGATATACACCGCAAAGTTTTGCTGATGAGTATGTTGGATTGGATATGGACGATTACGTGGAGATTTCATCTTATACCCATCATCCGTTTTACTCAAAATTTATTTTGGAAGTGCCTGACAACTGGTCGTGGGACGAAATTTACAACGTGCCTTTAAATGAGCTGGAAGAAATCATAGATTATTCGTTGAATAACGATTACACCATTGCATGGGCTGCTGATGTAAGCGAAAAAGGATTTAAGTCGAGCAATAAAGGAGTGGCCGTATTGCCTGCAGTCCCTGAAACTAATATGTCTGATGCCGAGATTTCGCGCTGGGAAGAATTGCCCGAACGCGAAAAAGAACAGGAGCTTTATAAGCTCGAAAAACCAGTCCCTGAACTTGAAGTAACCCAGGAAATGCGCCAGGTTGCTTTTGATAACTTCCAGACTACCGATGATCATGGAATGCATATTATCGGAACGGCAAAAGATCAGAATGGACAGCTCTTTTATAAAGTGAAAAATTCATGGGGCGACTATAATAAATACGATGGTTATTTTTATGTTTCCAAGCCTTACTTGAAGTATAAAACTATGTGTATAATGGTGCACAAAGATGCCATCCCGCCAGGAATAAGAGAAAAACTGGAATTATAAAATCCACAGCCCCTTCAGTTTTTTCTGAAGGGTTTTTCTATATTTGGGGGGTGTTCTAATAATCCGGGTTCCATGAAATTCAATTCCCTTGTTTTTATCTTTTTTTTGGCACTGCTGCCCCTGATTCCGAATGCACAAAATACTGAAGATTCCTGGGAGTGGTGGAATAATCAGCATGGCTGGGAACCCGGGGATCCGGGCTGGCGGAACTGGATGAAAATTACACCCGGCTACCTCGGTCCTAATGCGTTGCCGGTGCCGCAGGTAAAAAAAGGTTTTATTGAAGATTCCTCAGAAGTTGAAGTTAGTTTTTCAAACCATTTCCATTCCGGCGATCCCACTCAGGATATTTCCGGAAGGCTTTTTATCCCGTTTTCCAATAATAAAATTGCCGTAGAAATTTACGGGGTAGCAATCGAGCGCTTTGCTTTTTCAGAAACCATAAGAGACGAGCGCGTTGCCCGCGACAAAGACGGAGAGGGATTTGCAATAGGCGATTTTTATTTCAGCACATTGGTCCAGTTGTCGAAAAACCGGAAATTTCCGAATACATTGTTTCGATTTACTGCCAGAACAGCATCCGGTAACCAACTGGAGGCAGCCCGCTATTCCGACAGTCCCGGGTATTTTTTAGATGTTAGCTTTTCAAAACAATGGGGTACATCCAATAATGGGTTGCTCAGGCCTTTTGGGGCAGTTGGTTTTTACAGCTGGCAAACCAACGATGAACTGAACCTCCAGAACGACGCGCTGATGTATGCACTTGGTACTGATTTCGAAAAAAATACCTGGCTGGTTTCCGCATCGTGGTCGGGGTACTCAGGTTATAAAAATAAACGCGACCGCCCCATGCAGCTTAATTTTGATGTTCAGAAAAATATTGATCGAAAAACGTTGAGAATCCAATATATAAACAGTTTGCGCGAGTGGGGGTATAAAACTTTGCGTTTTTCGTTTATATGGAAATTTAATCCCGCCTGATTTGTTTTCCGGTTTTGTGCCGGAAATGTTTACATTTGTCGAATAAAATGAAAATGCGCCGCATTAGGAAATCATAGAAAAATGAAGAAACTCTCGCTGGTTATCTGCGTCTATAACGAAGAATCCAATATAAAACCCCTTTCGGAACAAATACAAAATGCCCTCGACGGGATTGATTATGAAGCTGTTTTTGTGGACGATGGTTCATCGGACAAAACCTGTGACGAGGTTCGTAAAATTAACGACGAACGGTTTATTCTGATTGAATTGAAACGAAACTACGGGCAGAGTTCTGCATTGCAGGCCGGAATCGATCACGCCGATGCTGAGTACATTGCATTAATTGATGGTGATTTGCAAAACGACCCGGCTGATATTCCCCGCATGCTGGGTATGATGGAGGAAGAAGGCTGGGACATGGTTGCAGGCGTTCGGGCAAACCGCAAGGACGGAATGTTCCTGCGAAAAGTGCCCTCAAAAATTGCCAATTACATGATCCGGAAATCGACGGGCACAAAAATGAAAGATTTGGGATGTACACTTAAAATATTCACCCGCGAAACCATAAAAAGCATTACCATTTATGGCGAATTGCACAGGTTCATACCGGTTTTAATTACCCAGGAAGGTGCTGCCCGGATTACACAGACAGATGTAAATCACCGGCCGCGCAAATTTGGAACTTCAAAATACAACCTTAACCGCACATCGAAAGTGCTGAGTGACTTGATTCTCATGTTGTTTTTTAAAAAGTACCTGCAGCGGCCCATGCATCTTTTCGGCGGTCTTGGGTTTGTTACACTTGGCATTGGAGCGCTGATTAATTTTTACCTGCTGATTTTAAAAATACTGGGGAATGATATCTGGGGAAAACCACTGCTTCTGCTGGGCATATTGCTTGTGATGGGAGGTATTCAGTTCATTACCATTGGCATAATTGCAGAATTACAAATGCGGACTTACTATGAGTCGCAGCAAAAAAAACCTTACCGGATAAAAAATATTTCATCTACAAGCCGCCATTAAACGATTTTGAATTTATTGGGTCTAAAATGTTAGCTGTGGTATAAAAATTGTACCTTTATTAGGTTGTAAATCAATAATGAAAGGAGAGAATTATGTCAACAAAAATTAACATTATACTACTTGTGGTTTCAATGCTTTTGGTTACATCCTTAACACAGGCACAGGAGCGACTCATAAACGGAATAGTTACAACTTTCGACAGTATCCCATTGGTTGATGCTGAAATCCAAAACAGGAGTACTAAAGAAACAGTTTACTCCGATTCACTTGGGCGTTTCCAAATTATGAGTGAACCGGGTGACAAACTGAAATTTAAAGCACAAGGGTTTTACAATGAAAAAGCTAAAATTGAAGAAAAAACAAAATACGCTGCGGTTAACCTTAAAATGAAACCGGGCTCCAAAAACAGGGAATATGCAATAGGTTATGCTACCGTTTCCGATCGTGATAAGCTGAATGCCCTTTCGAGCATGAATAATGAAGACGCTGATTTCAGTCAGTACAGCAACATCTACGATTTAATTAAAGGTCGTTTTGCAGGTGTGCAAGTCACCAATGGCGAAATTATTATTCGCGGAATTAATTCAATAAACAGCAGCAGCGCAGCCCTAATTGTTGTCGATGGCGTTCCTGTCGATGGAAGTGTGCTGAATTCGATACCGCCCGTTCAGGTAAAAAGCATTAACGTGATTAAAGATGGCAGTGCGGCCATTTACGGTTCGCGTGGCGGTAACGGTGTGGTTATTATTGAAACCCGCAGGGGTAATGACTAATTGAAAATTTTCAGTCACAACTTCGCCCAAAATATGTTTTTATGGTAATTTTTACCGGGTACTTTTTTCACCGGGAATAAATTTCTATTTTCAACCCCGTAAATTTAAACCGGGCTGAAATGACCAGAATTTATTTTGCTATCATCTCCCTTCTGCTAATTTTTCAAAGTTGCAGTAATGCACCCGATACTGAAAACAGGGAATTAAAATTATGGTATAACGAACCCGCCGAACAATGGGTTGAAGCCTTACCGCTTGGAAACGGGCGTTTGGGGGCCATGGTTTTTGGAGGTGTTGAAGTTGAAAGGATTCAATTAAATGAAGAGTCGGTTTGGACGGGAGGCCCCATTGAAAGGGCAAATCCCGAAGCACTGAAATACCTCGATGAAATACGTCAGTTGCTTTTTGATGGCGAGTATGTCAAAGGCGACCGACTGGCCCAGGAAAAAATTATGGGCAAACGCATCGACGGCGGGAAACATACTTACCAAACACTTGGCGATCTTTTTATTGAGTTTGAAGGATTGGAGAATGTTTCCAACTATAAACGTTCGCTTGATTTAAATACCGCGGTTGCCAAAACAGAGTTCAAAGCTGATGGTGTAACCTATTCACGCGAAGTATTTGCCTCTGCACCCGATGAGGTTATTGTGGTAAAACTTTCGGCCTCAGAAAATGGAAAACTCAATTTTTCAGCCCGGATGAACCGTCCCGGAGAGGCCGAAAAAGTGTCTGTTGATGGGGGGCGGATAGTTATGACAGGGTTTGCCGAATACGAAGGAAGGGGAACACGTTTTGCATCGGTTGTTGCTGTAGATGCCAAAAACGGCGAAGTAAATTCGTCAGGCGATACACTTTCGGTATCAAATGCCGATGAGGCAGTCATCCGCATTTCAGGCCGCACCAACCATTGGGGAGCCAATGAAGTTGAAACTTCTTCCGCTGATATTAATAGTGCCGTAAACTTTACCTTTAATGAACTGAAATCGAATCATATTGAAGAATACCAGGGGTATTTCAAACGTGTAAGTTTGGAGCTCAACGAACCTGATACACTCAATTTGCCAACTACCGAACGGCTTAACCGGGTAAAAGAAGGAATAAGCGATGCACATCTTACCGAGTTGTATTTTCAGTTTGGAAGATATTTGTTAATCAGCTCTTCGCGGCCAGGAAACCTGCCTGCAAACCTGCAGGGAATTTGGGATCCCTCATTGTCGCCACCCTGGAATGCCGATTATCACATCAACATCAATATTCAAATGAATTACTGGCCTGCTTTGGTGACCAATCTTGCCGAGTGCCAGCAGCCATTTTTTGAATTTGTTGACGACTTGCGCGAGCGTGGCAATATTACGGCACGTGAAACATACGGTGCCCGTGGATTTGTGGCTCATCACACCACTGACTTGTGGAAATTTACCGACCCCATTGGATTAACCGGTTGGGGCATGTGGCCCATGGGGGCAGCATGGTGTTCCGATCATTTTTGGGAACATTACGATTTTACAGGCGATAAACAGTTTCTTGAGGAAAAAGCCTACCCGGTATTGAAAGATGCTGCCCTGTTTTTTGTCGATTTCCTGGTAGAAAATCCAGAAACAGGACTGCTGGTTTCCGGGCCAAGTATGTCACCTGAAAATAAGTTTATTGCACCAAGTGGCGAAGTTGCTGCTGTTTGCATGGGGCCTGCAATGGATCATCAGATAATCAGGGAATTGTTCAATAATTGTATCAAATCATCTGAAATTCTGGGAGTGGATGCCGAATTTGCCGATACGTTGCGTACGATGCTCCAAAAATTAACACCTTCGCAAATCGGGTCAGACGGAAGGATTCTGGAATGGTCGGAGGAATTGCCGGAAGCGGAACCCGGGCACCGGCACATGTCGCATTTGTATGCATTGTACCCGGGCGAAGAGTTTACCAATCCGGATGATCCGAAATGGCTGGAAGCATCCCGAAAATCGATTGAGGAACGGCTCAAACACGGCGGTGGACATACCGGCTGGAGCCGGGCATGGATTATCAATTTTTTTGCCCGCTTAAAGGACGGGAAAAAAGCTCACGAAAATATTGATGCCATTTTGGCCAAATCAACCCATCCGAATTTATTTGATAATCACCCGCCGTTTCAAATCGACGGTAATTTTGGTGCCACTGCCGGCATCGCCGAAATGCTTTTGCAAAGTCACAATAACGTGCTGCAAATATTGCCTGCCCTGCCACCCGAATGGAAAAGCGGAAGTGTTAAAGGCCTGCGTGCCCGCGGCGGTTTTGAGGTGGATATTTCCTGGGATAATGGTGAACTAACTGAATTAAAAATTAAGTCGTTGCTTGGGAACGATTGCAAAGTAATGTATGGTGATTTGGTTGCCACACCGGAAATAAGCAAAGGCGAACAAATTGTTTTATGAACTGCTAAAATTGGAATCCTGTTTCTGAATATACATTCCAAAAGATTGCAAAAGGCAACCCTGAAAATGAATGTTTTACAGCAGGATTTTTTCAGGATTTATGCAAGCAGCCTTATGATATTTGTTTTTGTGTAAACCTTCAGGGTTTCGCAAACCTTGAAGGTTTTACTTTTGCCGCAATTTGTTTTATTGCAACATTATTTTTCTGGAAATTTGTTCCGGAAACAAAAGGGAAAAGCCTGGAACAAATTGAAAAGAGATTCATTAAAAGTTCAGCGAGCCGTTAAAATCATTTGTGTTCATCCGTGTCATCCGCCGGATTACCGCAATGATCGCAAAGGATGGCGCAATGTACGCGAAGAAATTCTTTGCGCTTCCTGCGAAACTCCTTGCGATCGTAACGGTTAAATAAATTCTGAATCCTGTGTTTAATTGTTGCCTTTCAACTGTTCAATTCTTTTGGCAATCAGTGCCCGGGTTTTATAAAGTACTTCCGGATCTGAAGAATATTTCATTGGTCCTGTAACCACCTGCTTTGCCAGATCGTTATCTTGCTCCAATTCATCCAGCAGGTAAAGGTATTCATAGTCTTCAAAACCATCGCGCAGGTTGGCAAGGCGAAGAGAAGACAGCGGACGCTTGTCACCGCTGGGATATGTCAGGTACCCGTCTCCGTTGTACTTGAGAAAGGTGTTGGGTACCCAGCCGCCCCGCAGTTGAGGAGGTGAATCATTACTGCCCCAGTGATTCGGGCTCCAGTACTCGAACCCGGTAACTCCTGTATTTGATAACAGGCAAAACCCAAATAAATTGATTGATAAATAAAGCACGACCACACAACGCGCGATCATAAAGCATTGGGGAAGAAATGGTTGTTCGAGTTTCTGTTTCGCTTCAATCCGCCAGCTACCGGATGTGCCATGTAAGTGAAGTAGCACCGGAATCCTTGGAGATTTCATACCGCCAACCGAAGTATTTAAACTGAAAACTTTTCAGGATTTATTTCATTTAATCCCCATGAAAAGTATTTTTACATACATTGCAGCGTCCAACGAATTCATCTATGAAACAATATTCAAAAGCCTGGTTGTTGAAAAAAAGTTGGAATCGGATTGCTTGTTGTCGGTCTTATTGGTGTTTTATATTTCGGATACGAAGCCATGCAGGCATCAGAAAGCTTTAACGTGCTGGGAGTTGATGTTGCAGTGAGTGAAGCCAACTGGACCCCGGTAATTTTTAGCGGGATAGTTTTAGTTGTAGGCATTATTCTGGCAATAATGGGCAAAAAACACTGACCTGTCCACCCCAAATATTTTCCCGGAGAAATCTGAAATCTATTCCCCTCCAAACAACTCCTCTTCACTGACTACCTTCACTGAAGTACTGTCATTTAGTGTTTTGCTGACTGCATTATACGGTGCCACCACCACCTCATCGCCTTCTGACAGCCCTTCGAGGATTTCAATGCTGGTATTATCCTGAATGCCGGTTTTCACTACTTTTTGCCGTACAATTCCATTCTGGTACACAAAAACCACTTCCAATTTTTCATCCGGAGTTGGGGTTGCAGTTTCATCCGGGTTATTTTGTGCATTACTTTTTGCCTCATCTTTAACGCGTGTTGTTACTGCTGAAATGGGCACTGAAATAACATTGTCGCGGGTTTCAGTCAGAATATCGATGGTAGCCGACATTCCCGGACGAAACGGGTAAATATTCGAAGCAGTGGAATCAATCAAATCGACATACGACCCGGGAAGCAGGAAAACCTTCACGTCAAAATTGGTAACCTGGTCGGTAGCTGCACCTGAAATGCTTGCTGAATTTGCAATTTCGGTTACAACCCCTTTGAAATCACGGCTGAGGTAAGCATCCACTTCAACAAGTGCCGTATCGTTTAAACTTACCCTAACAATATCATTTTCATTCACTTCGGCAAGTACTTCCATGCGTTCCAGGTCAGCAACCACCATCATTTCCGTACCTGTCATCATACTGGTTCCCACCACGCGTTCGCCTTTTTCAACGTTTAGTGCCGAAATTGTTCCTGAAATAGGGGCAAAAATCCGGGTTTTCGTGAGTTGTTCCTGCGCTTCTTCAACAGAAGCATCGGCACTCTTTACTGAAAACTCGGCCGCACGCACTTCGGCTTGTGCCACTTTGTAAGCTGATTCGGCCGATTCGTATTCTGAAACAGGAATGGTTCCCGAATCAAAAAGCTGTTTAGCACGTTTAAACGACAATTCCCGCTCTATCAACTGTGCTTCGGCTTGTGCCAGCCGCGCCTTCGATGAGTTCATGGCTGCTTCGGCACGGTTAAGTGCAGAAATGTACATGTCGGGTTTTATGACACAAAGCGGGTCACCTGCCTCCACTTCGTCGCCTTCTTCCACATATAATTCAATAATTTCGCCGGAAACATCGGGACTTATTTTTACTTCGGTTTCGGGTTGAATTTTCCCATTGGCCGTAATAAACTCAGTAATAGTTTTGCTTTCCACTTTTTCAACAGCCACGCTGATGGTGAAATCCTCACCAAACCATCCCTGTTTTTTCCCAATAACCAAAAATACAATAACAATAACCAGTAACCCTATTGCGAAAGGCAATAATTTTTTCTTTTTCATTTTGCCGAAGTTTTATTCCATAGGTCGATTGTACCTGATCAAAATTACAACAAAATGAATAACCTGGGCGATTATTTTCCGTTATTCCTGAATTCTTACGATTTCACCAACATCCGGGCCGTCAGCCTGCTGTGTTGTTCCAGGTAAATATCTTTTTCTTTCACCATCCAGTCGAGTGTTTCTTCGGTGTAGTGCCGGATAGTGATGAGTGTTAACCCGGTATTATACCGAATGGAATAGAACGGTTCCAGTTCCTCCAGCAGCCAGTTCCAGTCGGCTTCACCGGCATCGAGCACAAGGTTCAGGTCAATGGCCGACTGCTGCATCAGCGTTACTTTCACCCGGTTTTCAATCAGAAAATTCACCACCCGGTTTATATCCTCAATGCTGATAAACGAAAAGTCTTTAGGCGAAAGGGTGATGAGCACCAGGTTTTCACGAATAATAAAAATGGGCGGCAATTCAATTTTATGGTCAATGGCCTGAATTACAGTTCCCGGATTGTCGGGCGACAGGAATGACTTCACATAGAGCGGTATCCCCTTGTTATGAAGCGGTTTCATGGTTTTGGGATGGATAATTTTAGCACCGGAGTGGGTCATCTCTACAGCTTCGCGATACGAGAGGGCATCAATCTTGGTGGTGTTTTCCATTTTTTTCGGATCGGCGCTCAGCACTCCCGGAACATCTTTCCAAAAGGAAACACTTTCGGCATTCAGCACATTCCCGATAATTGCAGCTGTAAAATCGGAGCCCTCACGACCAAGTGTTGTGGTGAGGTTGGCAGGAGTGGAGCCGATAAATCCCTGTGTAATGTAAAGGTTTTTCCCGTTGAAAGTGAAAACCTGTTTGCATAATTCTCCCGTAAGCTCCCAGTCGATGTTGGCATCGCGGTGCAAATCGTCGGTACGGATGCAGGTTCGTACATCCACCCACTGACTGGGTTTTCCAACAACATTCAGGTATTCGCTTACAATTTGAGTTGACACCAGTTCTCCGAAACAGATAATCTGGTCGTATTCAAAATTGTAGTCGAGCGACGGAGATTTATCCAGTTTTTCTTCCAGCTCATCAAAATGGTTCAGCACAGGCTCCGGTGTTATTCCTTCACCAAAAAGCTGGTGACAAATTTCGGTGTGGTAACTTTTAAACTGCCCGAAAATATCCCACTTCCGGTCTTTTTCTTCAAAATAGGCCCTCACCAGCGTTTCGAGCAAGTCGGTGGTTTTGCCCATTGCCGAAATCACTACCACCAGGTTGTTATCGTAAGCGTTAAGAATTTTTGCCAGGTTGCGCACAGCATCAGCATCTTTCACCGATGCCCCGCCAAATTTAAAAACATTCATTGTCCTGTTTTTTCAATTTTCAGCAAAACTAAAGAAATAATTCACTTGCTCATCACAGATAAACCAAAACTGGTGCTTTCCAAATTTTGATTATTTTAGCCTGAACTATTCATAAATTTTGGAAATATGAATAAAGTTCAGGTTAATCCCGACTTAGATGAAGTTGAACTTTTTATAAAAAGTTTTATTGAATCTTAGTCGCTATCGGAGATAGGGATTATTTGTGAATAATCCGGGTTA
>Ga0194138_10001719_pt1 | contig 10478 bp, 7 predicted proteins | sample TARM_MetaG_T2_14_FD_134022 | JGI IMG/M metagenome (GOLD analysis project Ga0194138, IMG submission 134022) | Freshwater microbial communities from Pennsylvania, USA, analyzing microbe dynamics in response to fracking - TARM_MetaG_T2_14 (version 2) | ecosystem: Environmental > Aquatic >...
CACGCTTGGAAAGGCGAACCGCAAGTTTTCGCTTTTCTTCCTGAGCGGCGGGGTGGAGTGTGCGAGCATCTTCTCTGTTCATGTTGGTATTATAGCATAGCTATTTGGATGCCGGGTTAATAACGGAGTGTCGGAGAGTGCCAGCCAGCTCTTGTAGACACCGGTCAGATCGGCGCAGCGCAGAAGCCGATGCAGGCCGTGGGGTAAGAGAGAACCGCGCAGCGCGGACTGAAAATCGATCAGGTAGGGATGCCCATCGGCGCCGCAGAGCACATTGCCGGAATTGCGTAGATCCAGGTGTACCACGCCTCGCTGATGCATCTCGGCGACGAGTTGCTCCAACTCGTGAAAGAAGGTCACCGGCAGCCGTTCACCCCGCTTCCCCAGCTCCTTGAGTGAGGCGCCCTCGATATAGGGATAGGCCAGCGTCCACTTGCCGAGTCGGCAGGCATAAGGCGCGATACCACGAATCCCTTTCAGCCTATCAAGGTTGCGCTCTTCGCGGGCGATGAAAAGCCTGCCTAGTGTCAGGCGAATCATCCACGGAGAGTGCGTGAAGTCCTTGATGACCAGATCATGCTTACCGTCCTGATAGCGAAAGACGACGGCATTGGCGTAGCGTCCACGATGCAGAACCTCGAGGCTGTTCAGGGTGAACGAATCGACACCGAAGTACAGTTTTAAAGAGTCAAGCACTTCCGCCCTGGATTTCATCATGTACCTGTGAGTCACAAGATAGCGCTGGGGGTCGACGCCATATTCCGTCGCCCCGTCAGCATCGAGACCCGACGGCGCTGCCGCCGGGTCTTGCCATGAAACGCATGGTCCGCAGTCGTTCGGGGGGAGAGAGGCGCGAACCATGCTAACGGCTAGTGAGCCGCCACGGCCTCTTCCCAGCCACCGTTGCGGGCCTGCTGCCAGCCACCCCCCAGCGCCTTGTAGAGCAGCACCTCGCTGCCCAGCTGCGCGAGCCGGTCGCTGAGCAGCTGTTGCTGGGTGGTGAAGAGGTTGCGGCGAGCATCGAGCACCGTCAGATAATTGTCGACGCCCTCGTCGTAACGCTGCTGGGCGAGCTCGGTATACTCGGCCGTGGTGTCGACCAGCGCGTGCTGCGCCTGCAGCTGCTCGCCATAGGTGCCCCGGGCGGCCAGGCCGTCGGCGACCTCCCGGAAGGCGCTCTGGATGCTCTGCTCATACTCGGCCACACGGATATTCTTGCGAATCTCGGCGTAGTCGAGGTTGGCGCTCAACCGACCGGCGGTGAAGATCGGCAGATTGACCTGCGGTATGAAGCTCCAGGTGCCGTTGCCTCCCTCGAACAGGCCGGAGAGCTCGTCGCTGGCGGTGCCCGCCGTGGCGGTCAGGCGGATGCTCGGGAAGAAGGCCGCCCGTGCCGCACCGATGTTGGCATTGGCGGCGAGCAGGCGGCGCTCCGCCGCGCGGATATCCGGCCGCTGCACGAGCAGGTCCGACGGCAGGCCCACCGGCAGCTCCGCCAGCAGCGCCTCGCCGAGCGGCAGCCCCTGGGGCAGGTCCGCGGGGATGCCGCTGCCCAGCAACAGCTCGAGGCCGTTGACGTCCTCTGCCACCTGGCGCGTGAAGCGGGCCACCTCGGTGCGGGCCTGGTGCACCAGGGTGCGCGCCTGGCGCACCTCCAACGCCGTGGCGACACCCGCCTCGGCACTGAGCTCCATCAGCGCCAGGCTCTCCTGGTAACTCTCCAGGGTGGCCTGGGCCAGCGCCAGCTTCTCCTGATCGGTACGCCAGGTGAGGTAGGCCAGCGCCACCTCGCCCACCAGACCGATCTGCACGCTGCGCTGCGCCTCCTCGGTCGCCAGGTACTGCTGCAACGCCGACGCCGAGAGACTGCGGACACGACCGAAGACGTCCAGCTCGTAGGCGCTGACGCCGGCCGACACCCCGTACCGACTGTCGATGTAGTCGTCGCCGGTGGCCGAGAGATCATCGGTCACCCGCTGTCGACTGCCGCTGGCATCCGCGCCGACACTGGGGAACAGCTCCGAGCGGGAGATCCGGTACTGGGCGCGGAAGGCCTCGACATTGAGCGCTGCCACCCGCAGGTCGCGGTTGTTCTCCAGCGCGCCCCCGATCAGCTGCTGCAGCGCCGGATCGCGGAAGAACGCCTGCCAGCCGATCTCGGCGACGCGCTGCTCGCCCGCTTCCGCCTCCGCATAGGCCTCCTCCTGGGGCCATTGGGCGTCGATGGGCGCGTCGGGACGCTCGTAGTGTGGCGTCAGGCTGCAGCCGCCGAGGACCAGGCTGCAGGCGACCGCCAGGCTCAGACTCGTGCGCTTCATGTCGGCTCTCCTTGTGCTTCGCTGTCTCTGGCCTTGGGTCTCCGCGTAAACAGCCTGGTCACGACCACGTAGAACAGCGGCACGAAGAACACCGCCAGGAAGGTCGCGGCCAGGGTGCCGCCGACCACGCCGGTGCCGATCGAGTGCTGGCTGCCGCTGCTGGCGCCCGTGGCGAGCGCCATGGGCAGCACCCCACCGATGAAGGCGAGCGAGGTCATGATGATCGGTCGCAGGCGCAGCCGCGCCGCCTCTGCCGCCGCCTCGATCAGCGACCTGCCCTCCTTCTCGTAGAGTTGCTTGGCGAACTCGACGATCAGGATGGCGTTCTTGCCTGCCAGGCCCATGGTGGTGAGCATGCCGACCTGGAAGAACACATCGTTGGAGAGCCCGCGTAGCAGCGTTGCGGTCACCGCGCCGAGCACGCCGAGCGGAATCACCAGCATCACCGAGAAGGGCACCGACCAGCTCTCGTAGAGCGCCGCCAGGCACAAGAACACGATCAGCACCGACAGCGCATAGAGCGCCGTGGCCTGGGAGCCGGCTGCGCGCTCCTCATAGGAGAGCCCGGTGTACTCCAGGCTGATCCCCGACGGCAGATCGGAGGCGATGCGCTCCAGCACCTGCATCGCCTCGCCGGTGCTGTAGCCCGCGGCCGGCTCGCCCTGGATCTGCACCGCCGGCAGGCCCTCATAGCGCTGCAGGCGCGGGGACCCGTAGATCCATTCGCCGGTGGCGAAGGCCGAGAACGGCACCAGATCGCCCACGGCATTGCGCACGTACCAGTCGCCGAAGTCCTCGGGCGTGGTGCGCGCGTCCTGCTGCCCCTGGACATACACCTTCTTGACCCGGCCGCGGTCGATGAAGTCGTTGACGTAGGCCGAGCCCCAGGCGATCGACATGGTGTTGTTGATCTCCTCGAGCGAGACCTGGAAGGTGCGGGCCTTCTCGTCGTCGATCAGCACCTTGAACTGGGGCTCATCCGGCAGGCCGTTGTGACGCACCAGATTGAGCGTCGGCTCCTGCCGGGCCTGGTCCAGGAACTCCCCCATGGCGGTCATCAGCGTCTCGTGACCGAGGCCGGCGTTGTCCTTGAGGTAGATATCGAAGCCGGTGGCGTTGCCCAGCTCCATCACGGCCGGCGGCACGATGGGGATCACCGTGGCGTCCTTGATCTGCGAGAAGCGCTCCATCTGGCGCTCGGCCAGGGCGGACACGCTCTGATGGGGCTCGGTGCGCTCCTCGAAGGGGTGCAGATCGACGAACAGCATGCCCGAGTTCTGGCCGCGGCCGGCGAAGTTGAAGCCGCGCACCGCCATCGCGCCGTTGACGGTATCGCCCTCCTCCTCGAGCAGGTAGTCACTGACCTCCTCCAGCACCGCCTGGGTGCGCTCGGCCGAGGCGTTCGCCGGCAGCTGCACCTGCACCGCCATCACGCCCTGGTCCTCTTCCGGCAGGAAGGCGGTCGGCAGCCCGCGGAACAGCACGGCCACCAGGCCGATCAGGCACAGATAGACCAGCATGAACTTGGCGCGGTGTCCGAGGATGAAGCGCACGCTGCCCTGGTAACGGCTGGCGCCACGATCGAAGGTGCGGTTGAACCAGCCGAAGAAGCCCTTCTTCTCTCCCTGGTGCTGGCCGGGCTTGAGGATGGTCGCGCACAGCGCCGGGGTGAAGATCAACGCCACCAGCACCGAGAAGGTCATGGCCGAGATGATGGTGATCGAGAACTGGCGATAGATCACCCCCGCCGAGCCACCGAAGAAGGCCATGGGCAGGAACACCGCCGAGACCACCAGGCCGATGCCCACCAGCGCCCCGGAGATCTGGTCCATGGACTTGCGGGTGGCCTCCTTGGGCGACAGCCCCTCTTCGTGCATGACCCGCTCGACGTTTTCCACCACCACGATGGCGTCGTCCACCAGCAGGCCGATGGCCAGCACCATGGCGAACATGGTCATCACGTTGATGGTGAAGCCGAAGGCGAACAGCACGCCGAAGGTGGCCAGCAGCACCACCGGCACCGCCAGCGTCGGAATGATGGTGGCGCGCCAGTTCTGCAGGAACAGGAACATCACCAGGAACACCAGGACGACCGCCTCGATCAGCGTATGCACCACCGACTCGATGGAGGCCTCGACCACCGGCGACGTATCGTAGGGATAGATGATCTCCATCCCCTCCGGCATGTAGGGCTCGAGCTCGCCGAGGATGTCGCGCACGTTGTCGACGCTCTCGAGCAGGTTGGCGCCGGTGGCCAGGCGCAGCGCCAGGCCGACCGCCGGACGGCCGTTGTGCTCGCCGGAGATGGAGAAGTTCTCGCTGTCCAGGCCGACCCTGGCCACATCGCTCAGGAGGACCTGGGAGCCGTCGGCGTTGACCTTGAGCAGGATATCCTCGAACTGTTCGGGGGTCTGCAGGCGGGTCTTGCCGATCACGGTCGCGGTCAGCTGTACGCCATCGCTCGCCGGCAGGCCGCCGAGCTGGCCGGAGGAGACCTGCACGTTCTGGGCACGGATCGCCGCCACCACATCGGATGCCGCGAGCCCATAGTTGACCAGCATGTCCGGGTCCAGCCAGATGCGCATGGCGTACTGGGAGCCGAGCACCAGGAAGTCGCCCACCCCCTGGGCCCGGGAGATCGGGTCGCGCAGGTTGGCGACCACGTAGTCGCCCAGGTCGGCCTGGCTGTAGCGGCCGTTGGTGTCGACCAGGCCCACCACCAGCATGAAGTTCTGCTTGTACTTGACCACCCGGATGCCCTGGCGCTGCACCTCTTCGGGCAGCATCGGCGTGGCCAGCTGCAGCTTGTTCTGCACCTGCACCTGGGCGATATCCGGGTCGGTGCCCTGGTCGAAGGTGACGATGATGGTCATGCTGCCGTCGGCGTTGCTCTCCGAGGCGATATAGCGCAGGCCGTCGAGGCCGTTGAGCTGCTGCTCGATGACCTGCACCACGGTGTCCTGCACCGTCTGTGCCGAGGCGCCGGGGTAGGTCACGCTGATGGCGACCGCCGGCGGCGCGACATCGGGGTACTGGTTGACCGGCAGGCTCTTGATGGCCAGCACGCCGGCCAGCATCAGCACCAGGGCGAGCACCCAGGCGAAGATCGGCCGGTCGATGAAGAAACGGGACATGGACTGGCCTCCTTAGTTCGCCGCGACGCTGAGGTCGGTCTGCAGGTCGACGTTACCCGCCGGCTCCGGCTGTACCTGCATGCCTGGCTGCACCCGCTGGAGGCCCTCGGTCACCACCCGCTCGCCGGCCGCGATGCCCTCATCGACCAGCCAGGTGTTACCGACGGTGCGCAGGGTCTGCACCTCACGTCGCTCGGCGATGTTGTCTGCCGTGACCACCAGCACGCTGGCGGTGCCGTTGGGGTCGCGGGTGACGGCCTGCTGCGGCACCAGGGTGGCCTCGGGCCGCACGCCTTCCTGCAGGGTGGCGCGCACGAACATCCCCGGCAGCAGGGTGCCGTCCGGGTTGGGGAACTCGGCGCGCAGGGTGACGGAGCCGGTGCTGGCGTCCACCACCACCTCGGAGAACTTCAGCTTGCCCTCCAGGGGATAGCGGCTACCGTCCTCGAGGGTCAGGGTCACCGGCACGGCCTGCTCGCCGGACCGCTCGAGCAGGCCGCTCTCCAGGGCCCGCCGCAGCTTCAGCATCTTGGTGACCGGCTGGGTGACATCGACATAGATCGGGTCGAGCTGCGTCACCACCGCCATCTCCTTCGCCTGGCCGTTGGTGACCAGGGAGCCCTCGGTGACCTTGGAACGACCGATGCGCCCCGTGATCGGCGACAGCACCTGGGTATAGCGCATGTCGATACGCGCCATTTCGAGTTCCGCCTGGGCCGTTTCCCAGGCCGCCTTGGCATCGTCGTACTGCTGGCGGCTGATGGCACTGGTCTCCACCAGCCGCTCATAGCGCTTGGCGAGATTCTCGGCGCTGACCAGGTTGGCCTCGGCGCGTGCCAGCGCCGCCCGATAGGGCGCCGGGTCGATCCGATAGAGCTGTTGGCCCTCCTCGACGTCGGTCCCTTCGGTGAACAGCCGCTCCTGGATGATGCCATTGACCTGCGGGCGCACCTCGGCGATCCGATAGGCGGCGGTACGCCCCGGCAGCTCGGTGGTCAGCGTCAGCGGTTCGGCGGTGACGGTATAGACACCCACCTCGGGGGGCGATGGCGGCGGGGCACTGGCGGTGGTTTCCGAGCCTCTGCAGCCGGCCAGCAGCAACAGGGCGAGCAGCGGCACGGCGCGGCTCGCATGGCGGAACGAAGGGGAAAAGCCTAGGGGCTTCATCGAGTCTCTCCCTGATACGGCGATGGGTAAGTCAGCGGATTTTGGACCGCATGATGGTACATTGCACCGTATAGAGGTGCAATGTACCATCATGCGGTCAATCCGAGGCGTCTCGATCATGGGATCCCGCTCTCCCGCGTGCTCCATCGCGGCGAGGTACCGACCAGGCCGCGGTACTTGACGCACCTGAACGGCAACGCGTATGAAGCCGGGTGGCCATCACCAACCAGCAGCGGCGCGCACAAGCGCCGATCTCGGAGCCCCCATGTCGAAACAGGATTCAACTGCCGAGGGCAGACCAAGCGGTATTCAGGTGATCGCCCGTGCGGCGGCGATCATGCGCGTGCTGGGTAACCATCCACAGGGATTAAGCCTGGGCGCCATCGCTCATGAGGTGGGTCTGCCGCGCTCGACGGTGCAGCGGATCATTCATGCCCTGGAGATGGAGGATCTTGCCGAATCCATCGGCGCGGGCGGCGGCTTTCGACTGGGGGCCGCACTGGGTCAGCTGATGTACCAGACGCATACCGATATCCTGTCTCGGCTGCGCCCTCTCCTCGTGGCGCTGTCGAGCCAACTTCAGGAGTCAGTCTGTGTATGCGCCTTGAAGCACGATGAGGTCATCGTGATCGACCATATCGTCGCCGAACGCGAGCTGCGGGTGGTGTTTCCGGTCGGCACGCTGCATGCGCCCGTTTACGCCAGCGCCCCGGGCAAGGCCATGCTGGCCACCCTGACAGACGCCGAGGTAGAGGCCCTGCTGCCGGACCCGCTGCCGAAAATCACGCGACACACCCGTGACCGATCAACCCTCTTGCAAGAACTGGCCGAGACCCGCGAAACGAGGCTCGCCACGGATCATGGCGAGCACCTGGAAGGGGTCTCCGCCTTCGCGGTCTGGGTAGACACCTACCTGGGCCTGTTCGCCATCGCGGTTGTCCTGCCCAGCTCGCGTGCGGCCGAGTCGAGTGACATGGCCAAGCAGGTGCTGCTTGAGTACAAACAGGACATCGAGGAAAAAATCGGCCGCAAGGCCAGAACACTCGAGATAAGGAGCCCTAATGGCGAGAAAAAAGCGCGCTGAAGCCGTTCGGACGCGCGAACATATCCTGGACACCGCCATCAGCCTGTTCCATCGCAAGGGGCTGAGTGCCACCACCCTGGAAGAGATAGCCCGCGAAGCCGGGGTCACCCGCGGCGCCGTTTATTGGCATTTCATGGGGAAACAGGACCTGCTGCAGGCCGTCCTGAGCCGTCAGGCCTTACCGCTAGAGGTCCCCCTCCCAGAGAAGACAGACTTTGAAACCGGCTGGCGGACACTGCATCAGGCACTGGTCGCGACCCTCACGGATGGACGCATGCGAGAACTGACGGAGCTCCTGGTGCACAAGAGCGAACGGGTAGACGACGTCTCACCGGTCTCCTGCCGCCTGCAGCAGGCGCAGGAGAACATGAGCGAGCAGATTCAGCGCTTGCTGAGCCATGCGGTGGACACCGGCGAGTTGCCGCGCGACCTGGACACCACCGCCGCAGGGGCACTGCTGCGCACCAGTATCTCCGGATTGCTGTTCGAATGCCTGCAACGACCCGCCGATGCCCTTCGTGTGCCCCCTCTTCTGGATAGCCTGCGGCATCTGCTGCGCCATCCACCGGCGCGCTTGCTGAAAGCGACGACGGCCTCGGAGACGGTGCACTACCTTCGAGAACAGCGACAGCCAGGCACGCCCCCGTCAACCCAGCGCTCCGGATAACCGGGCGGGAGCGAATCGTTACAGCGGCCAGACCAGCAGGATCATGGGAAGGGTCACCGCCAGCACCACCAGGGAGAGCGGCAGCCCCAGCCTCCAGTAATCACCGAAGCGGTAGCCGCCGGGGCCCACCACCAGGGTGTTGGACTGGTGGCCGATGGGGGTCAGGAAGGCGCAGGAGGCGCTCACCGCCACTACCATCAGGAAAGGGTCCACCGAGGCGTCGAAGCCGTTGGCCAGGCTCGCCGCGATGGGCGCCATCAGCAGCGCCGCCGCGGCGTTGTTGACGACATTGGAGAGCACCATGGAGAGCACGAAGAGCCCCACCAGGGTGACCACCACCGGCCACTCGCTGCCCCAGGCGAGCATCGCCTCGGCGATCAGCGCCGCGCCGCCGCTGGTCTCCAGGGCCTCGCCCACCGGGATCATGGCGCCGAGCAGCACGATCACCGGTCCGTCGATGGCCTGGTAGCCCTCGCGCAGGGGCAGCACCCCCACCAGCAGCGTCACCAGCGCCGCCAGGGAGAGGGCCACCGCCGCCGGCAGCAGGTCGAAGATCATCGTCAGGATGGCGGCGGCGAAGATGGCGATGGAGACCAGCAGCATGCGCGGCTGGCCCAGGGTCAGGTTGCGGCTGGCCAGCGGCAGGCAACCCAGGGTGGCCAGGCTCTCGGCGAGCTCGCTCTCGCCGCCCTGCAGCAGCAGCACGTCGCCGGGGCGGAAGCGGATCTCGCGCAGACGCTGCTTGAGGCGTCCCCCGTCCCGGGCCACCGCCACCAGGTGCAGGCCGAACTGGTTGAGCAGGCGCAGCTGGGTCACGGTGCGGTTGACCATCATGGAGTCGTTGCGCACCACCGCCTCCAACAGCTGCAGGCCCTCGGTGTCGACGCCGCCCTTCTTATCTTCCTTCTTCTCCTGTCCCGCCTTGCCCGCGCCCCTCCCTTCGCCTGTTGCCTCGTCGTTCTCCTCGACCGGGCTCTCGCTGTTATGACCGGCGCTCTCCTGCTGGGTCTGATTGTCCTCTTCGGTTTCCTCTGCTTCCTTCTCCTCGGCCTCCTGCTCTTCCTCTTCGGCCTCCTTGCCCAGGCGCAGGCCCGCCTTGTCCTCCAGCAGCTTCATCTCCTCGGGGCCGGCCTCCATCAGCAGGATATCCCCCTCCCTGAGGGTGCCGAAGAAGGCGTGGCCGGCACGGCGCCTGTCGTCGCGCACCACGGCCAGCACCGGGATGGTCTCCTCCAGCTCCTGCTGGAGTTCACGCAGGCTCAGGCCGTTGGCCTTGGCGTCTTCGCCGACACGCAGCTCGACCAGGTAGTGGGCGGTATCGAACATCGCTTCGGTGGAGGCCTTGCCCGCCCGTTGTGGGACCAGCCGCCAGCCGATCAGCAGTATGAAGGCGAGTCCCGCCAGGGCCACCGTGGCCCCCACCGGCGTGAAGCTGAACAGGCCAAAGCCCTCGCCGGTGACGTCGCCGCGGTAGCTGGCGATGATGATATTGGGTGGAGTACCGATCAGGGTGGTCAGTCCACCCAGCAGTGAGCCGAAGGCCAGCGGCATCAGCAGCAGCGATGGTGAGGTGTCATGCTCCCGGGCCAGGCGCATGGCCACCGGCAGCAGCAGTGCCAGCGCCCCGACGTTGTTCATGAAGCCGGAGAGCACCACCACGGTACCGGTGAGCGCCGCCAGCTGCAGGAAGAGCCGCTCCCCCACCTTGAGCACCTGGTCGGCGATCACATCCACCACGCCGGAGTGCTCGAAGGCGCGGCTCAGCACCAGCACAGCGGCCACGGTGATCACCGCCGGGTGGCCGAAGCCCAGAAAGGCCTCATCGCCGGGCACCAAGCCAAGGATCACCGAGCCGAGCAGTGCGGCGAGCGCCACCAGGTCGTAGCGGAAGCGCCCCCAGACGAAAGCGGCCAGGGTCAGCCCGAGCACGATAAAGACCAGGGTGCTGTCGGCCATCAGTTCACCTCCCTGTGAGATCGGATGGTCCCAGCATCGCCAGGCAGGCACCTCGGCGACAAGTGTTTTCTTCTGAAACACATGCGCCCGGCCAAGGCCGGGCGCGATGGACAGCTGAGTCATTCCTTAACGAGAAGACCCGCCGCATGCTG
>Ga0194138_10001720_pt1 | contig 10476 bp, 6 predicted proteins | sample TARM_MetaG_T2_14_FD_134022 | JGI IMG/M metagenome (GOLD analysis project Ga0194138, IMG submission 134022) | Freshwater microbial communities from Pennsylvania, USA, analyzing microbe dynamics in response to fracking - TARM_MetaG_T2_14 (version 2) | ecosystem: Environmental > Aquatic >...
AGGAGTAGGTATTAGGAACTATGACAGGTTGATGGAAGATACCTATCTAAACGCTTTAGAGGAGAATAGTATAGAAGTAATAGAAGACTTGTTAGGAGATATCGTACTAGAAGCAACTCCTTCATTTAGGAATTTCTTATCAGATATATTGAAATGGACTGGTAATTTCTACACGCTTAAAGAAACTACAGTTCCTAACATTGTTGACGAGATATACACTAACATATATGCTGAGTTCTTTAGGGAACAGGGGATGACTAGAAAAGAAGCTTCTGAATTGTTATATGGCGAAAACAGTATTCCTAAGACTATTCACGATATTAGATCAGGTACTAAGTTTGGTAATCTTAAGAATAACAGGTTTATTAGGATGTTAGAGCCTTCTTATGGTGAAAATAGACCTGATTTTGTAGCTGTATTTAAGCCTGATAATAAGTGGTATAGGGATGACATTGCAGTAGCATGGAAGGAAATATTTAGAGGTTCACCTGCTGAAAAAGACTTGGCAATTAAGTTGTTTAAATATGCATTCTTAACATCTGGATTTAGAGGTACATTAAATTCTTATCACGATTTAGCACCTACTGAACTTATAAGGTATATAGGTATGGATGCTTTTATCAAGAGGAAATCAGCTGATTTAGTCAATGATGACAATGCCCTGTTTACAGAGATGGATAATTTCTTTAAGAGTGCATGGAACAATGACGATGTGGTTCCTTCTATAACTCAATATGATAGTTCAAAGACTATATCATCTAAGGGTCAAACAGCAGCATTAATTACGGCACAGGATAAATTGTACAGAGGTAAGAACAGTGATGGTAATCCTGTGTATTCTCCTTATGCAAAGTTAGGTCGTACTAATCCAACGCTTTTCAAATATATAGGATTTTTAGAAGATAGTAACGAAGCTGTATATGCAGCAGTTGACAAAAAAGGTTTTAGGAAAGACGGTTTTGTAGTCAAAGAGAATGTGTATGATAATACTTTATTTACAGATTCTAACAAAACTGGATTACCTGAAAGTATATCAAATAAATTGAATGCAACTGAATTTTCAGACCTTATTTCCAAACTAAAGAACGATACTAAGCGTACTATGTACAACGGATTTACACCAATGGAAAACGGAGAAATGGTTGTACAAGAAATGAAAGAATCAATAGATAATGTAGTAAGTTCAGAACAGATAGCACAAGCTAGAATGTTTAAACGGTTAGATGTTCCTACAGAAACGCTTAATGAAATAGAAAATGGTGCTACAGAAATAACATTAAATCAGCCTGGTTTAACTAATTTCTGGACCCTGCCTAATAATCAGATAGTGTGGTTAGAACAGCAAAGCAGTGAAACAGCTGAAAGTATTTACAGTAAGCTAGGTAATACTAGTAAAACAGATAATATCAAAATAGATAATGTAGCAGGCAGAAAAGCTTCTACTAATAAAGGCATAGTAGCATATAGAACTAGAGGTAATAATTTTCTAGAAGCTTTCAATAAAGATAGAACAATAGGTAATCCTTGGAGTGAAAGAGGTTATAGTCTTTATAAAACCAGCTCTGTCAAAGAGGCTGTAGTTGAATTTACAGCTTGGTTAACAGGTGAAAGGCATAGAGACAAACTTCAAGATTATAGACAAGCTATTCTAGATAATATTGATAATCTTAAAGGTAGAAATATAATTTACTATAAAGAACTTAATGCCCCTTCTCATGCTACTGCATTAGACTACTTCTTAAACAAGATGGATTATAACTATTCAGTATCTAATTACGGTTATAGAAGGCCAACAGAATCAGAAATAGAACAACGAATCAAAGAATGTTTGTAATATGGTAAAGTGTCCGAATACATCACATCCTTTGTGGAAAAAATTAGTGGAAAAGGTTGGCGTACGCGCCGCCTTCGCTACGTATATGCACATGGGAGAAACTCTTCCTCACGTAGGTACAAGAGATTCAAATAGATTAAAATACGAAGCTGAAAGGGATTTCGGTTTAGTGAAATTTAGAACGTTAAAAGACGGTACTAAAGAAACCCTTAAGAGGGGATTTGATAGGAATACTGCTAGGAAGCTTATAGACGATATAAAAGCTAATTATAAAGGTGATTTTGTACCTACTCAAGGAACTCCTAGTCCTGGCATGGGCGGAGAATTCTCCGTAGAAATACACGGTTGGCCTATTCCTTTAGACGATACTTATTTAAATGAGGATCAAGCTGTAATAGATTATATACAGTATAAGGAAGAATTGGATCAAATGTATGAGGAAGCTAATGAGACTATACTTCCACATGATCCTGACAGAGCTGATTATTATTTAGAAAGACATTATATAGGTGGTGCTGAGCAAAGACCTGACACATTATACACGTCTTTATCAGATGTTGCAGCTAATGTACGCAACTCAGAAAATCCTTTAGATAATGCAGAACGTAAGGAATTAGATAGACAGAAAGAGTTTTTAATGCGTGCATTTCCTCAAGTAGAGGAAGTCATAGAAGACTATAAAATGCCACTTTTAGGCTCTTTAGAGCCCGGTGGTAGAACAGTAAGGATAAACCCCTTACGGATGCAAAATGACACCTTATTTCACGAATTTGGCCACCTTATGATCGATTTATTAGGTGGTATGAATAATGAAACAGTTAGTGGTGCATATGAAAGCCTTGTTAACTCAGAAGTTTACAAAGATGTAGTTAGTAGATATCCTGAATTAGTAGGTACTGAGAAGTTTAAACGCGAAGTTGTAGCACAGGCGTTGGGTGTTGAATCTGAACAAGTATGGCAAGAGTATGATAAGAAAACAGCTTGGGAGAAATTTTTATATAAACTTCTAAATAATCTTAAGAATTTATTAGGTATAAATAGGAGTGAAATAAAGAAGTTAGCCAGAGAAATGGTCACAGGTAATCCTATGAGACCTGAAAATTACCCTTCACAAGCGTCTAATGTAATACAAGAGCAACGTGACAATATTGACAAGAATGATGCTGAGACTATTGTAAATTCTTTCAAAGAACTTAGCAATGAAGTCACATTTAACGAAGAAGAACATAGATATTTCTTAGGAGATGTAGAGTTGATGCCTGTAAGTGCTGTTATGAACAAGGCTGGGTATGGTATCAAACCAGGTGAAGAAACTCAACCTGTTATTGAAGGACAAAGACTAGGTACTACTATACATAAAAATGCTGAATCTATATCTAACGGAGTACAAGAAATAGTACAGACAGATACTGGATATGAAATGTCTAAGAAAGCACATTCTGATTTGCAGAATACTTTAAATACTTTGTTTGGAGATCAGTATACATTATTAAATGAGGTAATTATACCAGATGCAGAAGCCAAAATGGCTGGCACAGCTGACGTTTTAGCCATAGATAAGGACAACAACCTGGTAATGTTCGACTTCAAAACAAAACGTGCTGAAAAAGGCTTTAAATACTATTTTAAGCCATTTAAAGACAAAGAAGGTAACATAAAGAGTCGTCCTCAAAGTGAAATAAACGGGCTTCAATTATCATTGTATAAGAGGATGATAAAGCGTTCTTTAGGATTAGATGTGAATTCTTTGAATATTGTTATGCTTAATGCTGATGTTAATAAGTATAACAGAATAATGGGCATATCCTTAGACACTACCCATTCTGAAAATGGTATAGTAGAATTGCCATACAATAGACTTGCTAATGACCTTATCAGAGAACGTGTACAAGAAGTTCAGCAAGAAGAGGAAGGTGTTACTACTGAAGAACTAGAAGAAGGTAGTATACAAGCTGAGAATAAACGAATGGTAGATGAAAATGTTGACAAGTACCAAAGAATTTACGAAGAAGCGCTAGATAATTTCAGAGATCGTCTACAAAATGCAAGAAATAAGAATTGGTCTGGTGAGATAGACAGACTTGAGGATCTACTAGATAGGATGACACAAGCTGCTGTAGATCCTAAAAGAGGTATTGGTATATTTGTACAAGAAGCTATAAACCAAATTGCTAAATTTAACAACCTATTTTTAGAACGTCAAAAGCGTGAAGCCAACGGTGAAGAAAATGTTTGGACACCTACTATACTTATGAAATGGTATGAATTCTTAAGCGCTTATGATAACTTAGAGGATGTATCTAGACTGTTATTAGAAGAAGGAATGGGGCTTCCTAAATCACAGATAAATAAGTATAGAAGAATAATAAATGATGCTATAGGTGTAAAGAATTACCTAAGAGATTTGTACAAAGAAAAAGGCTCTAAGATACTTGCTGAAAATTACTATCAACTTATTACAAGAGTTGAAAGGGAAGTCGAAGAGCAGAAAATGCGTGAATGGGATGAAAGGAATGAAGAGAAGGCTAAAGATATGTCACGCAAAGAAAGGGACAAAGCTAGGAAAGAATATGCCAAGTCTTATGTGAACGATAATATAACCGATATTTATGAGAATACCAGATTAAGATTTGAACAGGAACTTCATAAAGCACATGAAGACATTGGCTATATGGCTAGATGGCTTGATACAGTACTAAATACCAATGACATGGTAACAGCTGCTATGGTTAAAAACTTTGTTATTGAAATACGTAAAGCCAGAGAGAAAGCTATTGATAAGAGGCAGGATATGATAGCATTGCTTCGTAAATTAGAAGAATTTATGGGGTATGGAGAGACTGTATCTGTTGAGAAGTTGTATGACTTCATGTTAGAAAAAGACAGTAATGGTAACTATACTGGCAACTTGTTACAAAAATATAGTAGTAAACTTATTCAAGCTGAAAACGACATGCTTGAAAGGACTAAGCCTTTATCTGCTCCAGAACGAAGAAAAGCACGTCGTAAATGGAGAGAAGAAAACGGGGTAGATTTTAACTGGAAAAAGCTCAATAAAGACTGGTTTAAATATGCAGATTCATTGGTAGAACAAGGGTATTTATCTAAAGAAGAATTATCAGAGTTTAAAAAGAATGAAGAAAACCATTTTAAATATAGGCAGAATATTAATCAGGTTATAAACCCTGAAGCTGCTGATATGCTTATTAAATGGAAAAGAGATAATGTCAGAGAATATCTTGAAATAACAAATGAGAAATGGATAAATCCAGGTTGGAAAGAACTTGAAAAAATACTTCAAGATGAAAACGATCCTAGGACTCAATTCTATAACTTCATAATGGAAATGCAGGAAGAAGCAGATTCCTATCTACCTGAAAGTAGTAAGTTGAATGGAGCTCTACCAGCTATTACTAAAAGCATGACAGAGGCTATTCAATCAGGAAGAAGTCCTGGAGATGTGATTAAAGAAGAATTTAAAAAACGTACCAGAGTGATGTCGGAAGATATAGAGAGAGGGCAGAAAGGTGTTAGTGAAATGCCTAAATTCTTTCTACCAACATTCTATAAAAGAGGTACAGACTTTAATTTAGCGGATCAATCATATGACTTGGCAACATTATATTTTAACTTCTATAAAATGGCTCAAGACTTTCAACATAAGAGCAAAATTATAGGAGAGATGGAGCTTACAAAGCATATGATAAATGAAAGAGAGTATACTATAAGAGATGCAAAAGGTAATCCTGTTAAGAAGGTACTTTCAAATGCTAGAAGTAAAGAACTTACTAAATCTGGTCAAGCCTCACTACTAGCTTCTCAAGTAGAAGACTTTTTTAAATCAGATGTTTACGGTAAGAAGTCAGAAGATATGGGGGATTTTGAAGTGTTAGGTCTTAAATTTGATAAAGCTAAATTTATAGATTCACTGAGCAGTTATTCAGCTGTTAACATGTTAGGTCTTAACTTTGTACAAGGTATAGCAAACGTAACATTAGGTGAACTACAGGCTATAACAGAGGCAGCAGGAGCTGAATACATTACGATGAAAGACCTTCAAAAAGCAACTTCTTTCTATTTCAGACCTTCAAATATGGGAGAAATGTTAGCTGATGTAGGAAGTAGAAGTTTTTCTTCTAAAATTAACATGTTGAATGAAAAGTTTGATATACTAAATGAGTACGAAGGAGGTATTTATAGAAAAAGTTCTAAATTCTTTCAGCTAATGACTACGAATACTTTATTTTTCACATCACATATAGGTGAACATTTCATGCAAACTAGGATTATGCTTGCCATGCTTATGAAAAAAGAAGCATATGACAAAGATGGCAATTATCTAGGTAACATGCTTGATATGTACAAATCTGAAAACGGAAAATTAAAATTAGATGATAGAGTAGATTTACAACGTTCTAATTGGACACAAGAAAGACAGATATTGTTTGGAGAAAATGTAAAGAGAGTACTATCCAGACTGCACGGTGAGTATGGTAATATTGCTAAAAATGCTATACAGCGACATGCGTTAGGTAGAGCTGCTTTGATGTTTAGAAAGTTTCTATTTCCAGGATATGAAAAACGTTATGGTAAATTAAAATATAATGAATTTTTAGAAGAACATACAGAAGGTTCCTATAGGCAATTTGCCAGATTTATGAAAACAGCGTTTAAAGATTTGATAAATCTTAGATTTGCTTTAATGCAGGAAAATTACAACAAGCTATTACCAAGAGAAAGAGCAAATATACGGAGAGCATTAACAGAATTTAGCTTTGCATTATCTGCCATATTCTTAGGAGGTATGTTGACTACATTAGCCGGAGAAGCGGATGATGATAGAGAAGAATGGCTGTATTCCTTCCTTACATATCAGGTAAAACGTACAAGATCAGAGTTACTATTTTTTAATCCATTTACACCAAGTGAAGCTCTTAATATTCTTGTATCTCCCGCAGCATCTATTTCAACTATACAAAATATAGCATCGTTAAGTTCTCAGTTAGTGTTAGATCCCACAGATAGATACGAATCAGGGCCTTGGAAAGACAGGTTGAAAATGAGTAAGAAGGCTATGAAACTTACACCTGGTATAAAACAATGGTACAGATTAAGAGACATAGAACAATCAATTGGTATATTTGATTTCAACTAATCAGTGTGGATCTAATCTTATTCTCCCAGAGGAATATTCAATATAACGACAAAATAAAAGGCAACTGTCAAACAACGGTTGCCTTTTTATATTTTATACATAAATCATTTGTATTATTTTTTAAACTTAGATATATTTTGTTGTTTTTCTTGTTCTTTTTCATGAAAAGATAGTACATGATCTAAAGCAGAATTCCATGCATCCATTTGAGCTTGTTTAATAATTTGTATTATATCAGGCCCATCTCCAGTATGCAATTCAATTACACCATCTAAAGGTCGTATATAATCTTTTAAATATTTTTCGGGTTTTTTCATCTAAATAAGAGTTTTCCAGTACTTTTCATGTATTTTAATTCCATCTACATTACCAAATATTCCAGGTTTTACCATTTCATACCCATCTAAACAACTAATAAACTCATCAATCATATACGGATATTTTTTACATACTTTTTGTATAGCGTAATTGTATACTAAAGCTTGGTATTTTAAACCCAGTTTATGCAAACCTGTAAATCTAGTAAACGGTTTAATTACATATTTATCAAGTTTGAAATAGAGAAAAGGATTGACAATTCGTACATAACCAGGATATAATAGGGTATGTAATCCACCATCCCACATGTAAATGTTATCCCTGAATGTACCGAATTTTTCCTTGCCATGTGTTCCAATTCTGCCATAAGTGTACCATATTTTCATACACCAATATATGGCTTTATTGAAATTTTTACCATTTTCTACAAACCATTCATCACCCCATTCATGCATATTATTTATTTTTATCTAAAATTTCTTGTATCTGATCCTCTATTTTATTTGAAACATGACTTGGAATACCATCACAATAGAAACATACTTTACCAAATTTTGTTTTAATTTGATAATATTTAAATTCAGGTATTTTAACAAGCCTATTCTCAAATAATTCATCCAAATATTCTATAACTTCTTTATTGTTGATATCAAGGCCATAGAATTTCGAAGCAAGGTATCGTTCGTATTTTTTATTAAAGTCTTTAGAATCCATGCCATAAATTTTCCATGTCTTTTGTTTAAGACATTGTTAAAAGCTGTTTTAACTGCAAAAGGTAGTCCTTTATTAAATCTTTTAAGTACTCTACATATATGAATAGATCCTGTATCTTCTATTCTAATATAAACAGGATTTTCACGACGTTTATCATATTTATCATAGACACTATACCAATATAAAACTTTTTCAGGAGGAATACCTTGTCTTATGAGTATATCTTCCATTGTTATAAAATCAATGTCTTTATTAGTAACATTTAAGGATAAATTTACATTCAAATATTCTGAAATTGATAATTCATTAAATAATATACGTTTTATACGTATAGTCCTATTTAATTTTTCATATCCACCAAAATGTTTTTTTATTCGTCTTATTTCAGCTGCATTAAAGCCGCAATAAGAAGAAAAGAATCTATTCCAGTTAACATTATTTGTAAAAAATTCAACTTTTTCATATAGTGTAGTATCATCCATAATACTATAAATTAAAAAGGGGCTCAAAGGCCCCTTTATTTGTTTAGAAGTTGTTATAAGGTATTTCTAATACTTTACCATTCTTCCGATTCCATACGATAAGATCAGCACCCTTACTAGAAACATACCCTTGTTTCATTTCCCAAGGTTCTCCTACCATAGGTGATCTCATATAACGGATATTAATTCCCATGGAATCTTCTTCTGGTAAAATCTCTACCTTTTTATTATGGTGTATATCACCTAAATGCCATTCACGTATTTTTGAGCGTGACCATTCTTTTGGATTCTCATGTTGCATCAAATATGAAAGTCTTTTTAAACCTTCAGCTTTGTGATTTCCATGTGCAAATCCTAGCAGATTAATTCCCCATCTGTAATATTTACGTGATAACATGGAATTATCTACTTCGATGTTTTCATTGTTATAAAAGAATGCATCTAACACTTCTCCTAAATAAAATACTTTGTCTTCATCATGATTACCAGGAATCATTTTGATAACTATGTTAGGAACTACATTGTAAAATTTAAATATAGTTTCTACTAACAAGTATTTAACAAATCTGAATATTATAGGTCCATAATCATCTTGTGATTGAGGTGTACCTGCAACAGTTTGTGGGAATGGATTGGCAGTATTAGTATTTATAATGTCGTTACCTAATACTAGCAGTATTTTCTCTGGTCTTATGTCAAAGTTTTTAATTGTTGAAATATAATAATCAACAATCTTTTGAAAATCTTTGAAAGCCCTCTTTGTTCCCCATTTACCATTAGGAGATAAAATATCAAGACCTATTTTTCCAACATGCAAATCGGTAATATTAAATTCTACCATATTACCTGTGTCTTCAAAATTGGTCTGTTTTACTTTTGGTACATGTGGTGAAGCTGCTTTAAGGTCTTCTAGTAAGGAATTTTTAAATCCTTTTATATCTGGAAGATGCAATTTCTTTTCAAGTACAAGTTTAGTTTGCCAATTTTCACGTAAAACAGGTATTTCTTCTCCCTTTACTTTGATTTTCATATTGACATCCCACTTGTTAGCTTGACATTTCAAAATCTCCCATTCATTCATATCAAGTTGAGCTTCTTCTATAAACTGTTCTAAAGTTTTGATCTGCTTATCCTTGATAGTAATTTTGTATCCATTGTTGTTAGTTATTTCTGACATATTCTGATAAATTTAAATTTTGATCTTAGATACTGTTTAGTAATTTACCATTACTAATTAAGTTAGCTGATATATCTCCAGCTTTAAGTTCTTTTAGTTCATTAATAGCTACATTTGCTATACTTTCATCTGTAAAAGAGCAAATACAGGTTCCAAATGCTTCTAAATCTCTTTGTTGTCTAGTGTTTAAAAAGGGGACAAGTTTAGAAGATGTCTCATCTGCTTTTATATATAAATAATACAGATCTGTTTCTAATGTTTCCCCTTTTTCTAAATCTTCTGGTGTATAAAATTTCATACAGGTAAATTATTAAATTCGTTGTCAAGTTTCTTTATATACATCTCATACCATATAGTAAAATCTTCACGTATGGTCTTTAAAGAAGTATCCTTCACATACGAATTAAATACTTTATTTGTTTCTTTTTCAACATAAGTTTTAAAAGCATTCATAATTTCTCCTAAATGTTTACCTGGAATTAATTCAGGTTCCCATTGCATGACTAAATTTCCGTTGAATTTATTTTTAATAAATCTCTTAGATTCTCTGTCTTGTATCTTATTTAATTTAGATATAGACTTAATAAGAAATCCTTTTTTATCAAATTTCTTATCCAAAAACTGTATGAATCTATTCTTATCTTTAAATGGGTGAAAAGTGCTTTCAAGTTTTTCTACATATGGTAAATATTGACTTTCAAGTACTAATCTGACATTGTCTTTTAAATCTTTATGGAATTTTTTAATATCATCTGTTGGATATTCTTGTTCTAAAAACAGTTGGGGTAGATATAAA
>Ga0194138_10001722_pt1 | contig 10473 bp, 4 predicted proteins | sample TARM_MetaG_T2_14_FD_134022 | JGI IMG/M metagenome (GOLD analysis project Ga0194138, IMG submission 134022) | Freshwater microbial communities from Pennsylvania, USA, analyzing microbe dynamics in response to fracking - TARM_MetaG_T2_14 (version 2) | ecosystem: Environmental > Aquatic >...
AGCAGTCACCCAACCGCAAACGCGGACGCCCCAAGCGGCCACACACCACGTGACGCCAGCGGAACGACGCGGCTATCCCCGCCCTCACGGACGGGGGTTGCGCCGCTCACCGGGTCCCGCTCATATGGGATGTGCCCAGTATCTGCTCCACCACTGACACGCGCGGCTGCGCATGGTGCCGAGTGACCGGACCACCAACCTCAGGAGCCCCGCGTGCCCGAGAACGGCGCCTTCTTCGGACTGCCAGCCCCGCAAGCCCCTCAGCGCCAGCAGGCAGGTCCAGCCCCTCTTGTTGGCGGCGGCCAGCGCGTTGCCCCCACCCCGGCACCGGGCATGCAGCGCCCCGCCGCGCACCCCAGCCAGAGCGCGGCGCCCGCGCAACCTCCGGCCGAGGACCAGGGTCCGGTCATCCCGCACATCCAGGTCACCGGACCGACCGTCACCCTGGACGACATGCTCCGGTGGATCGTCCAGGTTGACGCGTCCGACCTTCACCTCGCCTCCGACATGCCGCCCAAGGCGCGCGTCCACGGCTCCCTCAAGCAGATCCCTGGCTCCGGCGTCATCCCGGCGCGCATCCTCGAGCAGATGCTCCTTGGCTTGATGAATGATCGGCAGACCGCTCAGTTCAACGAGACCAGCGACATCGACATGGCGTACGCCCTTGGGGAGAACGCACGCTTCCGTGTCAACGTCTTCCGTGCGCGCGGCAAGGTTGGGTCGGTGATGCGTCTGATCCCGTCGCGGGTCAAGACGTGCGACGAGTTGAACGTCGACCCGAACCTGCGTGCGCTGATGACCCGCAGCCAGGGGCTGATCCTGGTGACCGGCCCGACCGGTTCCGGCAAGTCGACGCTGCTGGCCGCGATGATCGACGAGGCCAACAAGACCCGTCAGGACCACATCCTGACTATCGAGGATCCGATCGAGTTCACGCACAGGTCCCAGGCGTGCACCGTGACGCAGCGTGAGGTGTACGAGGACACGAAGTCCTTCGCGTCCGCGCTCAAGGCCTCGCTGCGTGAGGACCCGGACATCATTCTTGTCGGCGAGATGCGCGACCAAGAGACGACACAGGCCGCACTCGAAGCCGCCGACACCGGGCATCTTGTGCTCGGTACGATGCACACTCGTTCCGCTCCCGAGACCATCACCCGTGTCGTGAACATCTTCCCTGCGGAGTTGCAGGCACAGATTCAGGCCACCCTCGCGTCCTCGTTGCAGGCCGTGGTCACCCAGACGCTCGTCAAGACGATCGATGGCACGGGTCGCGCCCCCGCGCAGGAGGTCATGATCCTCAACGACGGCATCCGCAACCAGATCCGTGCAGGCAAGTTGGAGCAGATCGCCTCCGCCCTGCAGACCGGCGCGGACACGGGCATGCACACCATGTCTCACGACCTGGCCCGCCTGGTCCGTGAGGGACGCATCTCCGAGGCCACCGGCGCGGAGAAGGCCCCCGACATCAACGAGTTCTACGCCAAGTTGGGCCGCGGCGTCCCCGGCGGGCGCTGAGGCAGGGACGACGCCCGCTGCGCATGGTGCCTGATAGTTCGCAACGCCTGACCAACCGGAGCACATGACATGGCTGCCAGCACCATCCCCTTCAAGGTCCGGGCACTCAACCCCGCGACCGGGGCGATCATCGAGGACAAGATCGAGGCGCCCGACGAGGAGTCGGCCCGGTCAACGTTGAGCGCGCGCGGACTGACCGTGCTGGAAGTCACCAAGCCTGCCGGTGGCCTCAACATGGAACTCAAGATGTTCAACAAGCCGCCGAAGAAGTCGGACCTGGCCGTCTTCGCGCGCATGTTCGCCACCATGATCGGTGCGGGCATGCCGATGCTGCGCGCACTCAAGGTCATCACCGAGCAGACCGAGAACAAGGTCCTCCAGGAGACGCTGGTCTCGATCACCCAGGGCGTCGAATCGGGTGCGAAGTTGTCCGAGTCGATGGCCGAACACCCGACGATCTTCCCGCCGCTGATGATCAACATGGTGCGCTCTGGTGAGGTCGGCGGGTTCCTCGACACCGCCCTGATCGAGATCGCGGAGAACACCGAGGCCGAGGTCAAGTTGTCCTCCGACATCAAGTCCGCGGCCACTTACCCGGGCGTGGTCATGGCGATGGGCATCATCGGCGGTGCCGCGATGCTGATCTTCGTCGTCCCGATCTTCGCCGAGATGTTCGCCGACCTCGGCGGGGAACTGCCGTTGCCGACCCGCATGATGATGACCCTGTCGGACGTGCTGACCTGGGCCGCCCTGCCGATCGTCGGCCTCCTGATCGCGTTCGGCGTGTGGTGGCGCAAGAACTCCCACCGCGAGAGCATCCGCCGGGCCACCGACCCGCTGTTCCTGCGCCTGCCAGTGTTCGGGCCGCTGCTCAAGAAGATCGCCCTGGGGCGGTTCTCCCGGAACCTGTCAGTCATGTTGACCTCGGGTGTGCAGATCCTCGAAGCGCTCGACACGGTGTCCGAGACTGCGGGCAACATGGTCATCACGGACTCGATCCGGTACACGTCCGACAAGATCCGGTCCGGGCACCAGATGTCCGAGTTCCTCGGTCACAGCGAGACGGGTCACGGCCAGGTCTTCCCCGAGATCATGGTCGCGATGGTCGCCGTCGGTGAGGAGTCGGGTAACACCGACGAGATGCTCAAGAAGATCGCTCAGATGTACGAGCAGCAGGTCGAGGCGACAACAAAGCGGCTCGCGTCCCTTTTGGAACCCATTCTTATTGTCGTTATGGGTGTCATGTTGGGAAGCATTGTGATTAGCATGTACTTGCCAATGTTCGCGGTTTTCGATCTAATCAACTGAAGAAGGCGCAGGACTAGCGTATCGGTGCAGGTCAGGCGCACGTGGAGTCAGGCGCCGGTTTGGTTGGTTCGACCTGAGGCGGTTTGCTGGGTTCGACCTGATGCGCTAGACTGTCGGCATGAGGAAACTCCACGGGCGCCAGTGCCAGGTCGAAGTCGTTGAACCCGCACTTGCACGTGAGTTCATCAAGGACCACCACCGGCAGGGTGCGCCACGCCACTACAAGTCCGACATCAGCATCGGACTGTTTCACCAGACTGAACTTGTCGGTGTGGCAGTGTTCGGAACGCCACGCACAGAGGCGATGCAGCGCAAGTACACCACTGAGATCCGCCGCATGTGCTTCGGTGACATCCGCGTCATGGGCGGAGCATCCAAGATGATCCGATGGTTCATCTCAGTGTTCAAGCCCTTCGACCTGATGACCTATCAGCATGCCGGAGGGGGCAACACTGACGTGTATCTGCACGCCGGAATGACCCTGGTCTCCGAAGCCAAACCGAAACGAGTTCTCGTCAGAAACGGGCTCACCGCACAGACCGCAACCAACAACCGGCTCGACTGGTTCAGCATCGATCAGGCTTCTAGGTTTGGCCCCGACACTCTGCTCGGAACGAGTCTGGGTGAAGTTTTTCGCGACGACGGCGCAAGGGTCTCCAACGTGGACCTCTTCACTGAGCACTGCGACTATCACCTGGAAACCGTACCGGGTGACCACCTGTTCGCCTGGCATAACCCGAACTTCTCCTTTTACACGTACCGGATCACCGCGCCAGGAAGCGACAAGTACTACATCGGCCGACGCAAGATCCACGTCACGAACGCTGCGGAAGCGGACTGCCTGCGAGACAGGTACTTCGGATCAGGGGGCACCAAGTTTCAGAACTGGCTCGCCAATTACGGTGGTGACTTCGGGCAGAACCTCAACAAAGAGATCCTTGGTATCTACCGCACATGGGGTGAGGCGGCCGAAGCAGAGCGAGTGCTGGTCTCTAGTCGTCATCTAGTCGACCCGCTGTGTCTCAACAGCATCGAAGGAGGCAAGGGTGGCAGTGGCATCGTCCGTGGCGAGGACGACACCGCGGCATGTCCGGTTCACGGCCTCACCAAGCACACCAGTGGGGGCCAGTGCCGCAAGTGCGCCACTGCCAAGGGCAAATCCATTCAGGCGTGCCCGGTCCACGGCGAGTCGGTGTTCTACGGCAAGAACTGCCAAGCCTGCGCCCTGACCGTCTCGATGAGAAGCCTGCACTGTCCTGTACATGGCGTCACCATTCACATCGGCGGCATCTGCCGCAAGTGCGCGTCAAGGAAGATGAACTCCACCCAGGACTGCCCTAAGCACGGGACGGTCACCTTCCAGGGCGACAAGTGCCTCAAATGCCAGGCAGAGCGCACCAACACGATGAAGGAGTGTCCTACACACGGGGCCACCAAGCACACCGGAAACACGTGCCGCAAGTGCGCCGTTGCCAAACGTGACACAGTGCAAGAGTGCACAGAGCACGGCGCAGTCAAACACCGTGGGGGAAGGTGCCTGACCTGCATGAACCGCAGCAAGACCACCACCGCACACTGTGATACACATGGTCAGACCACCTTCCACAATGACGAATGCGCAAAATGCGCAGCATCACAGCACCACAGCACGCGCGTGTGCTCCGTTCACGGAACAGCCCGCTTCATTGGAGACACCTGCTACAAGTGTGCAGTTGCTGTTAGCGACACAGTTAAGGTGTGCCCCGTACACGGGATGGCGAAGCACCGCGGCAACTCTTGCTACAAGTGCTCGAACTCCAAGGGGTTCGAGGTAAGGCACTGTCCGGTCCACGGTGAGGCGAAGCACAAGGGCGATAAGTGCCACAAGTGCTCGCTTGCGAAGTCGTCTTCGATGAAGGAATGCCGCGTTCACGGCATGACGAGTTTCAACGGAAAGTCCTGTAGAAAGTGCGCGTGGCAGAAGCGCTCTGACGCGAAGAAGGCCGTATGAACTCTCCACCCCCTGAAGTGGGTGGTTTCCTCGGCACGCTCGGTGGTTGTTCGCGGGGTCATGCCGCTGCCGCCGGTGACGTGCTTCTACGGTAGACAGCGACATTCGCGTCCGTGTACGCAGGCAGACTCCCGATGGACGGCCCCTGACCGGGGGCAGGGCAGGTCGGCAACTGCGCGGCGTGGGCCTTGGACGGTGCGACGATCGCCGAGACGGCGCTCGCGGAGAACGCGAGGAGGGTCGCGGTTCGGTGTGGCCTGCGGCGTGCGGCGGTGTGGCTCGGGACGTCTGACACATGCGCAGGGTGACCCGGCTCACATCATGCTGCAACCGCGGGCAACATCGAGGAGGGCCAACGTGCAGGCAGGTATGCCCTACCCCAGCGGCTCCCCGGTCGTGGTTGCTCCCTCAGTAACCGCGCGGTTGATCCATGACAGGGAGCCGGTGTCGACGTGCTCCTTGGCGCGGGTGACGGCGACGTAGGCGAGCATGGCTTCGTCGTTGGGCAGTTGCTCAACGGCGGGCTGCTCCAACTTGCCGGTGTCGGGGTTGAGCACCACCCTGGCGAGGCCGTCGTAGGGGTTGGGGAAGTCGTCTCCGATGCGCACCCGGTCCCATTCGAGGCCCTTGGCCTTGTGCGCGGTGGAGATGGTCATGCGCTCCTTGCCTGCGGGCACCTGAGTGTCGAGCGCGCGGATGACGACGGCGTGCCCGAACTTGGCGACGACCTTGACCGTCGCGGCCAACGACCCGTCCATGTCACCGTCCTCGTCCTTGGCATCCTCGACTGCCGCTTCCCACGACGGGTACTGACGCAGTGCCGGGTGCTTGACGCGCGTGAACCGGGCGAAGTCGGCGGCGGCCTGGGCGACATCGCGCACGTCCTTGCCGCCATCGGCGATCCTGGTCGGGATGTCCTGGTCCTGGTAGCGGATCAGTGCCTCGACACCGTGGGCGTTGGTTCGGGTCAGGTAGGCGTCTGGGACACCCGTGATCGGCCCGACGGTGGCGGTGGTCTTGAACGGGGACCCGGTCAGGCGCATGGACGACCCGAGGTAGGTCAGCCACAGGTTCGCCTCGTCGGCGATCGGCTGCCCGAACCGGAACGAGGTGGACAACGTGGCCCGCTCACCGTCGAACGCGCGCATGTGGTTGCGGCTTCCGCGGAAGGAGTTGTGCGTCAGAACTCCATCGGCGAAGTAAGTGTGGTGGTCCTCGACCGTGATTGACACAACATCGCCGTCGTAGTGGGCACGGGTCACCTCAATCGGCTCCCATGTGCTGCGCGGGGTCTTTCGTTCGCCGTTCGTTCTGCGGCGTAGCGCGTTCGAGAACGGCATCACCAGCATTCCGTCAATGAGGTTTGCTGCTGCGGTAACGATCGGGCTCTTGGTCCCGGCTCGCTGTGTCTTCGATACAAACGGGAACTCCATCAGGCGCCCATGATCGGAGAGACACTTCTCGGCAAAGACACGGTTGTCGCCCACGTTTGCCCAGAACTGCTCGACGTCCATCACATCATTCTTGCTTGACTGGAAGCGGACACCGGGGAGTCCATACTTGTTCCAGACGAGAGCCTCCTCAAGGGATGCACCTGCGATCGAGTCATGGACAGAGAGCACCCACGCCGCGTCCGCGCCTTCCTGGTTCATCCTCTGGCGAATGCCCAATGATCCCGACTGGCTAGCGTAGTAGACAGGAACCCGCCCAACCCGGTATTGGTCGCCCCTGCGCATCAGATACACGAAGTGCTTCCCGGCCATCTCTGGGTTCATTCGCACGACGCAATGATGCTTTGGTGTGTACCGTGATGCCTTACCTGACTGTGTTCGCACCTGCACAAGGTCTCCTGTATGCCTAAATCGATTGATTGCGGAAACCTTCCTGCCGGAGACGTAGATGCTCGTGTTCCGGTGTGTGGAAACACAGTCGCCCACCGACAGTGTTTCGATGGGCACCTCGGATACGCTGGTGCACTGGATGACGAGTGGCTTCAGGTCAATGCCTGCTCGCTGCTGCTTCCAGTGCGACTGACAAAGACCAGATTTGAACGACACGACCTTACGTCCGCATCCTTCAAAGTCGCACAAGGCATCTCCCGACTGCGGGGTGTCCGAGATCTCTCGTGGTCTAGTAGTCAGCACCGGAACGGTCACCATGGTCCCAACAGGCTGACAGTAGATGGCCTGCGCAGCGTCGCCCACTGTGACGATCTGCGTACCGTTCTCGGCCTGCAGACGCGCCAAGCCAACCGTGAGGTCGTTGCAGTTGTGCGTGACGACGCCGTCGGCGACATACGTGTGTGCCCTGTCCACAGAAAGAGACCAAACCTTACCGACGTACGGTTCGCGGGTGACGGTTACTGGAGCCCAACCGGCGGCAGACCTGTCCTCTAGGCGACGCTCGCCTCGGTGGGCAATAGCCACCTGGGCATCAATGACCTCCATACCGGTGATCAGGTTGCAGGCGCGGGTGAGTGAGCCGCGAGAATAGAGAAGGTAATCCGCCCTGTTGCCTTGTGCGTTGAAGTTGCGCCGCGCTAGCGGGTAGCGTATGTCCCTGCCATAGTTCGCGAGACAGCGCTCCGCGTTCTCGGTGAGATCGCCCATCGTCTCCCAGAACTCGTCTATCTTCTCCTGAGTAATCGACCCATTCGCGCCGTGATTCGACCTGAACCTCATGTCAGGAAGCCCGAACCGCGCGGATGTGACGGCCTCCGCAAGCAGGGCATCCTGCTTGCCGTCAAATACGTCCAACACCCAGGTTGCATCACCTTTCTCCTCGAACATGCGCCCAGCGAACCCTGAGCACCCTGATGTCGAAAGCCCGTGTGTCGACTTGGTTACGCCAACACGGAAACTGCTCCCCTTCTGCATGAGATATAGGATCGACTTGCCGACGAACCCTGGGCCAATGCGTGCGACACAGATGTGCTCAGGAGTGTACCGCGACGACTTACCCGATGACGTCTCCACCCTGATCAGGTCGCCATCGTAGTCGCGTGACGCTACGGAAGTCACTTCGTCTCCCGCGAGGTGCATCACCGACTTGTGATGGGAGACGACTCTGTCTCCGACCTTGACGTCTTCGATCTTCTTTTCGTAAGTAGTCACCGGGCGGCCCTTTTGCGCATCCTTCCCGCCTCCGCGGCCAGGCGACATGAGGACTACCGTCCCCTCTGGCTGGCAGTCCTGCGCCTCGTCGAGCAGCAGGTAGTCGACCCCGAGGTCCGGGCCGGTGAGCGCGTAGGCCTTCAAGTACACGTCATGGCTCATTCGTGCGACGCCGTCCTCGGAGGTCAGGTCATCCCACAGTCGCTGGGCGGCCGACAGCAGCCGGGCGTTGACCCGGGAGACCACCTCGTCTGGTGCACCGCTGAACTTCTGCGGCGGCAGGTGGCGTGTGGTGATGGCGGGGGAGTCGGACTGGCAGAACTTCTCCACCGTCTTCTCAGCGATGACGAACACATCGAAGGAGGAGATGGACACCGAGTCGTACGGGGCACCGGGGTCGGGGCGCCACTGCTCGAAGATGCGTCCGAGCCCGAATTGTGCGGCGACCTGGCGGCGCATCGGCCGCTCCTGGAGCCGGTCCTGCAGCCACGGCCACTTCCGGGCCATAGGCCGGTAGGCGAGCGAGTGCAGGGTGCGGCAGTCCACCTGCGAGGGCAGCGCCTTGCGCGCGGCGAGGCTGATCGCCTTGTTGAACGCGAAGTACAGACCCTTACGGTTCGGGGCGTCCTCGGCCAGCAACCGCAACGTGCTCGTCTTGCCGGACCCGGCTCCCGCCTCGATCACCAGGTGCTTGCCGGTACGGAACTTCTCCAACGCGACCAACTGCTCCGGGGTCGGGTCGAACCCCACATCCGGAACACCCTTGACAGCACGCTTGCTTGGCTGCGGGACATCAACCTCCACACCGAGCGACGCGAAGTCCACCCACGGGAACTCCACTGACGGAACAACCTCCAACGCGACCAGGTACTCACGCACCTGAGGCTCCTCGACCGGCGACCCGATCCCACGGCCACGGTGGTTCTTGTCCAGTGCGTCCACGAACCCAGCGAGCGCCTCGGTGGTGGCGCCCCCGGCGTGCAGGCCTGCGATGAACCCGGCGAGGGTCTGGGGGCTGACTCCGCCATCGACGGCGCGTCCGACCATGCCGAGTCGCTTGTGGGTGCGCCATGCGGTCATGACGTCGTCGGTGATCTGCACGCGGTTCGTACTCCTGGGCTCGTTTGGCATGGCCCTACCTATGTGGGGTGGGGTGATCGCCTGGTCCGAGTGCTCACCGCAACGGGCCGTCCCACCCCGGTAAGACGCAGTCGAGGTAGACGCGACGCTCCGGGGGTAGGCGGCCTGCGCGATCCTCCCGACGGCGGGAGTCCACCCACGGACCCCACGGCTTCTCCGCAGCCTTCGGGAACCGCCCGTGCGCGGCCACCCACTGGGCGCACTCGTCCGCCTTGTTCCGGAAGTGTTCGTCGGACTTTCGTCTGGGTGCATCCCATCCAGATAGGTGCTCGTCGAGGTACGCGCGACGTTCCGGGGAGAGGCGTCCTGCTCGCGACCTTGTCTTGGTCAACCAGGCGCCTGTCGGTTCGGAGTACGTGGGCAGTCGCCCATGTTGAGCAGCCCAGGCGGCACACTCGTCTACCTTGGCGTAGAAGTGCTCGTCTGTTCTGCGGCCGGGTGCATCCCATCCGGGCAGGTGCTCGTCGAGGTGGGCGCGACGTTCCGGGGAGAGGCTCCCTGCCTGAGCCTGCTGACGGGACCGGTTCACCAGACTCCAACACGATCCATCGCCCCTATTTGGTAGTCGACTGTGTTCAGCGACCCACCTGGCACCCTCCTCTACGGAAGCGAAGAACCACTCGTCCGACCCCGGTCCCGGAGCACTCCAGCCCGGCAAACGTTCGTCAAGGTAGGAGAGACGTTCGGGGGACAACTTGCCGTCGCGTGCGAGTTGACGGCGGTGGATCAGCCACTTCCCCCAGGGCGCATCGGACGTCCTCGGGAACTGCCCATGCTCGGCAACCCACGCCGCGCAGCCGTCCACCTGCGCGTAGAAGTACGCGTCAGTCTTGTCCGAGGGCAGCGCCCACCCGCTCAGGAACCGGTCAAGATATGCGGTGCGCGCAGGGGAGATGTCTCGTTGGGCCCTAACATTGTTGATGAAGTTCCCCACACTCCCGTCGGACTGCTTAGGGAACCTGCCGTGCTCAGCAACCCACGCGGCACACTCGTCCACCCGAGCGAAGAACCGCTCGTCCGACCCGTGCCCCGCGGCGCTCCACCCCGGCAGATTCTCGTCTAGATACGCCATGCGCTCGCGGCTGAGTTTCCCGCCACGGGCGTGGTTTCGCTGGTGGCTCAGCCACTTCCCCCAAGGCCGTTCCGACGTCCGCGGGAAGCGTTCACTCTCGGCGACCCAGGCGGCGCACTCGTCAACCTTGCGGCGGAACTCCTGCTCGCGGGCAGGCAGCCCAGCGTGCGGGTTCTCGTCGAAGAGGGCGGTGTACGGGTTGGATGTCACGTCGTGATGCTCCCCGCCCTCACGGACGGGGCTTCTTTGTCGTGGGTATGCTGTCTCCCCGTGGTTCAACTTTCGTTGATGCCAGGATCGGGGCCGTAGGCGTACCCTGACTCGATTTTTCAGTC
>Ga0194138_10001723_pt1 | contig 10471 bp, 9 predicted proteins | sample TARM_MetaG_T2_14_FD_134022 | JGI IMG/M metagenome (GOLD analysis project Ga0194138, IMG submission 134022) | Freshwater microbial communities from Pennsylvania, USA, analyzing microbe dynamics in response to fracking - TARM_MetaG_T2_14 (version 2) | ecosystem: Environmental > Aquatic >...
CAGAAGTTCAGCGGCTCTCCGAGGCCGAGGGCGCCGACGCAGCCCGGTTGTTCATGGAACAGATGATCGCCCACCATGAGGGTGCCGTGACCATGGCGGAAGGGCAGGTGCTCAACGGCAGCTATCCACCCGCGATCAATATGGCCGACGCGGTCATCGACGCCCAGCGTCACGAGATCATGACGATGCATGATCTGCTCGACAACGAATAGGAAGCGAGTCTGGCGGAATGGTGAACGGCGCTCCGCGCAGCGTCATCACGTGAAGGTCGGGCCGCAGGAAATAACCCTCGGGCATACCCGAGAGGCATACCATAGGGGTATAGAGGTCATCGTGATATTACCTACCGCTGTGGACGACAGCTCCCCGCGGCCGATGGCTGCCCCGCGACCGTCCCCGTGGAGCACGAGGGCGCCCCGGCCACCGCACCGATATCCGCCGGCGCCGACGGTCTGACCGTCCTGCCCCCGCTGCAATCGAGATGGCGTAACAGCCATCAGAAAGGAGGTCACCGTGACGGGAAACCACGGACCGGGAGCTGGGATGGGTTGGACCTGGCTGTTCTGGCTGCTGCTCGTACTGGGAGTCGCAGTACTGGTGGCCGTGCTGATCAGAGCCTTCACCGGCTACGAGAGGCGGGACCGACACGCCCCGGTCACTTCTTCATCGGCCGTGAACCCTCCCCCCGGACCTCGGGAGATCCTCGACGAGCGCTACGCCCGTGGAGAGATCGACACGGAGGAATACCGGGAGCGAATGCGCGCCCTGGATGAAGGACGGCCATGACACTGTGGACCCGTCGGCAACTCCTCGCCCTCGGACTTGCGGGTGCGGGGTCCGCAGCGGCGGGGGCGACGGGGTTGTGGCTGACTGCCGACGACAGCAACACCGCGAGCATCGACGGTGTCTCCGCCGATGATCTCGTCCAGCCGCAGGAGCTCCGCAGCCACGACGGAGTGCTCGCGATAAGTCTCACCGCGGCCACTGCGCGAGCACGGATCGGCACCCGGCAGGCGGTCGTGCACACCTACAACGGCACGCTCCCAGGCCCGACGCTCCGTGTCCGGAGCGGCGACACTGTGAAGGTAGCTATGACGAACAGCCTGGATACGCCGACGAACATGCACGTACACGGGCTGCACGTCTCCCCCGAAGCCAACGGCGACAACCCGTTCGTCAGCATCGAACCCGGTCAGAGTTTCAGTTACGAGTTCGTCCTACCGGACGATCACCCTCCGGGGACGTACTGGTACCACCCACACCGCCACGGGCACGTTGCCGACCAACTGGCCTCCGGACTCTACGGGGCGATCATCGTCGAGGACGAGGTCCCCATCCCGGCGACCCGCGAACGCACGCTTGTCGTCTCCGACATTTCATTGGATGACTCCGGAAGACCTGCTGCGGCCTCACACCCCGAACGAATGATGGGTCGGGAAGGCGACACCGTCATGGTCAACGGCCAGGTCCGGCCGCGAGTCGTGGCATCGCCCGGCGAGCGAGAGCGCTGGCGAATAGTCAACGCCTGCCCGTCTCGATTCCTCAGGCTGAGCCTCGACGGTCAGGATGTACGCCTTCTCGGTCGCGACGTGGGCCGGCTGACCAGACCCCTCGACATCTCTGAAGTCGTGCTGGCCCCCGGGAACAGGGTGGAGCTGCTGGTGGACACTCGTGAGGGCAACTCCACACTGGTCGCCGCTCCGGTAGACCGTGGCGCGATGCCGGGGATGATGCGCGCCCCCCGGCAAAGAGACACCGGCAGTGACCACTCGCTCGAACTACTCTCGCTGGAGGTTGGCGGTGCCCCGGTCGCCGAACTCGGGCCAGTCCCCGCCGGGCCTGCAGGACGAGATCTGCGCGTCGAACCGGTGGCGACGCGGCGAACCGTGGAGTTCGCTATGGGCATGGGAGGGATCGGTCGGACGCGCGACGGTATGCGTGGCAACGGATCGATGATGTCGTTCACCATCGACGGAAAGGTGTTCGATCCCGACCGGACCGACATCTCGGTCCGCGCGGGAACCGTGGAGGAATGGACCCTGGTCAACAACAGCCCGATGGATCACCCCATGCACTTACACGTCTGGCCCCTACAAGTCCTCGATGGCCCCGACGACGAGCCGCCCACCTGGCAGGACGTGGTCAACATCCCGGCTTTCGGACAGGTTGCCGTCCGGGTCGCCTTCGACGACGTGGTGGGGCGCACCGTCTACCACTGCCACGTACTCGACCACGAGGACCTCGGCATGATGGGCACTATCCAGTCCCGGTCGGCGCCGGACGCATGAAGACGAACCGCCACGGAGCGTGTGGAAGACCCGATCAAGCCCGGGGTCGGCCGGAGCGGTGAGAGCGCAGCGACGCTCAGCGGAAGGAGTGGACGGTACGTGAGCACCTACTTCGGAGCGTTCGCGATGCTGACGTCGTCGGTCCTGTTGATCGTGCTGCTCTACGTGGTCACTCGCCGCAGCGCCGTCCACGCACAGCCGCTGACCTCGCTGCCGTTCGTCTCCGGCTGGGACCCCGCCCAGCACGCTCTCTCCCGCTATCACGTCCGCTGGTACCCGCTCACCGTGCTGTTCCTCGCATTCGACGTGGAGATGCTCTTCATGTACCCGTGGGCCGTCGTGGTGGCGGAGGCGGGGGTGACGGCGATCGTCGAGATGTTCATCTTCCTCGGCGTGCTGATGGCGGGCGTGGTGTGGGCGTGGAGGGAAGGGGCGCTGCGATGGGTCTAGCAGAGTTCCTGGCACGGCGCGCGGTGCGGGTCGCGCACGTGCTCGTGGTGGAGACCCCCGGCTCCTCCGCAACCCGGATGCTGGCCGAACGCGCACTCACCCGGCACGGGTGGAGCCTCGCGCTCTCCCCCGCGGAGGCTGACGTGTTGTTCGTCTGCGGCGCCGCCGGCGAGCGGCTGCGGTCGGCTCTCGACCACGTATGGAAGCAGATGCCCGGACCGCGCGCGCGGGTATCCGCGGTCACTCCTGCGGACCTGGACAACGCGTTGGATACGGCGGCGAACGTTCTCTTCGACGACCGGGGTCAGCGGGATGACGCACGTGATCGCCCGGTCGGCCCCCCGGGTCTCGACGAGCAGCGCTCCGATGAGGACGCGCAGCACGATGGCGGTACCGGCCACGGGTCGTCCGAATCCGAGGGCTCGGAGCGCGACGACCCGGCACACGAGCAGATGGACCACGAGCACATGGGCCACGGTGATATGGAAATGGCTCCGGGCGGCATCGCGCTGGCGGAGGGTGCGGAAGACGAGGACGGACTATCACTCGACGCACTGGCCGTGCCCCTCGGCCCGGTTCTGGCGCATTGGCCCGCGGGGCTCGTCCTGCACCTCACGCTCCACGGGGACCGGATCGTCGACGCGGAGGCCGAGTGGCTGGACCCCCATGTCGGCGGCGACCGCGAGGGCGACGACGAGCGATCCGGCCTCGCCTGGCGTGCCGCACGCCATTGCGATGATGCAGCGCGACTGCTCGTGACGGCCGGCTGGGAGTCGGCCGCAGACGAGGCGCGTCGACAGCGCGACGCCCTGTTGTCCTCGGCCCCCTCACCCGTGCAAACCGGAGCGCTCGACAGACTGGCCGATCGCGTCGACCGCAACCGGACTCTGCGATGGGCTCTGAGTGGGCTCACCGTTCCGGATGCCCACGGAACAGAGGTCGACCTGGTCACCCGGCCCGCGTCGTGGCTGCGTGACGCGCGTCGAACACTCGTGGGCGACCTCTCCCCGACACAGCCGGAAGCGGCCCCGGTGGACGACGTCGCGGAGCGGGTCGTCGGTCTGGATATCGCGTCGGCCCGGATGGTCGTCGCCGGATGTGCTCCCCTACTCCGCCGGGGTGATCGAGACCGTGTCTGAGGTCGTCGAGGTCGGAGCCGGATGGGCAATTCCGGCGACAGCGCTGCTTCTTCTTCTCGCCGCCACAGGTGCCTGCGTGGACGGCGTGCTCGGTCGGCGAGCCACCGGGAGACCGATGTCCGCGGGTCTGCTCACCCCGTTCGACGAGGTGGCTCGTTTGCTGCGGCAACGACGACGTCGACTGGTCTCGGCGGACCTGTTGCTGTGGCGCGTCGGTGGCGCCGGCCTGATCGTGGTCGCCCTTCTCAAAGTGGCCGTCATCCCGCTGGGAGTGTGGACGCTGTCCGACATGCCCGCCGGGGTGGTCTGGTTCAACGCGATGGACGTACTGATCTGGGCACTGGTGTGGCTGGCCGGCTGGGGAGCGAACAGCGCACACTCGCTGATCGGCGGATACCGCTTCCTCGCCCAGGCGTTGTCCTACGAACTGCCCTTGATGTTCGCGCTCACCGCGCCCGTCGTCGCCGCCGCCAGCCTACGGGTGGGCGGCATCGTGATGGCGCAGCAGGACCTGTGGTTCGTGGTGTGGATGCCGGCGGCGTTCCTCATCGTCTGTCTGAGCGTGGTCGCATTCTCGGTGTGGGGGCCGTTCTCCACCGCGGCGGGGGCCGATCTGTCCGGCGGAGTGCTCAGCGAACTGTCGGGAACCGATCGGATGCTGGTCCTCGTCGGCCGCTACGCGTTGCTCACCGCCGGAGCCGGGTTCGCCGTGACGCTGTTCCTGGGCGGCGGCGCGGGGCCGCTACTGCCGTCCTGGGCCTGGGTGGTCGTCAAGACCGTCGCGCTACTCGCCGTGTTCGTCGGGGTGCGCCGCCGTATTCCCGCAGTCCGACCCGACCGGTTCGCCGAAGTCGGGTTCCTGGTCCTGTTGCCGGTGGCGCTGGTTCAGCTGCTCGTCGTCTCACTCGTCGTCGTTCTGGGAGGTTGACCCGTGCCCGTGCCTGATGCGTCCGTGTCTGAATCCATCGCCTTCTGGATCCTGTCCATCCTCGCTGTGGCAGCGGGGATCGCCGTGTTCCGCGTGGACTCGATGGCCCGGGCGACCTACGCGCTCGCGATCTCGTTCGTGGCGGTCGGCGGCACCGTACTACTGCTGAGACTGGACTACATCGGTCTCATCACCGTGCTGATGATGGTCATGGAGATGGCCATCATGGCGATCTTCATGATCATGTTGATGGGCATGAATCCGGCCCTCATGCCCATGAGCATGGTGCACAACAACAAGGGTGCCGTCGGGATCTCGGTCGCGGTGTTCCTGATCCTCGCCGCGGGCGCCCTGCTCGTCCCCTGGCCGATCGACGGACGCGAGACCCCGGGACCGCGCGCGGATCGCACCGTCGAACTCGGGAACTCGATCATGGGGCCGCACATGCTGGTGATGATCGCGGTCAGCGCGGTGCTGTTCGCGACGATCGTGGCCGGCCTCGTACTGGCCGTGCCCCGCGGCCGGTACCAGCGGTTCGGTGATGACCTACAGCACCGGCCCGCCCGCGACCCGCGACGTGGGGGGGTGGGCCGATGACTCTCGAGACCGTTCTCGTGGTTGCCGCCGCACTATTCGCCGTCGGTCTCTACGGCGCGTTGTCCCAACAGGTCGTCGTGATGATCATGATGGGCCTGGAGTTGATGATCAACGCGATCATCCTTGCCGCGGCGGCGATGTGGTGGTACGTGGCTCCGGTTCCCGACGGGCAGGTACTGCTCCTGGTGATCCTGGCGGCGATGACCGTGGAGATGGCGATGGGATTCGCCGTCGCGCTCCTCTATCACCGCGGTCGGGGCGCGGACATGACCGACATGGCGACGGACCTGTCACGATGACCTCACTTCTCTGGTCCGTCGTGATCGTTCCCGTCGTCGTCGGCGCGCTGCTGTGCGTGAGCGGCAGGAAACTCGAACGCCTCGCGGCCCCGTTGTCGTTGTCGGCGGCCGCAGTCGTCCTCGGGCTCGCGCTGGCGGTCACTGTGGGGCGCCCCGCCATATCCGCACCGTTCGTCGCCGGTAGCGAGTTCGGACTCGCGGTCGACGGCTTGTCGGCCCCGGTGGTGGTCGCCGTTGCGGCGGTCTCACTACTGGTGATCGGATACGCGGTCGCGGAACCGATGCTCCCGCGATCCCGCTTCCACGGGCTGATGCTGATCTTCCTCGCCTCGGTGATGGCAACAGCGACGGCCACCACCCTTCCCGCCCTGCTGTTCGCGTGGGAGGTGATGGGCGCGGCCTCGTATGCGTTGATCGGCTTCCGCTACTCCGACGCGGACCGGGTCGGTTCGGGGCTCACCGCCTTCCTCACCACGCGCACCGCCGATCTCGGTCTGTATCTGGCTGCCGGCGCGGCCCTGGCCGGCGGGGGCACGTTGTCGATAGACGGCCTCGCAGCGCTTTCCCCCGGGTTCCGCGACGTCGTCGCCGCCGGGATCCTCGTGGCCGCGCTGGGAAAATCCGCACAGCTTCCGTTCTCGTTCTGGCTCTCGCGTGCGATGACCGGCCCGAGCCCGGTCAGCGCGTTGCTGCACTCTGCAGCGATGGTGGCCATGGGTGGCTATCTGCTGTTGCGCACCGCGCCACTGCTCCACGCCACCGACTGGGCCGGGCCCGTGACTGCGTGGATCGGGGCTGTCACCGCCCTGGTGTTGGGCGCGGTAGCGGTCGCCCAGCGCGACCTCAAGCAGTTGCTCGCCGCCTCCACAGCAGCCCAACTCGGCTTCGTCGTTCTCGCCGCGGGCCTCGGTGCAGCGGCCGGCGGCGCCGCGCACCTCGTCGCCCACGCAGCGACCAAGGCGCTGCTGTTCCTGGTCGCCGGGGCTTGGCTCACGGCCCTGGGCACCAAGCAACTCGACGCGCTCCGCGGTGCCGCCCGCCGATGGCCGGGCACAGGCGCCCTGTTCACCGTCGGGGCGGTGACCCTGGCCGGAGTGGCACCATTGTCGCTGTGGGCGACGAAAGACCAGGTCCTCGCCGCCTCTCTCGCCGACGCTCCCGCGCTCTACGTGGTGGGACTGGCGGCCGCCGGGCTGTCGGCCGGCTACGCGGGCAAGGCGCTGTTCATCGCGTGGGCCGCGCCTGCGGAACACCCTTCGTACGACACCGAGGCGGCCGGCACCCGACAGATCTCGCCGTGGCAACAGCTGCCGCTCGTTCCTCTCGCGGCCGGCGCCGCCGTCCTCGGACTGCTCGTCCTGCCCGCAGTGTCGGGCCCGGTTGCGCGGGCCGTCGTGCTCGAGACCCCGCCGACCCCTACGGTGCCCGAGCTCGTGGTCTCAGCCGCGCTGGCGGTGGTCGTCCTCGTCCTGGTGTTCCGGTACGGAACGCCCGAGCCGGTGTGGGCGCAACGCTGGCTCTGGCTCGGACCGTGCACCCGCCGCGCGATCGCCCGGCCGGTCCTCGCACTCGCCGCTGCGCTGGCCAGGTTCGATGACCGCGGCCTCGACCGGGTTGTCCACACGGTCGGCAGCGCTGTCTCGGAGACCGCTCGCCTGGCTGCCCGGGCCGACGACCGGGTTCTCGACGGCGCCGTCGATGCGACCACTGCAGCGACGATCCGCACGGCAGCGAGATTGCGTGCGGTCGATACCCGGGTGATCGATCGCGCGGTCGAGGACTTCGCCCGCGGTGCTCGCGGACTCGGGGAACGGGCACCGAAGATTCAGACCGGCCAACTCCACCACTACTACGTCCACGCCGCCATCGGATTGTCCGCGGCTCTACTACTCGTGCTGATTGTGAGATAGAGCGTGCTCAGCTTCGTCATCTTCCTTCCCCTGTTCGCTGCACTGCTGCTCGCAGCTGTCCCCGCATCGACTCCGATGGTGGCCCGCTGGGGGTGGGTCGCGGTCACCGCGGCGGAGGTCGGGTTGACCATCTGGCTGTGGGCCACCTTCGGCGATGGCACCGGAGCGCTGGCCTTCGAGGAACGTCTCGCATGGATTCCGACCGTGGACAGCAGTTACCACGTGGGGCTGGACGGATTGTCGCTGCCGCTGGTCGCGCTGACGAACGTGGTGTTCTTCGCCTCTTCGATCTATGCGCTGCGTGAGCACGACCGGCCACGAGGTCAAGCCGGGCTGCTTCTCGCGCTGCAGACGATGTGTCTGGGATTGTTCGCCGCCCAGGACCTGCTGGTGTTCTTCGTCTTCTTCGACCTGTCGATCGTGGGAATGTACTTCCTCATCGCCGGCTGGGGCCACGGGAACGCGCGGCGAGCCGCCATGAAGTTCTTCCTCTACACCTTCCTCGGCTCCCTCGCGCTGCTGCTCGGATTCATCGGCCTCTATCTGGCCGCCGACCCCCACACCTTCGACATGGTCGAGCTCGCTCGCGCCGACCCTCTCCAGGGCCGTGGCCTCGCCGGCGGACTGGTGATGGCGGCGATCCTCCTCGGTTTGGCCGTCAAGACCCCGACCGTCCCGTTCCACACATGGCTGCCGCCTGCGCACACCGATGCCCCAGCGGTGGGGTCGGCGGTGTTGGCCGGCGTGTTGCTGAAGATGGGCACCTACGGGTTCGTCCGGATCGCCATGCCCCTGCTGCCGCAGGCGTGGCAGGCCTGGGCGTGGGTGATCGTCGGCGTCGGCATCGTCTCCGTGCTCTACGGGGCTCTTGTCTCACTCGCGCAGAGCGACTTCAAGAGAATGGTCGCCTACACGTCCGTCAACCACATGGGCTACATCGTCCTGGCGGTCGGTGCGGCCGGCATCGTGACCGAATCCGCGAGCCGGGCCCGGGAGATCGCCGTCACCGGGGCGATGGTGCAGATGGTCAGTCACGGCCTCATCACCGCCGCACTGTTCCTGCTGGCCGGAATGCTCCGCGATCGGGCGGGAACCTATGAGATGTCCGCGTTCGGCGGGCTGGCGGCGACTGCTCCCCGTTACGCCGGGTTGTTCGCGGTCGCCGCGTTCGCCTCCCTGGGCATCCCCGCCTTCAGCGGGTTCATCGCCGAGTTCCAGATCTTCACCGGCAGCATCGGCGTCACCGCGGTCGCCGCGCTCGCGCTCCCGGGGATAGTCCTGATGGCCGCGGTGTTGCTCCGCGCGTTGCAGTCGGTTCTGGCGGGCCCCGGGAAGCCCGCCTCGGTCGGTTTCGCCGACGCCCGGGCGCATGAAGCCGTGCCCATCGGTGTGTTGTTGCTTCTGTCCTTCGTCATCGGCGTGTTTCCCCGGCCGCTGCTCGCGGTCATCGAACCCGCCGCCGTGGTCGTGACCCAGCTGGTCAGCCGCTAGATGGAAACCCAGATGAACATGACGTCCGACACGGTGGCGATGGCCCAGGCACTCTTCCTGTTCGTCGGCGCCGTCGTCACCCTGCTGGCCGGGTCGTTCCTGACCCGCCACCGGCAATGGGTGGCACGCCTGATCGCGATCACCGCTCTGCTGGGAAGCGCCGCGGCGGCTGTGGTCACGCTCGCCGGGTCGCCCCGGCGGGTCTTCGCCGACACGTTCGCACTGGACACGACCAGCTCGGTCGCGGCGCTGATCATCGCGGGGGCGACACTGCTGGTCATCACCCTCGGCATAGACGAAATGCGCGGCCACGACCGCGAGAGTGAAGCCTACTCACTGCTCCTGCTCGCCGCCCTGGGGGCCCAGGTGATGGCCGGCGCCACCGATCTTCTCGTGCTGGTGGTGGGCTTCTTCCTGGCCAGCATCCCCCTGTACGCGATCATCGGGTTGAACCGCACCCCCGAGTCCGCCGAGGCCACTCTCAAGACGTATCTGCTCGGCGCGTTGTCCGGCGTCGGACTGCTGCTGGGGGTGACCGTCCTGTACGGCGCGGGAGGCGCCACCGGTTACGGCGAGCTCGCGGGCGCCCTCACCGGCACCTCGCCGGTGATCGTCGCGGTCGGCGCCGTGGCCGTCCTCGGGGGGCTGTTGTTCAAAGCCGGGGCGGTACCGGTCCATTTCTGGGTGCCGGACGCCGCCCAGGGGGCGAGCCCCTGGGCGGCCGCGTACGCGACCACCGTGCCGAAGATCGGCGGGATGATCGCGATCTACCGACTCTTCGACGAGATCTCCCCCGACATCGCCTGGCCCCTACTCGTCGCGGTCCTCGCAGCGGTGGGGATGACGCTGGGAAACCTCGCAGCGTTCCTCCAGGAAGATCCGCGGCGGCTGGTGGGGTGGTCGACGGTCAGTCAGGTCGGCTATCTGCTCTTACCGGTGGCCGTCGCGGGCCGGAGCGACCTGGCGTCGGCGGCACTGCTGCTCTATCTGGCCGGATACGCGGTCACCAACATCACGGTGTTCGCCGTGATCGCCGCCTTGCCCGAACACCACTCCCTCTCCGACTACCGCGGCCTGGTGAGTCGTCATCCCCTGCTCGCGGCCGCGTTGGCCGTCAGCCTGCTGAGTCTGGTCGGCACTCCACCGACAGCGGTGTTCCTGGGCAAGCTCACGACCTTCTCCGCTGCCTGGGACGGAGGGTTCGCCTGGCTGACGGTGGTGGCGGGGGTGAACACCGTTGCCAGTCTCTTCTACTACCTGCGGTGGCTCGCTCCCGCCTTCACCCCCGACGGGCCGACGGAGGGAAAGAACACGCGCGGGCGGGACGCGGTCGTCACCCCGCGGCGGTCGGGGTATTTCACCGCCTTGG
>Ga0194138_10001725_pt1 | contig 10467 bp, 8 predicted proteins | sample TARM_MetaG_T2_14_FD_134022 | JGI IMG/M metagenome (GOLD analysis project Ga0194138, IMG submission 134022) | Freshwater microbial communities from Pennsylvania, USA, analyzing microbe dynamics in response to fracking - TARM_MetaG_T2_14 (version 2) | ecosystem: Environmental > Aquatic >...
GCCTGATGCTCCCAGGTCCAGGCATTTTGATGCTGATACTCGGCAAACGCGTCCAGCGACGTGACGAGCAGCCCCGCATTCCCTGATGGACGAAGGCGCATGTCCACTTCATAAAGACTGCCCGCCGGGGTTACCGCCGTTAGCAGATGTATAATACGTTGGCCTAAGCGGGTGAAAAACACCGGCGTATCCAAAGGCCGAGGGCCGTCGGTACTGCCTTTACCGTCGTTATCGTGCAGGAACACCAGATCCAGGTCAGAGCCGTAGCCCAGCTCAATGCCGCCCAGCTTGCCGTAACCAATAATCAAAAAGGCAGCTTCGCGGTTATTACACCCCGCAGGCGCACCGTGCTTGCGGGTGACATGCTTCCACGCCATCGCCAGCACCGCGTCTAAAATAACTTCCGCGATATAGGTTAAGTAATCGCTTACTTTCATAAGATGACGCGTGCCCGCCACATCCGAGGCGGCCACGTGCAGCATCTGCGCATGCTTGAACACCCGCAGTGCTTCTAGCTGCGCTTCTTCATCGTCCTCGGGTAAACGGTTGAGCGTTTGACGCAATTCGTCAGCAAGCCGCGATTTATCGGCGGGCGTGTAGAGCGTATCGGGGGTTAACAACTCATCCAGCAGGATGGGGTAGCGTGCCAACTGTTCAGCAATCCAAGGGCTCGCCGAACATAGCCGCATCAAATGCTCAAGGGTATGCGGATTTTCGCGCAGCAGCGCCAGATAGGCCGTGCGTCGTAGCACTGCCTCGATCAACGGCTGCACCCGAGCCAGGGCCGTGTCCGGCGTATCGCTCTGCGCCACGGCAGCCAGTAGCAGCGGCATCAGTGCATCCAAGCGCTCAAAACCAATACGCTGCATGCTCTGCACGGCGCGCGAGTGGTAAAGGCTTTTCAAGCGTTTGAGCGCTTTTTCCGAATCGTTAAAGCCCGCTTCGCTGAGAAGGGCCTGCGCCTCATCCTCTTCAAGTTCACCGCGCCACAAAAGCCGCCACTGGGAGAGGCTGGCGTCGCTTTGCTCTTCATCGGCCTCTTCTTCAGGGTCTGCGATCACCGCATCAAAATGCTGGCGCACCCGCTCGCGGACTTCATCTAGCTGGGCGATAAGTCCGGGCCAATCCTCGCGCCCCATGGCGAAAGCAACGCGCTCGCGGTCCTCATCGTCGTTGGGCAGCATTTGGGTTTGGCGATCTTCCAGCGCCTGAAGGGCGTGCTCCACATCGCGCAGGAAGGCGTAATCTGGCAGTAGCTCATCCACCACGGCTTGAGGCAGCAGCCCAAGCTCTGGCAAACGCTTAAGCGCTGTTTGCAGCGAGGTGACCTGCAGCTCAGTATCACGCCCGCCGCGAATCAGTTGAAACGCCTGCACCACGAACTCCACTTCGCGAATGCCCCCCGACCCCAGCTTGATGTTGCTCTGCATGCCTTTGCGCTTCACTTCGCGATTGATCATCGCCTTCAGCTCGCGCAGCGACTCAATGGCCCCGAAATCCAGATAGCGGCGATACACAAACGGCCGCAGGCTAGCCAGCAGCTCTTGGCCCGCGTCGATATCCCCCGCCACAGGCCGCGCCTTCAGCATGGCGTAGCGCTCCCACTCACGACCTTGGTCTTGATAGTAGCTGGAGAGCATCGAGAAGCTGCCTACCAGCGGGCCGCCATCGCCCAGCGGGCGCAAGCGCATATCCACGCGGAACACAAAACCATCCGCTGTCATGGCATCCAGGGCGGCGATCAGGCGCTGGCCAAGCTTGGTGAAGTACTCTTGATGCTCTAGGGGTTTGCGGCCGCCTTCGGTCTCACCCTTTTCAGGAAAGGCGAAAATCAGATCGATATCCGACGAGAGGTTGAGCTCCCCCGCGCCCAACTTACCCATTCCCAGTACCACCAGCCGCTGAGGCTCACCATCACTGCGAGCGGCAGGCGTCCCCCAGCGGGATGCATAAAAACGCTCCAGCCAGCCAAGCGCCGCTTCGGTGCATACTTCCGCCAGCCAAGAGACCGATCGGGCGGTATCCCACATGGTGGCACCGCCGAGGCGATTTAGATCGCGCCAAACAATGCCCAGCATGCGCGCTCGACGAAAACGGCGCAGCGCCCGGTGCAGGGCATCTTCGTCCTCGGCGCTCTCCAGGGCATTATCCAACCACTGAGTCAGCGCTTCTTTGCTGGGCGCGCTATCCAACTCCCCTGCCGCGTCCAGCTCGGCCAGCCAGTGGGGAAAGCGCGCCAGCGTATCAAGGGCGAAGGTGGAGATAGTGACCACTCGAGCCAGCGCTTCCCGGCGGGCAGGAGCGAGCGCCTCCCAACTGCTGGAGGGCAGCGGCTGCTTGGTCATTGAGGCGATATTATCCGCCTGGCTTAGGGCCTCGCTGAGGCGCTGCTGTGCCTGTTCGGCAGCAGGTGCAAGCGCTTTGGGAAGCGTTGTCGTGGGGAATAACGCATCATTGGTCTGCATAAACACCTCTCTGCCAAGCGCCTGTTATGGTTATTGAAGGAGCAGCGGGCGAACTAGCCCATCCATTTTTCCCAGCCTAACAGCCCCCAGGTCAGGCCCGCCATCATCAGCGACAGCATCACTGCCGCTGAGCCAATGTCCTTTGCACGCCCAGATAGCTCGTGGTGTTCGGTGCCAATACGGTCGACCACGTTCTCAATCGCGCTGTTCAATAGCTCGACGATCAACACTAAAAACAAGCTGCCGACCAGCAGCAGCCAGCTTAATGGGCCTTCGCCGATCCACCAGGCAAACGGCAGCAGCACGGCGGTAATCGCCAACTCCTGACGAAAGGCAGACTCATTACGAAACGCCGCCTTCAGGCCTTTCCAAGAGTAGCGCGTGGAGTGCAGTAAATGGGTTAACCCCGTGTGACGTGGCTTCATGCCCGTTGCCTCACCTAAGCGTTTAATTAATTAGCTAAAATCATTGCATCTAGATCTAACGACAGTGGGTCAAGCACCTCGGGCCAGCTGAGATAGGGCGTACTGCCGCTACCGTTCACTAACACGCTAAACACCCCCCAGCGCCCTTGGGCCGTGCGGAAATAGCCCGCCGCGGCACATACGGCAAACGGCTGGTTGAGCGTGCCGGTTTTCAGCATGACGTTATTTTGAAAGGTAGGTGAGCCACGACGGATAAAGCGCATCACGCCGTTGGCGGGCGACTGGAAAGAGGCCACGAAGCTTGGGAACAGCGCGCTTTGGCGGAACATGTCCTCCAGCATTACGTTGACACCGTGCGCCGAGGTGCGGTTATCGGTGGTTAAACCGCTGCCGCTGTGCAGTGTGACCGGGCCGTGCCCAGGCAAGCTCTGCACATAGGTTTCAATGGCCTGCCCTGCCTGACGCAGCTGCGCTTGGGGTGTTTCCACCAAGTTCAGCGCCAGCACGTCGGCCATATAGTTATTGGAGTAGTTCATGGTGCGCAGTAACAGCTCCTGGAGCGGCTGGCTATCCACTGCGGCAAGGCGCTGGGCGCTGCTTGGCGGCTGGGTTGAGCTTACCCGCCACGGGTCACGCACGCTAACGCCCGCCTGATTGAGCATGCTGAGCATTACCTGAGCGGTTTTTTCAGCGGCGTCACCTGCGCCACGGTAAACATCCCGAGCGATAGCGTTGGTGGAAATTTGCCCCGTCAGGTGTATGACATCGCCCCGCTCGTCAGTAATTCGCTCGGCACTGATTTCCGTACCGCTATTCGCCGGGCGTGTGACCACCTGATTATCAATGGCCACCAGCGGCGCCTGGCTATCACATAGCCCTACCCGCGCAGGCTCGCCGGGAGTTGCCGCAGGTGCGACGTTGACACACCAAGTGCCGAAGTTAACCCCAGCGGAGGTTAACGGCGCACTATAGGCATTGGCAACGCGCGTACGTGCATTGCAGCGGTCGGTGGTAATGCACTCCACCGGGCCAAAGCGCCACTGGCTGACCACCAGCGCTCCCTCTACCCGCTTGACCCCAGCGAGCTGCAGCCGCTGGACGAGCCGCCAAAGATCTTCCGTCGTCAGGCCAGGGTCACCACCACCTTCAAAGACCAAATCACCGCGTAGCACGCCGTTATCCACTTGGCCGGTACTCACTAACTGGCTAGTGAAGCGATGCTGGGGGCCGAAACGATTAAGCAACGCGGCCGACATATAGGCTTTTGTCACCGAAGCGGGTGAGAGCTGACGCTCTGGATTAAGTCTGCCCAGCAGCGGGTTGCTGCCGCTATCCGCATCCAGCAAGCGCGCCTCGGCGCTCACCGAAAACCCTTTGGCCTCTAGCTGGCTCAACCGGGTAAAATCTGCCCAAAGCATTGAACTGGCACATAGCGCAGCGGTCGCCACGCCCGCTACCACGCTGCCGCGCAGCCATCGCCCGGGTAAGTTAAGAAAACACGTCACGTTCCACTACCTCAATGCACATTCATTTTGGAGAAGACCTGCAGAGTGACCACCCCGGCCACAATCAGGCTGATGCCAAACACCGCAGGCAGGTCGGGCTTTTCACCAAAGACGACAATCCCGACCAGGGTGACCAAGACAATACCTAAGCCCGCCCAAATGGCGTAGGTAATCCCTACCGGCAGCGTACGTAGTACCAAGCTCAATAAATAGAACGCCACCCCGTAGCCTCCAACGACCAGCAGGCTCGGCAGTGGCCGAGTAAAACCCACAGAGGCTTTTAACGCACTGGTGGCAATCACCTCTGCCACAATCGCGAGAATCAAATAAACAAACGTCATGGGCGCTCCAGGTCGATGCACAAACGCCAAAGTGTTTGGCCACTTTGGTCATATTTGGCTTCAAACGGGGTGAGATAGTCACCATTAGGGTGCAACGGGGCAACGCTTGCCTTTTGGCCGGTGACGACCTCCACGGCCTGGGCAAACTCTTCCACATAGAGCTGCCAGTTCGAACGCAGCTCGAGCCGCCCGCGCAGGGCTAACAGTGTGGGGAAAACCGGATGGCCATGCCAGCGCATTTTCAAGTGTGCTGATTTAGGATAAGGGTTGGGATACAGCAGGTAGTGGCGCTCGGGCGTCCAGCCTGCTTCCAGGGCCAGTCGCCAGAAATCGACCAGATCGGCACGCACCAGCAGGGCGTTTTCCGGCAGCTCACCGTGCTCCCGGCCTAGACGATCCTTACTTCGGTCAACGCCAATCACGCTGTGGTGGGGGAACTGTATGGCTATCCGCCGGGTCGATAGCCCTACCCCGCAACCTGCGTCGAGAATCAACGGTGCAGAGTGCTGCTGGCGCCACGTATCGGCCTGCTCAAACGCTCGGCGCGTGTGGTCAGCAATGGGTTTGCGCAGCGGATGCGCTAACGCGCGCGCTACTCGGCGCGCCACATCGTGATGCGGACCTGGCTGATTGGAAATCACTGGCCGTGAGGTGTGCTGCATGCCATCCCCTGGGTTAAAAAAAGCGTGATTCTATCAGTCTCCCGCGCACTCGGCATGACGCCGTTGCACGCCCGGTGCTATGATCACGCCCGAGCCTTTTCGTAAGCTCACTATTAAGCTCAGATCGGTTAAGGTTTTCGACACGGTCTGACAATAACCGTTATTAAAAACCACCGCACCACGAGGAACCCGGCTTGTCACACTTACCGGTGATTGTCGGCATGGGCGGCATCAATCCCGCCGGCAGAACCTCGGGCCATCAGGCCTTCCGCCGCACCGTGCTTGATGCTCTTCCTGCTGACCAGCAGCGCCAAACCGTGGAAAGCTTGGCAGCGCTTATGCGCCTTGCCGAGCACTCCGACAACGGATGGCACGACAGCGCAGGGCAGCCCATTGACGCCCCTGCCCAAATGCTGCGCGATCAGGTGCTTAACCACACGCTGATTCGCCGCAATGAAGACCCGCGCTTTCTCGCCCCTGGCCTGCCGGCAAACCGACGAGCCGATCTGGCGCTGGCAGAGCCGCTGCGCGTGACACTGCGCCGCCGCCAGCTACCCGACCAGTTGCCCGATGGGTGGCAGGTGCGCGAAATCGATGCCCGTGAAGTCGAGGTGACTATTCCTGCGGGCATCTTCGACGTGCTGCTACCGGACGCCCAAGAGCCTAAAGTGCGGGCTGCCGCGCAACTGCCGAGCGGCTTTGACCCAGCCAGCCTTTACCGCAGCGTGCACCATCCTCGCGGACTCTCCATGGCGGTGTTTGGCGCCAGCGACTGCTTGGGCGCCAGCGGCCTCTCTTGGGAAACCCTGCGCCAGCAGCTCAACCCCGACCATATCGCTGTGTACGCGGGCAACTCGATTGGCCAGCTCGATGACCAGGGCTGGGGTGGCTTATTGAAAAGCTTGGTGACCGGCCAGCGCGCCACCTCCAAGCAGATGCCGCTGGGCTATGGACAGATGCCCGCTGACTTCCTCAATGCCTATGTACTCGGCAGCGTAGGAGGCACCGGCGCAGCGCTAGGCGCCTGCGCCAGCTTCCTCTACAACCTGCGCCTGGGCATTGACGATATCCGCGCAGGCCGTCGCCGGGTGGTGATGGTGGGCACCGCCGATGCGCCGATTACCCCGGAAATTATCGAAGGCTTCCGTGCCATGGGCGCGCTGGCCGATGACGCCAGCCTAAAAGCGCTGGATGCCCTGGAGCTGCTGACCGACACTGATTACCAGCGCGCCTGCCGTCCGTTTGCCCGCAACTGCGGGTTCACTATGGCAGAAGCGAGCCAGTTTGTGCTGCTGATGGACGACAGCCTTGCCCTAGAGCTAGGGGCCGATATTCTCGGCGCGGTGCCCGATGTGTTTGTCAATGCCGACGGCTATAAGCGCTCTATCTCCGCGCCGGGCATCGGCAACTACATCACCCTGGGTAAAGCCGCCGCGCTGGTCAAAGACATGCTGGGAGAGACCGCGCTGAAAGAACGCACCTTCCTTCATGCCCACGGCACCAGCACGCCGAAAAACCGCACCACCGAATCCCACGTATTCGATGAAATCGCCCGCGCGAACGGCATCAAGCAGTGGCCGGTGGTGGCCATTAAAGCGTTCATCGGCCACTCCCAAGGGTCAGCGGCAGGTGATCAGCTGGCCAGCGCCCTGGGCAGCTTCGCTCACGGTTTGCTGCCGGGTATCCCCACGCTGGATGCGGTGGCCGATGACGTCTACGCCGAGAGGCTGCGCTTTTTCACGACGCCTCAAGCATTTACCGCCGATGCTGCCTTTATCAACGCCAAAGGCTTTGGTGGTAATAACGCCACCGGCGTGGTGCTCTCGCCAGAGGTGACCGAGCGTCTACTCACCAAGCGCCACGGCAGCGCCGCGATAGAAGCGTGGAAAGGTCGCCGCGAAGCGGTACGCGCTAACGCCGCTGCCTATCTCGCCGAGGCCGATCGCGGGCGCTACGCCCCCCGCTACCAGTTTGGCGAAGCGGTGCTGGAAGGCCCAGAGCTTGAGATTCACGCAGACCGTATCCACATTCCCGGCTATGACCACGCGGTTTCGCTGGTCGCCGATAATCCGTTTGGTTCACTGGATGAGGAGACGCCGTCATGAGCGCGCATCGCGAGAAGGTCGCTGTCTATCCTGGCACGTTCGACCCGATCACCAACGGCCACTTCGACCTGATTGAGCGCGGCGCGCGGATGTTCGACAAAGTGGTGATTGCCGTGGCAGCCAGCCCCGGCAAACACCCAAGCCTGGATTTGGATACTCGAATTGCGCTGGCCCAGTCGGTGTGCGCATCGCTGCCGAATGTCAGCGTGATTGGCTTCTCGACGCTGCTCACTAGCATGATGCACGAACAGGGCGCGACGATTATTCTGCGCGGCCTGCGAGCGGTCTCCGATTTTGAGTACGAGCTGCAGCTGGCCAATATGAACCGCGCTCAAAATCCTGAGCTTGAGAGCGTGTTTCTTACCCCGGCAGTGGAAAACTCCTATATCTCCTCGACCATCGTGCGAGAAATCGCCAAACTGGGCGGCGATATTTCCCCCCTGGTGCACCCGCAGGTCGCAGAGGCGCTGCGTAAGCACTGCACTACCTAGCTATCGATATTGTTGAGTAAAACACTCGGGTATCTAAAACCCGAGTGACACGCCATTCGTGAGGTATGCCCATGGCCCTGATGATCACCGACGAATGCATTAACTGCGACGTCTGCGAACCGGAATGCCCCAACGACGCGATCTCTCCCGGTGAGGAGATTTACGTGATCAACCCCAACCTGTGCACCGAGTGCGTCGGCCACTTCGACGAGCCTCAGTGCCAGCAGGTGTGCCCGGTGGACTGTATTCCCCTCGACCCAGAGCGCCCCGAGACTCAAGAGCAGTTGATGGAGAAGTATCGCATCATTACTGCCGCTTAACTCGCCCACTTAAGATGTGCCTGAACGTTTGCGAGCGAAGGTCACTCTGAATGCGTATTTGGACCCTCGCTTGGCCCATCATTCTCTCCAATATCACCGTACCGCTACTCGGTTTGGTGGATACCGCCGTGGTCGGGCACTTACCCGACTCTCGCTACCTGGCCGGCGTGACCCTTGGCGCAACGCTATTTAGCTTTCTCTACTGGGGCTTTGGCTTTTTACGCATGGGCACCACAGGGCTGGTGGCCCAGGCGATAGGGCGCGAGTCGCCTAGTGACGTGCGCAACTTGCTAGGCCAGTCGCTGATCATGGCAGGTGTCATCGGCACACTATTAATCGTGTTTGGCACACCGCTCATCTCGCTTGGCCTATGGCTACTAGATGGCAGCGTACAGGCCACGCCGCTGGCCCGCGAGTATGCCGAGATTCGCCTCTGGTCTGCCCCTGCCGTACTGGCCAACTACGCCATTTTGGGGTGGTTTTTAGGGCAGCAGAACTCCCGCGTCACGCTGATGATTCTAGTACTGACCAACAGCGTCAATATCGTGCTTGACCTATGGTTCGTGGTGGGCTTGGGGATGACCAGTAACGGCGTGGCGCTGGCTAGCGTGCTCGCTGACTACAGCGCGCTGCTGTTCGGTGGCTACTTGGTGCTGCGCCAACTGGGGCATCTTGAAGGCCACTTTCAACGCCAGCGACTGCTAGCACTTAAGGCTTACTCGGCGCTGTTCAACGTCAACGCCAACCTGTTCGTGCGTACCCTGGGGCTGCTGTTTGCCATGGCGTTTTTTACCGCGCAAGGCGCCCGTCAGGGCGATACCGTGCTCGCCGCCAATGCCGTGCTGCTGCAATTTATTATGCTGACCAGCTACGCGCTGGATGGCTTTGCCCACGCGGCTGAGTCGCTAGTAGGGCGCGCTTACGGGCGTCGCGATTGGCGAGAGTTTGCCGCCACGGTGCGGGCCACGGCACAGTTCTCTTTCTGGACCTCTGCTGCGGCGGCGCTGCTTTTTGCGTTGGGTGGTAATCAACTGATCGCCCTACTGACTGGACTGAGCGAGGTGCGCACCACTGCCGCCACCTACCTACCGTGGATGGTCGTCATGCCGCTCATCGCCGTGTGGAGCTATCTGTTTGATGGCGTGTTTATCGGCACTACGGCGGTGCGGGAAATGCGCAACAGTATTTTTGCAGGCCTCGCCGTCTACCTGCCTACTTGGTGGTTCTGCCAGGGGCTGGGCAATCACGGCCTCTGGCTGGCGTTTACGCTCTTCACCCTTACCCGCTCGGCCGTGCTGATTGGCTACTACCGCCGCTACCGGCTTACCCGCTGGCGTGCGTCTTCCAGCGTTTCTCACCTTTGATCAGCAGCGTTGAACGCCACAACGGGCAGGGCTAGCAAACTGCGCTAACGTAACGTTATGTGTAGAAGCTAAGCACTCTGCGCATTGGCCGTTGAGGGGTGAAAATTGTGCCGCACCGCCGTATATTAGCCGCGCACTTCCTAATAACGAATAAAGTGAGCACTCCATGCTAAAACTCATATCAAAACCAGCAGTTAAGCTGGTCGAGCGTTATTTACCAGACCCGTATATCTTCGTTCTATTGTTGACCCTGATTGCCGCTGTGGCCGCCATTGCCGTGGAGCGCCAAACACCCTTGGCCGTGCTGCGTATGTGGGGCGACGGTTTCTGGGGGCTACTCACCTTCTCGATGCAGATGCTGCTGGTGCTGGTCACCGGCTTTATGCTGGCAAGTTCGCCGCCAGTCAAACGCATTCTTCAGAAAATTGCCGGTACTGCGAAGTCGCCCGGCGGCGCGATTATTCTCGTCACGCTGGTCTCTTTAGCCGCTAGCTGGATCAACTGGGGCTTTGGCCTGGTGGTCGGTGCTCTGTTCGCCAAAGAGCTGGCCCGGCTGATCAAGGTCGATTACCGCCTGTTGGTGGCCAGCGCCTACTCGGGCTTCGTGGTGTGGCACGGCGGCTTGGCCGGTTCGGTGCCGCTGACGATTGCCACCGAAGGCCACTTCTCTGCGGACCAGATCGGCGTCATTGGCACGGGTTCAACCATTTTCGCCTTCTTCAACTTGGCCATTGTGGTGTGTCTCTTTATCGCCGTGCCGCTGGTCAACCGTATGATGCTGCCCGATGA
>Ga0194138_10001727_pt1 | contig 10464 bp, 9 predicted proteins | sample TARM_MetaG_T2_14_FD_134022 | JGI IMG/M metagenome (GOLD analysis project Ga0194138, IMG submission 134022) | Freshwater microbial communities from Pennsylvania, USA, analyzing microbe dynamics in response to fracking - TARM_MetaG_T2_14 (version 2) | ecosystem: Environmental > Aquatic >...
ATCAGAAAGTGGGTTCAGTATGCAGAAAATAAGAAAAGCGGTCATTCCGGCGGCGGGCTTAGGAACACGGTTTTTACCGGCTACGAAAGCAATTGCGAAAGAGATGCTGCCGATTGTGGATACACCATCTATCCAGTATGTTGTTGAAGAAGCAATTGCTTCTGGTATTGAAGAAATAATCATCATTTCGGGTAAGGGGAAAGGTCCAATCGAAGATCATTTTGATGTGAATTTCGCTCTTGAAGAGAACTTAAAGAAATCTGGGAAAAATCAAATGCTGGAAATCCTCCAGAAGACGAACATTCCGAGTATTCATTATGTTCGTCAGCCCTATCCACAAGGGCTAGGGGATGCGATACTGCAGGCTCAGCCGTTTATCGGGAATGAACCTTTTGTTGTCTTATTGGGAGATGACATAATGCCGAATGATATTCCATTAACGAAGCTGTTAATGGACACTTATGAAAAAACAGAAGGCGGAGTCGTCGCTACTATGAGGATACCGAACAACTTGGTGAACAGATACGGTATCATAGATATCCGGGATCAAGTATCGGAGCACGTATACAGTGTAGATCATTTCATAGAAAAGCCGGATTTAGAAGCCGCACCGAGTAATTTAGCTATTATCGGTAGGTATCTACTGACCCCAGAAATTTTCGAAGTGTTGAGGAGTCAAAAACCGGATTCCGGAAATGAAATACAATTGACGGATGCTATCGAAACCTTAAATCAAATCCATCCCTTAACCGCTTTTGAATATACGGGCAAAAGATACGATGTAGGCGATAAATATGGAATGCTGATTGCGAATATTGAATTTGGTCTAAAAAAACCGGAAACTGCCAAAAAAATGCACGATTATATTATTGCAATAAGTAAGGAGCTGAAAAAATGAAAGGAATTATATTAGCGGGTGGGAGTGGTACGCGATTGTACCCATTAACTAAATCCGTTTCAAAACAATTAATGCCAATATACGATAAACCGATGATTTATTACCCTATGTCAACTTTAATGCTGGCTGGAATCAGAGAAATTCTGATTATTTCCACTCCGACAGATACACCTAGATTCGAACAATTATTCGGAGACGGGTCTGATTTGGGAATCCATATAGAATATAAAGTTCAAGAAAGTCCGGACGGGCTTGCACAGGCGTTCATTATCGGTGAAGATTTTATCGGGGACGATTCTGTGTGTTTAATTCTGGGTGACAATATCTACTATGGCAGCGGCTTATCTAAGATGCTGCAACGAGCAGCCTCTAAAGAAAAAGGAGCGACAGTATTCGGATATCATGTGCAAGACCCAGAGCGTTTTGGAGTTGTCGAGTTTGATGAAAACCAGCAAGCCATTTCGATCGAAGAGAAACCGGAATTTCCGAAAAGTAACTATGCTGTAACAGGCCTTTATTTTTATGATAATAAGGTGGTTGAGATTGCAAAAAATATCAAACCCTCACCACGCGGCGAATTGGAAATCACTGACGTCAATAAAGCTTATCTGGAAAAAGGCGAGTTGGAAGTTGAAATCATGGGTCGTGGATTTGCCTGGTTGGATACCGGAACACATGAGTCCTTACTTGAAGCTTCGACTTTCATTGAAACGATCGAGAAACGTCAAAATCTGAAGGTTGCCTGCTTGGAAGAAATTTCTTACCGAATGGGTTACATAACAAGAGAGCAACTGATCGAATTGGCCCAGCCATTGAAAAAGAATAATTACGGGAAATATTTATTGCGTTTAGCAAATGTATAACCAAATGTGAGGGATGAAAAAAATTGAACGTATTGTCAACAAATTTACAAGATGTCAAAATCATCGAGATGGCTGTTTTTGGGGATCACCGGGGTTTCTTTACGGAGAGCTATACAAAAGAGAAATTTGCTGAGGCCGGCATTACAATCGACTTTATCCAGGATAACCACTCCTTATCCGTAGAGCCGGGTGTACTGAGAGGCATGCATTTTCAGCGATCGCCAAAAGCTCAGACAAAAATTGTCCGCGCAGTAACCGGCGTCATCTATGACGTTTTGGTGGATATGCGCAAAGGATCGCCTACCTACGGTAAATGGGAAGGCTATATTTTAAGTGAACATAATCATCGTCAGCTTTTGGTACCGAAGGGCTTTGCTCATGGCTTCGTTACATTGACGCCTAATTGCAATGTGCAATACAAAGTTGATGAGTATTTTTCAAAAGAACACGATGGTGGGATTGCTTTCGATGATCCGGAAATCGGTATCCAATGGCCTATGCCGCTGAATAAGTTGGTTTTATCGGAAAAAGACAAACATCATCCGACGTTAAGTGAATTTGATAATCCGTTTATATGGGAGGGGAAATAGCATGAAATTATTAGTTACCGGTGGTGCCGGCTTTATCGGCAGTAATTTTGTCCATTATATTTTAGAAAAATATCCCGAGGATCAAGTCATAAATTTGGACTTGTTGACTTACGCAGGGAATATCCATAACCTGGATGATGTGAAGGACAATCCAAATCATATCTTTGTTCAAGGAAACATCAATAACCGCGAGTTGGTTCGTCATCTAGTTAAAACCCATGGAATCACTCATTTCGTCAATTTTGCAGCTGAGTCACATGTGGACCGCAGTATTCTGAACCCAGAAATATTTGTGGAGACAAACATTCAAGGCACGCTGGCCCTGTTGAATGTTGCAAAAGAAATGGAAATCGAGAAATACTTGCAAGTTTCAACCGATGAAGTGTATGGTTCTCTTGGTACAGAAGGATACTTCACGGAAGAAACACCATTGGCTCCAAACAGCCCTTATTCAGCCAGTAAAACAGGTGCTGATCTATTGGTCCGTTCCTACTATGAAACTTATGGCATGAACGTTAACATCACCCGTTGTTCAAACAATTATGGTCCTTATCATTTTCCGGAAAAATTGATTCCATTGATGATCACTAATGCGATGGATAAGAAACAGTTGCCGATCTACGGAGATGGTGAAAATATCCGCGACTGGTTGCATGTGAAAGACCACTGCCAAGCCATCGATTTGGTTCTGCGCAAAGGACGTAAGGGTGAAGTTTATAATATTGGCGGACACAACGAACGCACAAACAATCAAATTGTGGATATCATTATTGAAAAATTAGGCGTATCCCGCGATTTAATCACATACGTAGATGATCGCTTGGGACATGACAAACGTTATGCCATCGATCCAACTAAATTGGAAACAGAATTGGGTTGGAAGCCGGAATATACTTTTGATACTGGTATTGTGGAAACAATCGAATGGTATCTGCATAATGAAGATTGGTGGCGCCCGCTGAAGGAACAGGCAAAGTTATCCTAATCTAGAGAGGCGGCCAATGATGACTATATTAATTACTGGTTCAAAAGGGCAACTCGGCATGGAGTTGCGGAAACTGCTGGATGAAAAGGGAATAAGCTACACAGCCACTGATTCAGCAGAAATGGATATAACAAACAAGGCAGCAGTCAATGAATTTATTCAAAAAGTAAATCCAACGGTGGTCTTTCACTGTGCAGCTTATACGGCTGTGGACAAGGCTGAGGACGAAGGGAAAGAGCTGAACGAAAAAGTGAATGCCATTGGCACTAAGAATGTTGCGGAAGCTGCAGAAGCCAATGGTGCGGTTATGGTGTACATCAGTACTGACTATGTTTTCGATGGGAATAATTCCAATGAGTATACCGAATTAGATAAGGCTAATCCAAAAAACGAATATGGTCGAATGAAATATGAGGGAGAACAGTGGGTTCAAAGCATCTGTTCCAAATTCTATATCATCCGAACATCGTGGGTTTTTGGAGAATTCGGAAATAACTTCGTTTATACGATGCTCCGTTTAGGGAAAACACATCCCAAACTGACTGTCGTTGACGATCAGTTTGGACGCCCGACATGGACTCGTACCTTAGCTTCTTTCATGTTGCATTTGATTGAAAATAAAGCAGCGTATGGATTGTACCATTTATCAAATGATGGAAGTTGTTCCTGGTATGAATTCGCCTGCGAAATTTTAAAAGATTATGATGTGGAAGTGAAACCTGTATCTTCTGCGGAATACCCTCAAAAAGCCTATCGTCCTAAACATTCGATAATGGATCTGAGCAAAGCACAGGCAACAGGATTCCAGATTCCGACCTGGAAGGAAGCGTTGAGTCAGTTTATCGATAGCATCGATGCGTAGCTAGTTTACTTATTGATTGGAAAGATTATTTTTGCGGATCAATGTTAAGATGGTTGGAAAAACAATAAGGAAAGGTTCGAAAAATGGACTCGTTAGAATTACACAAAGAAAAAACATTATACGTGGGTATCGATGAAAATGATTTTGCCACGAAAGAATTAGCCCGAAAGGGGTATCATGTCGCAACCTATTTTCCAAAAAGAGTGTATCCGGTTGACTTAATGAGACGACTGCACACTAAATTAGGTTACCCGTACACAAGGGTATGGTATGGTGATTGGAAAAAAACTATAAAAGATTATGATACGGTCATTCTCTTGGATGCCGAGTGGACCCCCGAAGCTGTCAGATACATCAATGGCCTGAATGATAAAATCAGGGTCATCGTCTGGTATTGGAACAGCATCTCAAATTCTGTTTCTTTGGATAAGTTTGATGACTGCAAATGTGAATTTTGGTCTTTTGATGAGAATGATTGCCGGGAGTACCAATTGCATTACAATACGCAGTTCTATTCGAAAGGTTTAGTAAAGGCAGCGAAGGAATCTGAGTATGATGTTTTATTTGTAGGCAAAGATAAGGGACGTTTGGAAGAACTCCTCTCCTTGGAGTCACAGATGAGAGCGTTGGGAATTATCACAAATTTTTATATAGTTGCCAATAAAGACCGCCAAATCAACAAATCTGAACACTACCAAAAGAGGGTATCTTATGATACTATCGTTGACATGATCACGAAAAGTAGGGCAATCATGGATATTTTGACCGATAACCAAAAAGGATTGACGCTGAGACCTTTGGAGGCTTTGTTTTTTTCCAAAAAATTGATTACAAACAACAAGGGAATCAAATCGAAGGATTTTTATCATCCGGACAATATTTTTATATTGGAAGAGGATGATATTGCGGAACTTCCTGAATTCCTGAACAAACCGTTACATCAGTTGCATTCTGATATTCTGGATAAATATGACCTGGAGCAATGGTTTGCTCGTTTCTTTAAATAGAGGTCTCAATTATTCATTTTCAAAATAGGAAGCGCTGAAAATTTAGGCTTGTTTGTCCTAGTCTGATTTGACCCCTAGAAAAATATAAATAGATCAGGTGCATGTAGATTCAGTACATCATCTGGTCTATTTGACTTTATTTGTCCAATTTACGAAAAAATAGGCGGGAGCAGCAAGCCCGCAGCCCATTGATGGGATTTCTGCTCCATAACATGTTAAAATATAGGGGAGACGCTGAGTGCATGGGCAAGTATAGCTGTTTTCTTAAGGGAGAGGGAGACTTCAATGGGAAAAGACAATAAAAGGTTTCAAAAAAAAACACTCCTGATAACCGGCATTTTTGTTTTACTTCTTGTGGTCACAGTTATTCTTTACAAAAGATTAGTTGTGGAGGTGACCTCAATAAGTTTGGAACAAGAAAATGTCATGATTGAAATAGGCGAGAAAATAGTTTTGGATGGGGAAATCACACCGAAAAATGCCACGGATTGGATTTTAGACTGGTCGTCAGCCGATGAAAGTATTGCGACTGTAACTTCTTCAGGGGAAGTGTCAGCAGTTGCGGCTGGTACTACCTCCATTACCGTGCAAGTGGCCAATAGCAAGAAACGTGCGGCATGCACCGTTATCGTTCCCGTTGCATTTAACGATGAAGAATTTGAGAAGCAGATAAGATTGTTGATAGGAAAGCCGGAAGGACCTATTTATAAAACAAATCTTGAAGGCATCACTTCCTTGCGCTTGTCGGGTGAGAATATCACGGATATTAACGGAATTGAAAATTTCATTGATCTCGAAGTTCTGAGCATACGTTTCACAAACGTCAGTGATATTCATGCTTTGGAAGGGTTGGTAAACTTAACAGACCTTGATCTTGGAGACAATCAAATTAGCGACTTAGATAGTCTGTCAGAATTAGTCAATTTAAATGTTCTTCGTTTAGGCGGAAATAACATCAACGATATCAGTCCTTTGCGCAATCTGACGAGTCTGACATGGTTGGACTTGCACTCAAATGAAATAACCGATATCGATGCACTAATTGGCCTGATTCATTTGACTCAATTAGAGCTAAGTTTAAACAGAATCAATGATATCAGCGCCGTTGCAGGATTAAATGAATTGACATATCTTGATATGATGAGCAACAACATCAGTGATATCACTCCATTGGATACGTTGAACCATCTACAGAAGCTCGTTTTGTACGGAAATCAGATAAACGATATCAGTGCATTGAGCGGAATGAAGGGACTGATATCACTTATTTTGGATAATAATGCCATTAGTGACATAACTTTATTAGCAGGATTGACCAGCTTGCGAAGTCTAAGCTTGGGCTACAATGCCATCAGCGATATCAGTGCATTAACAAATCTGCCAGATTTGTTATCACTTTATTTGAATAATAACAACATCACTGATATTACTGCATTGGAAAATGTGAAAAACCTCCAGAATTTAGATATTTCCTTCAATGTGGTCAGTGATATCAGTCCACTTGCAGCTCTTAGTAAATTGACATCTCTTAATTTGAAAAACAACCAAATAAGGAATGTCGATGTATTGACAGAAATGACATCCCTTTTGTATGTGGATGTAACGAATAATCCAATTGAATAGGACTATTAATATCTTCGTTTACATTCTGGAAATTTTCAAGAAGCTTTAATTTATCTGCAAATCTGATATAATAAAAATGTTTAAGCCTAAAGTGGCTTCGGAGAGGTGCTAATGACAGGCAGGCAAAAGTAAATAAAAAGTGAATGTTTGGAAAGGAAATGTATGAATAATAGTTTTTATTTCAGTCTTGTGATTCCTGCATATAATTGTGAAAAGACAATACAAGGAACATTAGCAAGTATTAAAAATCAAACCTATAGTAATTATGAAGTTATCATAATCAATGATGGATCCACAGATGCCACCGAAAAAAAAGTTAAAGAATATATTAGTGATCATCCTAATTTTTCCATCTTTACAATTGAAAATAATGGTCCTGGAAATGCAAGGAATATAGGAATAGGTAAAGCCCAAGGGAAATATCTTTTTTTCATGGATGCAGATGATGCGCTTGAAAGCCACACGTTGGAGCAGTATGTTTCCTTATTGGAAAAACGTCCCTTGGATTTGATTGTATCATCGTACAACATGAAGGTGATGGATGATGATGTATTGGTTGCTGAAAGACCTGTTCTGGCGGATGAACGCTACTACGCAACAAATGAGGAATTTCTTGAAAATCTGTATTCTTTGATGAATAAACAATTGATGTATGTCATTTGGAATAAAGTTTATAAAATGGATATCATCCGCAAATATGGCATTAAATTTCCAAACTATAGCAGCTGTGAAGATAGACTCTTTAATCTAGCCTATTACAAACATGCCAACAGTGTCTATACCACTGAAAGAATCCTTTATCAGTATTCCTTTGATGGGAAGAAAAGTTTAACAAATAAATATTTCCCAAATAAATTTGAGACATTTGTCGAATTCTATGAGCAAATGCAGTCTCTGTCAACGCATGATCTGGCTGGGGTGAGCGCATTGTTCTTGAAAGGCGCTATGTCGTGCATGATTCCCTTGCACAGTAAGGGTTGCCCTTTGAATAGTAGAGAGAAAATGACCTATATAAAAAATATACTGACCCATCCACAAGTCCGTTATGCAACGGAAAACAGTTCTGTCGATACTTCTTCAAGAAAAATAATGCGATTTTTATTTTCTTCGAAGTCTGTCCTTTTAAATTATGCAGCATCAAATATTATGTTTTTAATGAACAATCTATCACCGAAATTTTTTGAAAAACTAAAAGGCAATTTTTAACAGAATGGAGACAGAAATATTGGAAACTAAGCGAGTCCTACATTTTCAAGGAAGAATGGGAAAAGGTGGAGCAGAAACGTTTATGATGAATGCCTATCGGAATATTGATAGGGAAAAATATCAGTTTGATTTTGTTATCTATGAAGAGTACGCAAGTGTTCAACCTTACCATAATGAAATTCAGGAATTGGGCGGGAAGATTTTTGTCGTGCCTAACCCCAATAAGCACATTCTAAAATACATCAAAGCAGTGAATAAAATATTTGATGAAAATCAAGTTGATATTGTCCATAATGAAATTTTTTTTGGTGGAGGTCTGAATCTTTGGTTAGCTTCAAAAGCAGGCGTAAAACAAAGGATTGCCCACAGCCATGCTACAACCGATGGGAAAGGGAATAAATTTCCATATAATTTGGTTAGGCCGTTGTTCTCAAAACTTTTGATGACATATGCTACTGATTTCCTGGCTTGTTCTCAGGAAGCAGGGGTTGGGTTATACGGGGATAAGCAGAAATTCATCAATATACCAAATGGAATCAACCTGGATGCTTATCGGTATACTGGGATTTCAAAGCAGGATATGCGATTGAGTCTAAGGCTTCCCTCAGATGCTTTTGTAATAGGGCATATAGGCCGATTTGAGACACAGAAGAATCATACATTCTTGATGCAACTGATGCAATATATCGTAGAATCTAATCCGAATACCTATTTGTTAGCGATTGGAACTGGGAGCTTGGAGTCCCGTATACATGCTTTAGCCAAGGAATTGGGCATAGAAAAAAATGTTCGTTTTTTGGGCGAGAGAGATGATATACCCCAACTGATGAGCGCTATGGATGTCTTTGTCCTTCCGTCTTTATATGAGGGTCTGCCTATCGTAGCAGTGGAAGCTCAAGCTGCCAATCTGAAACTTGTTATGTCAACAGAAGTGTCGATACATACTAAGCTTTCTGAGAATGTTGTTTTTGTGGATCTGCAGGATGATATGGCGGTATGGACTCAGGCAATTTTAGATTCACCATTTGGCAATAAACCATTGGCGGATTTGGAAGCATACGACATGAACAATACCGCAGAAATGTTAGAAAAAATATACAGCAATCCGGGGGAATGACAATGAACAACAAGTTACCGACTTTTCAAGATTTGAAGTCCTTCTTCAAGGATAACCTAAGATTTATAATAACTATTTTTGTAACGATGATGATCATCTATGGTTTGGCGGTTTCCTATGCGATTTACAGTGATAGCCAGATAAAAGAAACAGAGGAAATCAGCACTATAACAGGGCAAGTGAAACCTATGCTGACTGTGGAAGACTATACAAAGCTTAATAAAAAGGCAGTAAGCTTCCGCTTTTACGTTGAAAATGAACAAGGGGCTGTGTACAGTAATGCTCGTTTGTTAAAGTCAATTCTCTTGTCTGAAGAGGTTTTGGCGCAGTTAGAGTCAAAAGTGGCTATTATTTCCCCTGTTGTTACAAAAGCAACGCCTGAAGATATGCTGAATGTGAAATTTGACAGTACCACAAATGCTTTGGTAATCGAGGTAGGGACGGGTGATTACAATAATAATTTGGATATCGCTCAAGTTATTTTTGAAGACGTCAAAGCGGGTAATATCCCTTCTTTTGAGACCCGACAAGTCGTTATTTTAACAAAGCCGCAAGAAGTTAATCAATCCGCCGAAAGTGCAATGGTTTCAACAAAAGTTAATGTTTCAGATACAAATTATACTTTAATCAGCGTAATCGTGGCTATCGTTTCTGTATTGGCTGGCGTTTTTGCTTCTGTCATAAGGTTAATATTCAAGAAAGAAGTATCCGACGTATTCAACGCCAGTTTTTCCGAAAAAGATCTAGTATTGGATTTGGCCCAAATTTCATCTGAAAAGGAAAGAGTAGCTGCAGCCCAGCAGGCTGTAAATCATCCGCAGGGCAGAAAATGTATTCTTACTGAAATTTCCTTACCGGAGCCAATTTCAGCTGGATTATTATCAAATAATAAGCAGCCAGATGATCAATCGGAGAATATCCTCATAACGGACAGCATCAGCAATATTCCATCTAATATGGAATTCGATGAAATTGTTATATTTTTGCTTAAAAATACAACAACGAAAGAATGGTATAAAAGCCAACGAATTCAACTAGCAAATTACCGGTCAGATATAAAAATAATTTTGATCTAAGACTGGAGGGTGAATGATGCTAGTATATATTTTTATTTTTTTGATTTTACTGCTCTTGTCCACTTTTGAGATTCTATTCAAAAATAAAAAAATTGTTTTTATAAATGGCAGTGTTTTAGCGGCTTTAGCTGGTTTTCGTTATCGTTCCGGATATGATTTTAACAATTATTCCAACTTCTATGATGAACTGAATAATATTGGAGATGTATTCAACGGCTCGATTGATGCTGAATCAGG
>Ga0194138_10001728_pt1 | contig 10464 bp, 10 predicted proteins | sample TARM_MetaG_T2_14_FD_134022 | JGI IMG/M metagenome (GOLD analysis project Ga0194138, IMG submission 134022) | Freshwater microbial communities from Pennsylvania, USA, analyzing microbe dynamics in response to fracking - TARM_MetaG_T2_14 (version 2) | ecosystem: Environmental > Aquatic >...
AATTTTAAAATAGTTAAAAAATGGATGATTACTACCTTTATTCAGGTGCTTCCTTTTTTGTCAAAAAAATAATTGAAGGTTGTTCAGAATATTCTAATTATATTTATGCGACGCTAGTGATTATTAATTATTGATGCCCAGCAGGAGTTAATTGAAGGAAATCAGCAAGAAGGGCCTGTTTATCGCAAAGAGCAATTGCTTTTTACTATTAATTCAGTCATTCAGAAAGCTGAGTTACTAAAAGTACCTGTTGTCTTTGTTAGAGATTTAGATGTGGCACAGGGTCACGGTCACGGTTTTCAAATTCATCCGAGTATTCATATTCCTGGCAATGCGGAGTTTTTTGATAAAGCTGCGACGAATAGTTTTTACGGCACAGGATTGCTGGAGTATCTACAAGTTAAACAGATTGATCACTTAGTAATAATGGGCTGTATAACAGAACATTGTATAGATAGTGCGGTTAGAACTGCTACCATTAGTGGCTTTGACGTTACATTAGTTCGTGAGGGTCATTCAACCACAGACAATGAAACGTTAAGTGCAGATCAGATTATTAGGCACCATAACCAAACCCTGCATGGTCATTATAATGTCGACCATTTTGCATTGGTTAGAGCAGCAGTGGAAGATTTGTTTAACCCGACTCACGATACTTATCGATAAAAAGCTGAACCTGACTAAGCACAGTAAGGTAAGGAAACCTATATAATGGTTCCAACCGTTAATACTTGATGGCTGGAACCATTTTTTTAGTGTGTTGCCCTATAGATGATAGTTTTGTGGCGATGTATTTCATTATTCACCACTTTATCAATTCAGCCTGAGTTTGAAAAAGCAAGGGATTCAGCTGGATTCATCAGCAAAAGGTTAATTCTACATGATCAGGAGAGAAAATGATTACCTAAAGCAAGAGTAAAACACGAATATTCATATTAGAGTCAAATGTTTAGTCTTATCCTAGCCACGTCTGCACGAGCACATTCTATGCGCCGAAACCCCCACTGAACGAGTTTCACTTTATAGGCAATAGTATTTGTAATCAATACGTTATACATCAAAAGGCACGCGAGCTAAGCAAACCTATTTTGTTCAGCTTTAACTTTTCATGTTCTAACCGTCCTCCAACACAAAAGTTTAGCATAGCTCTTTAGTTTTCCCACCTCATTTCACTCTGTCATAGAATCCTATTACTATATTAATTGTCCAGCTTATAGATGTCTTTGCGAGCTACTTTCTCATATTTTCCGAATGAATCTTACACAACACTCTCTTTTGTGGCACTCTCATTTGAAATGCTGTCGTTGGTCGCTAAGCATTCTCCTCTCTCGTCTCTTAACGATTTAACAGAGAGCTCAGTTTAGTCTTAAGTGGTTAACCTCATTCAGCAGACTCACTTTAACTTGTTCCTTCATCGGTTTACAAAAGATTAACCTCTACTTTATTTATCTACAATATTACGTCTTTATAATCAGAAGTGAGGGAAAACTTCATAATTAAAAAATGATGGAAAAAATTCATCAACAAAGGGGAATAAGGGGATGGTACGACATTGATTTCTTATATTTGGTTTGACTTAGGTTATACATTAGTTAACTTGAACAGAGAAGAAGTCTATCAACAAAAACTCCACAAGCTAGGTATTGTTAAATCACTTGACGAGATTGCGCTTGCCTATCATTTAACGGACAAATACTTTATGCGTGAGTTTCCGGGCTTGCTTGGTAAAGATCGTTCTTTATTCGCAGATCAATATTTTAACAGATTAAATAACAATCTGAATCTGTCACTCACCAAAAGCGATTGGGCAAGTCATCATGATGATGTCAAACCACAATGGCATGCTTTTGAAAAAACCATTCCTACTTTAAAAGCCCTTAAAGAAAAGGGACTAGGTGTTGGGCTGATTTCTAACTGGGATCAAACGGCAAGCACGGTATTAGATCAAAATCACATTTCAGGTTATCTCGATCATATCGTCATTTCTTCAGAGGTTAAGATTGAAAAGCCAGATGAGCGAATCTTTCTTCATGCTCTTGAGCAAGCAAAGGTAAAGGCTGAGGAATGTCTCTATGTTGGTGATAATTATTATGACGATGTAGTTGGTAGTAAAAAAGTTGGAATGGCAAGTATTCTCATTAACCCTTACCAGCGAGTCGGGATCGAAGAATTGAGTGAACAAGTTCCTATTATTGCTAACATCAGTGAGTTGCTTCCTACTTTAATGGGAATGGACAAACAATTAGGTGATTCAAGATGGCATACATTAACAAACGGATAAAGGAAAGATTTGCTGAATTAAGCAGCTCGCAAAAGAAAGTTGCTCATTACTTATTAGAGAATATGGAAGAGGTGATGCTCGTCTCAGCTAATCAAATTGCTTTACAGGCAGGTGTGAGTGAAGCAACTGTCCATCGCTTAGCACGTGAGCTAGGCTATGATAGCTATCGGACTATGAAACAGGCGATTCACGAGTTTATCAAAAAGGATTATCGCTCAGTAAGAAACCTTGTATCAACAACGACATTAAAACGAGATCAATGGCTTGAGCAACACTTTGTCCAAGAAGCAGAAAATATCCTTCATACAAGCAAAGGGATTAGTGAATCAGAAATAAATATTGCTGCACAAGCACTTTTAAGGGCACCGAATATTTGGATTGCTGGCTGGAGAATGGCTTTGTCTGTTACGACATACTTACAATTTATTCTCAAATACATGCTAGGAAATAGTAGTTTGATTCCTCAAGGGGAAACGGCAGAATATGCAGCTTATTTTAAGGAAGAGGATGTGGTATTTGTCTGTTCTTTTCCCCGATACGATCAAAAGGTGCTACAGATTGCTAAGGTTGCTCAAGACAGGGGTGCATATGTCATTGGATTATCGGATTCAACGGTCGCCCCGATTAAGGCTTATACAAATTTATGTTTGCTCGCTAAATGTAAATCAAAGAGCTTTCTAGATTCCTATACGGCGGCTGTTTCGGTGATAAATGCGATTGTTAGTGCTATTTCTTATTTAGATGAGACTCGAGTACAATCAAATATTCAGCAAGTTGAAGAAAACTTTGTTACATTTCAGCAGAAATACGATTGGAAATGTTAAATCACTAATTTGAACCTAGAAGGGGTGTAAACATCATGAAAAGATTTAAATTTATCTTTAGTGTGTTGTTGGTTTCAATTATATTAGTTGCTTGTGGAAGTAGCACAGACGAAGAAGGTTCGGCTAATGAAAATAGTAATCTAGATTCTACAGAACAAAAAGAAGAGTCAAATACGGTGAATATAGAAAAGACAGAATTAAATATGGCCTTGTCAGTTGATCCAGATGGTTTAGATCCACATCGGACCACAGCCGCCTCTACGTTCCAGATTACAAGCAATATCTTTGATACATTAGTGACAGTTACACCAGATGGGGAAATTGACGAAAACCTAGCAGAGTCATGGGGTATTTCTGATGATGGACTTTCGATTACTTTTGAATTAAGAGAAGGCGTCGTCTTTCATAACGGACGAGAAATGACAGCAGATGATGTTAAATATTCATTTGAAAGATTAAAAGATGAAGAAAGTCCTCGATCTGGCGACTATGCCAATATCGCTGAGATCAACGTGATTGATCATAAGACAATTGAATTTGTAACAGATTCATTAAATGTTGAGCTATTGTCTAACTTTGCCTATCCATGGGCAGCTATTGTTCCTGAAGAAGCTGCTGAGGATTTACGAAATCACCCAATTGGGACAGGACCATTCAAATTCGAGGAATGGGTTCCGCAACAACAGCTTGTCTTAACCAAACATACAGAACACTATGATCCAGCAAGCTTAGAAACCGTTAATTTCAAAATGATGCCAGACGTAACATCGCAAGTGTCTGCGCTTCAAGCAGGCGAGCTTGATATTATTGCTGTTAATGGTGATCTAGTTGGACAATTTGAAGGTAATCCTGACTATACCATATTAGAAAATCGTTCAAATTCGATTCAACTTATGGCTATTAATACCGAGCATGAAGCATTAGCAGATCAAAGAGTAAGACAAGCGATTAATTTAGCGGTTGATAAGCAAGCGTTAATTGATACCGTTTGGTGGGGTTATGGTGAAGAGATTGGTTCTCATTACCCAACAATGCTAAAAGAATATATTGATACGAATAGTGTTCTATCTTATAACACTGACCAAGCAAAAGCCTTACTTGAGGAAGCGGGTTATCGTGATGGGCTAGAGTTGGATATGTATTTACCTGCCTCTTATCCAGCCTATGTCGATGCTGGACAAATTATTGCCAATGAGCTTGATGCGATTGGAATTAAGGTAAACATAGAAATTGTGGAATGGGCGACATGGTTGAGCGACGTCTACACAGATCGACAATATGATTTAACGGTTGTTGGTCATACAGGAAGGCTAGACCCTTATGATCTTTTAGCTAGATATCATTCAGAGAATGGGGAAAATTATTTCAATTATTCTCATCAGCGAGTAGATGAAATATTGACCCTTGTGCAAGAAGAGCAGGACGATGCGAAAAGACTTGATTTATATCAAGAGTTACAACAGATCTTAGCTGAGGACGTACCTGCACTGTACATTCAGTCACCCATTACTTTAACTGTTACGGCAAGTGATGTAGCTGGGTATACTTCATATCCAATTGATATTTATCAAATGAAAGATGTTTATTTTACTAATAAGTAAAAGAGGAATACTATGTTAAGTTTTATTGTAAAACGACTAATTAGTGGCTTGACGGTCTTGTTCTTCATTTCAATCATAACCTTCTTTGTTTTAAGGTGGATGCCTGGTGATCCCGCAACGCTAAGCCTTGGCACAGAAGGTACTCCAGAAAAGATCGCTGAATTACAAGAAGTGATGGGACTAAACTTACCTTGGTATCAGCAATACTATCATTGGCTACAAGACCTATTTTCCGGGGATTGGGGAAGTTCCTATGTCTTCGGTGAAGACGTGATGACCTTAATCATTCAAAGGCTTCCTGTCACCTTGCTTTTGGCTGCTGTGTCGATGGTTATCGTCATACCATTTGCTTTTATCATCGGTATTATGTCTGCTTTATTTAAAGAACGTTGGGTTGATTATATTGCGCGTAGCTTGATGCAGCTGGGCGATGCTATTCCTCAATTCTGGTTGGCACTGATTTTTTTAGTCTTTTTTGCATCGAAGTTAGGGTGGTTTCCGGTTGCGGGATATGTCGGCTTTGATAATGGGATATTAGCGAGCATTCATAGTGTGTTATTGCCAGCTATAGTATTAGCTATTGGACAAGTCGGCCCACTTATTCGAATTATTCGTAGTTCAATGCTAAGTTCGTTAGAACAAGATTACATGCTAATGACACAAGTCAATGGGCTGCCTAAAACCCTAGCGATTGTTAAATACGCGTTAAGAGGTGCAAGCATTGCACCTCTAACCATTATTGGCATGCAGCTTGCCAATATGTTAGCTGGAGCTATTCTTGTGGAGAATATTTTCGCCCTACCTGGAATTGGCCGCTTACTATTAATGACAGTTGAGCAACGTGATTTGATTCTTTTGCAAGGGATGCTCATTTTTGTTACAAGTGCCGTTGTGCTCGTCAATATTCTTACAGACATATGCTACCGCCTTGCCAATCCAATGATACGTTTTGGAGGTAATCATGAGTAAATTAAGACAGCATAAATTATTCTCTCTAGGTCTTTTCTTAGTGCTCGTTGTCATTAGTCTTTGTATCGTCTCTTTCTTTTATTTGCCTCAAGACCCAAATGTGATGAATACGATTAATCGATTTCAAAGCCCTAGTAAAGAATTTCTACTAGGAACTGATCAGTTTGGTAGAGATATTCTTAGTCGAATTATGATTTCATCTAGATATGCCTTATTTATTGGGTTAGTTTCAGTTTTTTTGGGTGCAGTCGTTGGAATCGTGATTGGGGCGTTAGCTGCAACCGCCAATGGTTGGCTTGAAACGATTTTAATGCGGTTTATCGATGGTTTAATGGCATTTCCTGGTATTCTACTTGCTATGATGCTAGTGGCTGTTTTAGGAAAGGGCTTATGGAATGCGGTCATTGCTATTGCCATCTTCATGATTCCGGTATTTTCTAGATTAACGTATTCCCTTGTGCTGGATCAAAAAAATCAATTATATGTTAAAGCGGCCAGGAGCTATGGAGCGAGTAAGAGTCGTATTATATTCAAACATATCTTACCGATGATTTTACCAAGATTAATTACGCAATTCAGTGCAAGCATTGGAAGTGCGATATTGATCGAGTCATCCTTATCGTTTCTTGGTCTAGGAGTTCAACCTCCTAACGCTAGTTGGGGACTTATGTTAAGTGAATCGAGGCAGTATATGCTTACCTATGCCTATCTTGCTGTTCCACCAGGTATCATACTAATGATTACTGTACTTGGTTTTAATCTAATTGGTGACGCCTGGAATGATTCTATCGTATCAAGGAGGATGGCTGAATGATGGAGAAGCTACTCCAATTAGAGAAGGTTAGTATTGATGACGGATTGGGCCGTGCTTTAATTAAGAATGCTTCACTAACGATCTTTCAGGGTGAATTTATTGGTATCGTTGGAGAATCAGGTTCTGGAAAAACGTTAACCGTTAAGTCTGCCCTTGATTTATTACCAGATCATTTAGTGATAACGTCAGGAGTAAGACAGTTATTAGGTAAGGAATTAAACGGGTTATCTTCAAAGGATAAGAGGAGGCTAATTGGAGCAGGAATCGGTTTTGTTCCACAAAATACGGTGGTATTTTTGCATCCGATGATCAAAATCAAACACCAAATGATCGATGCTTATCTCTACCATATTGACAATGATAAAAAGCAAGCCTTAAAAAAAGCAAGCGATTTATTAGAGAAGGTAGGGATAAAGGAACCCAAACGTGTTTTAAATGCATATCCCAAACAGTTGAGCGGAGGCATGCAGCAAAGAGTGAATATTGCGATGGCCTTAATGACTGATCCGAAGCTTATTGTAGCAGATGAGCCGACGACAGCGTTAGATACGGTTGTTCAAAGGCAAGTCATGGAGTTATTTAATCAGCTTAACCAAAGTGAGGGTGTCTCAATTTTATTTATTTCACATGATTTGAAAATCGTGAAGCAATTTTGCCAACGTATGTATGTGATGTATCAAGGAGAGATCGTCGAGTCTGGAGAGACCCATGAGATCTTTACAAACCCGAAGCATAGTTATACCCAAAAGTTATTAAGTCTAATTCCAACCCTAACTAACTTATCGATGGACAAATTTGGCTAAAGGTGATGAATATGGAGACGATTATTGAAGCTGAAGAGCTTGTTAAAGAATATAAAATAAAGAAACAACAGCTTTTTAATAAGCAAGCCTACTTTCAGGCGGTTGATCATGTTTCTTTGCAGGTGCGAGTAGGCCAAACTGTAGGAGTGGTTGGAGAATCAGGGTCAGGAAAGTCTACCTTGTCAGAATTGATCGGTGGTTTGCAGCAACCAACTAACGGTTCAATCAAGTATTTAGGTAAAGATATTAGTAGCTTTACTTCAACTGAATATAGACACTTTCGGCAAAACATACAATTTATCTTTCAAAGTCCTAAAGATTCACTGCATCCGTTTTACACAATTAAAGAGAATTTAATGGAGCCTTTAAGAATCTTTAAAAAACATCAGCCTGAGCGTATCTTATTACAAGAAATTCACGATATGCTTGACCAAGTCAACTTAGATGAAAGTATATTAAACAAGCACGCTTCAGAAATAAGTGGTGGTCAGGCTCAGCGTGTTGCCATTGCAAGAGCTTTAATACTTAAACCTAAACTAATTATTGCTGATGAGTGTGTTTCTGCACTCGATGTTTCCGTGCAGGCTCAAATTTTACAGTTGTTAAAGGAATTACAACAAAAACATCAAATGAGTTATTTATTTATATCCCATGACATTAGTGCTGTAAATGAGGTCGCAGATTATGTTATGGTCATGAAAAACGGACAAGTACTGGAACAGGGGATGACGGAACAAGTATTGTTTCAACCGAAACATGATTATACGAAGACGTTAATTTCCAGTTCTTATCTATTAGAGAGAGAAGGATAAAAAATGCATTGTAGAATAATCGGAATGTGGGGTGGCTTTCCTAAAAAGAATGCTGCTTGCACAGGCTTTTTAATACAAGAGAACGATTTTTCATTGTTGCTTGACTGTGGCAGTGGGGTTGTCCCACTAATGCAAAATTATATTGATCTTAATCAACTTCATCACGTACTTTTATCCCATTATCATTATGATCACTTTAGTGATCTTGGTGTGCTGTTATTTTCTAGATTAGTTAATACACAATTAAAAAGAACGAATCAAGTTTTGCAAATATATGGACCAGACGACGAGCTTATTAGAAGTCGAGTAGAAGAAGTGTCCTTTTCTGCTTTTAAAGCCTATACTGAGGACAGTAAATTGACGATTGGACCGTTTCAGATTACCTTCAAAAAGAATCAACACCCAGTTGAAGCGTATGCGATAAAGATTGAATCATCGGATAAGCGGTTAGTTTTCACGTCAGATACCAGCTTTACAGAAGAGTTGATCGATTTTTGTCAAGGTGTTGATCTGCTCGTTACGGAATGTAGCCTGTATGATGGGATGAATGGCGCCCAGGCTGGGCATATGAACGCAAAAGAAGCAGGTATCTTAGCCCATCGCTCTCAGGCAAAAAAAGTTATTTTGAGTCACCTTCCCCACTACGGTGAGTTGAACGAGTTATTAGTTACTGCCAAACAAGAAGGTAATAAAAACATTCGTTTAGCAGAAGCTGGTCTGATGATTGAAGTTTGAGTAAGGATATCAGCTTACCAAAAGCCTTTCTGCTTTTGTCAAAAATTTTGAAGCACGCTGTGAAAGTTAGTTCTTTAAGGCTAACTTTTAAGGGTGCTTTTATGTGTTCTGATTGAAGGTTATCTACTCTCCTAGTTGTATTTTGTTCTTGTGCTAATTAGTGGTAATAAGCTATCCTGCGAAACGGTTTCCAAGGCTAATCCAAGATAAAATCAGTAGTATAGCTTGTCCGTGTTTCGAATGATTAAAAATGGTTAAATACCTTCCATTATCTGTCTATACCGATCTTTATTTCGAACATATACCATTAGTGAGAACTTTATTAATACCATAAATTAAAAGGAGAGGGATATAGTGGATGATAAAAATGTAACAAATTCTATCGAGCAACAATCGAAAAAGGGTAAGGAGCACGCTAAAACCATTCGTGTCGATTGTGAAGGTACGTCTTATTTTGGCGGAAAAGCTTTTGTACCAATCGTATTAGCCGATGCCGAATTGCAAGCTTTAGTAGAGTCAGAAATTAAATTGCCAACAGCTGCAAGAGAGATCAAAAGTATCAAAAGGAATGTAACGGTAACACAATGCAAGGCCATTCCTTCTATTATTAGTGGAAAACCTGAGGTAAAAGTATTTATCTCTGGAGTGATCCATAAAAATATTCAATATGTCGATGATTACAAAGGTTATGTGCACGACTTTGCTGTCGATGTTCCATTTAGCTGTAATGAAAAGTTTCGCGTTTTTGAAAAACCAGATGAATATTTCAGCCAAAAATCAACCTTAACTAATGAAAGAATCTTTATCGATAAAAAAGGTCATGGTGCTAACCATCATGAATCAGGCGGGGCAACCTTTGAATTTTACAATCAACCCATTAAGTGCGAATTATTATTTAGTGTTGTCAATGATCTTGACTTGTTTAAAGAAGAAGATAAATATGGCCGCTTCCATAAGATTACTGAGAAGGCTGAGGTCGTCATATTCTTTAAACTGACTCAAAAGCAACAAACGCATTTTCGACCAGATCATAAAAAACCGCCTGTGAAGCCGAAGGATGGTCATCAGGTGTTGAATCAGCAGGTTGATCCACTCATTGAAGAGGAACAGTCTGAGCCAACTGTTCAGGAACGAATTAAATCAATTGTTCAGCGGATCGAAAAGTTTAACGGCTAACTTGAGAAGTTTATAGCTTCTCGAGTTAGCCGATCCAACATTAGGCCTCTGTCGAACGGTAAGATAAAGTCAAACTTCGTTCAGTGGGGGTTTCGATGCATAGGATCTGCTAATGCAGACGTTGCGACGCGACGTCGCGCTTAGACATAACGTGTTTCCTTATTTCTTGAAGATGGAGTTTTACAAAAGCCCTTCGATGGGGCGAGTAATCGCAGCCCCAGCCAGTTACACTGCGATAAATTCACCATGGGAAACATTACTTAATGAGTCATATAATTAGATTATGCAAATCGTAATTTTATCGTGAATGGCTTTTGCTAGATACATGTAAGTGTAAAATAGTTCTCGAGGGTTCCTTTTTTAGTAGACAAAAATAGAGAGAGTGCCGTAATATCAATGTATACCACTAAATACACATTAGAAAAGAGGCGCTCTCTCATGAGACAAAT
>Ga0194138_10001729_pt1 | contig 10463 bp, 9 predicted proteins | sample TARM_MetaG_T2_14_FD_134022 | JGI IMG/M metagenome (GOLD analysis project Ga0194138, IMG submission 134022) | Freshwater microbial communities from Pennsylvania, USA, analyzing microbe dynamics in response to fracking - TARM_MetaG_T2_14 (version 2) | ecosystem: Environmental > Aquatic >...
GAGATGATGTAGTCGGTGTTCGCCGTGGTGACCACGGTCTTTTCCAATTTGGCATTGAGCTGCACGCTCTTGGCCTGGCTGAGGACTGACGCGCTCGAGCTGACATCGACTCCGAGCTTGTTGTAGTACGCCATACTGAACTGGACGACATCATCAAGAAGCTGGGTGGTCTGCGTCGTGCCGGAAGACGGGGTGGTCACTCGGGTGAAAGTCCCCTTGCCCGGGACGGTTCCGGGCGTGTATTTGTAGTTCACCGTGCCGCCCCCTGCGTCGGCGGGTAGAGTCAGCGTGAGCTCATTGGCGGTGGCCTTGGTCAAAATCTCCGCCGCATGGAAATCCCTCGAGATTAACTCCAGGCCGATCCGGCTGTCGCGGCTCATCGAAGCGTAATTGCCCAGACTGGCAATGCTCTTAGCGAAAACAATGAAAGTAGGGATCATGGTCGACAGCACCAAGCTCAATAGAGAAACCGCGATCATGATCTCCACAAGAGTAAAAGCGCGGCACCGGGCACACCGGACACACTGCGCAAGATCCCCCAAAGCGGTTTCGGAGGGCGGTCGGCAGAAGGCTTTATTGGATGTAATCATAGAGTCCCCCTTTCGTATACTGCGTCACGTAGACGCGGCGGTGCGAACGACCGCCGATATCCGTCCAAGACGCCTCGAGTGTTATTTTCCGCTCACTACCCGAGCCGCTGATACTGCGGGACAGACTGTAATTCGTAAAACTCGAAGTATTGAACTGACTCGCCACACTCACTTGCGTTTTCGCCGTGGGCAACGCCGTCAAATTCGCCCAAGCCAACGAGCGTAGGCTCTCGATCTCGCTTTGCATGATCTGCGAGGCGCGGGTGTGGTGCCGGGCGTTGTCGACCAGCCCCATGCCCATTTTCACACAGCCGAAGCCGCTCACGATGACAATCGCGAACACCACGAGGGCGATGAGCAGCTCGACAAGACTGAAGCCCCGCCGCCCGTCGACGTCTGTAAAACCAGAAGAACTCACGCATATGATAAAAAACTGCAGTCGCGCGGATGGCAATCGAATTCCCCCCCTGACAGCTCTAAACAGATCGATAAGTCACTATTCATTAAGTTTTTACAATTCCAGTCCGCAACTGAATGAAAGCCACTAAGCCCAAAACCATAAACCACCGAAAACGGAGGAGGTGCATCGCGCAGTCGATTTCCGTAGCGCGAAGCTTCAGCGAGCGTTCGATGCAAATGCCTCGGCGGCGGCCGCTCGCTGAAGCGTCGCGCTACGGAAACGCATATCACCGTACGCTTCTGGATTGCCCCGCTGCGCGCATCCGCCGAAGCTGCGCCCATGCCGAAACAAAAACTGCTTTCCTGGAATGTGAACGGGCTCCGCGCCGCGATCAAAAAGGGCTTCCACGACTTTCTGGAAGCCGAACAGCCGGACGTGCTCTGCCTGCAGGAAACCAAGATTTCCGCAGACTTGGTCGATGGCTTCGTATTCGCGGGCTACCCGCACAGCTACTGGAACTGCGCCGATAAAAAAGGCTATTCCGGCACCGCCATCCTGAGCAAGACCGAACCCCTCTCCGTCCGCTACGGCCTCGATAACGAGAAGCACGACGGCGAAGGCCGCGTCATCACGGCGGAATTCGACGACTATCATCTGGTCACGGTTTACACGCCCAACTCGCAGAACCACGACGCGAACAAGCGCCCCCGCCGGCTCGACTACCGCACCTTGGAGTGGGACGTCGCCTTCCTCGACTACGTCAAAGGCCTCGAAGCCACGAAGCCCGTCGTCTGCTGCGGCGACCTGAACGTCGCCCACCGCGAGATCGACCTCGCCAACCCGAAGAGCAACCGCAAGAACGCCGGCTTCACCGACGAGGAGCGCGCGCGCTTCGACGCCATCTTGGAGGCGGGCTTCATCGACAGCTTCCGCCATCTCCATCCCGACGCCACCGAGCGCTACAGTTGGTGGTCCTACCGAGCCGGCGCGCGCCAGCGGAACATCGGTTGGCGCATCGACTACTTCTGCGTTTCGCCCGCCCTCCGCGACCGCATCGCCAAGGCCGACATCCTCGACCAGGTCCTGGGCTCGGACCACTGCCGATCCTGCTGGAGTTGGAAACTTAAAGTAGGCTCCAATCCATAGCTCTCGACAATGCGTATGCGACACGGTTACTGATACATTCGGCTCCAGCACTATGTTCACGCAAAACACCAACGACCGCATCCGCAGCCTCGGCGAAGTCCGGCTGATCGCGCAGATCCGCGAGTGGCTGGGCGGGGTCGCGCCGCCCAGCCCCGAAGGCATGGGCGACGATTGTGCGGTGGTCGAGCCGCGCCCGGGCCGACAGATCCTCACCACCGACAGCCTGAGCTACGGGCAGCACTTCGACGATTCCGTCACGGCGCAAGCGGCCGGCGCGAAACTGGTCAAACGGAACCTGAGCGATATCGCCGCGATGGGCGGGGTGCCGGATCACGCCCTGCTCAGCCTGCTCAGCGGCGCGGATCTGCGCATCGACTGGCTGCGGGGATTCGTCGAGGGCATCCGGCAGAGCTGCGAGCGGTACCGGGTCGCCCTCGTCGGGGGCGACGTCAGCGGCCTGCCCGACGGGCAGTTCTCCGCCGTCCTGTGCATGGGTGGCCATCTGCCGCACGCCCCGCTCCTGCGCGGCGGCGCCGGGGCGGGCGAGAGTCTCTATGTGACCGGCAGCCTCGGCGGCAGCCTTTCGGGCAAGCACCACGAGTTCGAGCCGCTCCTGGCCGAAGGCCGTTGGCTCGCGCAATGCGGCCATTGCAGCGCCCTGATGGATCTGACGGACGGCCTGGCCAAAGACCTCCGCGAGCTGATCCCGCCGGGCTGCGCCGCGCATCTCGAACTCGACCGCATCCCCCTCGCCGAGGCCGCGCACCCATGCGCCGCCGCAAGCGGGCGCCCGCCCCTCGAGCACGCCTTCTGCGACGGCGAGGACTACGAGCTGCTCTTTTCCCTGAAAGGCGGCACGGATCAGGCCGCCTTCGAGAGCGCCTGGGCGGCGCGGTTCCCGCAGACGCCCCTGAGCCGGATCGGACGACTCGCGCAAGCCGAGGGCGACGCGCCCTACCTCGACGCCGCTACCGGAGAAGCCTTGCCATGGACGAAGGGATTCGAGCATGTGGGCGGATGACCTGATCGGACAACTCACCGCCGGCGTCCGCACCGGCAGCGCCGCCGAGACCGAAGCGCTGGCCGCCCGCCTCGGGGCCGCGCTGCCGCCCGACTCGGTGCTCGCCCTGCACGGCGACCTCGGCGCGGGCAAGACGACCTTCGTGCGCGGGCTCGCCCGCGCATGGGGGATCGAGGAGGCCGTGACCAGCCCCACCTTCAACCTCTACACGATCCACAAGGGCGAGCGCCAGCTCGTGCATTTCGACGCCTACCGCCTGGAATCCGGCGCCGATCTCGACGCGCTCATGATCGAGGACTTCCTCCGGTCTCCCTGGTGCCTCGCGGTGGAATGGCCGGAGCGCATCCCCGACGCGCTCCCCCCCGACGCCTGGCATCTGTATTTGACGATCGACGCAGACCGGAGCCACCGGATCCGCTTGGCAGCATCCGCCTGAGAAGCTCGCACCGGGTGCTCGATCCTCAGATCCCGGATTCAGACTCCGGCTCCTTGAACTCGAAGAGAAAACCGGGCGCGCCCACATTGATCGTACAGCTTTCGACGATCAGACGGCTCTGCAGCTCTGCATCCATGTAAGTTTCCACCTGAAACGGCTCCCGGATACCGCCATCAATCGAACGGTAATCCGAGTAAAAGACTTCGCGGGTTCTGCCATCGGCAAATTCTTCCTTGCGCAGAATCGGGTTCAGGGTCCGCGGGTTCAGAATCACGGTCGCGTGCATATTCCTCGAATCCGATTTGAATTCGAGGCTCAGCGCGGGTTCGCCCTCCCAGGTGGTTGCTTCCATACTCAAAATACTTTTGGGTTCACTCAAAACCACATGCATGAATGGATCAAAGAAATGCCCCAGTTCGCGCATCGCATCGGCTTCTTGCCCCTCTTTCATCGTGTCGACAGGTTCAAGCCCGCGTTGCTCGACACGCTGCCAGACGCTCCGGCCATTCACAACGAAGCTCAATTCGTAATCCGGCATCTGCAGCGTGGTGATGCTTTTATCCGGGCGACGCTTGATCGTGCGGAAAGGAACTGTATTGCCACCGCTCTCAAACGTGCCGCGGGTCTGGATACTGTTGAGCGCGGCCAGTTTGTGCTCACCTCCATTCGCCTTGATGTAGGCCATGCGGAAGGTGCTGACATCAGTCAAATTCTGCGTTTGCGGCTTAGGCGCTTGCGGCTTAGCCGTTTGCGGCGCCTCAAGAACCTTCCCCCGGGCTGACTTGAGCAACGATGCACCCAAAGCAAGCGCCGCCAGTATCAGGATGAAAGCCAGAACATACGGTGTCCATGTCCGCGCCTTGGGTTTTCGTGTGAGCATGATGACTTCTTAAATATTGCTCCGGGTCGATCAAGCCGGAAAGAGAGCTGCGAAAAAGCCCGCCGACCGGCGGGCTTTTGAAAAACGCAATGCGGATCGTCTTATTGACGGCGGCGAACCATCACCCAACCCAGGCCGAACGCACCGGCGATCAGTGCGAAGGAAGACAGTTCGGGAACGGGTGTGTATTCGTAAGTGACCCCGGCAGAGAAGCTGCCTGTCGTCAGAGTGCTTGCTTGACGTAGAGTACCTGAACCTCCGAGGGAATTATCCGTGAGTGTCGCCGCATAAGCCTTGGCAAGATCGAAAGTGATCTCTCCGGAACCAATGTATTCATCAAACACAAAGGAACTAACAGACCAATCGCTCACACCCAAAACGACTTGTGTGGTGACGAATTCAAGGTAATCGGGATCACCCGGTTCAGAATTAAAGACATCAATACTGTCCCCGTCCGTGGGAGACAAATTGTAGGAAATGCCTTGGGTCGTGTATCCGAAATCTGCGAGTGAGACAGGGGGACAGAACCCCGGAACAGAACCCCGAAACAGAGTTTCGAGGCCACGTGGGCGGGGGGTTCTTTCATCTGGCTTCGGGTGGAGCGAAATCCCTGTTGGAGTCCTGCCTTCAGGCAGTTTTTGGCACTCGGTGGGGCGGCATAAATGCCGAACTCCAACAAAACCCGGCCCTGCACGTGGCCTCGGCTCTCGGAGCCGGGGTAAAACGGCCTTTCACCCATCGACCATGAAGCGGCCGATTTCCGAGGAGAGCTCTCTTTCCGTCGCGCGGATGAAACGCTCGCCACCCACGAATCTGAGGACGAAGATCCGCCCGTCGCCCAAGATGCTGATCAAATCGCCTACGACGCGCGCCGCGCCGAACGGAGCGCTCGGCGCGCGCGGTCAAACACCGGCTTGGCCGCTTTGGCCGACTGCTCCGGGCCGAAGCGCAGCGCTTTCAAATCCGCGACGACCCCGCCCCCGATTCCCTTGTCTCGCAGACGCTTCAAGTCGCGGCTCGCCCGCCGGCGCACGGGATCGAGCGCCTTCGGACGGCGCAAGAGCCGGAAGACCAGGCCGAGCAGCCCATAGCGCGCCCTCCAGATGCAATACACCGCCGCGACGAAGACGAAGACCGCGGCCAGAGGCCGGAGCCCTTCCGTGCCCAAGGGTCGCGCGGCCCACGATTTGATCGCGACCCCGATGCCGTCCAACTTCTTCTTGAATGCGTCCGCATAGCCTCGGAAGACGTCCTTGAGCGTCATGGCCAGCTCGATCTGGTCCTTCTGCTCGAAGTTGACCACCCGCCGGTACCACTGGATGCGCAGGCTGTCCACCCAGGCCGTCCAACCGGACTCGAAGGCCATGCTCCCTTGCGCGACCGCCGCCGGATCGCTGGAGCCGCTCCCGGGGGTCGGGTCGATCCGCAGCCACTCGCGCGCCGCCGCATCGTAGATCTCGACCCAGGCATGGGCGTCGCGGTTGCGCACCACGAAATAATCCTCCACCGCATTCCACGAGCCGCCGGCGAACCCAACCACCATGCGCGCCGGGTAGCCCGCCTCCCTGGCGAGCAGGATGAAGGCGCCGGCGAACAGCTCGCAGTGCCCCTGCGAGCCGCTCTCCAACCAGGCGATGATGGGATCTTCGGCGCGCGCCCGGTCGCCGTCCGGCCGGAGCGAATAAGCGAAGTGTTGCCAGAGGTAGTCGGTCGCCCTCTGGCTGTAGCCGGCCACATCCAGGTCGGCCCCGCCGATGAGCTCGCGGTTGATCGCGGCGAGCAGGTCGAGCGAAGCGGCGCTCAGATCCAGTTCCAACGTGGTGAACGGATACTCCAAAGTCCACCGGCTCTCGACTTCGATCGGCAAGGTCTCCAGCACTTCGAGCTCCCCCGGCCCGGCCGCCAGACGGCGGTTGAATTGCAAATCTTCCAGTTGATAGGAGAACACGCTCTGCCCGACCGTATCGAGGCCGTAGACATGCAGATCCGGCAGGAGTTCGACGTCCTGGTATTTTTGGAAGCGCAGCGCGGCGAACGCGCCGGGCACGGGGAGGTAGCGGCTGACGCCCCCCTCCATGTAGAACGTCCAAAGCGCCCCGCTGCGCCGCCCCATGGGCAGGGACGGCGAGCGCAGCTCGCGGATCTCATCGAAGTCGCGCAGCGGCTTGCCCCGCAAACTCTGCGAGAGGCGGAAGCCGCCGTGGCTGTACTTGTCGAGCACCAGCATGCGCCAATACGGCGAGGGGCTGACGGCCTCCAGCGAGGGCACGTCGATCCGCAACGCCACGCCGTTGTCCTCCTGGATCTCAGTCACCTCGCCGAGCCGCACGTCTTCGCTGAAACCGGAACGCGCACTGCCGCTGAGCTCCAGGTAGGGGATCGCCTGGTTGAGGTCGAAGCGCGGCGTCAGGATGAAGAGCAAACTCGACACCGCCACCACGAGTCCGAACATCAGCCCGCACAGCGCCACGACCCGTAGATCGACGACCCGCCGGACGCGGCGCAGGAGCCGCGGCCAGCTGAAGCGCTCCCAGTCGATGACGTGCGGCCGGGCGTCTTTGCCCCGGTCGAGCAGGCAGACGACAAAGAGCAGCGCCATGGCCAGCGGGGCGAACATCAGGATCTGGAAGGCGAAGAGGAGCGAGACCGTGAGCACCCCGGAGACGACCACGCAGAAAAGGCAGAGCAGGATGACCTGCAGATCTTCCCGGCGGTTGCGCGGCGCCAGCATGCGGTAAACGATGAGCAAGACCACCATCCGCACCAGGGGCGCGATGAACTCGGGAATGTGGAGCAGGAAGTCGCCCCCGATCAGGAGCAACAAAACCGGCCCCGCCCAGCGCAAGGTCGCGGGGGAGATGCGCGCGACGACCCGCGGGAAAAAGAAGGCCGCGGCGGCCGCGAGCGCCCCCAACCACAAGACCGGCGAGCTGCCGATGTCGAGCGAGCCCAGCGACCAGAAGGACAGCAACGCGAGCAGCGCCCCCGTCAGATGCTTCAACTCGTGCAGCTCTTCGATGCTAAGCCTGACCTGCTTGCGTGCCGTTGACATGGATCGAAACGCCGCCCTCCCCCAGCGGTTGGAATGTGATGGTGTTGCGCCGTTCCAGGCGTGCCCTGCCCCCAATGGCAGTCGACGGCGCTTCGAGCAGAGCCAATTCGTCGAAAAAATCGTGGAGCTCGCGCAAACCGCGCACAGCCGTCGCCTCGCCGGCTCCGACGGAGACCGTGTCCAGCCGCCCGGCCTGGAAAAGGTCTTCGGCCAAGGCGCAGGCGGTCGAGCAGAGCCTTTCCAATCCCGCCCCGTCCCAGTCCGCGGCCGAGGGGTCGAGCCGGAGGTGGAAGCCGCTCTCCCCCTCTTGCGCCAGCTGGCGGATCATCAGCTTGTTCATCCGCGCCGTCGCCTTCCAGTGGATCAGCCGGGGCGGGTCGCCGCGTTCGTAGGCGCGCAGGTTGAGCAGGTCGCTGCCGGCGCCGGCCTTGTGTTTGGAGACCCCGCTCTGGAAACGTCGCCCGTCCGCGTGGGGGTTGAAACTGTATTCCGCCCGCGCCGGCCAGACGAGGACGCCCGCCTCGACCGTCTCGCCCATGCTCTTGAGCAGGAAACCGAAAGGGAACTTCGACTCCACCCCGTGCAGGTGGACGTGGAAGCGCCCGCGACGCTCCGGCGTGAACGTCCACTCCAGCGAACCCTGCCGGCCCGCCGAGACCGCATGCTTCAGATAGAGCCTCGAGGCCTGCGCCTGCGCGGAACTGCCGACTTGGAACACGATCGCCATCGACGGGAAAATACGCTTCTTGTTGTCGAGGGCGACCTCCGCCATGCCCACTTCGCCCACCTGCAAGTGCTCCGGCGCATGGAGCGACCAGTCCAGTTTCCGGAAGTTGATCACCGAAAGGATGCCGCTCAGAATCAGACTGCTGAGCAGGAGCGAGAGCGTCATGAAGAGGATGTTACTGGCCGTGTTGTAAGCGGCGGAGCCGATCCCCATGGCCACGAGGATCAGCATCCACCCGGTCAAGGTCAGCCGGGTGCGCTGCAACTGCCCGGGCAGGATCTGCCGCAGGAAAAGGGGCACCAATCGCCGCTCACGCTGGCGCCCCTCCATGAAAAAGTCGGGATCCGTCCAGTCGTGCCAGCGGCGCATCTCTGTGGGGGCGTCCGGCATCTGAACCCTAGGCCGGCTCCGCCACCCGCTCTTCGATCTCCGTCAGGAGCCCTTCGACCGAACGGCGCTCCTCCAGCGGGTCGGACATCGACTTGCGCAGAGCCAAGCGGTGCGCGAAGACGGGATGCAGCATCGCCTGCACGTCTTCCGGCAGGACGAAGGCGCGCCCCTGCGAGAGGGCGCAGGCCTGAGCGGCGGCCTTGAGCGAGAGCGTCCCCCGCGGACTCACCCCCGAGCGGAAGGCCGGTTCCCCGCGCGTGGCGGCGACCAGGCGGACGATGTATTCGGCCACCGTGTCCTCTATATAGACGTTGCGGGTGTAGCCCTGCAGCTCCACCACATCCTTGCGGCTCACGACGGGCGCGGCTTCCAGATGGTCGTAGTGCAAGTGGCCGTCCTTCAAGATATCAAGCTCGTATTCGAAATCCGGATACCCCATCTCCATGCGCATGAGGAAGCGGTCCATCTGGCTCTCCGGCAGCGGGAAGGTGCCCTCGTAATCGACCGGATTCTGCGTGGCGATAACCATGAAGGGCGGCGGCACCGTGTAGGTCTGCCCGTCGACGGAGAGTTTGCCCCGGCCCATGACCTCGAGCAGGCTGGACTGTGTCTTCGGGGTCGTGCGGTTGATCTCGTCGGCCAGCACGACGTTGGCGAAGATGGGGCCGCGCTTGAACTGGAACTCCTTCGACTTCTCGTCGTAGATCGAGACGCCGATGATGTCCGAGGGCAGCATGTCGCTGGTGAACTGGATGCGCGAAAAGGAGCAGTCGATGGAACGGGCGAGGCAGTAGGCCAGCGTCGTCTTCCCCAAGCCGGGCAAGTCTTCGATCAGGAGGTGCCCGCCGGCGAGCAGGCAGACGATCGTGCGGTCGACCGCTTCGGTTTTGCCGCGGATGGTGCGCTCGATATTCGCCCGCAGACGGTCGACGGTCTCGAGCGCTCGCGGGGCGGGGATCACGGAGGAATCGGACATAAGAAAACAAATTTAGGCGTATTTTCAAGGTATGGCAATGCGTAGCCGTCATTTCGGGCCGATTGACATTCCTTTTTTTACGAACGCTTCACAGGAACAGGCCAATGCCCAGGGCTCTTTCATCTGGCTTCGGGTGGAGCGAAATCCCTGTTGGAGTACCTGCCTCTGGACGGCCATAGCTCGGAGAGCGACGGCTGTTCAGGCAGTTTTTGGCACTCGGTGGGGCGGCATAAATGCCGAACTCCAACAAAACCCGCCAGATGAAAGAGCCCTGGGCCAATGCCTGGATCGACCTAAAAAACCCTCGACAGCGGGAGGCCGCCAAAACTTAATTCACCCTGCGCACCACACACTGCCCACGCATGAAGACCGTTTATATAATCGAAGATGAGGAAATGCTGCGGAATTTGCTTTCCACATTTTTCGCGTCCACATTTCCCGACCTTGAATTGCTGGGCATGACGGGCGACGGCGGCGAGGGCGTCGAGAAGTGCCTCGAACTGGCGCCGGATCTGGTCATCGTCGATATCCAGCTGCCCGAAGTGAACGGCCTCGAAATCCTCCACCTGCTCAAGCGCAAGTTCCCGGACATCAAGATCCTCGTCTTCACCGGCAAAACCTCGCACCAGACGATCAAAATCGCGGTCAACGGTCATGCGGACGGGTTCATCAACAAAATCTCCGGCCTCGAAGAGCTCGAAAATGCGATCCGCGCCGTCTCGAAAGGGGAACAATTCTTCAGTCCGGACATCTATGACGAAGTGGTGCGCATCCGCGAAGAAGCCCCGAAGCGCTCGCGGCCCCCCTTCGGTTAACTCCTTTCAGCACCCTCCCCTCCTTTCACC
>Ga0194138_10001730_pt1 | contig 10460 bp, 7 predicted proteins | sample TARM_MetaG_T2_14_FD_134022 | JGI IMG/M metagenome (GOLD analysis project Ga0194138, IMG submission 134022) | Freshwater microbial communities from Pennsylvania, USA, analyzing microbe dynamics in response to fracking - TARM_MetaG_T2_14 (version 2) | ecosystem: Environmental > Aquatic >...
GGGGTATATGATTGATATTTACTATTACTTCTTTTCATTGGAATAGTAACTGGTTTATCTATGATATAAGTATGGGGTTAGTCTTTGATGACTATATTTTTGAAACTGTAGTTAGGCAATGCTAACTGTTAAATTACATCAAGAAAGGAATGATGTATTAATGAAAAGGTTATTGTATTTAATACTTACTGTTTGTCTTTGCTTATCTCTAGTAGCTTGCGGAGGGGCTCCTGAGAAGTCAGAAGAAAAAAATGCTGAGTTACCAAAAGAAGAGATTGTTGAAGAGGATACTAATAAAAACAGTGAAGAACCCATTACCATCACAGTAGGGGTACCTACTGCACCACCAGCTTTACCAGTTTTGAGAATGATAGAAACAAAGGCACTTGGTGATGATGTAGAAATTAAGTTAAATATTTGGAATGAACCAGAAACTCTTATTGCCATGGTTCAAGATAGTGAACATGATATGTTTGCATTTCCACTAACTGTTGTCTCAAAGTTATATAATAAGGGAATGGATGTACGGTTGATGAATGTAAATACTTGGGGTGTTACATATTTTATGACATCAGATCCAGATTTTGATTCTTGGGACGACCTCAAAGGAAAAACAATATATGTTCCACTTCAGTCTTCTCCACCTGACGCTCTTACACAATATTTCTTAGAGGAAGCTGGACTAGAAGTAGGAAAAGATGTTGAAGTTGTATATGCTACAACGGTTGAAGTTGCAACTATGCTTGCTTCTGGTGATGCGGTCTATGGAACTTTAATTGAGCCACAAGTTACAAAAGCTCTCATGGACAATCAAAATCTTCGTGTTGCATTTAATTTTGAAGATGAATGGCAAAGAGTTACTGGAACAGATACTAAAATACCAAATGCTGGATTTGGGACAACACAAGCTTTTATTGATGAAAATCCAGAGTTGGTTTTGGATTTTCAAGATGAATATGAAAAAGCAACTATCTGGGCAAATGAAAACCCAGAAGAAATTGGAATTTTAGCTGAAAAACACTTAGGATTGAAAGCACCTTTAATTGTAAAATCTATGCCTAATATGGGATTGGAGTTTAAGTCTGCAATTAATTCTCAAGATGAACTAAAAATGTTTTATGAATTAATCTATGACTTTAATCCTGATATGATAGGTGGAAAAGTTGCAGACACTAAACTTTATTATGAAAAATAAAGAAATAACACAAAAATATGCCTATAAGGTTTTATCTTTTTTATTGATTTTGACTGTGTGGAAAGTTTTATCTACCCGGTTTTCACCTCTTGTAGTGCCAACAATTAGTAGTGTATTTGAGAGTTTGTTGGAAATATTTATGAGTGAAGAGCTTTTAAAAATGATCTTCCTTACTGTAATAAGGCTTTTAATAGGCCTTACTATAGGTGTAGGAATTGGTTTAGTAACAGGAATACTTATGGGTAGCTCTAAAATCTTTAAAGAGATTTTGTTTCCTATTATAGGATTATTTCAAACAATACCTCCTGTATCTTGGGTTGTACTTGCACTGGTGTGGTTTGGATTTAATGGTAGACCGGCTATTTTCATTGTAGTAACCTCTACATTGCCTATAATTGCAATCAATGTTTATGAGGGGATTTCCAGTATTGACCAAAGGTTAGTAGAAATGGCAAAACTCTATAAATATTCTAAAGAGAAACGTTTTATTCATGTTGTTTTTCCTTCCATAATGCCGTATTTTAATTCTGCATTTAGAATAGCCTTGGGAAGTGGATGGAAAATTGCCGTTATGGGAGAGGTACTTACAACTAGTGATGGAGTTGGAGGAATGATAAAGCTTGCAAGGCTTAATGTAGAACCTGAAAATATTATTGCCTGGTCTATAGTTATTGTTATTCTATTTTATATTTCGGATTTTCTCCTTGGAAAAACCTTTTTTAGAAAGGAGAGCGATCAATGTTAATTGTAAAAGATATCTATCAGAGTTTTGGCGAATTGCCTGTACTAGAGAATATAAATTTCATGGTTGAAGATGATGAGATAGTGGCAGTGATAGGACCTTCCGGATGCGGAAAATCAACCTTGTTAAATATTATTTCAGGGATTGAAAAACCTGACCGAGGAACTGTTTCTGGAGCTGAAAATGAAATTGCATTTGTATTTCAGGATGATAGGCTTTTACCCTGGAGAACAGTATGGCAAAATATAAGTATTGTAAATGATAAAGACGATGTTGATGTAATAAAAAAGTTGATTTATGATGTTGGTCTTGAGGGATTTGAACAATATAAGCCAGCGCAACTTTCCGGTGGAATGAAAAAAAGATGTTGCATTGCAAGGGCGTTTTACTATAAAAGTGAGATTCTTTTGATGGATGAGCCTTTTCAAGGTCTTGATTATTTTCTGCGTCAGAAAATGCTTAAAATGCTATTAAAAGTTTGGAATGCAAATAAACAGACTGTGCTTTTTGTCACACATGAAATTGATGAGGCGCTTATGGTTGCAAATCGAATCTTGATACTTTCCAATAGACCCAGTAGTGTTATAAAAGAAATAAAATTACCGTCTTATGAAGAAAGAAATCAAAAACCTTGTGGATTAAATGGGATACGTCGTGAAATTTTATCAATAATATCTAAATAAAGGAGAATATTATGAAAATATTAAGAAATTTACCAATAGATAACCCAGAAGCTTTAAAAGATCTTATAGCACCAAGGGAAAATCAAATTGTAAGTATGGCATTGGCATCAAATGAACATATTCATATGAGCATATTTACCTTTGCAGATGAGGAAACTATTAGTGAAGGCGAAAGCCTTGGAGACACTATGTACTATGTAGTAGAGGGAGAAACTTATATAAAGCAAGGAGAAAAAATAAGTCATCTAAAAACTGGTGATGTACTTATGATTCCTGCAAACACACTTCATTCTATTGGTGGTAAGGGAGCTTTTAAAGTATTAGAAATAATAGTAAATTAAAAGAGGAGATGATAAAAATGGGACAACTTATTAAAAATATTGATCATTCAACACCATTTGAACTTATAAATTTAGTGGAATATGAAAAAGGAAAAGTAGCTAGTCTAACCCTTGCTCAAAAACCAGGAGTAGGAGTTACATTGTTTGCAATTGATGAGGGAGAAGGACTTAGTACCCATTCTGCACCTGGAGATGCAATGGTTGTAATATTAGAGGGGGAAGCAGAAGTAACTATTGATGGAAAAGCATTTCGTGCAAAAATAGGAGAAGGAATAGTAATGCCAGCTGAAATTCCTCATGGAGTTAAAGCTATTACTAAAATTAAAATGTTTTTAGTAGTTATAAAAAATGCATAGTATTTAATAAAAAACAAAGAAAGCAGCAGGATATCCTCTGCTTTCTACTTGAGGTGAAAAGATGAATTATAATGTGGGAATCGATTTAGGAAGTTCTACAGTGAAAGTTGTAATAATAGATGAAGAAAATAAGATTATTTATAGAAAAAAACAATCTCACTTTGGCCAGATTGTTGAAACGGTAAAAGAAATTATCTCTGAAATTATATCCTTATATAAAGATGCTTCATTTAAGGTCTTATTTACTGGAGTAAGTTCAAATTTGATTTTAGATGAAAAATTTATAATAAATGACATCCCTGGAATTGAACAAGGGTTGAAACTCATATTTCCAAATGCAAAGTCTGCAATTGAAATTGGGTCTCAAAATGCAAGGTATTTAACAGGATTATCTAGTGAATTCCCACCTGAATTTTCAGTAAATGAAGATTGTGCAGGAGGTACAGGCTCTTTTTTTGAAGATCAAATGTATAGGCTAGGTTTAGAAATTGAAGACTACTCCCATATATTAGAAAAAGCTGTATCAGTTCCACGATTATCAGGGAGATGTTCAGTTTTTGCCAAAACTGATATTATTCATAGGCAACAAGATGGTGTTCCTACTCCAGATATTTTACTTGGACTTTGTTATGGTGCCATAAGAAATTTAAAGGCTACTATTATAAAAAATCTTCCCCTACAAAAGCCTTTAGCTCTATGTGGTGGAATTACTCATAATTCAGGAGTGGTTGAGGCTGTAAAAGAAATATTTGAATTAGAAAGTGAAGAACTACTTATTAATGAGGATTCAGAATATATTCAGGCAATTGGTACAGCGATTTTTGCAAAGCAATCTAATGCTTTTCTAAGTATTGATGAATCCTATAAGATTACATGCGAATATCGGAAGTCTAATATAGATAATAGTAGAATTTCAAGACTTGACCCACTAATAATTTCCAAGAATACAGTTGTAGAAGATCCTATTTGTGTTCCAATAAATGGGGTTGTTAATTGTAGTTTGGGCATAGATGTAGGATCTACAAGTACAAATCTTGTTTTAATAAATGATGAAAGTCGGATTATTGACTTTCAATATTTAAGAACAAAGGGAGATCCCCAAGGAGTTGTAAAACAAGGGATTAAATCTATTCGTGATAAATTTGGAGATTCTATTATTATTCAAAATATTGGAGTAACGGGATCGGGAAGACACTTAATTGGAAAGATGATAGGAGCAGGGTCTGTTAAAGATGAAATTACAGCTCAGGCAAGAGCTGCTATATATGTTTGTCCAAATGTAGATACTGTATTTGAAATTGGTGGACAGGATTCTAAATATATTGAAATTGAGAATGGTCAAGTAAAAGATTTTCAAATGAATAAAATATGTGCTGCAGGAACAGGATCATTTATAGAAGAACAAGCTAGTAGGTTAAATATAGCCATTGAAGAATATGGAGAAAAGGCATTAAGAGCAAGAAGTCCTGTAGATCTTGGAGAACGTTGCACTGTATTTATTGAAAGGAACATTGCAGCATGTCTGTCAAAAGGAATAGAAACACCAGATATCTTGGCAGGCTTATGTCATTCAATTATTCGAAATTATCTTTTTAAGGTTGTTGGAAACAAGCCAGTAGGGGATAATATCGTATTGCAAGGTGGGGTATGTTATAATCCTGGTATTGTTGCAGCTTTTCAAGCTGTCTATGGGGAAAAGATTACAGTATCTCCTTATTTTTCAATTAGTGGAGCATATGGAATGGCCATAATAGCCCATGAAGAAATCAATCAAAAGAAAGAAGAAAAGGATATTATTCGATCTAATATAAATTTCTATGATAAATCTAAAGAATATTTATTAGAAGGATATGAAAGAAATATTTTAACTGATAAAAAGACTATTGGAGTTCCATATGTTCTAGTAGTTCATAAATTATTTCCTATGATCCGTTCATATTTTGAAAAGCTAGGTTATAGTGTCCTCTTATCTCCAGAAACTGATGATAAGATAATTGAACTATCGCAAAAATATGCTCAGGCAGAAACTTGTTATCCGGTAAAGCTTATATACGGTCATATGGCTTGGCTTATGGAAAAAAAGGTGGACTATATTTTCCTACCTAGTATTTTAACTATGAAACATGAAAGTTCAAAGGTTCATAAAAATTATGGTTGTGTCTATATGCAGTCTGCTCCGAAACTTATTTTTGATAGCATGGGAATTTCTAAAAAAGGTATAGAACTATTAAATCCTATATTTTCTCTTGATTTTGGTAAAAAGGCAATAGCAAGTGCCTTGATTGGAGTTGGCACTTCTTTAGGACACTCAAAGTCTATTTGCACTGGGGCTCTTATAAGTGGAGGGGCGGCTGTTGTAAAATACACAAATCAAGTTGAAAAACTGGGTAAGGAATTGATAAATAGTCTAAAGCCAGAAGATAGAGCGCTTGTAATTGTAACAAGGAATTATGGGATTGATGATCCTGTTTTAAATATGGGCATCCCTGAGGAGCTTTTAAAAAGAGGGCATAAAGTAATTACTCTTTCTCATCTTCCCGCTCATGATCTAGATATTTCTAAAGAATACGAGAACCTGTATTGGCCCTTTGGACAACATATTATCTCTGGGGCAAAATTAATTGCCAATCATCCGAACTTATATGCAGTTTATCTTACAAATCACGGTTGTGGCCCTGATACTATGATTTCTCATCTATTTCAAAAGGAGATGGGAACGAAGCCCTATTTAAATATTGAGGTGGATGAGCATTTTTCAAAAGTTGGAGTTATCACTCGTATTGAAGCTTTTTTAAATAGTTTAAATTCACAGCCTGTAGTCAATGTTAAAAATAGCAATGAATATTTTTCAAGTCTGCCAAAATATAAGGTCGATATTTTAGATGTAGCACAAAGAGAAACAAAGCTGTATCTACCTTATTTATATCCATATAGCCAAATTATTAGTGATATGTTAAATAAAAATGGATATAATACAGAGGTTCTACCACAGACAAACAACAATAGCCTTTCCTTAGGCCGAAGTATTACAACATCTAAAGAGTATTTAGCATTTACAGCTCTTGCTGGTGATACTCTGACTATAGCGAGGCAAAGTGAGGAACAAATTCAAGTTTTAATTCCTCAGACAGAAGGTAGTGAAGCGGATGGAATGTATGCAAGAGTTATTTATGATTTTCTACCTGAAAATAGTAAAACAAAAATAGTAGGACTAACTTTAGAGACTCTTCCCTTTATAAGTAAATTATCTAAAGAAATATTTTTAACTATTCTAGCGGGAGATATAGTAATGTTAGCTCCTAGAATACAAAGAGAAGAAATCCTGGGAAAATTACTTGACGAAAAAACTTTCACACTAGAATATTTATGTAGTCTCGCAGAAGATATTATTTGTTCTAAAGAAGAAAAAATAGGGGTTATTGGAGATCCATACATATTGTATAATTCTTATTTAAATGAAAATATATTGTCAGAAATAGAAGAAGATGGTAGAAAGATACAATGGATGCCTTTAAGTGAATATCTTTGCTATATGTGGAAAAGGCGCGCTCAGACTAAGGAGGAAATAGAAATAGTAGGAGAATTTGAAGAACAGATAAAACTGGTTTCCATTGCACTTGGTGAAAACAGTCCATTTAGTGAAAGTCTTCAGATTCTGCATAATAAGGCTCAAGAATCTCTACCAGATCTTACGGGTGCAAATGTCGCTTATCGTTTTGCCAAACAACGTTGTTCTATAGGCTGTAAAGCTATAGTGGATATTTCCTCTATGTATGAAAATGCTCAGGCTATTTTAGAGTTGGTTCAAAATGAAAATGAAACTCCCTTGTTTTCTTTGAGTTTTGAAGGTACTAACAATATTAATCAAAAGGAAAGATTGCAATCTTTCTTGCATTATATTCCTAAATAAATATAGAAACTATATTTGCACTGCCCGGATTAGGAAGTTATGCCATAGGATCTATTTATCTTAAAGATTTTCCATATTTATTCATAGGGCAGGTCTTAAAGTGCCTAGGGGAAAAGGATGGATTAGAGATCCTAAAAAGTATGCCTATAATAAGGTCTATAATAAGACGAGTTTTGATATATTTAAGACACTAAAGAAACTATTTAAATATTATTTAAATTAAAGCCTTTAATAAAAAATATTAGAGGCTTTAAACATACTTGATTTAAAATAGTAGCAAATTTTAATATCGGTTTTCTAAATAATTTTTAGAAAGTATATATTTGACAGGCCTACCTTTAACCTTGTAAATTAAATCCTCCTGTGTTTAGGAGTTGAAAAGTAGAGAACCCTTGATATTACTGAGGTAGTGTAATATCAAGGGTAATTTTTTTGTCCTGTTATTTTAGATTTATTGTCAGGTCCAGTTTAGTCGTGCTACGAAATTGTGTTAAAGTCATATTTTTTCTTAAAGGTTTCATTCCAAGCATTTTGGCAAGTTCCAGATAGGTCTCGCTCACTCGTGTTGGAGTCACAATGATGTTTGGATAGTTACCTTGCACAAGTGCAAGGGGCTCGTGCAGTGCTTCCATAAGTCTTGCTGCGGAAGTGGATTTGCCGTTATTTTCAATCAGCAGGTGCTGAGCATATCGCATCATGCTAAGCGCGAGAAAACATAGCGTAAAGTGACCTTTGATGTGCTCATTATTATGAACGAAGACTGGTCTTGCCTTCAAATCCGTCTTTAAGACACGGAAACTTTCTTCGATTTTCCAGAGTCCGCGATAAATTTCATAGACATCTTCAGTAGACAGGCTCAGATTATTGGTGATCACAGCATAGTAACCATCATAGCGCTGAGCTTCGCGAATCTTTTCCTCGCTGACTTTCCAGTTCTCCGTCTCCAGTTCCATCTCTAGAAACTGGTTTACGCCTCTCTTCATAGAAGCCTTCAACTGGTACGGATACTTAAGTTTTTTATTGAGCCTTTCCAGCATACGCTCTCTATCGGCAGAGTCCTTTGCAGCTCTTTTTGCACTCCAAGTCATATGGATCTTTACTTTCACTATTTTTTCGTCATACTTGCGCGGTCTGCCTCTTTTCTTATTGAGGCTTTTTGCCGGGTCAACCGGCGTTACAGGCACTTTAAACTTCAATTCCTGTTCAATCACTTTTTCTTTGTACAGAATCGCTTTACTGTCTTTATCTTCTGTGCTTATCCAACCGCTTTCATCCCAAACAAGTTCTTTAAATTCTTGAGCGGAACGTTTCAGCGTATAACTTATAACGAAGTCATGACCGTTATTATAAAGATATTCCAGGTTAGGACCACCATTGAGACCTCTATCAGCAACAACCGTGATTTTATCCATTTTGTATAGTGATTTGAGTCTGTTTACAGATTGAATCAATGTATTCTGGTCCATCGTGTTCCCTGGAAAAAGTTCATAGGTTACAGGAATTCCGTTGTTATCAATGAGAAGCCCCATAACAACCTGAACTTCATTATTCTTATGATCTTTGGAAAAACCGAACATCCTCAATTCTCCCCAACGCGTGCTTTCAAAAGCGTAGGTGGTGACATCGTAGTATGCCTTGTTGCTGTCGCGGTTAGTATTGTTCTTGAAGAATTTACCGAGGTGAACGATCAGTTCTTCTCTAGATGATTCAAGCACATCAAGAACATCATACATCCGATCTAGTTTCATCTCATCGAGTCCGGCATAAAGCCACTGGTCCTTGGCGCACGCCAAGATGCTTCGTGGATCCGCGCAGCGATGTAACAGAAGATAGAAAATTGCCTCGATAACCTTCTGTGCATCGCGTTTTCCGGCTTGATAAAGAAAGAACTTATCCAGTTTCATCCTGTCCCAGAGCTGCAGGACGATTGCATGTCCGAAGTAATATGATCTTGTGACATCCGATGCTTGCAAGATCTCTTCTGCAGATACCTCAAGACTGATTGGAGAATTGGAAGATTTCTTTTCTTCCGTGATTCTTTTTGCCTCTGCTCTAAGCTTTTCCATCGCATCGGGATCTTCAGCCAATATCCGCTCATAGTTTCCGATGGTTTTGATCACATTGATTTTTTTCTTTGTTGTACCAGGAAGTCTGACGTCTTCTCTGAACTGGATAACGCGATACTTACCCGATCCGGTTACGGCCACATACATGCTGCACCTCCTTAGTATTTCTTTACTTGATTGTATCATATTATAACAGGATTTAACAGGACAAATATATTAAATATTTGTGTACATAAAAAACCCCTGAACCCGCTTGCGTAAACGGATACAGGGACTTAGTATTATTATTTATTAGATTTAACTCCTAAACATAGGAAATAGTATCCCTCTTTTATTTCATGTACTTTCTTTTATTATAGAGGATAGAGAACCTCTTTGCCCACTGAAATTTTCACATTTTTGACCATCCTTTCACAATTTCTTCATTTTTCATAACGAAACTCTAGGATCAACGAAAAAAGCCTCCCTAAGGAGACTTTTGAAAACTTATGCCACCGCTAAAAGGTAGATGATTTCATCTAATAAATGGAACACCTTTTGGGAAGCCTCCTGAGCCCTTTGCCAGGCTTTGGGAAGATGGTGCTCTTTACTTTCTTTTATGCCTGTCAATAGATCATGCCCTGCATCATGGAGGGTTTTATGGTGCCCATCGATCTGAGACCAGAGTTCTTTGATTCTTTCATCTGTAATGTCTATGGTCTCGTAAAAATGGCCAAAGGCACATTTACGACTATCCGTTTGAAGGGGCATGAGCATCCTTTGATCCATGGCATTTTGCAAAGTCTTCATCCATACCTCATGCTGCACCTTCGCCGCTTGAACCAACTGAAGGAGCTCCTCCTTAGACACTTCTGTACCAAAGTCTAACAGCTTTCCGTAGGTTTTTTTATTGCTGTCCATGAACCGCTCATCACCATCATGGATCTTCTTCTTCACTTGGTCTAGCCCTTGGAGAACACTTGCCAGGGTATCTAATAGATGGGCAGTTTTCTCTGTTTCCTGGGTCATTTCTCCCACGGCTTGGGTCACCTCTTCCGTGGCACTGGTCATCTCTTCAAAAGCCCCCATGAAGGAAGTCATTTCTGCTTCCATGGATTCCATGGTGTCATGGGTCTTCTCCACCAAATCATGCACCGCTTTAGAGACCCTGGGCATCTGCTTTAGGGA